>Ga0265297_10010095_pt1 | contig 11952 bp, 8 predicted proteins | sample Munlanlwell13791_FD_192502 | JGI IMG/M metagenome (GOLD analysis project Ga0265297, IMG submission 192502) | Leachate microbial communities from a municipal landfill in Southern Ontario, Canada - Leachate well 137-91 | ecosystem: Engineered > Solid waste > Landfill > Unclassified | place...
TGGGTGTTCCTGGAAGCATTGGCGGGGCAGTGTACAACAACTCCCACTATGAACACGAACTTATTGGTGACTGGGTGGTGGCCGTAGAAGTTTTGAACGAACAGAACGATCGTGTTTGGCTCCACCAACAAGAATGTGCCTTCGAGTATGATGAATCTCGTTTTCAACACACGGAAGAGATTATTTTGCAGGCCCTCTTTTTTGTTTTGCCTGATGATCCGTCAGTCATTCAGACCAGAATCCTCGAATCAACCATCAAGCGGGCTGGAACACAACCCATCGGTACGGCTAATTCAGGCTGTATTTTCAAAAACGTTGAACTCACTCCAGAACAATCAGCTCTTTTCTCAGGAAAACCCAAACTCTCCGCCGGCTGGTTAATTGATCAGGCTGGCCTAAAAGGGGCTCGCGTAGGTGGTGCTGTCGTTTCTTCAGTGCATGCCAACTTTATTGTGAATGATGGTCATGCAGCTTGTGCCGATATTCAAGCACTTATCCGTCAGATTCAAGAAGCTGTTCAACAAAAATTTGATATTCATTTGGAAAGCGAAGTATTTTTTCTTGGAAAGGAAAAGGAATAGTATGCCCACCTACTATGTCGAGAGAAACGGTCCTTTGCATGGACTAGTCCGCCTAGGAGGAGCTAAAAACGTGAGTTATAAACTCATGATTGCCGCTCTTTTAGGGAGTGAAGAATCACGCATTCTTAATTTCTCGAAAATCAGTGATGTTGATCTGGTGGCCAGCGTCATCAATGATCTGGGCGGCCGAGCGTATAGTGCCGGCGAACGCACCATGTTTATCGACCCACGCGGTTTGAAATCAGCGGATATTCCCGAAAAATATGGCAAGGGTTCTCGCGCCTCAACCATGTTTATTGCCCCTTTGCTCCACCGCTTTAAGTCAGTTCGCGTACCTATGCCAGGGGGAGATAAGTTAGGGAATCGACCACTTGATCGTCATACTGACTTTTTGGAAGCTCTCGGCGCAAAAGTAGAGATGCAGCCTGGTGCGATGGTAGTTTCGGCTGAAAAGCTGGTCGGAATTACCTACCGTTTTTCCAAAAATACTCACACCGGTACCGAGACGGCCATTATCGCTGCCGCCATGGCTGAAGGAACGACCATCTTGGAAAATGCCGCCATGGAGCCAGAAATCGATGATCTCATCTCATTTTTAAATGAAATGGGAGCGCGTATCCGTCGTCGTGCTCACCGCGTTATCGAAATTGAAGGTGTCGATCGATTAGGTGGAGCGATTCACCAAATCATGTCTGACCAAAATGAGGCCGTTTCCTATGCGGTGGCAGCCTTGATTACTAAGGGTGACATTATTGTCGAAAATGCTCGTCATGATCACATGGAGGCATTTTTAGAGAAACTGGATGAAGCTGGTGGTGGTTATGAAGTGGGAACGTATGGAATTCGTTTTTTCTACAAGCAGCCCTTACGAGCAGTGGATGTGGTGACTGAGCCTCACCCTGGCTTTAAAACCGACTGGCAGCCAGTGTGGTCGGTTCTTTTGACGCAAGCCAAGGGTGTCAGTGAGATTCATGAGGCTGTCTATACCTCTCGCTTCCAGTATGCTGATGCTTTACGTCAGATGGGTGTTGAGTTAGAGATGTATAACCCTGAAGTTCAGAACCCTGATCGTTTCTATAACTTTAACGCTCAAGATGATAAGCCAGAATACAAACATGCCATCAAGATTCATGGCCCGGCTCACCTTAAAGCTTGTGAGTTCACTGTCCCTGATTTGCGGGCGGGAGCAACCATTTTGATTGCTGGCCTCATTGCTGAAGGTACTTCGATGATTCATGACACTGAGAAACACGTCGAGCGGGGTTATGAAGCCATTACGGATCGACTCAACAGCATGGGGGCCATCATTCGTAAGGTCGAGGAGTAGAATACTGCCAAGAAGGGACCGATTTGTTTACCATGAACCGCACAAAATCTCAGTATGATCTTCAACAAATGCGTATCGCCGCCACGATTACGGCGCAGATTGTTGACGAGATCGGCAAAATGATCAAACCAGGCGTGACGGCGGCAGATTTAGAGCAGCACGCTCGTTTACGTTGCCAGCAGGAAGGTGTTGTTCCAGCATTTTTAGGCTACGAAGGCTATCAGTATGCCCTGTGTGTCAGTGTTAACGACGAGGTCGTTCATGCGCTTCCTACTCCAGATAAAGTTTTTAAAGAGGGTGATGTGGTCAGCGTGGATTTTGGCGTCATTCGTAATAAATACTACTCCGATCACTGTCGAACCTTCCCCGTAGGAAACCTTTCACCCATCCATGAGCGTTTATTGGAAATTGGTAAACAAGCCGTCGATAACGCCGTTTGGCTCGCCGTGGCTGGCAACAAAATTGGTGATCTCTCTCACGCCATGCAGAGTACGGCTGAGCAAGCAGGCTTTTCGATCGTGAAGTACTACGTTGGTCACAGTATTGGCAAGAAGTTACATGAATCTCCAGAAATTCCCGCTTTTGGACTGGCCGGAAAAGGTCTTCCTCTCGAAAAAGATATGGTGATCTGTGTGGAATGCCAAGTGTGTGAAAAGGGTGCAGAACTCGAACACGATCGTGATGGCTGGACGGCTCGCACGACTGATGGCGGTTACAGCGTCATGTTTGAACATATGGTTCATGTGCAAAACGGTGAGCCAGAAATCTTAACGAAACTCGCTTAGACCTATTTCAGGCTTTTTCTCCTTTTAAGGTGGATTCCAGGGAAAATCTGTACGACAGTACATACACTGGCAGGTTGTCAGTGAGCAAACTGGTGTCTGGGGTAGACGAAAATGGCGCACTATCTGTCGCCAAAGACATTCCTTTTTTTGGAGAAAATTTCCAACTGCCTGAGCGGCCTTTTGTTTGTTTTCACCGTTTTCTCCATCTGGCGTTTGCCACTGATAGGCAATCTGATCCACCCAAGCTGCTTGGTGCCACAGGGAAACGGCGTAAGCTGTTTCTCCATCTCGTCCAGCTCGACCCGCCTCTTGAACGTAGGCTGCCATATTGGCGGGAGGCGTGAGATGGATAACGAGTCGGACATGTGGGAGATCAATTCCCATGCCAAAAGCATTGGTACAGACCACGATTCCGTTAGATTGTTTCATGAGAGACTGCAGAATCTGAATTTTTTCTTTTTCTCCTAAACCGGCGTGAAAATAGAGGGTATCGGCAAAACCGTGATCTCGTAACCAGAGAGCAAACCAAACCACTTCTAATCGGGTGGCAGCGTAAATGAGCACAATACCAGACTGCAAGCCGGCCATTTGAAACCACGTGCGTAAAATATGACGACAAAGAAATCGCTTCCAGTTTTCACTAGGAACCGGCAGCACTTGCCAGCGGATGTTCGGTCGGAAACAAGCGAGAGTGACGATTTGGGGAGTTTGCAGCTTGAGAGAATGAATAATTTCTTGGGTCATGGGGCGATCAGCCGTGGCGGAAAAAGCACTGCAACGCGGCCGCGGGTGATGGGTGGAATACTGCTCAATCCAGTTGCCTATTTGGTGGTACTGGGGCCGAAAATCGGATCCCCACTGGCTCACGCAATGGGCTTCGTCTATAGCAACATGAGAGATGTCCGTCTTCTGGAGCCAACGATTGAGTAACCGAGATTGCAATTTTTCAGGAGAAAGATAGAGCAATTTCAGCTGGTTTTGTTCAAGTTGACGGGTGATGATGTGTTTCACATTGGGTGGCGTCAGGTGGTTCCAGGCCGCAGCTGAGATGCCTCGTTTCTGAAGGGTGTTTACTTGATCAAACATCAATGCCAACAGTGGTGAAAGGACAATGGTTAACCCAGGAGTTTGTAGTGCGAAAAGTTGATAAATGAGCGACTTTCCGCAGCCAGTAGGCAGAATGGCCAGGAGGTCATTGCCATTTTGCAGGTGTTGTATGGCCTGACGCTGAACCGGTTGCAACGTAGAGAATCCAAAGTACTCAGCAAGATACTGTTCTGGTTCCATGAAATCAAGATAATCGGAAATTCGAACAAGATAGTTACAATGCAAGTCTCACATTTCAAGTCGTTTCCAGTAGAATGAAAGGGTGCAACAAGCTTTGAACTCATTGCTTTGGCTAGCGAAAAACCCAGTGGTTTTTTTGCTGTTTCTTCTCATTGCTACTGGTGTAGGCTTGCGACTTTTCCAGTTTGGACAGATCCCGGTTTCGCTCTACTGGGATGAGATGGCTATTTGGGACGACGCCCAGAGCATTGCGGCAACGGGGAGAGATATGTTTGATCGCTCTGCCTGGCAACCGCTCTTTATCTCTTATGGTGACTATAAGCTTCCAATGTATATTTGGTTGACCGCTCCAATAACTTTTATTGTTCATAATCCTCAAGTGGGTGTCCGGTTTGTGAGTTTACTGGCTGGTTTGAGCATGATCCCAGGCGTTTATTTTTTAACTCGTCAGTGGAACTGGTCGACAAAAGAAAGTGGTGTGGCGACAGCCCTGTTGGCTATTCTTCCCTGGTCGATCCATTTTTCTCGAGTGGGATATGAGTCTCATCTCGCCGCCGCGCTGATTCTGTGGGCGCTGGTTTGTCTCTTCCAGATAGTCGTCATTTCTCAAAAAAAGTGGCCCAGATTGTTTTTTGCTGGCCTGACCATAGTTTTGTCTGTGGCAGCTTTTTATACCTACTTTAGTGTTCGTTATGTCTGGCCGGTGCTTTTCTGTTTGGCGGTCATTTTGTGGTGGAAACGGTTTCAAAGATTCTGGCTACTTGTGTTCAGCATATTCATCATTTGGCTACTCGCGCTCGTCCCCATGTTTCGGGCAGATTTCTATGACGCGAGCAATCAGTTGCGGTTGAGCACGGTCAATGTGATGACTCAGCCAGATCGAGTGAATCAAGTTAATCTTTGGCGACAGCGAGCTGGGAATACACTCTGGAGTCGGGTCTTGTATAACCAAAAGACGTTTATGGCTTTCGATTTAGCGCGCAATCTGGGACCTTTCTTTTCAGCCGAGTATCTCTTTGATACGGGCGATCCAAATTTGCGCCATGGCAATGGCTATACTGGTCTGACCTGGTGGACGACCGCTCCACTCATGCTTTTCGGAAGTATTCTCCTTTGGAAAAAAGATCGTCGAGTATTATGTTTCCTGATTGGATGGTGGCTGATTGCCCTTCTTCCGGCCGCGGTTCCACTCAATGTTCCTCATAGTTTGCGTTCCCTGAATGCTTTACCAGTGCTGCCGATACTTTCGGCCGCTGGAGTAGCTTGGCTGTGGCAACTCAAGGGACGCAAACAGCAGCTGATTTTCACTTTGGGAATGTGCACTCTTTTCATCGAAATAAGTATGTATGCTTTCCATTACTTTACGGTGTATCCTCGTTTGTCGGCTCCAGACTGGCAGGACGGATATTTGCAGTTAGCTGAATATCTTCAAACGTTTCCAGAAGAGCAACCGATCGCGGTCCGAATAAATGACGATCGATTCTATCTCTACTACTTACCAGAAAGTGATTTGCCGTGGTCAGAAATTCAAAAACTTCCCTCAGAAAGTTTTAAGCGCTATCAAGTGGGGAACGTTCAGTTTGAACAAGACGCCACTCGTTTCAGTGGAACCTATGTTGTTTTACCGGCAACCGAAACTGATCTACCTGGGAAAAAACCAATCAAGACGATTGAAGGAGCCACTGGAGAGCCGAGGTTTATGGTGTATGAATAATTTTTATAACTGGATAAAAGCCCATTCGTTTTCCGTTTTATTGTTCACTGCGATTATTTTTCGAGTTATCTACCTTGTTTGGCAGAATGTTCCGGTTCTTAATCAAGATGAGTCAGCTATTCTTTTAAATGCTCGATTTATCGCCCAGTCCGGTCGCGATGAGTGGCAGCAATTTTTACCGCTTACGTTTCGTTCGTTCGGCGATTTTAAACTTCCTGGATATATATACGTAACATCTTTCTTGGGTAGCATTTTTGGCTTTTCTCTCCTCACCGTTCGTTTATTTTCCTTCTTGGCCGGAATTGGCAACATAGTGGTGCTGTACTTGCTCGGAAAGCGTTTGTTTTCACCTTCCGTTGGTTGGTGGAGTGCCTTATTTTTGGTTCTTTCTCCCTGGAGTTGGCATTATGGCAGTATTGGTTTTGAGGCAAATGTTGGTCTCTTTTTCTTCCTTTGCGCTCTCCTTTTTTCGTTAACCAAGCCGCTGACTGGGAAAGCGAGTCTAGCGATCATTGCCTGCTTGTTTTTTGGGGGTCTGACCTATAACTCACCACTGCTACTAAGCCCGCTTATTGTCGCAACTGTTGTTATTTACCAGGGAGTGAAGACCCGTGAAGCTCAATCACTTTTGAGCGGACTGGCGGCAACAGTGATGTGTTTAGTACTTCTGACCTTACCCGCAACTTTACAGAAGGGTGGAATTTCTGTTTTTTCTGACCCAACTTTACTCTCAATCTATCCAGCATATCGTGCTTCGTTTTCAGGCCTTTTACAAACCCTCTTCGGGAACAAATACGTTTTCTTTTCCCAAGAGGTGATGAATCACTTCTTTCAATCCTTTAGCTGGTCGTTTTTAGTGACGCAGGGTGGAAGTAATCCCTGGCACACTATCCCTGGAGCCGGGCACTTGCACTTTCTCGTTCCGATTTTGGCAGCGACGAGTTTGGGATTGTTTTTCAGGGGATTATTATCTGTCAAAACACGTCAGAAATCTTTGTTGGTAATAGGACTTTTATTAGGGAGCTTAGCTCCGGCGATTATTACGGTTGATGCTCCACACGCCACCCGCAGTCTTTTCTTTTTTGTGATGATTACTCTCTTTTCCGGGGTAGCAATGAGTGCCCTATTGCGAAGTATTCAAAACAATTTTTCTAAAAAGATGGTTTTGCTCGTTTTTGGCTACTTCTTTGTTGCAGGCACTCTTTTCTGGTGGCTACCGAGTCGTCAGCTTTGGCGAACTGATCTTGTGCAAGACCGTCGTTGGCCACTTGGATTGCCTGTTGCTTTGCATCAACTGCCAACCGATCTACAAAATATTTCTCTCTATGATCCACATGGTGTCCTCTACACCATGGTGGCCAATGAAACGAATATGTCACCACTCGTGTTTTGGGAAACCGTTGAGCGCAGTAATCCAGACACCGCTGGTCTTGTTCGCGTCGAGTCACTCGGTCGTTTCCTTTTTGTACCAGAGCAGCCAACAGGGCTCACCGGCCATTATCTCGAGCCAGTTTCGGGCCAAAAGTGGGCTATTATAGATCTATGAAAAGTAAACAAAAGCACTCACTATCGGTGGTCTATGCCACCTACAACGAGGAAGCGAATCTCGCCCGTTCTCTTGATAGCATCGTCCATTTAGCCGACGAGCTGATTGTAGTCGATGGTTCTTCCAGCGATAGAACCAGAGAAATTGCCAAGGAATATGGTGCCAAGGTCATTAAAACCACCAACAAGCCCATTTTCCATATCAACAAGCAGATGGCAATGGATGCCGCAACCAAAGAGTGGACGCTGCAGATGGATGCTGATGAGGTTGTTGATCAGGAGATGACGGATCACATCATTGAGATTCTTAACACTTCTCCGGAGAGCACTGCCGCAGGCTACTGGTTGCGCCGTAAAAACTATTTTTTGGGTACATTTCTTAAAAAAGGCGGCCAATATCCTGACGCTGTAATTCGTTTTTACAAAACTGGCCAAGCCTTTTTACCAATGAAGTCCGTGCACGAGCAAATGGAAGTGAAAGGTGAAGTGGACACGCTTCGTGGTCATCTTCTGCACTATAACTCACCTGATTTTAGTGTTTATCTGCGTAAGGCTAATACCTATACTTCGCTTACCGCCCTTGGCTGGTTCGAAGCTGGTTGGGAGCCCAGTTTCATCAAGGCTCTCAACTTTATTATCTGGAAACCTCTGATAACATTTGTGATGCTGTATGGTCGCCACAAAGGGTTTGTGGATGGTTTTCCAGGATTGGCTTTTGCCCTTTTTTCAGGATTACATTTTCCAATTGCCTACTTCAAATTCTGGGAAATGAAAAAGACACAATCATGAGAGTTCTCCTCAACACCTCACCGCTGACTGATGGAAATAATGATCGAGGTATTGGTCTCTATACCCGCCAACTCTTAGCCGCGTTGCGCGACTTTTCTCCAGATGGTGAGTCGTTAGTGATGCAAGCAACTCATGAATTTCAAGAAACCATTATTTCTTCCCAGCGCGATTTTGATCTGGTGCATTATCCTTTTTTTGACTTTTTCTTTGCGACTTTGCCAACAGATCACAAATTGCCGTTTGTCGTTACCATTCATGACGTTATTCCTCTTTTGTTCCCCAAGGAATACCCCTCAGGAATTAAAGGTGGAGTAAGATTACTGCGTCAAAAGTGGGCAATTAAAAAAGCGGCTGCCGTGATAACTGATTCACATTCTTCTAAAGAGGGCATTATCAATACACTGGGTATTCCAGCGAATCTGATACATGTTGTTCCGCTTGCTGGTAACCCTGCTATCGTTGAGCTTTCAGAGTCGCAGGCCCGCCGCTATGAAGCTCAACTGCAATTGCCAAAAAAGTACATCGTGTATGTCGGTGACATTAACTACAACAAGAACTTGCCAGTTTTGCTGTTGGCCCTCACTCAGCTGCCCGAAGATCTCCATCTTTGTGTAGTTAGCCGCACTTTTGGTAATGAAAGTATCCCGGAAGGCCAGCGATTATCCAATATTATTCGCGAAAATGATCTTGAATCTAGAGTGCATATTTTGGATATCCCCCGAGACGCTCCGCAAATGCTCAGTGCCGTCCTCCAACAAAGTGTGGCCTTGGTTCAACCCTCATTATGGGAAGGGTTCGGCTTGCCGGTTTTGGAAGCTTTCCAAGCTGGAGCGGTAGTAGTGAGTAGCAATGCTGGTTCCTTGCCGGAAGTGGCTGGGTCAGCCGCCATTTTTACCGAGCCAACGATCATTGGACTGGTGACCGGAATCGAAAAAGCGCTCAAACTCCGTGGTGAGGATCGGCAGAATTTGATTGAACTTGGTCGTCAGCAAGCCCGCAAGTTTTCCTGGTCTAAAACTGCCCAACTGACGTATCAAGTGTATGAGGAAGTGTTAGCCGAAAAGAGGATTCTGTGAAAACCTGGCAACGACATTTTCTTTCGCTTCTCATCCTTCTCGGTTTTGTTTTTTTAGCCTGCAGTGTGTATTGGTCTGATCGATTCCCGTACACCCATGATGGCGAAAATCACCTTATTCGGTTTGTAAATTATCTGGCTGCCATACGAGAAGGGCAGTGGCCGCCTCGGTTCGCCCCGTATGTATTTAGTGGTTATGGTTTTCCTGTTTTTGTGTTCAATTATCCATTGGCAAACCTGATGGCGTTACCTCTCTTGTTGTTAAAACTTCATCCAGAAACGGTTTTCCGCTTTGAGGTAGCTCTGGCTTTGTTTTTAGGTGCTTGGGGAACATTGGCCTTTTTTAAGCAGAGTGAGTGGAAACAGGGTGCTTGGTTTGCCACTCTTTTGTATCTCTTTTCTTCCTACCTTGCCAATCTGTTGTTTTTTCGAGGAAGTATTGGGGAAATTTGGTCCTATGGTCTTGCCCCCGTAGGTTTGTATGTAATTACAAGAGCATTAAGGGAGAAAACAAAAAAATGGTGGTGGTTTTTATTTGCTCTCCTTGTAGCAGCCATGTTGCTCTCTCATAATTTATTTGGACTGATGTTTGCTCTGGTTTGGTTAGTCATCACAGTGATAGGTGGAAGACAGACATTCACTTGGAACATGGTGATGGCTTGGGTGTTGGGAATTGGTCTATCTATCTGGTTTTGGTTACCTGCTTTGGGTGAACTTTCTCAAACAGTGCTGCAACACGACAATTTGGCAACGCAAGCTTCACTGAACCTTTTGAGTATCTCGCAAATTCTTTTTTCTCCACTCAAATTTGGTTTTTCACGATCGGGTCCCCTCGATTCTCTCGGTTTTGGACTTGGATCCGTTTTTGTCTTTTTGCTGATCATTTTGCTGAGCGTGAGTGGGCAAGCAATATGGTCACTCTTACGTAAAAAACAGGAAGTGACTCAAGAAAATGCATACCTCCCTCTCATCGCCGGTCTTGGTGTTTTCATCACCATCTGGCTGAGCTCAACCTGGTCTCAAGGGGTTTGGCAGGCTTTTCCGGCGCTGAGTATTTTGCAATTTCCTTGGAGGCTTTTACTGCCGACAACATTTTTGCTGGTGCTTTTTGGAGGTTGGTTCTACAGTCAGACCAGCAAAATGTGGCGTGTCATGCTTATTGTCTTATTGTTTATTCAGATGGTATCGGTGATATCTTTAAAACCGGCCGATCGATTCACTCATGAAACAGCTTATTACCTTGTTAACGCTTCGAGTACGCTTACACGTAATGAGAATCGTCCGGCAACTTTCCAAGTCGCCATTTTACCTAATTGGGAACCAAGACCTCAGATTGCCACCGGGGAGGGAATAATCAAAGAAACGATTCTTTGGACAGGTTCTCGACGTGAATATCAAGTTGAGGCACTTTCCGATGTTGTGGTCGTCGAACCAACGGTTTATTTTTCGGGTTGGCGCATAACGGCCGATGAAGCAATAATTGCTATTGATACCGAAACTCAAGAGGGACTGTTAGCCTTTCATTTAAAAGCAAGGCCAGGCCAGCCATATCACATGAGCAGCCGAACTACCGAGAATACACTGTATCGTCAAATTGGTGATGGGGTGAGTCTCCTCAGTCTGATGGGCTGGGTGGTTTGGGTGATGTTAGCCTGGAAGAAACAAAAAGAATTCATTAAAAAATAATATGAAAAAGATTTTTCAACATTGGCAACTCATCGTATTAGTTTTGTTCGTACTGCTTGGTTCTGGTTTACGCTTGTGGAAGTACGAGTACTTTCCGGTCGCTGGTGAAACTCAAGACGAGGTTGCCTGGACCTTGTTAGGTAGTAGTTTGTTGCAGACCGGTAGCCCGACCAGTTGGTCCTATTTTTCAGGCTATGAGGTTCTCGAAACCGTGACTTTCCAGAACAACAACTTCCAGCTCGTCCGACCGGCATTGGATCACCCCCCTTTATTTTCCTTGCTGCCTGGTTTGGCCCAAACGCTCACGCAACATAATTGGAAAGAAATTCCTTCCATCAAACTTGTTCGTTTTCCTATCGTCTTGCTGAGCATGCTGAATCTGGCTTTGTTCGCCTGGTGGATTGAACGGGCCATCAAAAATCCTATTCATAAGTTGGTCAGTGTGGGAATTGCGGCGACCGCTCCTAGCATCGTTTTTCTCTCTCGGTTGGTGGTCAGTGAAAATCTCTTAGTAACTTGGATTTTATTGATTTTATTATTATCAACAACCGCCCTCAAAGGCTGGCAACGCTGGTTATGGTTACTCATCCATGCTTGTTTGCCTCTCACCAAAATTTCGGGTTTAGCGATTTCCGGTGCAAGTCTGGCTTTCCACCTGTACGCTCAAAAAAAACAGGCTTTTCGTTGGTCACTGTTGGGGACGTTGGGGGGAATAGCCATATTTCTGGGATATGCTCTGTACTATGACTTTGGCCTTTTTTGGCAGATTCAGACCCAACAAGCGCAGCGAAACACTGGTTTATTGACGCTTTTTTATTCTTGGTGGTGGTCCAATACATTGGTTGAGCAGTCGTTTGCCGACGTCTGGAATCAAGTTGGGTTACTCGCCTTAGGTCTGCTTTCCTTTTTGGGTTTCCAGGGTTCTAAAGAAAAGAAAAATGAACAATCACTTATTTTGTTTTTGTTTTTTGCTCAGCTCGCTTTCTATTTGCTCAGTGTCGGTGAGACCACCGTCCATGGCTGGTATCGTCTCGTATTCTGGCCTCTTTGGGCATATGGCCTTGGTTGGCTTGTGAACTACGCTTGGCACCAAAAAAATGCCTGGTGGCTCTCCTTGAGTTGGCTTTTCATGGCACCACAAGTTCGCTTGGGACTTATTACTT
>Ga0265297_10010096_pt1 | contig 11952 bp, 32 predicted proteins | sample Munlanlwell13791_FD_192502 | JGI IMG/M metagenome (GOLD analysis project Ga0265297, IMG submission 192502) | Leachate microbial communities from a municipal landfill in Southern Ontario, Canada - Leachate well 137-91 | ecosystem: Engineered > Solid waste > Landfill > Unclassified | place...
TTATTTAATGTTTTCATTATTTAGATAATTTTATAATTTTACTTAATATCAAATACGCCGACCCTTCGAAAGTATCATAATCAATTTCAAGATTTTTCGGCTGGTCTTTTTCAAAATCTTTAATCCAACTTTCAGCTTCTTTAGCGATTTCTTTTAATTCTTGTTTTTTTGAGTATTCCATAGTTTTAATTATTTTCTAAAACTTCTAAATCTTCTTTAAGACTTTCTAATTCTTCATCGCTCGGCAAGTTTCGAGATTCTATTTCTTTAATTTTATTTTTTAATTCTTCTATCTTAATATCGCATAACATACACCTATCAACAATTTCACCATTATCCATTTGCACTGGTATCAATTTACAATTAGGATGTTTATTACAATTCATAAGTTTATTTATTAAATACTTCGTCATATTTATCGCTCGCCGCCATCAAATCTTCATCATTAATTTCTTCAGCTTCCCGCAAGACTATAATTTTATCATCAATCTTTTTTAATTGTCTTTCGTGCGATTCTATCATATATTGTCTAACCTTAATTAGATTTTCAATTTTAGTGTTCATAGTGTTTTCTTTTTGGTTCTTCTGTTTTCGTTAAAAGATTGTCTATGTTGTTTCTTTTATGTTGCCGATGTTTTTGCATTGCTATTCTGTGTTTTTCTTTACTATAATATTTAAACCAATCGTGTTGACTTGCTACTTGTTCGGCTCTATTTGGAAACAATATAAATTGAATATTCCTTCTGCAACATTTATTTTCAAATTCTCGCGCTATTTCACGAATAGGAATATTTTGTTTATACAATCGTTTAATTTCTTCTTTGTCTTCATCAGTCAATTTGCGCCGTTTATCCAATGCTTTAGGTATTCTTAAATTATCAAGTTTCATATTATTTTATAACACAAACCCAATTATTATTGATTTTAGTTAATTGCCGACCGTCCGGCAAACTGGCTTTGTTAGGATCGTTTTTATCAATCACAACTTCCCCTTTTATAGTTTTGCGGCGACCATCCGGCATAATGAAAATTATTTTAGTTTTCATGGATTATAATTTCCCCTTTATAATTTTCAGTAATAGATATATCTCTTTTAAACCACTCGCCGTTTTCATCTTCAACCTCAACCAAAATTTCAGTTTCGGGATGATATTGTCGCACAAATTCGATAAAGTTTTTAATTTTCATATATTTATAATTTTATTTCATTGATAAAATCAATTATTTTATCCTGCTCTTCTTCCGATAATTCGTCAAAAATTTTTTTACTATCTTTATTAAATTCATAATCCGTGTCATTTTCAAGATCGTCTTCATATACCCATTTGCTAAAGTTCAAAACCGTGCCATCATCAAGTTCTAAATCAAAATCTTTAGCTATGCGATAACTGGTACATTCTTCTGATATGATTTTCATATATTTGTATTTAATATGTTTTCAATTTGTTTTAATTTTTTAGCGTCTTTTAATTTATCAACCAATCTGGCTATTTTGTAACCGTTTTCGTGAACATAAATATCGTCTAATTTATCTTGTTCGGTATAATATGTTCTTCTGTTATTATCTCTATCAAATTTTAATAGATTGCTTCGTTTATTTATCACTCCCCTACTAAGTAACCATTCTTTATCAGTTTCGCCGACCACCGTTAAAGGTCTAAAATGTTTTTCGTAAACAGGGCTATTTTGCTTAACGCCGTCAATTTCATAAATTCTACAATTGCCGTCAAAATAATATATAGTGTCGTTAATTTTCATAATTTTTCAGTTTTAACTACATACGCCCTGCAAACATCACAATAAGCACTATTTTCGTTTTCTATGGTTATTTTATCGTTTTCTAATTCATCTTCGGGTATTCCTGCTTCTGCTAAATACCTTTCGATTGCCTGCTTCGCCGTGCCATTCGTGTATGCACCATAAAAAACATACTGGTCATATTCATTTTTATATTCAACTATAATAATTTTCATATTTTATTCTTCAATTACTTTAACAATCTCAAAACTATCAGTTACATAACCGTGCGGCAATTCATAGTTTTCAGCAAATTCAATAGCTTCGTCATCTGTTTTAGCTTCTGGAGCTTCAATTTCTAAATTTATATTAACAATTACTTTTTTCATTTTGTTTTATATTATTAACTTATCACTTTTTAACTTCATTGTCAAGGGGTTACTCGTAGTCTTCTTCGTACTCCTCTTCCTCGTCATAATCTTGATATTCTCCTTGATATTCACTATCTGGGAATGAATGATAACCAATAGGCGTAATTTGTTTATTCTCTTTTAACCAGTCAATCGTTTCGTCTTTAATTTCATACAGATCAGAAATTTCATCTTTCATATCTGATAATTTTTCGTGTTTATCGGAAACTTCTTTTTTTGATTTTTCAATCTCATCTCTACTTTCATCTAATTTTTCACAATTGAAAATACAGTCCTCTTGATTCCATTCTTCGCCTTGATCGTCTCCAATCACCAATTCACCACCATCGTTAATATAACAATCGCCTATCTCATCCGATTCGTATTTATTTTCTTTGTTGTAATTCCCTTCTTTGATTTTATTTTTTATTTTTTCAATTTCAGATTTCGATAAATCAGAAAAATCAGGTATATAGCAATTAATATCATCCCAATAATTATCATATTGTTTTTGAGTCAACCAAGCATCCCCATAGATGCATATTGCGTAAGCGTCCCTTAATCTTGTTGACGACATTTCGTCTTTTTGGTTGTATCCAACATCTTCACCGAATAACTCCTCTTTCATATTTTCGCGGCTATCCCTAATTTTTTTAGCTTCTTTATTTAAGCAATATAACGCTTCTGCAATCTTTTCAATCGTTTCATTTTCTTTGTTTTTCAAAATTTCCGACCAGTTTTCTAATTTACTTGAACCCTCACTTGAAATTATGTCAATATCACCTAAACATTTTAATTTTGTTTCGTCTTCTTCCGAAACTTCCCCGTTATGGAAACCAAAACCTCCAAATTCATAATAATATCTATTCATATTATTTAATTATTAATTCAGCGTCTTCAGTTATATCCCCATCAATTCTAACAATATACTTTGTTTCGTCGTTAATAGTACCTTCTTTATGCCCGTTTTCACATTCAATAAAAGTATCAAATAGATATTTTGCCCCGCCGTCTGTTTCGTGATAATATAATTTAATGTTTTTTGATTCCATATTTTTATTTTATTTTTTGTTTACTGATAAAATTCTCAACTTCAACAATATCCCTATATAATACCGCTTCCTCATACACTTCGTTTTGACTCTTCCTTTTTTTACTATGCAATTCGCCCGCCGACTTTCTGGCGTTAGCAATTAATGTTTTAATTGCATCAATAGTATTTTGTTTCATATTAATTTATATATTTTAAATAATTATCAATAATATTTCCTCCAATGATATAATCAGAGCTTTGATTATATCTTTTAATGTACATGTTTGCGCCTTTAATATCTTCTTGCCATAGGCATATCATCCCCTTGATAATATTACCTACCCAATGTCTTTTCATGATTTTATCAAAAAAAATAACATTGTGATCTTTAAATTTAAAATAGTGTATTATTCTTGGTATAATAGGGACGTTTAATGGTATGATGTTTTTTTCGCAATTACTAAACGTTTCAATATCCAAAATATATTTAATTCTTTGGTAATGGTCTTTTAAATACATATTTTCTAATCTTTTAATATCTTTGCAATTGATTTCATAATCGTTATAATTGTTTTCAATTATAACGTTATACATATATGACGCTTCATCTTTTGAAACGCCAATTTCGTCAAATTCAAATGATAATATTTTATCTTTTTTTTCTTTGATAAATTTTATAATTTCGTCTTTTGTCATTGTTTTTTCTTCTTTTTCTTTTTTATCAAAAATAAAAATATTTGTTTTTGTGTCTTTGTTTTCCATATTTTTGTTTTTATTAGTTTAAATTTCAATTTCTGCGGGCAATTAAAAACTATTATAGACTATTATAGACTATTAATTGTACTTTCAGCTTCATCTAGTAACATTTCAGCTTGTTCAATATCACAATCATTCATTGAATGAGAAAATCCCATCCAACCATTACAAATGTCAGCATTACATTGACCTATACCGACTTCATATTTATATTGATTGACGGCAATCTTTTTAACTTCAATATAATTATAATCTCTTTCACCTCCTACAACTGCTCTAATTTCTTCAATAATTTGTGTTTTATTCATGTTTTTTAATTAGTTTAAGTTTTAAGATTTAGCGGCTATTTATATTCTCTATATATTAGTATAGGACATCTACATTCATTGTCAAGGGGTTACAACCCTATCAACATCCTATTATACATATATAATTATAGAACAATAAATCCTTTTTTAACCTTAATTTTCAATCTCCCCCGCCGTATAATAACATTCCGAAAAAATATTATTATCCAACATTTCTTCTTCAACTAAATATTTTTCTTCAATTTCATTTTCTTCGGCGGCTATTTCTTCTTCCATTAGCGGAAGCTCTAAAACTTCCTCAATACTTTTAGATACCATATTTTTCCTCCCTTAATTATTTTATTTTTAAGGGTAATTTATTTTTAAGCTCAATTTAGCTTAATTTAGCTTTATTTTACGATCTTCCATTTTCCTTTTCGAGGCGCGGCTATTCCCATTTTCGTAAGATAATATCTAATGTTATCCCCAAACAATTTTCTAATTTCATTATAAGTCATTCCATTATTAATTTGATCTTTAATTTCCTCTATCCATATAGCAGTTTTTTCTTTATTCAGAGCGTTAGGAGTAATAAATTGTTCAAATTGATATTTCATTTGTTCAGTTTTAGGCTAATTTAAATCTGTTTTAAACCCAATTTAAGACTAATTTAAGACTAATTTAAGACTAATTTAAAGCATTTTGGAGCACCCACGCACGACACAATTTAATTTTCAGCTATTAATCACTCATTTTTAAGCTTAAATCCTCAAAATATTTTACTACCCTAGATTTATTCTTTATAATAATAGATGTAAAAGGATATATTAGTACAAACCGCTTCTCTAAGGGTAATTAAGGCTATTATATATCACTTCCCAGCTTAATTTTATATGATATTTCAAGAGTTTGACAACCGGCGCATAGCGGCGAAAGCGTAAGTCTAGCATAGTCCGTAAAGCAAACATTGAAATTGAATACAAAACAAACCTGGTTGACTCTATTATTTTATATTTTCAGCTATAATTTATCTTTGATTCGTGTAACGGTATAGCCGCCACCGCGATAAAATAAGACTTCAAGCTAAAAATTAGGAATAAATAGGGATATACTTGTTTTAAATTTGTCGCCAAATTTCAATTTGGTTTTTTGTGTTTATATTATTTAATGCTTCAGTTTACCGCCGATTGATTTCAAGATTCGGCGGCAATTCTGAAAGATTAAATTAATTGATTGCGTTATCTAATATCCATTTAATTGATTCAATCGCTTCTTTAACTTCTTTCATTTCTTTTAGATCGGGATTATTGTTATTATCCCCTTTTGTGAATGTGCCACTGCCACCATAACTTAAATCAATTTCAGAATGTAACAATAATTTTTTTATCTTTTTAATTTCTGTTTTTCCTAAACATAATCTACCGTCTTTTGTTTTCATATATTTTATTATTTTATACTATAATTATATTCCTATCAGTTTTGTTGTCAAGGGGTTACGCTATAAACCATACCGCCTAAATATACGGCGTGTTTATGATCTGGTTTCATTGCCCAATATGTATTATCCCAATATCCTAAATAAACCAGTCCAAAGTATTCACATTTTTGTTTTATCTTTTTCAATTTTTTTATATTCATATAATTTGTTTATTTTCAGAATTATAATTTGTCGCCATAATTTGAAAATTGATCTATAATTTGGTTTCTTAATTTGCATATATCTATTTTATATTTTTGTATATTTCAATGTCAATCTTGACAAATCTTAAAAGTAGTTTGTGATTATAACACTTTTTTAGATTTTGTAAATACTTGACTATTGTATTTTTTTGTTGTATATATAACATCTTTTTGTATATTGTCAAATCGTCCTTAACCTTCACAATTACACGCTGGCCCGCCGTTTTGCGATAGCCGATCACATATTCAACTTTCAAATTTTCGAGGCTCTCAACGCATCCTGGAGGCTTGTTTTATTTTCTATCAGTAACAAAAAACCGGATTATTAGCTAGTATAATATCCGGCTGTTTGCTTTTTGGCTTTTATTTATTCGCCTTTTTGCTTATTGCCTTTTGGTTCTATATTTTCAAACAATGTATTACTATAAACATCGTGCCATTGTTTGAAGTGGTATGATTGTAAACTAATGTATGTTTGTCCTATTAGTTTATCATTCATTACCCTCAATCTAAATTGCGGCTGGTTACGATCATTTATAAATAGATTTATTTCCAAATAATCGTTGCCACCCTGTCCTTTTGTTGCCCTTTCGCTTGTTGTCGTGGCGTATAACTTCATTTTTTAAAGACCACTAGCAAGTCAAATTAATTGCTTTATAGCCCGCCCAAAAAGGCGGGATGATAAAATAATTAATCAGGAAAAATAACAGCGTTTTTTATTGCTTTTTCTATTTCCAGATTTTTAAAGCCAAATTCTAAAAGCGTATTTTTTAAATCTTCGATTTGGTTTTTAGCTTCATCTTGAAAATACTGTTCCCCGCTATCACTTGATAATCCCCATAATCCGCCGCTAGTTATTTTGTCAATTTTCCAATATTTACCGTTTTGGCTAGTGTATATTTCCGCTTCGGCTATTACGCCATAATCCATCAAATAGCCTTTTTCATATTGCATTATGCGATCATAGTCTTGTCGCGCCTGTTTCATATTTTCTACATTTACAGCGTTAAAATATTGGTATTGCCGCCCGCCTTCACTATGTTTGATAGCATATTTTCCGGCAACATCTCCAAAAGTTCCCAAATATGATAAATCGCTATCATAATCAGGAATACGCTTAACCACTATTTTATTAATCTTTTTCATTTTTTAACCCGCTTTTGGCGTGGTTTATTAATTTTCCCATTGTTGCCGCCATTTATAGAAAATAGCGGCAATATTGAAAAATTAAGATTCTTTCGGATATTTTACATCATATCGATCCAAAACCGCTTGCCATATTTTCGGGTTGTTGTGTTTGGTAAAAACGGCTTGCAAGTCTTTGACTAGCTTATCTTCATCAACATCTTCAATATTTAGCACCTCTTCGGCTTTTTCTTTTTGCCATTTTTCCAATTTTTCGAGTTCTGTTTTTATTGTTTCGATTATTTCCAATCGATCACGACTTGCGATTTCCAATGTTTCCCACTGATCCGTTATTCTGCCAAGATTCAAAAGATACCCTGTTTGGAAATTATATTGTGGATTTCCGATGCTATATTTAGGCCAACTTTCAATTTTGTTTACTTTTTTCCTTGTTTCACTATCCCATCTCAAAATTTCGTGCGGTTCGTTGAAATGTTTTTCAAAAAATCGTTTGTCAATGTTTTTACATTTTTCAGTTTCCATAGCTTGCAAAATCTCAGTCAACGCTTGCCGTTTTTCGGCATATCCGGCAAGGTGTTTTTTTGCCGTTTCCAATTTTTCCTTTTTTACGCTGTTGTAGTTTTCCATTTTATTTATTACCCGTTTATTTTTTCGCGGGTGGTTATTTTATTTTTAACTTTTTGCAACAAGTAGCGCAATAAAAAACATTACTGTTATTGCCTTTGCTTTTTTTGCATTTCAAACATTTTCGCGGCTTTTTTATTTTAGTAAACAAATTAAAAAAATTGTCTTGATTCATTTTTTTGGCCAGCCGTTAAAACTGACAAGTTATATTATGTAAAACACAATAGTCTATAAACTCATAATGTCCAATGATTCCTATAATGACATAAAATAGCACGGTTGCGGCGATAACTAACACTGTTTCGCGGATAGCTTGCCGCCGTTTGACTTGCTTATTGATCCGATATATTCCCAATGATTTAATCATATTTTTGTTTTGTTTAAACTTTCAAGATTGCGGGCTATTGCTAACCCGCAAGGCTTCAAGGTTTAAGCAAGTAGTTTTGCGCCGTTTGACCCGAACCAATTAAACATATCAATTGAAACATCCTCCAACTTTTCAGCTTCAAAAACTAAAACGCTATAATTGATTTTTGATAAACTGATTTTATCGCCGGTTGCCTTTTTGTAGTTTATTATTGCGGCGTTGATCGTTTCGCCTTTCCCAAATCCTTTAACTGATTGAAAAATATATACTTTCATTTTTTTTATCGACCAGTTTATGCTGGCTCGATATATTATTATATGCTAACAGTTTCATTTTAACAAATTGAAAAACCTTGTCAATAGCCAGCCCTATCTTGACAAATTAAAAACTTATGTTCTATAATAACACATCTGGCTTATATAGTCAATATCACATTTTAAAAAAGCATAGGCGCATTTTTTGAAAACCGTTTAACTATGATACTTTTTTTGACTTTATTATAACCAATGTTATGATATATGCAAGTATTGACTATATTAAAAGATATTTTATTGTATTGTCAATGTTTCGGGTAGGATAAAAAAGAAAATCAAAAGGCAAGCCCGAAGCCGGAACATAAAAAAAAACACGACCATTTTTTGGGCTTATAGCACCCTAAAATTACTTCAATCAATTTTAGTTAAAAGGGAATATACGTTTATAGAACATTCTAAAAATTATCGCTAGCAAAATCTACCAAATTGAAACATATTATTATAGAACATTCTTAAAAACTTCGAGCAAAATTTAGTAAAAGAGAATATATTAATATAGAACATTTATCATAAAAGATAGGAAAATATACTAGAAATGCTTGCAATATTATATAAAGTATGCTATATAAAGATTAAAGAATTATAAAAAATTATAAAAAAGGGGGTAGTGTTTGTATATAAAGGGCTAAATTTTTATTTTTTTAAAAAAATTTAACGCTAGCCGAAATTTTTGAAAATTAAACTAAACTAAATTAAATTTATGGAATTATCAATATTACTTGTTATGTTTGTTATTTCGGGATTAGGTATTGGATTGATTGTTAGTGGGAAGGCATTTAAAAATAAGAAATTAGAATTGCTTGTGTATTTTTTGCTTGCTATTGAGTGGTGTTTATTTTGTTTTAATTAATTAAAATTATGGGTTGGTCTATTGGTTACGATAACAACTGGTCACGAGATATAGGGTATGGAGTACCTGCTTATTGTGATTATCCTGGTTGTAATAAAAAAATAGATAGAGGATTAAGTTATGTTTGCGGTGGCGACGAGCCGTATGGAGGTGAAAATGGGTGTGGTTTATTTTTTTGTGAAGAACATAGAGAATTTCATTCTTTCAGAAGTGATGAAAGCGGGCTATATTGTAAACGATGTATAAGACATAGAGCACCATATAAACCTAAACCAGAACATCCTGATTGGATTAAATGGAAATTAACTGATAAGAGTTGGGAAGAGTGGCGAAAAAACAATCCTGAAGAAGTTATTAAATTAAAAAAAGAAATATGATTATTATATCTTTGTTATTGTTTGTTCTTTCTGTTGTTAGTCTTATTTTATCATTAAATAGTTGGAAATTTAGTAAAACACAACAAACATTTTGTTTTATTCTTAGTTTGTTTGTTTTTGCCGCCTGCGTTGTAAATTTAATATATTTAATGCAATGAAATATTGTCCTAACTGTGGTTCTCAACTAAAACAAGAATTAGTCGGTGCGGAAAAAATAAAGAGGTGTTATGAATCTGGATGTTATTATCCAGAATCTCCTTTTGACGAAAAGTCGGGCAAGCGAAAATATGCTTATAAATACACCTGTCCAAAAAAGAGATGGTATAATAATTGTGTCAGTTATGTAGAAGATAAAACAATATATGAGTAAATCAGAAAATTTTAATTATATAATGATTCAAATTATTTTGTGTATTATTATATTAGATTGTTTTATTATGCTCGGAGGTTGTTTATTTAACTTTATAATATACAAATAAAATGGAAAACTTATGTGTTAGTTTAGAATGGGCGCAAAAAATGAAAGATAAAGGATTTAAACAAATTAGTTCTTTTTATTTCATTCCAAAAGTAACTAAATCTTTTTTAGGTTTTATTTTATCTACCAGTAAAGAAGAATATGAGTTAGCTCATCCGATGATAAAGCCAGCAAGCGAAGCATTAAAAGATTGTTATTCTGCTTATACTTTTCAAGAACTGTCAGATATTATACCTAGAAATATAAAACATGAAAATATAGAGTATAACTTAGTTATTTCTTTTTTATCAGATAAAATTCAGGTTGGATATATTGATTATCATTATGATACCGAAGAAGTGTTTAGATATGATTTTTATGCAGAAAATATTAAGTGTGCCGACGCTATGGCAGAAATTGCGTGTTATTTGAAAGATGAAGGAATTATAAAATGAGGGGTGGTGTTTTATAGAACAACAGTCAAAATTTTTTTCGCTGTAAAATTTTAAATACTTTGAAATTTTCTCTATTAAAAAATCATTAGATTAAAAATATGCACTACTGTAAAAAAGCAAAAAGACCAGTTTATGATTGCGACCATTATGATTGTAAAAAACCAGATAAAGATTATAGGGCACAACAAGGTATGCACTATTGTAATCATCAGAAAGCTTATGTATATGGTTGTGACCACGCAGATTGTAATGGAACAAAATGAATATATAATAACATAGAACAAGTTACTAATAGATATTGCATTATTTATTGAAGTGTGCTATATTGTATTTATAACATTGCCCGCAAGGGTTAAAATATGGATAACAATAATATATTAGATAATTATTTTAATGATTTTATTCCTATTTCTTCAGATACTTCTACTGTTGCTCCTTATTATATACTTGGGGCAGGAAACGGAATTACACCAAATGGCACGAAAGTTAATATGAAAAAGGAAAGTAAGATGCCGACTAAAATCTTTTTTTCTTTAATGAAAAAGAAGATGGGGATATTAAAAGATTATTCCTATAAAAAAAGAATTTCTGCTTTAGAAAAAGCGGTAGCCGAAGCAGAGAAAAATGGGCAGATTGCATTTTCTGAAGAATTGTTAAAGAAGTTATTAGTTTTATGCAGAGAAGCGGAAATTTTTGGTGCTGGTAGAAAAATATTTCTTAGCAGAGAGTTGTTTGATAAATTTAGAAATAAAACAGAACGTCCAGTTTCTCTTACCCCATTAAAAAATTACGCTCGTCCAATTCCTAAAGAAGTTCTCGAAGAAAAAAATAAATGTGACAATTTAAATTTATTCGACGGCTATGCGATAATACACTATGATAGCAAAGAAGCAGTTAAAGAAACATTTAAAGAAGAGAAAGAAAGAAGAGAAAAAGATCCGATATTATTTGGAATAGTCAGAGATTCTGATAAATTATATTTTATTTCTGATTGGTCAGATGAATGGTGCGATTTAACTCTTGATGATATAATAGATAAATTAGATTTAGAAGATAAAGATGTTACTTTTCCGAAAAATATAAAGTTATGAAATCAAAAAAAGAAAAATTAGCCGAGTTAAGAGGAGTTGGTAAAATATTAGATATTCTTTGGACTAATTCTTATTATTCAATGGGAGAAAAGGCAAGCGAGCGAATTAAACAAGAGATGATATATTATTTTGGTAAGAATTTGGCTAAAGATATGTATGATTTTATTCAAGATGATAAACCAAGATGTCATCCGTTAGCCGTTGAAACATTAAAAGAATTAATAAATAATAACCGCCCTAAAAGGGCTAAAATATGTTTAACAAAAAACAAAACAAAATAGTAGAAGTAGAAACTATTCAAGGATTAAAAAATAAGATTTCCGAATTGGAATTAAAACATAGGTTAGAGATTTCCGAACTAGATGGTG
>Ga0265297_10010098_pt1 | contig 11952 bp, 20 predicted proteins | sample Munlanlwell13791_FD_192502 | JGI IMG/M metagenome (GOLD analysis project Ga0265297, IMG submission 192502) | Leachate microbial communities from a municipal landfill in Southern Ontario, Canada - Leachate well 137-91 | ecosystem: Engineered > Solid waste > Landfill > Unclassified | place...
TCGTACTTGGCGAGACCGTCGGTGAGGGTTTGCTTGCTCTCGTCCGTGGGCTCCGCCGAGTGTTTCGCGATGGCGTCCTTCAGATCCTTGAAACTCATCGGGTCCGTCCTTTGTATTTTTCCGGGTTGGCCCCGGTAATCCGTGTTGCGTGGTTCTCTCGACGTCCCAACACTACCGGTTTTCGTTTTTTCGCTCTATTCAACTTTTCAAGTTTTTTCAGATCGTCACCGGCGCACGTGGGAAAGCCTCTTGATCCGCTGGTTCATCAGGGCGTCGTGGATCTTGCGGTGCAACGCAGGGACCACGGCGTGTAGTTCGTCCAGGATGTTCTGCCCAACTTCCCGGCGGGCTTCCTGCTGGATCATTGTGTTGGAATGCACGTTGAAGACGGGGTCCAAGACCCCTTTGCCGCTTCCACCGAGGTCCTGCAGGTGGCGTACCAGGTAGGACTCGAACTCGGGCAATCGGGAGAGGGATTCCAGTTCCATGCGCCGGTTGCGCCGGGCCGACTCCGCGGCCTGCACCTCTTCGGCCTTCATGGCTTCGCGGGCGGAGGGGGAATTGGGGATGCGGTGCGGGGTCTCGGGGACGCTCACTGTGCGGCCGCCCCGGCCATGCGCTCAAGAATGCTGTTCTCGTCGGTCGGCGTGGTCCCCAGGTCCTTCAGGGTCTGGGCCTGCAGACGGGCGCTCTGGGCCGCGGCCACTTCGTTCTGGGCCTGGGTGGCCGCTTGGCGAACGGCGGCCGCTTGCTCGTCCGACCGGATCAGCTCAGGCGGCGCGTTCAGCTTCTCGGAGTAGATGTCGAACATGGCATCGGGGTTGAACTTCGAGATGTCGAAATTCATCTGGGCCATGGTGGCCGCCAGGTTGAAGATCCTCTCGACGTTCCCCAGCCCGCTCATCTTCTGGGCCTGGGTCATGGCGCTGTTGTAGTCGGGGCCGAACTCCGCGTTGTCCAGCGATGGGGGGACCGGGGCCACGAAGCCCAACTTCATGCGGTGCGAGAAAACGAGGTCCGAATTGTGGTCCTGCATCCGGTTGAACGAATCGGTCACGGGGCCGAACTGCATCAGCAGCTCCTGCTTCAACTCGATCACTTCGGTGGCGGTCCTCTGCCGGTCCTTCAGGCTCGACAGCATCATCAGGGTGTTGGTGAAGAACGCCTGGCGCAGGATGGCCTCCACCTTCTCGATCTCGGCCGACACAGCATTCAGGTCGAAGCGGATCTGGTAGACAGGCCGAACCCCTTTTTCAGCACTGCCGTCACCCTTGTCGGGGATGAATGATCCGGGCGTGGCGCTGGGGTTCTCGTCCAGGAGGGCGGCGGGGCCGGTGAGGGGTGGATCCAGTTCCTTCTCGAGGGCCAGCAACTTGTCTGAAATCATGCGGTACAACTGCAGGATGTCGGGCATGGCGATGAACGCGGGGCAGTCCTCCCACTCGGTCACGAGGAACGGGAATAGGTCGTACCCGGCCCGGCGGAGAAACTTGGCATTCGTTGTCTCGCTGGCCTTGCCCTTTTCCCACCAAAGCGACACCCACTCTTTTTCCTCGCTCCGCAGGCTTCCGGGGTTGGCGTTCTTGTTGGGCCCCACGTAGTGGGTGACTTGCACCTTGGTGTTGTGGTTGATGGGGCTCTTGTATTGTTCGCGCAGACCGTCGCTCAGGTTATCAAGGCCGAACTTCTCGACCATCTGGGCGATCGTGTACTCCACGTCGCGGGCGACCTGGTTGACGTTCCCGTCCGAATCGTACCCGAGGGTGTAGGTCCCCGGCTCGATGGGCGTGTACGTGGTCGTCTTGGTGTACGACATCTCCACGAGGGTCAGACCGCACTTGAAAACCGATGCGTCGAGATAGTGGAATGCCATGGCTCGGTAGAAGTTCGTGGCCGCAAGGGTGTCGAACTGGGCCTGTGTCTCGTCGTACAGCCACGCCTTGGCCGCAGGGTCCTCCATCAGATCTCGCTGGTTGGCGACCAGGTTGAACCACTTGAACGACTGCGGCGTGTTCCCACTCATCAGACCGGCCACGAGGGTGCGCACGTTCAGACGCGCTACGCTGGTCAGGATCTCGGTGTCGCTCCGTTGGCCCTTGGTGTCGTTCCCGCTGAAGATGGCCCGGTTCGGGCAGAGGTAGGTGTCGACTTCCTCGAAGAACGGAAGCCGGGTATCGCGCCACTCATCGATGGAGAGGGCTTTCTTGCGGTAATAGTCCAGGTCATTCAGTGATTCGAATTCCATGACCTGAATGTACCGACTTTCGGTTTTTTGCTCTATTCAACTTTCAGCGGCGGGCCTTCTTACGGAGGCGGGCATAAGGGTCGTACTTCTTCTTTTCGGCCTGGGCGTGGCGGGAACGCATGTACTTCAACAGCTGGTTCTCGGCCGGCTTGTCGGGCAGGGCAAACGTCATGGCGTAGGCGTCGGCGAAGTTGGGGGATCTGCCCAGGCGCTTCTTGTAGTTCTCCTTGGGCTCGATCAGGAACTTACCGGCCGGGGTGGAAGTATAGGTCCGCATGGACAACTCGGGGATCATGTCGGGGCAGTCGGGCAGGGACGCGCCATTCTTGATCTGGTCGATGGCCAGCCACCATACCTCCGTCACCTTATTGGCGAACATGGGGTTGGTAGCTGCGGAGGAACCGATGTACTTGAAAGGTGTCTCGCCGGCGGCCGCCAACGTCGAAACAACACCGTCGCCGAACCCTCCCGTCGCGTCCACGATGTCTATACGCTGTTTGAAACTTTCTCTGAGTTTCTGTATCCGGGCTGAGATATCGAACGAAAACGTCTTGCTCTTGGGATCCAACCCAACCACGATGGGGTCGTACCACATCAGCCCCTGGCGGGGTCCCAATACCGTGATGTCGCCGCCAATAAAGGCCACATCCACTCCATTCCTTTTCTCGCACCAATTAAACTGGTGCGGTTCGAGTTCCCGGGTCATGGCCTCACGCACCTGGGCCTCGGAGATCAGCGTGTTGAATTCGCTTTCGGGAAACTCCGCCAGGACGTTGGCCTTCACCCATGGGTTGTTTCGCCCGTATCGCTCGATCATGTCCTTCGCCCAAGCAATGTCCACTTGTGGCGCCCGCTTGGGGTCGTCGGGATCCCCAGTGATGACGAACACCCTGTACTTGTCCGCGTTATTGACGCAAGCGTGGAAGAGGGCCCCATTACGACTGGTGCAGTTCCCGGCCATGACGATTCTGGACTCTCGGCCTGAACCCAGGGCGGCCTCAGCCGTTTCGAGCACGGCCGGCGCCATTCCACCCGTCTCGTCCAGGAGAATCAAAATATACGGGGCGTGAAGACCGGCCATCGCATCGGACATCTGGTTCCGGTCGGCGGTCTTGGCGTAACTGATCGCCTCGGCATACCAAAACGCGGGAGCTTCGTTGACTGTGATTCTCTCGCTGTTAAACTTCGTGGCGGCTTTTAGGAACGCGCTTCGGTCCCTCAGTGTGGCCATCTCTGACCACAGGTTCCGTCGTAGGTTTCCCTCGGTGATTGATAGACACCCCACCTTGCTCCTCGGCCGGGTGATCAGGAAGATCAACCCCAAGGCGGCCTCCACGCGGGTCTTCCCTGGGTTCTTGCAGGCCATCATGGCGATACGACGCGCCCGCGGGTCTTTGTTCTTGGTCGAGAAGGCTTTGTATACCTCGTCCTGCCAAGCATACGGTTCGTCGCGGAATAGATCCCGGTACGCAATCTCGGGGTGCTCCACCCACCGGCGGAGAATGTCGCGGGAAACCATGCTCACTTCCCGCCTCCATGCACATCCTCGAGCATCGTCAGCAGGCTGGCCGTGGCCCCCGCTTCACCCGACGCCATCTGCTTCCCCACCAGCCGCCCGGCCGCCCGCATCGCCAGCATCCTCGTGATCGCGTCCGGCTTCACCGTCAGTTCCTCCGTCACGATCTTCACCATCTCCCCCGTCTTCCGGTCGGGCATTGTCACGGTCTTCACCTTCGTCACCACCCCGTCCCGGCTCCACTCCCTCATCCGCTCCCTCGCCTCCGCGTCCAACACCTCGTCCCCCGTCGCCACCGCCTCGTCGTGCTTCGCCTTCAGATCCGCGTCCTCCTCAAGCCACTCGTAATACGTCCTTCTCCCGATATTCACCTCTTCCAGGACACGCACGATCGGCCGGCCTTTCGCCAGTTCCTTTAATATCTTCTCGACTTTCGGTTTTGTGCGCTTTGAGCGTCTCGCCATACACTTACGTTATCCCCTCTCCCTCTCAACATGCAACGACACGGCGGTGCGGTTCACTCTGATTTGGGCGTTCATTTGAATATCAGTATTAAAACCAGGAGGAGGATGCACGTATTAATGGCTACGTGAATTTCATTTAAGTTTTTAACTATCTCCTGCGCGATTTGGGCGTCCATCTCATTCCCCTTTCAGTGTTCTAATCCCCAACGTGTCCACGAAACGTGTGTCGTGTATCCACGCCGCCCACCCGATCAACGGTCGCCAATCTCGGCTCTCACATCGTATCCGACCATTAAAATCAAAAACAAAAGCACGGTGTTGGAGACCTCCCCATCTCTGCAAATAAACACACAGGCCGCCACGGCGCATGACAACGAAAGAATTTTGCTTATCATCCCTCCCCCTCCTTCGGCGGGTTTGACCATTGTTCGGCCATAGCGTCTGCAATCCCTTGAAATGTCCTGCTTCTTTCGCGCCACCTGTTTTTTGATGGTGGCATTTTGTGAATCCTCGCATCACGTCCATCGACAATGTTTGTTGGTTTCAACAATGGTAAATTTTTTAGCCATAAACAAGTTGCCTTTGTTTCTCCGTGTCCAAATTGCCAAGGCTGAATTATTTGATCTGGTTTCCTTATTTTCGATGATATAACACTAATTGGATTTTCAACGGCAATCCTTGGAATATCAGATTCCATTAATAAACGAACAAATTGAAGGGCCTTAATTTGTTCAATCTCCTTTAATTTGAAATACCTTGCCCCCGAAACGGCCAAATGAGTACATGGTGGATGAGCGATCATCATATCCCATTTATATTCGCGAATAATATCCAAAACATCTCTCTGATAATGAGGACCGAAATCAGATTCTGACGGCAAAAGGTCACAGGACCACGCCAAATGACCACGCCGAATAAATGCATCACGAACAACCCCCGAAAATTCACAGGCGACCAATACTCTCATCCCTCCCCCTCCTTCACTTCCTCGTAAGTCATCCTGAAAATGTCGTCCTTGCAGAAATACTTCTCGCCCTTGACGCCGGTGATGAGCCAATCGCCAGAGTTCCCGTGCATCGTTCCTTCAAGCGTCTTGATGGCGAACTCGTCCCTGGCGTTCGTTGCTCTGGTAACGCCTTCTGGCAGGCTCATATCCTCCATCATCTGCACCGCCTCCACCACGACTGGCTTCTTTCGATATTTCATTTCTGAAACTCCAGCACGCTTATTTCCCACTTGTCGTCTTTTCTTCGCTGACACACGATTGCATCGTTTTGCTGGTCGCGCTCCAAACGCACCAACCAACCCTGCCGCCATGAGTTAACGTGCATCTGACACCTCCTTCGGCTTCATCGAACCACATTCCTATAAACAATGGCCTTGTCGCCTCCTACATGGGCGTATCTGGCAATCAAATGCGCCACTTGCTTTATCGAATTGGTGGTCCCAACCGGTACGTTGTTGACAACGACAGTCCACCTGCCCAGGACGCAAGAACCATGACACCTTGGGCAAGTCATACGTCCCCTTGTTTCGGGAACCCTGATTGTCCCCGCATCACATCTACACCCAGTTAGTTTCACGACCCCTCCTTCGGCGGGTTCACTACTGCAAAACAGTTAAAATTATCATCAGAAAGCGGTTCTTCGATTCCTTCTACAAACCATCCGGAGTTTGAGCCATCTAAATCTGAATCCCAATGCCCAAGCGAATATGCTCCTCCTCCGTTCCACTCCAACAAAACTTCTGTACCGTCTTTGGTGGCGGTATCCATCGGTTTCCACGGTCCTGCCGCCGCCTCCCTCAACCTCGCGTTCTCGGATTCCAAGAAACGGACGCGGATGATGTTCTCGGTTCTCTCCGCAAAGCACTCCTTACATGGCGCGTCGGACTCGCTTGGTAGGTGGCCGTGTTTCAGACGAAACGCCTCCACGCCTTCCCACGCCGCGTTCCCGTGTTTCTCAAAATACTTGCGGATCAGTTCGATCTTTTCTTCTGGTGTCAACGGGGCGTCTTGCATGGGCCAACTCCTTGAAATAATATGTCGATCCGAACGTGAAATATGTTCGCCAGTTTTGGGAGTATTTCGGCGGGTATTTTTGCACGCCCGTTCTCCATTCGGTTGTAACAGCAACGGTCGTATCCGATAAGTTTGGCAACATCTTCCTGCCTGAGACGCAACATCTGTCTGTATCGACGAACGTTAAGCGGAAGCGCCTTCGCCAGTTCGTTGGTCACGCCTTCTTCCCTCCGTGGCGGTATCCCCTCGTCTGGTTGAACGCCATCTTCCGGACAATGGCGGCCTCCAGGTCCCAGTCATTCTTGCTGCACCAATCACAAACCCGAATGACGATATCGGCCATTTCAGATAACTCGCCCTCTGGTTTTTGTTCAGGGCCGTCCTGGACCCAGCAGGCCAAGCCGTTTCGGACGGCCTCTGTCGCCTCGGACACCTCGGAATGGATCAGCGCGTGGATCTCCAGGGCACTTCTCTCCGGAACGTCCCACCACCCCTTCTCCACGGCCATCTCGTGGGCTTTCGAACACAGTGCGGATATGGTCATCGCCTCAGTTTTGGTGGCCAACGTACACCCCCGGTACTCTCTGTAATCCGTACTCCATCAGCTTCACGTACGTCTTCATCTCCTCGATGGACGCCATGAGGTCCAGGTACGCCCGGTGCGGCGGGTTTCCGTTCACGTTCCAGATCCCGTATCGTTGGCCGACGAACTCCTTGAACGACGACACGTCGATCACGCGGTAGTGCAGGGCCTGGGCCAGGGTCGGCATGTGGCGCACGATGAACGACTTGTCGAACCACACGCTGTTGCCACATAGCACGATGGGTTGGTTGATGAAGTTCTTCAGCATGGCCACCACGTTCCGCTCGTACTCGTGCAACTGCAGGGATGCGCCCGCCACGTCCTTCAACAGCCCGCTCTTGGTGTGCATCTCGTAGGTGATGACCGAAAGCCTATCCTTCGTGGGCGAGATGTATGGCCGAAGGGGGGCGTTGTATGAAACCAGCAGGTTCAGGTTGATGTCCGTAACCGCGAAACACGCCTCCAGGATCTGGTGCTGTTCGGGTTCCAGCCCTTCCGTCTCGAGGTCCACCCATACCAACGTGTCCATCATTTCCACCTTTCCATGCTCATGCGATCACTATTCCCAGCGCACGGCCGACTGCACCGACTTCTTCACCGCGTCGCGCCTCGCCGACGCCATGGCCGCCTTCTTCGGCGACTCGGGGTTGCAGAACACGGTCGTCTGGAACGTGATGCCGCGGAGCGGGTCCACGATGAAGAAGTCCTGCTGCGGCGGTTCGGGGTCGTAGCCCCTCAGCATGGCGAACTCGTTGTACCCCACGACGCAGCCGTTCCTCTGGTACCCCTTCTTGAAGCCGTGCGTGTGGTGGTGCGCGTGGTTGTAGACGTCGAAACCTTTCCCAATGACCTGCTCCACCTTGAGGGCCCGGTGCCTGGCCAGCGCCACGGGGGTCTCGATGCCGGATATTCCGGCGCCGCCCTTGATCTCAAACCCATGCGTCAGGAACCAGTTCTCGTTGAACACCTTGAACACGAGGTGGAACGCAGGCGGGGCCCCGATCTTCACCTTTGGGTCCCCCTTGAAGTGCTCGGCCACGAGCTGCGATACAAGCCAGTCGTAGTTCTGGTAGGCGAAGTTCTTGCTCTCCACCTTGTCCGTCGAACGGGCGTGGTTGCCGGGCACCCGCACGTTCCAGACGCGCCCGTACCTGCTCTTCAGCAACTCGATGCCCCAGATCTCGTCCCTGACGGCCCTGACGACGCCCTGCTGTGTGCTCTCGTCGTCCGTCTTCCTGAGGTGCTCGTGGATGCCGCCGCTGACGTCGTCCCCGCCCGACATGAGCAGGAAGCCCACGTAGCTGAAGCGCGGCGTGTAGAAATCGGGCATCTCGCAGAACATCGTGTACGTGTGCCGAACTCTGATTGAACAGATCTCGCTGTTGTACTCGTTGTAGCCCCTGACCTGTGCCGGATCCACAACCTCGCCCCCGTGCTTGTCGGAGACGAACCCGCCGGCCAGCTGCGGGGTTTCCCCGACCCTGCTCTTCGGCGCCTCAGTGGCCCACGACGGCGGTTCGAGGTCCCACGCGGCCTTGCCGACGCCGACCAGCTTTGCGATGCTCTCATCGTCGAGGGCCCGGCTCTCGGCCTCCCTGAGCCGCCTGGCCAAGTCGGCGTTGTCGCGCTTCAGCCTCGCGGCCAAGTCCGCCGCCGTCGTCCCCACGTCGGCACGCTGCGGGCTCCCGGCTTCCGCCCGCATCAGCGTGAACGCGCTCGGGCCCATGTTCTGCAGCTTCTGCAGGCACGCGTTGGCGGAACGCTCGGGCCATCCATTCGTAAGGCACAGCTTCCTGTAGTCCGAAGTCGCCTCGGCGGTCGACGTGTGCGCCTTCATGCAGCCCACCAAGCCGTCGACATGCTCCTCAAGCCAGACCGGGTTCCTCATCGCTCAGGCACCCCTGTACTTGCGGTGTTGTAGTGAATGGCGGTGCTTCTTTTTCATCCGCTTCCGGCGGAACTGGCTGGGCGGCAGGTGGCGCGTGTGTCCCTTCTGTTTCGTGGCCTCGGCCAGCCCCATCATCATCCCGAGAAAATCGCTTCTCATGGTGTCACTCCCCTCCAGATTCGACCGTGAGGTCCACGCCCGCAGTCAAAGACACGTGGTTCCTCACGAGGTCCGGCCGGCGTGCTTCACCTCGTGCCGGTTCTTCTTCTCCAGCTCCATCGCCTTCTGGATCTTGTAGGCCTCGTCCTCGGTGAGGGGGTCGGGCCAATCCCCGCCAGGCTTCAACCACCCGCCCTCGGGATGCCTCTTCCACCCGCTGCTGGCCAGGTAGTCCTTCTTCGACATGTGCGGTCTGTTCATCATTGGTCATCCTTTGGGGTCCGGTGAATGCTATATCCCTTGCATTCCGGGCAAGTTATCCGCTGAAATCCGTATCCGATCACCCTGACCATCACCCATCCCCTCGCCTGGCAGACGGGGCAGTCCTCCCATGACTTCAGGAACTTCAGCAGCCACTCGCGGATCATCGGTGCTTCCTCGTTGAGGTCCTCGTCCGCCGTTTCCTCGACGAGGTCCTCGCCCGGCGTTTTAGCTGGGAAACCAGTAACTTTACGGGGTGATCCATTGGGTACAAATTTTTCATCCAATCGCAGTTCTGGTTCAGCAGATAGATCACGCGAAGCCGTTGTTCATCCGTCGGTTCCAGGAATCCTACACGCACGGCGATGCGCACAACGATCCGGCGGGTCCATTTGCGCATTTTCTCCCACCAAGTTTCATGTCCCCCCATCCATGGGGTGTGGTTGATGTGCATGTCACGCAAGTCCTCGATACGGTTGGGGTCCAGTGGGGCCAGCGGGTCCTCGGCAGCCAGGGGGTTCGGGAGACGGTCGGGGCGGTAGAATCGCTGCTTCACGGCCATGTCGTCTCCTTCAGGTGCAGAAAGTCGTTCAGGGCCTGCGGAACCACATCGAGTACCCGGTATTCCTCAGGCGTCATGTAAATCACCCTCTTGCGCTTGTCTAACATCCTCCCCAACACCTTCACCGCAATCCGTACATCCCTGTCTGTGTACAAGGACGGTAACTTCCTAACCGACGCATCGTTCAGCTTCAGCGCCAATACGTCCTTGCTGTCCGTCCAGCCAACGTACCCCTCTGTGGATCCATCAAAGGGCTTCGGCTTCAACAGACGCTTCAGGGAGTACACGTAGTAATAAGGCACCCTTCGTCTCCGGGCGATCTCCGACATCTTCATCCCAGATCTCAGGTCCTTCAGAACTACGTCATGCTCAGGTCTCTTGTTGAACTGCATTCGGCTCCTTCTGGTGGGGGAAAGTCTTCCCCCTGGTCTCGGCTGCCTCACTGCGTTCGGCGATCCTCGACACACCCCCATCCCCTGGGGGCTGCGCCCCCAAACCCCCGGGCTAGGCTGGGTTTTCTTGGTCGATAACAGGACAATCGCAGGTCCCCTTCGGTGCGCCGCAATGGGGACAGAACGACGGCCCCGACTCCTCGGCCGGCCGGGGGGGGCTCCCCCTCCTCGGGATCGTATGGCCGCGTCATCGCGTCAACACGTACATCAGAAGCCCCGCGACCACCACAAGCCACCCGCGGATCAGCCAACGACGGTTTCGCATCCAATGTTCTCTACCCTCTGGGGTCACAGGTCCGCGGTCTTTCACCGTTTCACACTCCAAGTCCGATGTTTGTATTGGCTATCCTCTCGGTGGCAATCTTGACGTACTCGCCGTTCAACTCGATGCCAATGAAATCTCGTCCCAAGGACTGGGCAACCACTCCGGTGGTCCCCGAGCCAAAAAACGGGTCCAGAATTGTGTCCCCCCCCCGAGACCCAGCTAGAATGCATGGCTTGATTAGGTTCTCGGGGAATGTGGCGAAGTGTGCCTCTTTGAACGGCTGGGGGGCCACGGTCCAAACGTCACGCTTGTTGCGCATATTTCCAATGGCCATCTCATCTTGAACACACCGTTCCTTTATCTCATCCGCGTCGTAGTAATAGCTGGCTGACTTGCTCATCAGGAATATGTATTCGTGTGAACGAGTTGGGCGGTCGGTAATAGATTCTGGCATTGGGTTCGGCTTGGCCCAGATGATGTCGCTACGCAACCACCACCCGTCAGTTTGGAGGGCAAAAGCCACGCGCCACGGGATACCGATTAAGTCTTTGGGTTTCAAATCCGGAGTCCGTTTTATGCTCCCGGTTCCAGACTTCATGTTTTGAGCAGCTGCGATTTTTGACCTGGCTCGAACCGTGGACACCTTCCTACAGGCCATGATTCCGTGTCCGCCTTGTCGCCCTTGTGCCCCCCACGAACCGGCATAAGAATCGCCAAGGTTAAGCCATAGCGTTCCATCTTCGGCCAGAACACGACGAACCTCGCGGAATATATCGACCATCTTGGAAACATACTGGTCCACCGTGGGTTCCAACCCGATCTGTCCAACCACTCCATAATCCCGAAGGCCCCAATAGGGCGGCGACGTGACACAGCACCGAACAGACTGTTCGGGCAGCGTCTTCAGCATTTCAATCGCGTCGCCTTGCAATATCATTCGACAACCCGCCCTTCAGCAAAGAACTCCGCTACGTGCTTCAGAAGAGGTTTGATGGTGCTGCCCAACCAGAAAGATGGGCCCTTTTCGATCTTCACGGTTGTTGGGGGTTTCGTTGGGTCGTTTTGACACGACTCTCGGCCCTTGCGCCACTCGTCGCGGTGTTTCCCGGCCGTGCAGATACCTCCGTCACTGAACGGGTCTGCCTTCGGAAGGTGGTGGTCCTTGTCCAGAAACTTGCAGTTCGCGCAGCTCATTTCACTGCTCCTTACATTTGACGAACTCGTGCTTCCTACTCAGTTCGTACCAGGTATCCGGCTCGATGCCTTTTTCGCCCGGGTGGGCGACAACCAGACGGAGGCGCTTGCTCTTGTCGTAGTACTCCAGGACCAGAGCGGACTTCAGGCCTCCGCGCACCATTCCGTGCGCCTTTGCAAACTCAGCATCGCCCGACGCGCTGGCCTGGCCCTGATAGCCCGACGCGCTGGCCTGGCCATAATCGCCCGACGCGCTGGCCTGGCCCTTAACGCCCGACGCGCCGTTTCCTCCGTACACGCGGTCCAGGATCTCGTCCGGCATCAGTGACTTGATGTGCGCGAT
>Ga0265297_10010099_pt1 | contig 11952 bp, 9 predicted proteins | sample Munlanlwell13791_FD_192502 | JGI IMG/M metagenome (GOLD analysis project Ga0265297, IMG submission 192502) | Leachate microbial communities from a municipal landfill in Southern Ontario, Canada - Leachate well 137-91 | ecosystem: Engineered > Solid waste > Landfill > Unclassified | place...
GCTCGTGCCTAATACGGATATGGCGCTGATGTGCACAAATTTCTTTATATTCTCATTTACAGATGCCTCAAGCAAATTCAGGGTGCCTGTTTCATTAATATCGTAATAGGTTTTTCTGGGTATGTTCATGGGGCGGGATATCGCAGCAGTATGGAACACGGTATTTATCCCGTGGAGAGCGTTCGGAAGAGTGTTTTTATCCCTTATATCGCCGAAGACAACCTCAATGTTCTTATTGTTTCTTAAGATTCCTAAGGTATCCTTTTCAATCTCTTGCAGCGGATTTTGCATCGCCAGGATCCGCACAGCCATATTTTCATTAGCGAGCCTTTCAGCTAAATGGCTGCCGATAAAGCCGGTGCCGCCTGTAACTAATATTTTATCCTGATTATTCATCCCGCTAAATTATACCATAAATATGGAATATGCTTATTGTTTTTGATATAATATTACATACAAATGTCTTAGAGTACCAATAAGTTGTGACCGGTAGATGAGGATTAAAGACAAGATAGCTATTTGCAAGGATTTAAGCTTCGCTTTGCTGGGAAAAAGGCGACGCCCTATTTTTAGCAGTTGGGCATTGACATTCCGCTGCCCCCATCGTTGTGCTTATTGCGCAATATATGAAAGAGATTTAAAGGAATTAAACACCGAAGAGTGCATGTCGGTATTGGCTGAACTTAAGAAAGCCGGCTGCCGGGTGATATCTTTTACAGGAGGAGAGCCCCTGCTGCGGGAGGATTTATCAGAAATAATTACCGCAGCAAAGATGCTGGGTTTTTATACATATCTTTGTACATCGGCAAGCCCTGCTCCCGATAAGTATGATTTTTTGGAGCATATAGATTGCCTTAATTTGAGTATCGACGGGCCCGAAGAGGTCCATGATTCTATCAGGAGCAAGGGCAGTTATCAGGACGCAATGAAATTGTTGCGCAAGGCCGGGGAAAAGGGGATCAAAACCGAGATCCTGAGCGTCCTCAGTACTAAAAACCTTGATTGCGTGGACTATCTGGCCTCTTTTGCAAAGGAGCATAAAGTCCAGCTTAATTTTCAGCCCTCTACGCTGAAAGTCCTTGCAGGCGATAAGGCCAATCCGATCGCGCCGTTGTTAATCGGCTTCAGGCGTGCCGTCAGCCGGATAATCAGCCATAAACAAAAAGGCGCCCCTATTGGGAATTCTTTAGCGGCGCTTGAGATAATGCGGGGATGGCCCAGGAGAGAGAGGGTCGAATGCCCGGCAAAAAAGATATTCTGCTATATCCAGCCGGACGGCTCAATAAAACTATGCCCAAGATTAAGCCAGCATAGTAAGCCGGCGTTGCACGGAGAAATACCGGTTTATTTAAATAAGCTTGATGCTCCGCAATGCCGGGAATGCTGGTGCTGCCAGAAAATAGAAGCATCCCAGGTTCTTTCTTTCAGGCCCGAAGCAATATTGAACGCGGTTTATTCCATCTAACTTGCCAAAAAGAATATGCATATAACACTGATCAACCCGCCATACAAAAAAGAAGAGGTCTTTTCGTTCCTCTCGGACAGCGCTCCTGTATTGCCTACGCTGGGGCTGGCGTATCTTGCATCGTATTTAAAGAAACATTCTTTCAGCGTGAATATTGTTGATGCCCATGCCTTGGGTTTAAACCTGGAAGAGGCCGCCAAAATGTGCATTTCTTCAAATCCGGGGTTAATAGGCATAAATGCCAACTCGCCGCTTTATTCCCGTGTATTAGAACTTGGGGACAAGATAAAAGAATTGTTTCCGTCATGCCCGATAGCGCTGGGTGGTTATCATCCTACATTCTTGGGCGAAGAAGTTTTAAAGCATGGTTTTGTTGATTTCGTCATCAGAGGCGAAGGCGAGGAAACGTTGTTAGAGCTGGCAAAGGCAATACAATCGGGAGGCGATTACCGCCTAATAAAAGGGCTGGGGTTTAAGTGTGAGGGGCGCCCGGTGCTTAACCCGGACCGTGGTTTTATTGAAGACCTGGATAAATTGCCTTTTCCGGCATATGATTTACTGCCAATGGAAAAATACCATATCGGCAACAACCTCCATAAGGCCAAAAATTCCATATCCGTTATTGCCAGCAGGGGCTGTACGGGAAGTTGTTTTTTCTGCACATCCCCCGGTTTCTGGAAGATGCGCCACAGAAAACACTCTCCGGGGTATATTCTTTCGTTGATGAATTACCTGCACGAGAGGTTTGGTAAAAAGCATTTTCAGTTCAGGGATGATACCTTTACTCTGGATAAAACCTGGATCCTTAATTTTTGCGCTTTGCTAAATGATAACAAGTATAAATTTAGCTGGGATTGTTACAGCCGTTTTGATGCTTTTGATGAAGAAATGCTGATATCAATGAAAAAAGCCGGCTGTAATCAGTTATCCCTGGGCGTAGAGTCAGCCAATGACCAGGTCCTGCGGGCAGTTAAAGGATTCTCCAGGGAAAAGGCCTGCGGCGGGATGGAACTGTTAAAGAAGCACAGGTTTAAGACAAGGCTGTTTTTTATGATCGGCCCGCCTGTAACTTCCGCCAAAGACATTAATGATATTGCTGATTTTGCCATCCGCCTTTCCCCGGATGTCCTGGTTATAACCGCCAGTATCCCTTATCCCGGCTCATTATTTTACGATACGTTAAAAGAGAAGGGGAGGAAAATCGATTTTTCCAAAGCGATCCCCAGGGTCTATGAAGGATTTTGTGATTTTGACGGATTAAGCAAAGAGCATATTAAAAGAAATGTTGCCCGCGTATACAGGAAATTCTACTTGAGGCCCAGCTTCATAATAAAAACACTGATCTCAATAAGGAGTTTAAGCGGATTTTGTGTTCTATGCGCAGGGGGGATTTCTTTGATAAGAGAGAAAATGCGGTTTCCCGCAGATAATATGGCGCGGTATAGAAAATACATAAGATTCGCCAGAAAAAAGCCCTCATTGATGCTTATTGCCGTCAAAAGGATTATTGATGCGCGGCTTTTTAAAAAGCAGGTATTAAGGAAGCTGGAACTTTCCGTGACATATGATTGCCAATGTAAATGCATTAAGTGTTCTTCCTCTAAATTAAAAAGCCCGCTACCTAAGGAACTTTCCCTTGATGAAATAAGGAAAATATCCAGGCAGGCCTATGCGCTGGGGGTGTTTCAGGTGAATCTTATCGGCGGCGAGCCGCTGCTGCGCAAAGACCTTGGGGAAATAATTAAATGTTTCAAAGCAAACAGGACTTTCTTGAGCATAAGCACTAATGGCGCCCTTTTAACCGGAGAAAAAATCAGGGAACTAAAGATGGCCGGCATAGATTATATAAAGATAAGTTTAGACAGCCCCATAGGCGCTGAGCATGACCAGAAACGCGGGTTACCGGGGTTATTTGAAGTTATTATGCGGGCCGTGGAGCTTATTAAAGCCGAGGGTTTATTATGTGAATTAAGCACCGTGGTAACACAGGAAAATATCACCAGCGGAAAAATCTGGGAATTGGTTGAATTAGCAAAAAAGAAAGATGTTATTTTGGGCCTGGTTATTCCGGCGGTATGCGGGGGATGGTCGCGGAGCTATGATGTGCTTCTCGGGCCGGAGCATAAAAAGGTATTAGATGAGCTGGTAAAGTATCCGCATGTAGTAAGAGACACTCAGACAGGCCTTTCCTGCAGCCAGTGTTCCGCAGGCAAGGAACAGGCCTATGTCACTGCTTACGGAGATGTCCTGCCGTGTTCAGTGGTCCAGATTTCATTCGGCAATATCCGGCAGGAATCGTTAGAGGCATCTTGGGCTAAAATGCAGGGTTCCGGGATGTTTGAGCCGTCAAAAAATTTGTGCCTGGCAGGAGAGGATAAAGAATTTATCGATAATTATTTAAAACCGATATCCTGCTTTGAACAGATGCCCGTAGCTTTAGAAGAACTGAAAAATAAAAAGACATGAGCCGTATTCCCGTTATTTGCATACTTGTTTTATTTCTTATTGTTTGGTCAATTGCCGGTGTATCTTTTTTCTATGATACCTTTGAAGTGCGCGAAAGGCATGCCGGGTTAATCGCCAACCAGTTGATTACAGGCACCCTTTTAATGCCGCTTATCAATTACCAGTATCATGCCGAAAAAGGCGATGCCCTGGTAACCGGGGTACTGGCAGCGCCTTTTTTCTTTCTTTTCGGGGACACATATTTTTCTCTTAAGCTTACAGGGCTCATGTTAGGCCTCCTTACTCTATTATTGTGGTTTATTTATGTCAGGGGTTTTTTCGGCAGGCGGGAGGCGGTAATATTTGCGCTCTTATTTATCTTCTGCCCGGCGACGCTGACAAAGGTATCCCTGATTACTTGGGGTAGCCACGGGCAGGCAAATTTTTATATAATCGCCGCGCTTTCGCTTTTTTCTTTCATTTTGTTTAAAAAGAGGAAAAACAAAGAAAATTACCTTTTCTTTTTTTCAGGCCTTGCCTGTGGCCTTGCGCTTTATGCGGTTAAAATATTCGGGATTTTCCTGGCAGCCGCCATTATTTCCTGGCTGTTTATTGATAAGAAAATGTTTCTTAGGATAAAGGCATACATTTTTATTTCCGGTTTATTGATCGGGTATTCTCCGGGCATCTATTACAGTAAATTACACGCAAGCCCTTTCCTGGAAGCAAATATGAAAAGCGTGTTCAGCTATTTTTCTCCGGATAAAATCGCTGCCAAAGCAAGCGGGCTTCTGCATTTAATTTTCCGGGACCTCCCAGGGTCATTTATGTTCTTTAATTCTCCCGGGAATGTTTTTAATTACGCCTACTTTCTGGTATTTGTCATATGCCTGGTTTTGGCAGCCAGAGAAAACTTCCGGGCAAAGGGCTGCCAGGGCGTACCGGAGAAAAGGAAGATATTGGGTTTTAGCTTTGTATATTTTATTTTATTTTTCCTTGTGTTGAATTTTTCTGATTTTAAACTTGAGCCCTGGGATGGATGGAGGGGTTACAGGTACCTGGTAGTTATATACCCGTTTATTTTTCTTATCATGGCTTACGGCCTGGGCGCGGCCGTTAAGAAAATAAACAATAAAGCGTTCGGTTGGCTGGCCCTTCTGGCATTTATTTCATTGGCGGCGCTGGGAGGGAACCTGCAATCTACGGAATTTGACAGGATTGCCAATATTCTGTCTTATAGGGGGGCTACATATTCCAGGGTAGGATGGTTTATCGCAAAAGCTTATATGTCTCAAGATGAAAAAACGGCGCTTTCGATAATGAACAGGATCCCCGAAAAAGACAGGCACGCTGCTTATGAGGGATTTGGCTTTCAGGCATGTATGAGCGGGAAGCCGGGTATCCTTAAAGCAGTCCCGGCAGAATATAAAAAGTCCGCTTATAAGGGCTTTGGTTCAATGTCACTGTGGTCTGAGGTGCGCATGAACGATATTGAAGAGGGTGTTTATAAGAAAAAAGATACCGCTTTTTGGCAGGAATTGAAAGCAGGAAAGCTCAGGAATTTTTCCTCCGTTATCAATATTGTGCCTGAGGAATACAGGGAAGATTATCTTACGGGCGTTGCCAAGGCATATGCGGTAGACAGCGATTTTGATTTTGAAAGAGGGGAGAAATTTTTTGCGTTATTCTTTAGCGGGCCCCAGATGAAGTATTTTTATCTTGGTTTTGGCGAAGCTCTGGGGGAAAAATACGGCCGCGATAAGATAGCATACGGTTATTTAAAGAATGCACCGGGAGAGGCCGGGCAGCGCCTGAAGACAGGGCTTGAATACGGGCAAAAGCTGTCTCTGAGTTTCTAAAATGAGAGTCGCCTTTATTACAGACTATTTCAATAAATCGCATTTCGGCAGAGAGCCGCTGGGGGTATTGCACCTTGTAGCTGCGCTTAAGCAATCCGGGGCCGATGTTGATTTGTTTGAGGTTTCCCAATTAAACCGCGAATTCGGGGATTTAAAGAAATTCAAGCCCGGCATTATCGCATATTCGGTAAAAACCGGTTATCATCGTAAATTCACGGAGTTGAACTTTGAATTAAAGAAGTCCCTTGGTTTTATTTCTTTATTCGGAGGCCCGCACGCTACTTTTTACCCGGAGCTTATCAATAAGCCGGGCGTGGACATTGTATGCAGGGGAGAAGCGGATACGGCGATAGTCGAGTTAAGCAGGAATATTAAAGGCGATTATTCTCAAACGGAAAACTGCTGGGTAAAAAAAGACGGGATAATCCATAAGAATAACTTAGGCCGCCTGATAGAGGACCTTGATGCTTTGCCTTTCCCTGACCGGGCGGTTTTTGAGAAATACCCGCTTTTCAGGAAATTCCGCATGAGGAATTTCCTTGCCGGAAGAGGGTGCCTTTATGAATGTACGTATTGCTATAATTCTGCTTTCAGGAAGCTCTGCTCCGGAAAGGGCAGGTATGTACGTTCGCGCAGCGTTATTAACCTGGTCCGGGAAATAGAGGCAGAGGCCGGTAAAAATAAACTTAATTTTATTAACTTTGAAGATGATATATTTGTGCAGGACAGAAATTGGCTGGCGGAGTTTGCCCGGGTTTATCCGTCAGCAATAAAGCTTCCTTTCCACTGCCATGTGAAAGCAGACATGATTGATGAAGAATCCATAATCCTTCTTAAGGAGGCAGGGTGTTTCAGTGTTTCTATGGGCGTTGAGACCGCTTCTGAGGCCATAAGGTCGAAGATTTTAAACCGCCGCATGACCAACGAATTAATAGAACGGCATAAATATTGCCTTACAGAATATGTTAGGGATCCCTGAAACTTGCCTTGAAGACGATATCAATACCCTAAGGTTGAATATCCGCTCAGGCGCAGATTATGCCATAACCAGCTTATGTACTCCTTATCCCGGCACAACAATGGCGCAAGATTACCCATTTAGCCGTGATTGGGATGAGCTGGGCGATTATTACGACAGGTCTTTTTACCAAGTCAAAGACAGGCGCCAGAGGGAGAATCTCCAGAGGGTATTTTCGGTAATAGTAAGTTTTCCGTTTTTACTGCACCTGGTCCCGGTGATTATAAAACTTCCGTTGTCAAAATTTTACAAGTTTCTCGGTTTTTTCTGGAAATATGCCCGGGGTCGGAAGAAAATTTTTCCTACCGGGCTGGGCGTAAGATACAATTTTATTTATTTAAAACGCCATATCTGGCGATAACGATGACATCTCGCATGCGGCAGGAAGCTTCTATATCTCTGGTAAGGTGCTAGTGAAGAATCTTATATCAGTTGACCTTGAGGATTGGTATACAACGGCTTACCTGAAAGATCATGTATCTAAGGGGTCCTGCAGCCCCAGGATTATAGAAGCTACCGAACCGATACTGGAGTTATTTGCAAAGAGAAAAGTCAGGGCTACGTTTTTCATTTTAGGCAGTATCGCTGAACATAATGCAGGGTTGATAAGGCGCATAGCTGGATCAGGGCATGAAATAGCCTCGCACGGGTATAGCCACACGCCATTATGGAGGCTTTCGCCGGCGAGCTTCAAGGAGGAAATTGTAAGGACTAGTGATATACTCGAAGGCATATCCGGCACCAGGCCCGTAGGATTCAGGGCCCCCTGCGCTTCTATTGATCAGAGCACTTCATGGGCCATAGATATCCTTGAGGAAGAGGGATTTCATTATGATTCAAGTATTTTCCCTATGCGCACCCCTTTGTATGGAGTTAATAAAGCTCCGGTTATTCCTTATACTGTGGCATCCGGGAATATCTTAAAGAAAGACGCCAAAGCCAAAATAATAGAAATTCCCTTTTCAATTGTAAAACTGGGTTTATTCAGCATACCTTGCACAGGAGGTTTTTACGGCAGGGTTATTCCTTATCCGGCCTTACATTATCTTATAGGGCTAGTGAATAAAAGCCGCCCGGTTAATTTCTATTTTCATCCCTGGGAAACTTATCCGGATATACCCAGGATAAGGGCCCCTTTATTCAATAGGTTCGTCAGTTATTTTAATACTAAGCAATATTTGAGTAAAATCGACAAATTGCTCGGCTCTTTTGATTTCATTACATTCGAGGAATTTATAAAAACCGAATATGGAAAGACACCCGAATATACCTAAAACAGGTAAAATCATAGCGGTTATCCCGGCTTATAACGAGGAATCCAGGATTGGGAATGTCATTAACGGTGTTTTAGGTTTTGTTGATGAGGCGGTCGTAGTTAATGATGCCTCTTGTGATAACACTTCAATTGTTGCAAGGGGCAAAGGGGCTTGCGTTATCGATTTGCCCGAAAATAAGGGCGTTGGATTTGCAACTAGAGTTGGGTGCGAACATGCCTTAAGTTTAGGCGCAGAGATAATCGTTACAATAGATGCTGACGGCCAGCATAATCCCTGCGATATCCCCAAGCTCATAGAGCCCGTTGTTAACGGGGGAGCAGGCATAGCCTTTGGTATCCGCCCAAGGGATAAGCGCATGCCCTTAGCCAAGAGAATAGCGAACGCCCTTTTATACCTGGTAACCAAAGTGACTTTTTCATCGGATATAAAAGACCCTTTAACAGGTTTTCATGCTTTCACTAAAGATTGCTACCGCAGGCTTTTTTTGGAATCATCCGGTTATGAAATAGTCGTAGAATTCGTATATAAGGCATTAGCAAATAAAATAAAGCATAAACAGGTTGTAGTAGAAACGATATATAATAATAAAGATAAAGGAATGAAAAAAAGGCATGGGTTTAGGGTTTTAATTTTTATTCTGAAATGGCAGGCAAGGGGGCTAGGCAGGGCATGGATATTTTAGTAACCGGCGGAGCCGGGTTTATCGGCTCGCATTTATGCGATAGGTTATTACAAATCGGGCATAGAGTTATTTGTGTCGATAACTTTCTAACGGGATCCAGGTTTAACCTGGAGGAGGCAGAGAAATTTAAGAAAAGATTTATTCTTATAAAAGGCGATGTTAACAATTATATTCTGCTGGAAGGCATTTTTAAGCGTTATCCCATAGATATAGTATTTCATTTAGCCGCGGTTGTGGGAGTAAAAAGGACCGAAGAAAACCCGTTTTTAGTCCTGGAAGATATAAACGGGATCAAGAATATATTGGAATTATCGAGTAAATACAGGGTTAAAAGGTTTGTTTACACCTCTTCCTCGGAGGTATACGGAAGGTCCTTTAACCTGCCTTCTTGCGAGGACGGGCAGATTAATCCCAGCATAACATATGCTGCGGTTAAGCTTATTGGCGAGAAATTTTGTAAAGCTTATTACGAGAAGCATCATTTAAAGACATGCTGCCTTAGGCTTTTTAATATATACGGGCCGAGGCAGGTGCATTCTTCTTATGGTTTTGTGGCGGCGATATTCATCAAAAGGGCTTTAGAGAATTTTGATATAGAGATATTCGGAGACGGAAAACAGGCAAGGGATTTTACATATATTGAAGATTTTCTAAATTGCGCGCAAATTATTCTAAGCCACAAGTTTTGGGAGGGGGGAGTGATAAATATAGGGACCGGAGTTGAAACTAGTATTAATTCGCTGGCAAAGACCATTATAAGATTGACAAAGAGCAAATCAAAGATCAGGCACCTGCCTTTAAGGACTAATGAGATATCCAGCAGGTGCGCTGATATCAATAGAATGAGAAAAGTTTTGAAATACAAGCCGATGTATAATATCTCTTCTGGAATTGAGCAAACGGTATCTTGGCATAGGCTATCCGGTTGCAAGCTGTACAGAGTAGGGGGTAAGGCCAAACGGACAAAAAAGTATTCTTATTAAGGCCGGGCTCTTTGAGCGAACAGGATGGCATTCATCCGCGTTCTTGCTGCGTGCCATGGGCATTAAAATACATCCAGGGCATATTAGCAGAGAATAATATCCCCGTTGCATTATGCGACCTCAGGGTAGAGGGCTGCAGCCAGGCGCGCCTTTTTTCTCTAATACGCGATTTTTGCCCAAGCCACATTGTTATTCAGTCTAATTCCCTGGAGTATCCGGCTTGCGAAGATATCTTAGGCAATATAAAAAGTTTTTCCCGGGCTGAGTTGATATTGATCGGGCAGTATCCGACTTATTGCGAAAAAACTCCTGATTTTACAGTTTCTTTTAAGGGAGAGCCGGAGTTGGCAGTGCCTGAATATATTATTACCGGCAACAAAGGCCTGGTATCGCAAAATAAACTCAATATCGTAAGCGAGCTTTCGGGCCTGCCTTTTCCACGCTATAAAAAAGAAGAACTATGCCGTTACTATTATCCTTATCCTGTAAAGATAAAAAAGAAGGTTACCTGGGGTTCTTTATTGGCCACCAGGGGATGCCCCTATGATTGTATTTTCTGCACGCAGATTTTACGGGAAAGTTATGGCAAAAAAGTCCGGTTCAGGCATGCAGGCAGCGTAGTTGAGGAGGTAAAATACCTGAAATCGCTGGGCGCTGATATTATTTCTTTTGAAGACGACAGCTTTACGCTTTCTTCCCAATATACCGAATCAATATGCGATTGCCTGGCTGGTGAAAAAATCTCTCTTCCCTGGATCTGCCAGGCGCGGGTGGATGAATTGAATTTTGCAACCTTACGGAAAATGAAAGAGGCAGGTTGTGCGCTTATCAGGTTTGGAGTAGAATCGGGTTCGGCGCGGGTGCTGGAATCTCTCAAAAAGACGGAAAATGGCCAGGATTGGATCAGGCGGGCCGAAGAAGTATTTTTATGGTGCCAAAAACTGGGTATAGCCACAGATGCCATGTTTATTATCGGTTGTCCCGGGGAAACAGAAGAAGAGATAAGGATGAGCATGCGCCTTGCCAAAGAGTTGCATCCGGATATGCTGCAGGTTTGCATCTTTACCCCTTATCCGGGTTCAGCCGTATACGAGGAATACAAAAAGGATCCGGCGCATTTAAAGGGGATGAGCCCATATCATTACGGAAATAAATTTATTAACCTGAGTAAAGTATCCGATAACAGATTAATTGCATTGCGCAAAGAATTTTACCGAAACGTGGTTTTTAGGCCGTCTTTTTTGCTGAAGCACGCGTTTAATTACGGTTGTTTCTATTTGTTGAATTTCAGAAAAATGTCCAGGGTCCTGGACCTGAGGAACTTCTTAAACCTTAACTAATATGCATGCCATACCAAGGCGCTGCCTGCATTTATCCGGGGAAATTTTAAAGAAATCCGCCTCTTATGAATTTCTGGGGAGGGATTTTAATGGGGCCTGCAGGGAATTTGAAAAACAGTTAGCCGCTTATTTAGGGGTTTTTCGCGCTTACGGCGTTTCTTCCGCGCGAAAAGGGCTGGCAGTGGTATTGGGTGCGTTAAAGATAAAGCCGGGCGATGAAATTATCGTCTCAGACCTTAATTATTATGCGGTCCCCGCAGTAATACAGGCCTTGGGCATGAAGGCAGTTTTCGTTGATATAAACCCCGAGACAGGCAGTATGGATTTGCCAGGGTTAATTAAAAGTATAACACCCAGGACAAGGGCAATAATAGTCACTCATTTATTCGGCAGGGTTTGCGATATGGATAGTATTGTTGATATTGCCGGGACGCACAATTTGTTTCTAATAGAAGATTGCGCCCAGGCATTGGGCGCAGAGCAAGGGGGCAGGAAGGCAGGCAGCTTCGGGGACGTGGCGTTATTTAGTTTCGGCATCGGCAAAGATTTAATGTGCTTCGGAGGTGGCATGATAACAGCAACTAATCCTGCAATCGCGCCCTTGATTGAAGAAAAAATCATACAGGCCCGGCCTGCCGGACGCGCCGCCATTATTAAAGAAATCCATAAGCACGTAATTGCCGCGTTTTTTAGCAAGCGTATTATTTTTAGAATATTTGTCCTGCCTTTTTTAAAGCTCTTTTATTTATGCAGGAATGTTAATTTGTTGGATATTCTATTCGGAGAAGAGCCGCAACCTGTCCAAAGGAGCTTTTTGTTGGCTCAGGACAGCAGGTTAAGCGATTTTCAGGCGGCAGTCGGCCTGGAGCAGCTATCTCTTATT
>Ga0265297_10010100_pt1 | contig 11950 bp, 9 predicted proteins | sample Munlanlwell13791_FD_192502 | JGI IMG/M metagenome (GOLD analysis project Ga0265297, IMG submission 192502) | Leachate microbial communities from a municipal landfill in Southern Ontario, Canada - Leachate well 137-91 | ecosystem: Engineered > Solid waste > Landfill > Unclassified | place...
TCCGGCACGCGAAGAGGAAGACAGACCCTGTAACGCAGAGCACGAATCCGGCGGCAGGGTCCGCAGGTACCAGGTACTGCCCGGTCAGTCCTGCAAGAGCCGGGATGAGCGCAGAGAGGATCATGGTGAGGCCAGAGAGCCAGTACAGGATGCCGAAGAGAGCGGCAAATGTGATTTTCAGGGTTGATGTCATGATCAGATCCCTCCTGAGAGGACGGGGACCGTGTGAACGATGACGAGTGCAAGGATATACGCGACAGCGATCCCATACCCCACCGAGAAGAGAGCCCATTTCCAGGATCCCGTCTCTTTTTTGATGACCGCGAGAGCGGCAATGCAGGGCATGTAGAGAAGCACGAAGACCATCAGCGCGAAGGCGGTGACCGGCCCGAGCGACGGGTCGGCCAGGAGCGCCGCAGAAAGGGTCTCCTCATCTTCGCCGGCACCGTACAGGACGCCCAGCGACCCGACGACGATCTCCTTGGCGATGAACCCGAAGAGGAGCGCGACTGCGATCTTCCAGTCAAATCCGAGCGGGGCAAAGAGCGGCTGGAGCAGGTGCCCGAGCATGCCGGCATAGCTGTCGGCGCTGCCGTACTCCACCCCGTAGGGGAACGTTGCAAGGAACCAGACGATCAATGCACCGGCAAGGATGATCCCGCCGGCTTTCCGGATATACATGTACCCGCGGTCCCACATGTGGCGGACCGAAGTGAAGAACGTCGGCAGCCGGTAGGGGGGCATCTCCATCAGGAACGGTGCCGGCCTCCCGGGGAGGAGGGTCTTCCGGAAGAGCCAGGCCGAGGCAATGGCAACCACGATGCCAAGGACATAGAGGACAAAGACAACATTGCCGGCGTTTGCCGGGAAGAATACGCCGGCGAGGAGGACGAAGACCGGCAGGCGGGCCCCGCAGGACATGAACGGGTTGATCAGGATGGTGATCAGCCGGTCGTTTTTGTCCTCGATGGTCCGGGTCGCCATGATAGCCGGGACATTGCAGCCAAAGCCGATGAGCATCGGGATGAAGGACTTTCCCGGAAGGCCGATGGCGTACATCAGCCGGTCCATGACGAACGCTGCCCGGGCAAGGTACCCGCTGTCCTCCAGGAGCGAGAGAAGGAAGAGGAGGATGAAGATGTTGGGCAGGAAGATGATGACCGACCCCAGGCCGCCGATGATCCCGTCGCCTAAGAGGGACATGAGCCAGGCGGGTTCCGCCCCGCTCTCTGCAAGGGCTGTCGCGCAGTACGCGAAGAGTTCGTCGATGGCTGTCATGAACGGCGTGGCGACCGCAAACGTGAGCTGGAACGCCCCCCACATCAGCGCAAGGAAGATCGGGATGCCGACATACCGGTTCGTGATGACCTGGTCGATGATGTCCGAGGAGTTCATCTCCTTCACGCAGGTAGTACAGACCTGCGGCAGGAGAGCGGCGATCACTTCGTAGCGCCGGTCCGCCATCGCGGCCTCGGTCCGGTCAAGATCGGATTGCTCCAGCAGGGCCAGTATTTTCTGTGCTGCCGGGCTGTCCCGGATCTTGTCCTTTACATTCTCGTCACCTTCAAGCAAACGGATGGCGAGCCAGCGCGGCGGGTAGCGTGCGGCAAGCGCCGGGTCGCTGCCGATGGCAGCACCGAGGTCGGAGATCGAACGTTCGATGGCGTCGCCATACCCGATGGCATGCTCGTGGTGGGGGGAGGTCTCGGACTCGAGGATGGCGGTCCTGAGGAGTTCATCAAGTCCCTCGCCTTTGCTCCCGACGGTCCTGACTACCGGGACCTCGAAGAACTTCTTTATCGAGGACCGGTTGATCATCGTCCCGGCCTTCTCCGCCATGTCCGCCATGTTGAGGGCCATGACCAGCGGGACGCCCAGTTCCATGAGCTGGGTAGTCAGGTACAGGTTCCGCTCGAAGTTGGTCGCGTCCACGACATGGACCACGACATCGGGTTTCTCCTCGACGATGAAATCACGGGCAACCACCTCGTCAAGCGAGTACGCGGTCAGGCTGTAGGTGCCCGGGAGATCCACGATCTCGATCTCGTATTCCCCGAGCCGGGCATACCCGCTTTTCTTCTCGACCGTTACGCCGGGCCAGTTGCCGACATGCTGCCGGGAGCCGGTCAGGGCATTGAAGATCGTGCTCTTGCCCACGTTCGGGTTGCCGGCAAGGGCGATCCGGATCTTCTTCATGATGCCCTCTATTTGGAAAACCGGCAGGGGATGCTGCCGCCCGCCGAGTTGACAAGGATCTTCATGGCCATGCCTCTTGAAAGGGCATACCGCGATCCCGCTACCGATACGATCAGGGACCCCCGGTCCGAACAGACAACGGAGACACGGCTGTCCGGGTGGATCCCCATGGCCGCGAGACGGCAGAGCATCCCGTGCCCGGCCCTGACATCGGTTACGGTGGCTTCGGCACCGGGTGAGAGAAACAAAAGGGGGAGCGCTGCCATGTTCACGTTCCTCCCGGTATGACCGAGATGCACCGGGCATCGTTGTTCCGGAGCGAGAGGCAGTACCCCTTGATCCGGTACTCCACCGGGTCACCGAGAGGGGCTGCCCGGACCGATTCGACAATGGCACCCGGCACAAACCCGAGCGCAAGCAGGCGTCTCCTTACCGGGCCGGCCGCGGATACCCCGGCTACGCGGCAGGTGGCCGGGGGGAGGATCGTGTCAAGAGTGGTGATCCTGCCACTCCCTTCCGTTTCTGGTATGATAGGTAACTGTTCCATGCCGGAGTATCTGATGTTCGGTCGGGATAACGGGTGCCCGAACGGTATTCGGGGTCCGCCTTTCCGGCCGAAAAATCTTAGGAATATCTCACCGATCCGAAAAAAATGCGCAGTACGGGCAATTTCGGGTACCCGAAATTTTATTACCTCCGCCACCAAAGATCGATCATGCAAACGCTCAGCAGGAAAGCGGAGGACTATCTCGAAGCGATCCTTATTGCCTCGTCCGGGAAGGGGTATGCGAGGACAAAGGACATTGCCCGCGAGCTCTGCATCCAGCCACCCACTGTCGTCGAGATGATCCAGAAACTTGACAGGACCGGCCTGATCGTGTACCGGAAATATGATGGCGTGACCCTGACACCGGAGGGACAAAAGATTGCCGAGGTCATCCGCGACCGGCACGAGACCCTCAGGACGTTCCTTGAGATCGTGCAGGTCCCCCATGCCATTGCCGACAAGGATGCATGCATGATGGAGCACGAGCTCCACCCGGAGACGATCGAACAGCTCCGCAGGTTCATTGCATTCTGCCGGGAAAACCCTCAGGCCGTATCGACAATCAGGCACTTCCAGAGCATGGCAAAGCCAGGGCAGGGAACGCGTCCCATCCCTGCGCAGTGAGCATCCTTGTTTTTCGCGGGTTAGCCCTGATCGGCGGAAATGGTGAGCCTGTCGGTAGGGGGGTTATCTCCTCGTACCGTAAGGTAAAAAAGAGTATTGCAGACCTTGTCGAAAGATGTGCGAGCTCCCGGTGTGTGGTCCGGTATGCCCGGAGTGAGGTTCGTGCGTGACGGTATTCACCGGCAGGGCAGGGGATTTCCCGGCTCACCTCCGGTACGGTTCTTTCCCATACTGATTGATTTGTACAGCCCGGTGCTGCCCGGTGCAGTGCGACAGGGTGGCGCAACGGACTGCAGGCTTCGGATGGAACTTACCGACCCGAAGGCTTCGTTTGCGAGTATATCCATGGTGTTTCTCCTTGTGCAGATCGTCTTCCCTGTGGCTGGAAGCGTCTGCCATACTCTCATCTCTTGTTAGGTCGTGATCAAGTGTGGCCGAATGGTATGAGGGGCTGCAGGATTTTCCGAACGATCCCGCCGGAAGAAGCCGGCATCCTTTTTTCCTCAGGCCGACCATATGATCGTGAACCATGGATCTCCTCTCGGTCGTCCTGATCGTTGCCGGACTCTGTCTCTTCGAGACTATCACGAGTATCGACAACGCCATCATCAATGCCGAAGTCCTCTCGACCATGAGCGAGCGGGCGAAGCGCTGGTTCCTCGTATGGGGGCTCATCTTCGCCGTCTTTGCCATCCGGGGCCTCCTCCCCTGGCTGATCGTCTGGCTCTCCTCACCGGCGCTCGGCCCTGTCGGGGCGTTCACGGCAACCTTCTCGAGCGACCCCGCGGTGATCGCGGCAATCGAACAGTCCGCACCGATCCTCCTGATGGGCGGGGGGACGTTCCTTATCTTCCTCTTCTTCCACTGGCTCTTCCTGGAAGACAAGAATTACGGCCTGCGGGGCGAACGATTCTTCTCAAGAAAAGGCGTCTGGTTCTTTGCGGTCGTCTCGATCATCCTGACCGCACTCGTCTGGGTCGCCCTTGGTTACAACACGATGGTCGCGTTCGGGGCGGTAGTCGGTTCGACCGCCTTCTTCATTGTCCACGGCTTCCGGCAGAACGCCGAGCAGGCCGAACAGAAGATGCTGCATGGCGACATGTCGGACGTATCCAAGATCTTCTACCTGGAAGTGATCGATGCCACGTTCTCGATCGACGGCGTCATCGGGGCATTCGCGTTCACGATGGCCGTTCCCCTTATCCTCATCGGCAACGGCCTCGGGGCGTTCGTGGTCAGGGAACTGACGATCCGGAATGTCGAGAATATCAAAAAGTACCTCTACCTCAAGAACGGGGCAATGTACTCGATCTTCTTCCTTGGCATCATCATGATCCTGGACAGCTTCGGGGTCCACATCCCGTTCTGGGTCTCCCCGGTCATCACGTTCGGTATCGTCGGGTTCTTCTATGCAAAATCCGTGAAGGCGATCCCGAAGACGGCCTGATCGAAAAGACGGGGTTACGGAGAAGAGCACGTTTTTCAACGGGAGGCGGGGAGGTCAGGGGATTCCTTCTTTATCCATCCGTTGAGGACGATCCCGTCGATGACCGGGTTCCCGTACAGGTTGCTGATGATCCCCTCCATGATCCGTGGCTCGCCGTTCACGCTCTTCACGGGCAGCCGGACAGGGCGGACCATGCCGGGGGTTTTGAGGATCTCTTCGAGGACCTGCCGGAAGATGGACGGGCTCTCCCCAGAGAGAATGACGGATAACGGCTTGCCGACCATCTGCTCCGGGGGGTAACCGAGACACCGGGTGATCGAAGGGCTCTCGTGCCGGAGAGTCCCGTCACGGTCAAGGACCGCAATGACATCCGACGTATCTTCGATGAGCGAGCGGAAGAACTCCTCGTTCTGCCGTGACCGCTCCTCGTGCGTCTTCTGAACGGTGATGTCGCGGATCGATACGGCAAAGAGGACAACATCCCCCTCCGGGGACTTGACCGGGTAGATCGCCGCATCGAACCAGCGATTCCTGAACTCTTCCTGGAACCGGACCGGCTGTTTCTGGCCGGTGTTGAGGTTCCATGCCGCCATGCGGGAGGAGAGGATCCCCTGGTTGACGAGCAGGGCAATGTCGGTGCCGATGAAATCGCCAATCTCCTTTCCGGCCTTCTTTGCCAGGGCCCGGTTCACCGCAAGGAATCTTCCCCGGGGGTCGATGAGAAAGAGGAAGTCATCGGTTGCATCGAGGAGCACGCGGGTGGTCTCCTCGCTGATCCGGAGGGCGTGCTCCATGGCGTACTTGTAGAGGGCCATCTCGATGGTGGTCTTCAGTTCCATTTCCCGGAAGGGTTTTAAGATATACCCGAACGGTTCGGTCAGTTTTGCCCGTGCAAGGAACGTATCGTCGCTGTAGGCCGTGAGGTAGACAACGGGGATATGGCAATGCCGCCGGATCTTGTCGGCAGCCTCGATGCCGTTCATCTTACCGGCCAGCATGATGTCCATGAGGATGAGGTCCGGGTGCAGTTCCGCCGCTTTCTTCACGGCAAGCTCACCCGTGGTTGCTATGGCGCAGACCGAGTACCCCATCTCGACCAGGCTCTTTCTGATATCCATGCCGGTCACTGCTTCGTCTTCAACAATCAGGATCTTTGCTTCACTCATGTTATGTTTCCCCCGGTATTTCTATCATGAATTCTATACGGAACTCCGTTCCCCCGGCCCGGTTCAGCGAGATCGTCCCTACCAGCTGGGCGACAAGCGAGTTCACCAGCTGGAGGCCCAGCGTCTCGATATTGTCCAGCGTAATCTCATCCGGAAGACCGACCCCGTCGTCTTTAACGATAAGAGTATACCGGTTTCCTTTCTGCCAGATGTCCACCATGATGGTTCCGGTACGGTCCCCGGGAAATGCATACTTGAACGCATTGGAGAGGAGTTCGTTGATGATCAGGCTGATCGGGATGGCCTTTTCCAGGGGCAGAACGATATTCCTGCCCCGGATGTCAACCCGGATCTTGCCCCGTGGCACGCCAAACGACTGGAGCAGGTTCTCTGCGATCTTCACCAGGTAGTCATGGTAATCGATCTCGGCGAAACTCTTGGACTGGTAGAGTTTCTCGTGGACAAGGGCGATGGACATGACCCGGTTCTGGCTCTCGAGGAGGGCCTCGCGGCTCGTCTCGTCCTTCATCAGTTTTACCTGGAGGGAGAGCAGGCTCGATATCACCTGCATGTTGTTTTTGACCCGGTGGTGGATCTCCTTTAAGAGGATCTCCTTCTCCTTCAGGGAGGCGGCAACGGCGTTCTGGAGGGTCTTTCGCTCCGTGATGTTACGGGCAATCCCGGAATAACCGGTATATTCGTTCTGCTTACCATAGGTCGGGGCAGCATTGACCTCGTAAAGGATGGTCCTGCCACCGGCCGTTAACGGAAGCGGGAGCTCGAACCCTGCCACGGGTCCGTGGGTCGGGCGTGCCGGGTCCAGGATGTTCCGGATATGTTCTTTGAATTCCGGAGGGGCCATCTCAATGATGTTGATGGGGCCGGCCTGATCGCTCCTGATACCCATATCCTCGAGTGCATGGGGGCTGATGTACGAGATGGTGCCGGACGGGTCGACATGGAAGACGATATCGCCGATCTGTTCGACAAGGGTCCGGTACTTCTCCTCGCTTGCGGTCAGGGCCTCCATGACCCGGTTCCGCTCGGCGATCTCGGTCTGCAGATTGTCGGTAAGGGTACTCAGTTCACGTGTCCTTTCCCGGACCTTCTGTTCAAGGCCTGAGTAGGCTTTCTGGAGGGCCGCCTCCTGCTTCTTCTGGTCCGTCAGGTCGATGATGACGCCACGGATCCCGGTGATGCTGTGGCTCCTCCAGTCATGGATAGCGATGGCATGGATCATGGCCGGGAACCTGCTGGCATCTCTCCTGACGAGAGTATATTCATGGGGTCCGCGTTCCTTCCCCCGGTAGAGCTCCATTATCCCCTGCATTATGACGTCCCGCTCCTCGGGCACGACAAAGTCAAGGATATTGATGCCGTTGACGATGTCCGCGGGAGCAATGCCGAAGGTCGGGTAGGTGAGGCGGTTGGCTAAAGTCACCCTCCCGTCGCGGTCGGTCTCGAATACCATCACCGGAAGGAAATCTGCCAGTATACGGTACTTCTCTTCGCTTGCCAGGAGCGCGGCTTCCATCTGCCTGCGCTCCGTGACATCGTGGAGGATCCCCTCGACCGCTATGGGTTTTCCATCGGCGTCCCGAACAATGTGGCTCGTCGCCGAGACGGTCCGCGCCAGCCCCTCCTTGTTTTGCAGGAGGATCTCGTAATCATGGACCGAGCCGTTGAGCAACAGTTCTTCCAGCAGCTGGTTTCTCTGCTCGGGCAGGGGGTAGAGATCGAGAATAGGGCGCCCGACCAGCTCGGACGGGTCATATCCGGTCAGCTTTTTGCAGGACGGGGACAGGATCAGGATGATCCCCTGCATATCGGTCTGGTAATACAGGTCATCGAGTGTCTCGAAGATGGCGCGGTACTTCTCTTCGCTCTTCCGGAGCGCTTCTTCCGCCCGGCGCCGTGTCACGACCTGTTCGATCTTGTGCGTGAGGTCGAGGAACATGGCCCGGGGGTTTCCCCCCTTGGCAAGGTAAAAATCGGCACCGGTATTATAGGCTTCGATGACGGCGTCTTCCCGGCCTTTCCCGGTAAAGATGATGAACGGGACAGGGTTTTCCTCCTCCCGCAGCTGCCGGAGGAATTCGATACCGTCGATCTCCGGCATCTGGTAATCGGATACAATGACATCGTACGCCCGCTTTGCCATCATTTCCCGTGCAGAGCGTACGCTGGTTGTCGTGTCAACGGAGAGGCGGCCCTGTTTCTCCAGCGTCAGCTTGGTCGGTTCGAGGAGTGCGGGCTCGTCATCGACGTAAAGGACCGAGATTACCGGGGGGTTTCCGGTGTGCCGCTTTCCTTTCCGGGAGAAGAGACGGATGCCAATGCCTGATTGTGCGTTTGCCGGCTTTGGGAATCCATCCGTTCTCCTCTTCCAGATATGTCTAAAATATCCGGTATCTATTTAACATTTATTATCTTCCCTAAAATACTCTGCCAAAAGATAGTATCCCGGATATAGTGGCCTGCTCCCGGTTCCGGACCTGGCCGGCCACCGTCACCGGCTCCCATATGACCTGACATGCGCCCAGGAGCGGCGGAGCGGTTCGGCAGCCGGGTTCCCCTTGTCATATATGGTGCAGTCTTCTCGTTTGTAAAGGCTCCTGTCGCGGCCAACCGGGCAGACCCTGATACAGATCCCGCAGGGAGAGAGAAACCGTTTGTTCAGTGCCTCGCCCCGTGCTGCACAGGTCCGTTTGTCCGTGAGGCCGGACGGGTACTCTTCCCCGGGCAGGGCATTCACCGGGCATGCCTCGACGCACCGCATGCACCGGGTACAGAGCGGTTCATCCATGATCGGACCGGGGCTGATCCCGGCAGATGTGAAAATCGAGGCAAAGCGGACCCGGGGGCCGAATTCCGGTGTGAGGAGCGTGTTGTTCACCCCGAAGTTCCCCAGGCCGGCAAGGAACGCTGCGTGGCGGTGGGAGAAGAAGGCAACGGGTTTCTCTTTCAGGACCTCGATCGACCCGTACCCGTCGCGGGGGATCGCGACCGAAGGGAACCCCCGGCCCGACAGCCACGTGGCAAGCCGGTACCCGTACTGGTCCAGCAGGGTGTTGACGGCCCGGTACAACTCGTGGTGCCAGATCGAGGGGGCGGAATCGACGACCGGCAGGGTCATCGGCAGGCCGATCACGATGACCGTGCTGACCTCCGGCCAGATGGATCGCGGACGGAACTCCGGCGGGACCCAGGGCTCGAAAAGCGGCCGGTCCCACCGGTCGGCCGGGGCGAATCCCACGAGAGGGATATCGAGTTCCCTGCACTTCTGCCGGATCTCCTGCTCCAGCTGATCGGGGGACACGGGCTCATTCCCCCGTGATGCTGCAGACGACCGACCGGGTGCGGCCTGCATTGGTGTCCAGTTCGAGGACCACGATCTGCTGCCACGTCCCGCACAGGAGTTCTCCGTTCCCGACCGGTACGGTGAGGGACGGGCCGACCAGCGCAGCCTTGACATGCGACCGGCCGTTCCCGTCGCCCCACCGGGTGTTGTGGGCATAAGGAATGCCATCGGGCGCCATGACGGAAAGGGCCCTCTTCAGGTCCTCCAGCACGCCGGGTTCGTACTCGATCGTGGTAAGTGCCGCAGTCGAGTGCCGGACAAACAGGTGGACGATGCCTTCTTTTATCCGGCTCTCTTTTACCACCCTGCGGACTTCTTCGGTAATATCGATGATGTCACCTTCCCTCTCTGAAGTGACGTGCAGTTCTTTCCGGTACATGGACGATCCTGATCAGGGATGTCGGGGGCAGGAGAGATAAAGGATGCTCTCTTGCTCAGGACTTTGCTTCTGGGAAAAGGAGACGGTTCTTCAAGAATTTGTGAGCGAAGTTTCCCCCTACCCCCTCCCCTCCCGACTGCCGTCACAGACAGGCAGTCGTTCGGGCGGGGGAGCTGGAGTATCGTTGGGAAAAAACCGAAACGGTGAAACACATGACTCGTGATTTCAGGCTTCCATGACACCGTGAGAAATGTTCCGTATTACCTGAATGAGATTCTTTAACACGGAGTTGTTTTCATAAAAAGGAAATTGATGCCGCCGCGGGGCGCCCTTCGGGGCGGCGGCCGTTTATCATAACCGGGGGTATTGGGGCATCAGCCCCCATCATCACTTCAAAGGATTTCAACCGAGAAAAAAGAAAAGACCTGAAAGGTTATTCTTCCGGTTTGGCGGCTTCGCCATCGCCGTTCCCGTTGCCATTGGCCATCTCTGCCGGCACAACGGCAATGCCCACGACCTTGTCCTTCTCATCGAGCTTCATGACGCGGACGCCCTTGGTGCCGCGGCCGATGATCCGGAACTCGCTGACCGGGATGCGGATGACAATGCCCGAAGCGGTCATGGCAATGATCTCGTCCGTATCCAGGACAGCCCGCGACTCGATCACGACGGCATCGCGTTCGAGCAGCATGTTCCGGACACCCATCGTGCCCCGACCATGCCCGCGGAACTCGTCAAACTCGCTCCGCTTCCCGAAACCAACGTCCGAGATGGTGAGGAGATGGTCCTTCTCAAGGAGCGTGATGGCGACGATGGTATCGTCGCCCCGGAGTTTCATGCCCCGGACACCCTGGGCATTCCTGCCCACGATACGGATAGTGTCCTCGTGGAACCGGAGGCTCTGGCCGAACCGGCTGGTCAGGATGAGCTCGTTGTTGCCGCTCGTCAGGATGACATCCACGAGCCGGTCGTTCTCCTTGAGTTTGATAGCATTGGTCCCGGTTGAACGGGGGTTCGAGAACTCGTCGAGCTGGATCTTGATGGCCTGCCCGAGCTTGGTTGCGAAGATCAGGTACTGGTCGGCCCGGAACTCGCGGATCGGGATGACGGTCGTGACGACTTCGTCCTTGAGGTTGAGGAGGTTGACGATCGGCTTGCCCTTTGCAATCCGTGAGCTCTCGGGGATCTGGTACACCTTGAGCCAGTAGACCCGGCCGATGTTCGTGAAGCAGAGGAGGTAGTCCTTCATGCTGGCGGTGAAGACCGAGTCGACAAGGTCCTCTTCCTTGGTGGTCATGCCGGTGATGCCATGGCCGCCGCGGCGCTGCTTCCGGTAGGTATCGATGTCCATGCGCTTGATGTAGTTTGCCGAGGTGATCGAGACCAGCACGGCCTTGTCCTCGATGAGGTCCTCGGTCGAGAGCTCGCTCGTGTCAAGCGCAATCTGGGTCCGGCGCTTGTCACCGAACTTTGCTGCAACCTCAGCAGTCTCCTGCCGGATCACATCCTTGATGTTCGCCTCGCTCTCAAGGATCTTTGAAAGGCGCTGGATCTCGGTCTCGAGCTCCTTCTTCTCGTCCGTGATCTTCTTCTGCTCAAGGGCAGCGAGACGACGGAGCTGCATCTGCAGGATGGCGTTGGCCTGCGGCTCGTCGAGCCCGAACTGGGCAATCAGGGCGTTCCTGGCCGTGTCGACCGTGTCGGATGCACGGATGGCCTTAATGATCGCGTCGATCTTCGATAAGGCAATGAGAAGCCCGTTCAGGATGTGGACTTTCTCCTGTGCCTTCTTCAGGTCGAACTCGGACCTGCGCCGGATCACCTCGATCCGGTGCTGGACGAAGTGCCCGAGGAGGCCGTGCAGGTTGAGGATCTTGGGCTGGCCGTCGACAATGGCAAGGTTGGAAGTCCAGAAACTGGACTCGAGCGCCGTGTTCTTGTATAAGTTATTCAGGATGACCGGGGCCATCGTGCCCTTCCGGAGCTCGAAGACGACCCGTATGCCCTCCTTGTCGGACTCGTCGCGGATGTCGGAAATGCCGTCGATCTTCTTGTCCTTGACCATCTCGGCGATCCCGCCGATCCACTGGGCCTTGTTCACCTGGTACGGGAGTTCGGTGACGATGATCCGGTCGCCCCGGTTCCCGCCTTCCGATTCCTCGATCTCCGCGACACCGCGGACAATGACGCGGCCCTGGCCGGTCATGTAGATGTTCTTGACCCCTTCGAC
>Ga0265297_10010102_pt1 | contig 11947 bp, 10 predicted proteins | sample Munlanlwell13791_FD_192502 | JGI IMG/M metagenome (GOLD analysis project Ga0265297, IMG submission 192502) | Leachate microbial communities from a municipal landfill in Southern Ontario, Canada - Leachate well 137-91 | ecosystem: Engineered > Solid waste > Landfill > Unclassified | place...
TTATCTTCACGAGCACCCCGGCTAATAGCCTCTTTAGGCACACCCAAAGACAATAAAATATCAAAAGATTCTTTATCAAAAGGAACTTGGTTGTCGCCTTTGAAAACCGTGGTTTTTATTCTCTCTTGGGAAATATGGAATTCTTTGGTTAATAACTCCCAAGCGTAATTTATGGTTTCTTTTTTAAAATAATCTCCAAAAGAAAAATTTCCCAGCATTTCAAAAAATGTCAAATGGGAATGATCGCCTACCGAATTAATGTCAGTTGTTCTAAAACATTTTTGGCAGGAAACTACGTTTTTTATCCCCAAAGGTTTATCTAATCCTTGATGAATATCAACAAAAGGATTTTTAATTTCAGAATAATAAGGTTTAAATTGCTGCATACCGGCGGCAGTGAAAAGCACCGAAAGATCGTTTTCTGGAACTAAAGAAGAGGAAGGTATTATACGGTGCCCTCTTTCCTTAAAAAACTCTAAAAATTTTTGCCTCAATTCTTTTGAATCCATAAAATTAAGATACAAGGATACAAGTAACAATAACCAAACAATAATCAATAACCAATTTTACAATATTCAAATAGAATAGTTTGTATCTTGTTATTTGTTTGTATCCTTGTTTCTTGATTATTGTTACTTATCCCACAGTTTTGGATTTTGATTTGTAATTTTGACTTTTGACTTTTGATTTTTATAAGTATCCTTGTTCTTTCAATACTTCCCTGGCTACTTCTCTATCGTCAAAAAAAACTGTTTTTTTGCCATAATCCATTATTTGCTCATTGCCTCTGCCTAAAACAGCTATTAAATCACCGGCTTGAGCTTGTTTAATAGCTTCTTTTATCGCTTCTTTTCTTCTCAAAACTGCTTTGTATTTTGAAGAAGGAACTTTGGCAGTTTTTACATAATCTAAAAAATCATTTATGCCTTTTTCCGGCGATTCATATTGGGGGTCGTCTTCTGTAATAATGGTCAAATCAAAAAAATTAGTAGCTATTTCAGCCAGCTTTTGTCTTTCTTCAAGCGGAGCTTCTCCGAAATTTCCGTAAACTGCTATTTTCTTTTTCGGCTGCCATTGTTTGATGAATTCTATTACAGCATCAAAAGCTGAAGGGTTGTTGGCTTTATCAACTATGACAGTAAAAGGATCGTTATCTTTCAGTATTTCCAGCCGGCCGGGAATGCTTTTTAGGGATTCCAAGCCCTTCTTTATTATTTCAGTGTCAAAAGAAAAGAAATCAACTGCGCCAATTGCCGACAAAGCGTTAGCCACGTTAAAAGCTCCGCTTAAAGGCAGGACTAAGGAAAAAACGTTTCCCTTGAAGTGGATTACTGATTGTGTTGAACTCTTATTGATTTGTTTTATTTCCGCCCAGAGGTCCGAAGAATCGTCAAAACCAAAACTTATATTTTTTGCTTTTGTGTTTTTTTTAAATAAAGGGTAGTATTCGCTTTCTTTTGGCAAAACCGCTATCGCAGAAGAAGATAAAGATTTAAATAATTTTAATTTTTCCGTCACGTATTTTTCCATATTGCCATGAAGGCTAATGTGGTGGTTAAAAGAAAGATTAGTTAAAACCGCCGAAGAAAAATTCAAACCATAAACTCTTTGATACATTAATCCAAAAGAAGAAACTTCCATCACCACTGCTTTGATGTTTTTTTCTTTCATTTTTTTTAATAAACGATGAAGAACAAAAGGATCAGGAGTGGTGGCAGGAGTTTTAGCTTTTGGTAAAATTACTTCACCATCGCCAAGATAATAGCCGGCTGTGCCAATTAAACCGGTTTTTAAACCAGCGGCTTCCAAAATATTTTTTACCATAAATGATGTTGTGGTTTTGCCGCAAGTGCCGGTAATGCCTATAATTTTTAAATCTTTAGCAGGAAAACCGTGTTTTAAAGCCGCTAACAAGGCAAGAGATTTTCTTAAAAAAGGGGTTTTTTTTATTTGATTAAGCTTCATATATCTACATTTATCTACATTTCTTCTTTTGGTTTTCCCAATATTTTTACCCTAAAACCAGCTTTTGCCAAATAACAGGCAGTCGGCAAACCAATATAACCCAAACCTATAACGTTGATTGTTTTTAGTTCTTTTTTTCCGGCGTCAAAGTTTTTCATTTTGTATTACCGATTACTTTAAAAATTCTTTTAATTTTTTAGTTTTAGGGTCATCTCTTAATTTTTCCAAAGTTTTTGATTCAATCTGTCTGATTCTTTCTCTGGTTACTCCAAAAGCTTCCCCTACTTCTTCCAAAGTGTGGCTGACCCCGTCTTCCAAACCGAACCTCATTCTTACAATATCTCTTTCTCTTTCGGTTAAATCCTCCATCGCTTTTTTAAGTTCTTCTTTTAATAATTGCCGGGCAGTGTAATTTTCAGGAGTAATAGTTTTGCTGTCAGAAATAAAATCGGCCAATTCACTCCCCCCTTCTTCGTCTCCCACTGGCTGGTTTAGAGAAGAAGTACTCTGGGAGATTTTAACTAAATAAAGCACCTCTTCCAAGCTTTTGTTCATTTCTGCCGCTATTTCTTCAGGTAAAGGATCTCTATTCAAATTTTGAGAAAGAATTCTCCTTGTTTTCAGGTATTTAGAAATGGTTTCTACCATATGGACAGGGATTCTAATGGTTCTTCCTTGGTCAGCTAAAGCTCTTGTTACTGCCTGTCTTATCCACCAAGTAGCATAAGTAGAAAATTTAAAGCCTTTTTTATAATTAAATTTATCTACCGCTTTTGACAATCCTATATTGCCTTCCTGAATTAAATCCAAAAGGCTCAAATTTCTGCTGCGACCAATATAACGTTTGGCTATAGAAACCACCAAACGTAAATTCGCTTCTATCATCCTTTGACGAGCTTGCTCGTCGCCTAAACTGACTTTTTTAGCTAATTCTCGTTCTTCCTCAGCGGTTAAAAGCGGAACTTTTCCAATGGCCCTTAAATACGACTGAACGGCATCTGATAATTCGGCTTTATTTGAAAGCTCCAAAGCTTTTTTTAATTCATCGTCTGATATTTCTTTTTGGGGTATTAATAAATCGCCGCTTTCCACAACTTCAATATTAGCTCCAGCTAAAAAATCATAAATTTTTTCCAAAAGCAAAATATCTTCTTCTATTCTTGGAAAATATTTTAAAATTTCATCTTGAGTAACAAAGTTCCTATATTTTCCTCTTTGGATTAATTCTTGAATCTTTGACTCAAAGTCAAGTTTTTTCGCTTTTTCTTTCTTTGCTTTCCGGGAAATTTTTGGTTTTGGTTTTATTCCTCTCAACTTTTTCTTTTTCCTTTCCTTTACAAGTTTAATCCGCTTATTTTTTTTAGCCGCAGAAGGTTTTCTGAATTTCTTTTTTTTACCGCCTTCCTTTAATAATTTTTTGGTTTTTAACTTTTTTTTCTTTTTATCCATAGGTTTTATTTTATTAGTTCTTTTGATAATTGAGTAAATTTTTCTAGCAATTCTTTTATTTTTTTATTGTCCCTGCTTTTTTCCAAGTTTTTAATTTGAAAACCAATAGCCTCCATTTCTTTTTTCAACACTTCTTGTTTTAATTCAATCAAGCCTTTTTTTAGCTCTTCGTCTATATTAACATTAAATTTATCCAAGATTTCTATTTCGTAATCGGCTTTTAAATTCAATAAGCTGATTTTATTAATTATTTCATCTGAGATATTTAGTTTTTTTAGATTTTCTTCAGCCAAGTCTTTTTCCGAGGAAACAGATTTTAAAATTTCTATGATGTTTTGGAAAGAAGAAGGAAAATATTTTAAATAGTTTATAGCTAATTCAAATTTTTTTGGAAATTTTACAAAGAAAGCCAGTAATCTGTCGGCTATTTTTTCAGCTCGCGACTCAAAAGGCGCTAAAAAATCGTTGATTACTTTTAGATTATCTTCGTTTTCATCATTATAGCCATAAGCTTCGTTATTTAAAGAAATTTTTTTTAATTCTTCTTCCAGCGCCGCCAAAGGAATTTCCAGATAACGGGAAAGTTTTTCCAGCCAAAAAGCCTTTTCTAAGGCGTTATTAAGTTTTTTAATTTTAGAGAGGAAAAAAGCGGCAATAGTTTTTTTCCCTTCAACGGTTTTTTTGTCAGAATGTTTTTTAGCTCTTTCAAAATAAAAACTCATTATCGGCTCCGACTTTTTTATAAGTTCCTTGATGCTATTTTTCCCTTGATCGGTAAGCAAATACTCGGCTAGATCCTTCCCTTCAGGTAAACGAAGAATTTTCACATTAAATCCTTTGAATAAAACCAAGCCAATAGTTTTTTCCGCCGCCTTTTCTCCTGCTTCGTCCATATCAAAACCTAAAATTAAGTTATCGTTGTATTTTTTTAAAAGAGCCAAGTGATAGGAAGTTAAAGCTGTTCCGGAAGTGGCAACTGCGTTTCTTATTCCCTCCTGCCAAAGAGCTAAAAAATCCATTTGGCCTTCCACTACGATAATTGCTTCTTCCATATGAAGATTCTTTTTCGTTCTGGAAAGACCATAAAGAACCTTGCCTTTATCAAAGATTTCAGTTTGAGGAGTGTTAATATATTTTCCCACCCTTTCAATATCCTTGATGGTTTTTAAAGGATTCTTGCCTTGAAAAATCCTCGCGGTAAATCCAACAAAATTGCCGCTCTGGTCCTCTAAAGGAAAAATTATCCGGCTGCGAAAACGATCGTAAAGGTCTGTATCCTTTAGCTTGCAGCTTTCAGCTTGCGGTTTAGCATTAATTTCCGCTATCTCCCGACGATTAATAGCTAAACCGCTGGCAATAATCTCTTCGGGCTTAAATCCTTTTTTAATCAAATAATTACTAAGACTCCTCCAATCATCTAAAGCCCAACCAAGATGAAATTCTCTTATAGTTTCGTCTTTTAAGCCTCGCTGGTGGAGATATTCAATTACTTCCTTATTGCGCCAAAGATTATTTTCAAAAAAAATTGCCGCTTCTTTATTTATATTAATTAATTTTTGTTTTTGTGAACGCGCTTGAGGATTCTCATAAGTTAATTTTATTCCGGCTTTTTTTGCTAATATTTCCAGCGCTTCTCTAAAGTCAATATTTTCTATTTTCATAACAAAGGTAAAAATGTCTCCTCCGGTATTGCAGCCAAAACAATGCCAGATTTGCCTAGAGGGAGAAACAAAGAAAGACGGGGTTTTTTCTTTATGAAAAGGGCAAAGCGCCTGATAATTAGTTCCGCTTTTTTGAAGTTTTAGATACTCTCCAATAACTTCCACTATATCAAGTTTGTTTTTTATTTCTTCTTTTTGAGACTCCATAAATTACTTTGTTTTTAAAACCTTAAATTATTTAAGATTTTTAAAAAAAATAATGATTTTTGGCAGGAAAATCAATCCGCCTAAAATTATTGAAAAAAAACAAGAAATTAATACTCCTCCTGCCAACATATCTTTAACGCATCTTATTTTTTCAGAAACCTTTGGTTCCAAAAAATCCAAAATTTTTTCCCAAATTGTGTTTAAAGCCTCTAAAACCAGAATAAAACCAATCAGAAAAATCAAAATCAACCATTCAAAATAAGAAATCCCAAAGAAAAAACCCAAAAAGATTGCTCCAGCTCCCATAGCCACCATTAAAAGAAAATTTTGCTGGAAAAAAATTTCTTTTAAACCAATTAAAGCGCAAGAAAAGCTTTTTTTTATTTTGGTTGGGGAAAAAATCATATTTTCTTTTCAGCAATTACCTAAAAATTTTTAACCGCCTTTTTGAGTCAGATCCTTTATAATTTTCTGAATTTCTTCTTTCCTGGGACTGGGCCTTTCTTTTTTTGCCTCAATAGTATCAGGCTTGTCCACAACTTGTTTTATAACTTCGGCTTGAGATAAATCTTTTAAAGAGATATGGTCTAGCTTTTGACTTTTGTTTAATTCCTCCTCTAACCTTTCTTTTTTTATTTTTTGAAAGCAATCTTCGCAATAAACCGGTCTCGAAGGATCCGGCCTAAAAGGCACAATGATTTCTTTGCCGCAATTGGTGCAAATTGCTTCCCAGCCCTCTTTAATGCCGATATTTCTTTTGGAAAGCTCCGGTTTTTTTAAAGACGAAGAAAAATCTAAAAATTGCCAGTGAGCTATTTCTTTTTCTACTTCAGAACGGGCAACCGAATATTTTTCTCTGGAATGCTGAATTATTTCTTGGATAAATGATTGCTCCGGAACACTGGAAGGAGGGATGTTAGAAGCAGAAAAACCCTTAGATACTAAACCATCAATCATTAATTTAATATAAAAATTATAATTGGGAAGATTCATTATATCTTCTTTGGTAAAATCCGGAGAAAAATATTTTTCTAGAAATTCCGCATCCTCGGGACCAGTCCTAAAAGTTATTAAAGTGCCTGTATTTCCAAAGACTGCGTCTTTCACTTTATCATTAAGTTGGGCTATATATTGATGAGCCACTGTTAAATTTAAACGATATTTTCTGGCTTCGGCAAAAATATTGGCAAAGGATTCGGTGGAAAAATCCTGAAATTCGTCCACGTATAAATAAAAATCTTTTCTTTCTCTTTCTGCCGTATCCACTCTTGACATTGCCGCCAATTGAGTTTTAGTAACCAGCAAAGCGCCTAAAAGAATTGAATTTTCTTCGCCGATTAAACCCTTTGAAAGATTAGCTAAAAATATCTTGCCCTCATCCATTATTTTCCTAATATCAATTTTTAATTCTTTTTGCCCGATGATGTTTCTAACTAAAGGATTGGAAATAAACTGCCCTACCTTGTTTTGAATAGGAGCGATAGCTTCTACGGCATAACGGTCATGATAACGACTGAATTCTTTTTCCCAAAAAGATTTCACTACCGGGTCAGTTACTCTATCAATGACGTGATCGCGAAAATCAGCTTCGGAGAGCATTCTGTTAACCCCTAAAATAGTGGAATGAGGATATTCCAAAAGCGCTAATAAAGTATTATTGAGGATGTATTCCATTCTCGCCGACCAAACATCTGGCCAAATTTTCTTAAAAACCCCCATTAAACCAGCTACGACTAAATGTCTGAATTCTACCGGCACCTCTTCTATAACGTTAAAGGCAATAGGCCATTCTAAATCGCTGGGGTTAAAATAAACAACATCTTTTATTCTTTCTTTTGGTACAAAATGAATAAGTTTTTCCACAGATTCGCCGTGAGGATCAATATAACCAACGCCCCGGCCTTTCATAATATCCTGAATAGCCATATTTTCCAGTAAAGTGGTTTTTCCTACCCCGCTTTTTCCAATCACATACATATGTTGACGCCGGTCTTTGTTTTTTATTCCAAATCTTTGAAATTCATCGCGAAAATTAGTTATCCCTAAATAGGCGGTTTCTTCTTCCATAAATTTTTAAATAAATCTTTAAAGAAAATTAAAATTCTTTAATTATTCTATCGGTAAATTGGTTGGCGGTTCTCCTTTTTTGCTTAAACTCCTAACCAAAGTCGGGCCTTTGAACATTGAAGAAGGAAAATGATAAAGAGTAGCCAGTTCTTCTGAGCTTAAAATAAACTCTTTTTTGGTTTTTTTTCTTTTAAGGACTGAATGGTAAAAATCAAGTTTTTTAAATAAAAGTTTCTTCTTTTTGAAATATTTTGCTTCAATTTTATCAGTGGAAGCCTCTTCGTTAATTTTAAAAGAGTTTAAATCTTTTGCGCTAAATTGTTCAAAAAAAGATGTAAAATTTAAAGCGTTGTTTTCATCATAATCTGTTTTTGGAGAAATATAAAGCAATCTTATTCCGGTTTTGAAAGACGGCTGATTAATTTTTTTCTCAATGGCTTTTATTTCTTCTCTTTCTCCAGAAGAAAGATTGATTGCCGCCCCTGATTCTTTATTCTCGCCTCCTTCTCCGGGCCAAACCGGCGGCCGGGCAAAACCTACCATTAAATTTTCAAAAAAAGCCGGCAGCCAATCTTGCCAACCAACCTTTTTTTGTTCTACTTTTTTGCCCATTTTCTTATTAATCTCGTTTTTTCCTTCTTCTATCCATTTTTTCTCTTCATCTTTATCCAATGGCTTTAATAAAATACTTAAAATAAACCATTCGGTTTTTTTTAATTTATTGATTACTTCTGCTAAAACGCTAAAAGGATCTCTGGTTTGTTCTTCTTTTTGTTCGGCAAAAAATGAATAGCTTTTTATGGGATAATAATCATCTTTTTCTAAATCCATCTCCGTTCCCCATAAATCAAAGATTTTATTTGGAAGTCTTGGAGGCAGACGGGAAAAATAATCCTCAGTTTCAATTATCTCTATTCCGGAATATTGGGCGTAAAATTGGGATTCCAACAAACTTTTATACTCTCTGGGGGCTCTGATAACAAAGTGCATTTCTTTATTAACTCCTACTATCTCCAAACTAATCAACCCTTTTTTAATGGCATGAAGACCGTTAAAAACCTGTTCAATAGATTTATAAGTCTGAGAGATTTCTCCGGCGAGCCTTATTTCCAAATTAACCCAGTCTTTTATTTCCTCCTTTTTTCCCTTTTGACTTTTTTTAAACTGATTTTTTAAATCAATAAAAACTTTACCTAAAATTACAGGAATCGCCAGCCACCAAAAATTAATGATGATGGCTTTTATAAAAGACGATAGAGATTTTAGAGATAAATTAAAAAAAGAAGAAAAATCAAAGAAATTAAAAGGCATTAAACCTCAAATATTTTATAGGATTTAACCAAAGTATAGCTTTTATTAGGCAATTTTTTAAAATATTTTTTATTATGAAGATTTAAGATAATGGTATTATCTTTCGCTATTCTTCTTTTTTTTGTTTCTCTAATAATTTCTTCCTGAGAAAGCGGCTCACCGGCCTTTTTTAAAATATCAATGATTACATCAATGATTTTACCGGGTTCGTAACCCCATTCTTTTAACGCATAAATACCTCGGCCGATAAGCACAAAACGGGGGTCTTTTATTAATTCATTATGAACGGTTTGGGTGCAAACCTTTTTTTGCCAAGAACGCGCTAAAACGCACTGGGAAGAATTTAATTTATTTTCATTGAGCATTAAAGCTATTTCCGAAAAATGAAGGGGCTTATTTTGATGTTTCATTAACAAATAAGCCCGATCCTTGGCGCCGGAAGGATCAATCTCGTTCCAATTAAAAAGGCCAAATTCGCCAAAAGGATTCATCCTTATTTTGTTGGAAATCCTTAAATAAGCCCTTAATTCTTCTTGCTTTATATTTTTAGAAATATTTATTTTTGACCAGCTAAACAAATCGTTAAAAATTAAGGGGGTCTTTTTTTGACTTAGGTATTTTTCAATTGTTTTTATGTTTTTCAAAATTTTATCTTTTGAAAACTCTGAAAGACGCCAGAAACTATAATTATCGGCGGTTTCCTCTTCCAAGATAAATTTTTGGTTTAAAAACAACAAAAATTTAATGGAAGAATAATTTTTATTTTCCCCATTAAAAATCAAATTAATTCTTTTTAAAAATTCTTCTTCTTCCTCAGCTCCCCCGTTTTCTTTTAAAATTTTTTCGCTGATATCAAAAAAACCAGCTCCGGCTTCTAAAACCGAAGTTTTATCTATGCTTTTTAGCGCCGCTTCTATTATCTGTCTGATTCTTTCTCTGGTAACTTTGTAATCTTTGCCTACCGCCTCTAAAGTTTTTGGTTTGTCGTCAACTAAACCATACCTCTTTTTTAAAATATCTTGAGAGCGTGGATTCAAATTGCTTATTGCTTCTAACGCTAAAAATTGGGGATTATTTTTAAAATTTTTTTGAGAAATATTTTTTATCATGCTTAAATAGCTTAAATAATTAAAATATTAATAAATTTCTAAAAATGAAAAAACGATTTCTCTTTTTCCCTGCCTTTTTTTCTAATTTAATAAATTAAAACAAAAAAAAGACAAAAAGTCAAAGCCAAAAGCAAATTTTTTTTCTTTTTAGAAACAAAAACCCTGACAGCGTTATGCCCTAAGGGTTTATTTATAAACAAAACATATAAAATTATAGAGATATAAAAGAATTGGTTTGTTTTTCTTTTAATTGCTTATTCAATCAATAAATATATAATATCATAATTAAATTTAAATGTCAAATAAAAGCTTCATCCCCGGCTGACATACTCTCCTGTTTCGGTATTAACAATGATTTCATCGCCTTCTTTGACAAAAATTGGCGTGTTTACTTCGAGGCCTGTTTCCAAAATAATTGTCTTAGTTGCTCCTGTGGCAGTATTACCTTTGACCGCTGGCGGCGCTTCTTTGACTTTTAACGTTACTTTTTTGGGAATATTAATATCCAAAAGTTCATCATCGGAATAAACTAAATCTATTTCTGACTTTTCTTTCAGGTATTTTATTTTATTCTTACAATTTTCCAACGGCAAACTCAATCTTTGATTTTTGTTTTTTTCCAGAAAAACCGCATTTTTCTTGTCGCTATAAAGATAAACCGCTTTTTTGTAATTTAATTCTATTTCTTCAAAGCGGTCGCCAGATTTAAAAGTTTTTTCCAAGGTTTTGCCATTTTTTAAATTTTTAATTGTTGTTCTATAAAACGCCGAGCCTTTGCCCGGATTGACAAATTGATAATCAACAATCTGCCATGGTTCGCTTTCTATTTTAATGACTATGCCTTTTTCAAAATCAGAAGTAGAAATCATACCTTTTAAAGAATTTTTAATTGAATATTTGTTTCGCTGGAAATATTAATAAGTCGTTAATGTCTTCAATATCCAGAAGAAGCATTTGCAGTCTATCTATTCCTAAAGCAATTCCAGCCGAGGCTGGAATGCCTGATTTTAACGCAAAAATAAATTCTTTGTCAATAGGAATTATCTCTTTTTTCAGCTTTTTTCTTAATTTTTGTTCCTGTTTTAGCCGCTTTTCCTGCTCTTTATAATCAGTTAATTCAGAAAAAGCGTTAGCAATTTCTAAGCCACCGATATAAACCTCAAACCTTTCAGCGTAAAAACTTTTGGGGTTTTTCTTTTTTGCCAAAGCTGCCTGAGGCAAAGGATAATCATAAATTATAACTGGCTGATTTTTAGGCAAACAGGGCTCTATTTCATTAAGAAAGATTAAAAAAAACAAATCATCCCAAGTATTTTCTTTATTTAAAGAATAATTTTTTGAAATGAGGATTTTTTTAAAGTCATTAAATTTTTTTACTTTTTCAAGGTCTATCTGGCTATAAATTTTAAAAGCTTCTTTAACGGAAATCATGCGCCAAGGCGGCGTCAAATCTATCTTTTGTCCTTGATAAGAAACGGAAGATTTTTTGTTAATTTTTTTCGCCAAAAAATAAATTAAATTCTCAACATCTTTCATTATTTGCCGATAATTAGAATTTAAACGATACCATTCCAGAAGAGAAAACTCAATATTATGGTAGCCGCCAAAAGCTTCTTTTTGCCTAAACGCTTTAGTAATTTCAAAAATTTTGTCAAAGCCCAAAGCCAAAAGTTTTTTTAAGGAATATTCCGGCGAAGTTATCAAATAGCCAGAATAATTGGTTCCTTTATCGTCGCGAAAATTTATTTTAATTGGATCAAGATATGGTTCCGTACCGGCATAAGGCACTAAAATCGGCGTCTCTACCTCTAAAAAACCGGCTTTTTTAAAAAATTCCCTTATTAAATCAATTATTTTTGCTCTTTGGACTTGAATATTTTTTAAATTTTGATTGTCCTTCATAATGTTTAAAAATAATATATTTTCCAGTTTTTATTTTGTTTGCCTTTTTTTTTCTTTATGCTATAATATTTTTTGAAAAAGCTGGAAAAAGGTTGGCTTCGCCAAAAATTTTTTTCTAAGAAGCTGATATTTTTCAAATTGGCTAAAAACATTATTTGAAACTTAACTTTTAAACTGCTTTTAATTTATCTTTTTCCAACGAGGAGGTTAAAGAAGCCAAAGTCTTGGCTTTCAGCGGGCAATTACCTTGAAAATTGAATTTTGATAAAATTAATT
>Ga0265297_10010103_pt1 | contig 11947 bp, 12 predicted proteins | sample Munlanlwell13791_FD_192502 | JGI IMG/M metagenome (GOLD analysis project Ga0265297, IMG submission 192502) | Leachate microbial communities from a municipal landfill in Southern Ontario, Canada - Leachate well 137-91 | ecosystem: Engineered > Solid waste > Landfill > Unclassified | place...
GCCTTTTCCCAATCGCCGGTCTCTATCGCCGCAAGAGCCTTCTTGAATTTCAGTGTCCCCCCTGCGCCGACATTGAAAACGAAGTCTATCAAGGCCATTTGCCTTTTTTCCGTAAATCCCCCGAACTGAGGGAAGATCGACCAGCATTGCCGGGTCGCCGTTTCGATGGAGATGTTCAAAAGCCTCTCGGCCATTGTTCTCGTGATTTCGCCCGTCACCCTCAAATATGATGCAATGTCTTCGGGTAGGATGTTTGACAGATTCCAGCCATAGCCGATGGTCAAGACATCCGCGCTGCAAGGGTACGGTTTCAACCGCAATCCTTCATGACGTTTCAGCATTTCCCGGAGCAGATCGAGGTTCACCGCTTATCAATCCTTTCCTGAAGCTTGACCTTGTCCTGTTTCAGCGCTTTGAGGGTTTCGATCAAGTCCCTGTCGTTCGGGCGGCTTTTCAGCAGTAGCCTTGCCTGCAAGATCGCGTCGTTCACCTGATTCAGCCTGGCAATATCCCTGTCCAGGTCCATTGACTTCTTGAACTCTGATATCGCCGCCTTTGTCTCGGCCCGGACCTGGGCAAGATCCTCGCTCGTGGCAAGACTTGCGTAAAAGGTTGACAGGGCGACAATGATCGCAAGCGCCCCGCTAATCGTAGCCACAACCTTCCAGCACCTTTTGATGTAGTCGATCATTTCTCTAAGATCCGCCTCACGTCCTTTGATATGTCCTGCATCCACTTCTCTTGTCTTTCCTGGCTCTCTTTGATCCCGCCGAGAGACGCGACAATCCCCGAATGTTCTCTGCAAGGGAAACTGATGGAATCACGTCCATTGTGTCCATCGGTTCCATTTCTCCCGTCTCTTCCGTTTGCGCCATCAACGCCGCCAACGATGGTGCGGCTGGCAAAGGTCCTGATTGCCGTGATTGCCACAGCCCCCCCGGATACGCACAGGCCCGCTATTGCTATTCCGCTTCCGAGTTCCATCATTGCCGTTCCCCCTTTTTTGTGATATCGGCTTTCCGGGGTGGTGGGCCTTTCCTGTTACCCTTCAGGGGGATGTTCGAGCATCCCGGCCCGCTGCCCTGTCGTTTTATACGGCGTTGTCCCAGAGCCGTTCTCCGATCAAAAGCCGGTCAACGGCCTTGTCCTCTGTAACCGTCTGCCCCAGGACATCTTCACCGCGTGACTCATAGAGCTTGGAACAAATCATCTTGATTGCGGCCTTGATCCGGTAAGGCACAAGGGCCGCCGTGGTCCAGCCACAGACAAAGCGGATCTTGATCGGGTTCGAGGGGTAAAGGGTCGCAGTGGGCCAGGACACGCCATAGGGAAGGACGATCCGCCCGCATCGCTTGCCGTTTGTTTCGACAAGATACTCCGTCGTCACGGTCATTGTGGTGATAGTACCGTCCGAATCCGTATAGGTGACGATCGGAGCCGTCCCTGCCGCGTTTTGAAGGTTCCCATAAGGCAGCCGGATATAATCCACATCCGGAAAGGCATCTAGGAAATAGTCCCATGTCTGGGTGAGGAGCGCCCTCTGGGTAAGGTATTCGGCATGCTCCCGCGCCGCCGTGATGAGGTCCGTCAAAAGGGAATCTTCGGCTGAGGTCACTGCCTGACGGATGATCGTGGTTCCGAAGGAGCTGTCGGCAACTAGGACCTTCGCAACCGTTTTGATATACCGCTTGGTCCCGGTGTAGGCCTTCTCGTAAGTCGTGTTGAAGTTCGCCGTCAAGGTGGCCTGGGTATAGGCGACGGTCGTATTGGCCGCGTTGAGGGCCGTTGTTCCGAAGGTAAAAGCCCCATCAGACTTCATGGCCGTCACCGATCCCATCCGGACATGACCAGCCAAAGGAACGGCGAGGCCAGCGGTGGCCAGGGCTGCCGTTGCATATCCCGCCGCGTTCGCCGCCGCCTCGATCACATCGATCACATTGTCGGCCCCGATATCAAAGGCAACCGCCCCGTATTTACCCATCGGGATCACATCATTTCCGGGTGCGGTTCCGGCTGCATCGGCGGGCTTGGAGTAGGCAGTGCCGGCGATGAAATAGGTGAAAAGCCCGTTTGCCACATTGGTCAGGGTTGTCCCGATGGCCAGGGCTGCTGTGGTCAGAACACCATCATAGGTGACCTGGGTGAAGGCGGTTGACCAATCCGTGAAGGTGACGTTGTCATCGGATTCCTGGATCTTGACATCGATGGTCCCGCTCGCCCCGACTGCCCCGGCTGCAAAGGACACGATGGCGGTATATCCCAGAACCTCGACGGCTGCTCCGGCGTGAGTCGTCCAGTCGTTGATGAAGGCTTTTAGCCCCGGCGCTATGGACTGCGTTTCATCGATGCTGTCGGCGAATGAACCACTGTCGAGCCGAAGATGCAGCTTTAATTCCGCGAGGGTGATCGGCTCCAGTATCGGAGCCGTCACCAGCGTTGCCAGTCCGAGAGAAGTTAAATCGGGCATGATTCAATCCCCTATCTTGTCGCCTGCCAGACTCTGACATAATCGATCTTCACATCACAGAGTCCCGCGCTTCCGGCCTTCGTCACCATGATGTTAGGCATCATCATCAGAGTCCCGCCTGACAGGTTAAATGTGGTCCCGGTCGCGACGCCAACACCATCAATATAAAATTTCACATCGGTTGGATCTGTGCAATCGATCCTCAGAATATTGTACGTTCCAGGGACAGCGGTGATGCCCGTCGCCACTGCATCGTTGTCAGTCGTGTCGTCATCGGCATAGATCACATAAGCCCCGCTGCCATCGAGCACAAAGAAGATATGTTTATCGATGTCATCCGCCGCGGCCACCTGATCATCGGCGACATGGGCTTCTCCCTGAAAGCCTATGTGAACTTCCGCTTCAAGCGTCGGCAGGACGGCCACATCAATTCTGGCTTCAAAGATCGGCCCCTTGTCGATATTGAATACCAGGGTATTGGAATAGATCCCGGCATCCTCCGTTTCGACATCGGCCTCCAGGTGCAAGGTCACATTGCTTAATGCTTTTTGAACCGTCGCAGGACCACCGACGCCGGTCGCCGCTATCGTCCAGAAGCTGTCAGAGGTTGAATTGAGGTTGAAAAACTGGCCGTCCGTTTTGGCTACGTCATAGCCGAGGAAGTCGTCATAGACATAGACCGGGGCGAACGGCTCCACTGTTTCGTGAGTTGACCCGTCAAAGAAGGCCAACTGACCACCGCGCCATTTGCTGTTTGTTGCGCCCATGATTAGCCTCCTTTATCGGGTTGCCTGCCACATTTTCACATAGTCGAGCTTGAACTCTCCTGCTGCTGACGTTGTCGCGTCATCATGCTTATAGACACAAATCCACGGCTGAACCGTAAGGCTCGCAGCCGTGTGCATGACGAAGGTCGTTGAGGTCGCGACCCCAACCCCATCGATGTAGAATTTCACATCTTCAAGAGAAGTGAAGTCGATCCGATAGACATGGTAGGCATTGAGGGCTACCGCTGTGATTGCAGAACTGATGATACCGCTGTCATGGGTTCCGTCATCCGTTCTGATCACCGGGATCAAGCCCGCGCCGACGGTTGTGTAAAACCCGAAGAAGGCATACTTGGCAACTTCGTCGGCAAGCAGGAATCTCATTGAATCCGCGCCGTAGGAGTCATTCATGACCCCAAAGCCAATTTCAGTAGTCAGCGTGGGGGCCGTTACGACCGCCAGGCGGCATTCAAAGATAAGCCCTTTTCCGATGTTAAATGCTTTGTCGTCTTTGCCGTAGCAGCCGGCGGCTGCGTTCTCGTTGACTTGCCCGATTTCACAATCGAACACACTCAGGGCCGGCGCGGCTGTCGTCGCGCTGTTCAGGTCCAGGTCCGTCCAGAAATCGGTATTGAGAACTGTCCCCAGGAAATCGTCATAGAAAACGATTGGGGCGATAGGTTTGACGGTTTCGTAAGTCGAACCATCCCGGAAAAAAAGCTGGTTTCCTCTCCAGTCTGCTCTTGTCTCTCCCATTTTCAAGTCCTCCATTTCACCGGCTCATGGGATCTGAATCGCGGTGCCGCCATCCCTCGGGGCGGATCGGTTAAATTGTTCAAACCCACATCGGAGTGGGCCTTCCCGGATATCTCTCCTTTACCAACCTGTCGCGTTCAACAAAGAAAATCTTCCTTGATTCCTCTGCTGTCTTTCCGACGCATTGCGGCATGACGATTTTTTTGAGATCCGGCCCGTATTCAAACCCCCGGACCTTGTTGTCCATCCAAATCTCAAATTGGTTGTTGACTGCCGCCACCCGCTCATTTTCAAGCCTTGCGACCCTCTCCTCGAGAGCCAGTACCATTTCCGTCAGCTCCTCCTGCGTTCCCGAAAATTCTTTTTTCTTCGCCATTTTTCAGTACCTCCGAATATTAGGGCGGTTTTAAGAGGACCGCCCGAACCTCATCGGGTTATGCTAATGCCGTGGCCGACCGGTTTGCCGTGTATCGCGGTTCGAGGACTGCAATCACGGTGACGTTGCCCGTGGCTCCGCCGTCGGTATCGAGGAAGCCCAGCGCGAGCCATTCCTCCTGGTTCGCCATGTCCATATCCGCGGCGTCCACTTCAACGATCATCATGTAATCACTGTAAGTGGCATTCGTGAGATGGACGGCTGCCGGAGTGCCGGATGAAAGGTTGGATGTCCAGGCCGCCAGGACATCGCAGCTCGCTGATCCTGCTGCGGCCCCGCCGAAGGCATACTTGAACGGAAGGGCCGAGGTGTAGGTGGCGTCAGCCGCGCCGCTGTAAGCCCAGAGGTGGGAATCCGCGCCGCCCAGTGTGGCGATCTGGAGAATGAAGGTCGCCCGGTGAAAATTCGACATTTTGATGGAATCCGTATAGGCAGTCGCCGGACTGATATCTAGGTAGTTTGCCACAGGTACGATCTTGAATTTTTCTGATAACATAGTCTTTTCCTCCTGTTTTGGCGGGGTGCGTCGCCGTAGGTTAGCCCCCGCCTGTTAGGTTGTTAAATCGTTAAGCCCTCGCAGCCAGCGTGACAAAAGGTGACTGCGTTGCCGTGGTCGCCTGCTCGGGAGTGAAAACCTTGCTCCAGGCCGGCTGTCCGTCGCACCTCAGAACGAAACGGTAATAGGTTTCATCCGTGATGAAGGCGTAATGGATCGAGGTCGCTTCCTGGACGCCGCCCTTTTCAATCCAGAGGTATTCGCCGAAGTCGGCCAGGATGATGTCGCCTGCATCCCCGAGCTTGCTGCAATGATTGCAGGGAATGACCGGACGGCCAAATAGCGTTCCATAGGGAGAAGCGCTCGCGCCTCCGGGCGGCTGATAGACGGGAGATCCGCCGACGCCGACGGTGATTCCCATCGTGTAGAGCTGCGGTTCGATGGACTGATTGATCAGCCATATCGCATTGGTCCGGCTGTCCGCGTACATCCGGGACCACATATTGACGATGTTCGGGTAAACGATGGTATCCGCAAGCTGGCCGGTTTCGGCTGCTACCGTCACGAGCGCCCCGCTGCTCAGGATGCCCAGGGGTTGGCCGGCGCCCACGCCCCGGATAACCTGCTTCTCAGCCTCTTTGACGAGGGCAAGATTGGAGCCCGTCCGGATGAAGGCCTCCAGCGTCACCTTGTCGTTGAGCAGCTCGTCGGTCGTCGGAACGACCACGGCCATCTTTTTGAGTTTCAATTCCAGCTCCCGGAATTTCGGGGCGCTGGTTGTTTTGGTTCCGGCTTCCGATAGCCAGTAAGCAATGATTCCGCCGAACACGCCGGCGCTTTCCGTATCGTCCGCCGCTGCGGGTATCGTGATGGAGTTGCTATTGGAACCGATAGGGAGCCGGGTCAATCTCGGAAGGATCTGTCCGGTGGAGAACATCCGCTTCTTGATTTCCGAAGCATAGTCCATCTGGAGCAGGAAGCCGCCGTCGCTCGGGGTGGCTTCGTTCATACCCGCGGGGGCGCGGAGCTTGCGGTCAACCCCTCTTGTCGGATCGGCTGCGTTCCGAACCGCGACAAGCGCATCGCCGAAGGTGGCGAATCGCTCATCTTTCGGGGGAAGGCCGGGAAATCTCTCTTGGAGTTCGTCTTTTGCCGGATCGACGTTCGGCCTCATGCCATCACTCATCGGCCTTGCGAGCCGTTCGCGCACAGCCGCCTCCCTCTTTTCGAGTTCCAGTTCCTCGGTATAAACGGCCACGTCGGTCATAAACTCCCCGAACCGCTTCCGCTCCTCCTCGTTAAGGTGCCGGTTTTCATCCTGCGCCTTGTTTTTCATGGCCTCGCATTCAGCCATCCGGGACTGAATGAGCTTGGTCAATTCGATCGTTCTGTCTAAAGATGCCATCTCGAAATCCTCCTCATTTAAGCCATTTGTCTTTTAATTGATTGAATTGGGCCTCGACCTGAGAAAACCGATCGAGTTCCGTCTCTGCCCGTCTCTGTTCCGCAGCGGGATCGGGCAGGACCACATCATCAATAATGAACCTGTCCGCGCTGCGCATTCCGATTGATGTCGTTTCGTAAACCGCGAAAGGGACCAGAGAAATCTCAAACAGCGTGGCCTGTGATACGTTTCGCACATACTTGCCATTCTCCAGGGTCAGGTGCGGCTTGACATCATCCTTGAAACCGAAGCTCATGTTTGTGTAGTCCCCCCGTTTTATGGAGGGAAGCAGATCCTTGGCCCAATTCGATTCTGGGGGTACATTGTCGAAATTCACGCCGTCATTATTTTCAGTCAGTTGCAATGTTCCCCTGGTCGTCCGGCCAAAGATATATTTAAGCTCGTGATTCCAGAGCATCATCACGTCGCGCCCGCTTGCGAGTGTCCGCGTGAAAGCGCCGGGGAGGATTCGTTCCTTGATATCCGGCATTCCGGGAATCGGGTTGTCGCTGAGCCTGTTGTATGGGATCGCCAAACCCCGGAGGCGGACTTCTCCCTTGTCTTCCTTTGAAAATCCGATCACGGTATCGAATGAGCGCCGCTCAATGCCGGAGCGCTGCTTGTGATCCGTTACCCACTTATCGGCATCCGCAAACGACCATTTCTCGGTGTCGAATAGATATTCCCGGATATGGACCGCGCCGGTCTCGTCGCCTTTGAGTTTCCCAATGGTCGCTCTGATTCCGCGGTCGGCATAAATGTCCGTCACGGTTTCCCCGACGAAATCCCCGTCAAGTACGGGGATGTGATGATAGTTTTCAGTCATAGGTCATTCTCCTCATGCCTGGGCCTGCTGCTTCAGGGTGATCAGGTTGTTCTCTTTTGCGACCGGCTCCGGGGGCTCCTCGCCCAGCGGAATCATGTTCATCGGCCGCAAGTAGATGTCCCCGTCGTCGATCAGTTCCATGTTCTCCAGCTCCCTGATGTCATTCGGGCATAGCCATCCGTTCTGGATTCCGGCCATGTAGTAGGCCGTCCGGGCCGCCGTATCCCCCCGGAGGAGGCCTTCGAGCCGATGCTCCACGGTGACATCATCCTCGGTGATCAGCTTGTTTTGGATTGCCTGTTCGATCCGGACGCACCAGGGCCGGAAGGTGTAAATGACGGATTCAAGGGACTGCTGTTCGATGTTATTGTTTGTCGATCGCTCCAGGTCGAAAATCATGTGAGGCGCGATATTGAACCATCGGCAGACTTCGGTAACTGAAAATTTCCGGGATTCCAGGAACTGCGCATCGCTCGCCTTGACGGAAATGGGATTGAATTTCATCCCCTGGCCGATCACGCCGATCAGTTGTGACTTGGACACCCCGCCATAGGTGTCGTACCAATCCTGCCGGATGGTTTTCTTTGTCTCCGCATCCACGACACCGGGGATTTCAAGGAATCCCGCGGGAGTCGCGTTGTTGGAGAAGAACCGCGCAGAATACTCCTCATAGGCGAGGCCCGTGGCGATCCCCTCCCGCGCCAGGGAGATAACCGAGTAACCGGACAGGCCATTGAAGCCCAACCCGGCGATATGAAGGATCTCCCAGGACGGAAAGGGCACCTTTTCGCCGTTATCTGTGAGCCGATATTGATAAACAAGAGGCCCGTTTTCGGTTGGCCGCGTGACTTCCATGCGGGAAGGATCGAGGGGCCAGAGGGCGATCACTCGCCCGAGTAGATCCTGCTGGATATGGCAGTAGCAGTTTCCCCACAGAAGCAGGTGCGCCATGAGGGCCTCCCACATCTGCATCCGGGTCTCTTCCGGGTTCGGGCGATGGTGCAAAATGGGGTAAAGGGGGTGTTTTGTGTCCCTTTTTTTGCCTTTTTCGCCTTCCCGGTAGGTAATCAGGGGCAATGAGGCGATGGTTTCGCTGATTTTCCGGACTGCGGCAAAGACGGGGGAGAATTTCAGGCAGGAACTTTCATCGACGCTCACGCCCGCTGCCGTGGGGTTTTCAACGCGGGTGTACCACCAGTCATCCCAAAAAGACGGTTTGGGCCTTACTGCAACCCTATTTTCCTGCCCCGAAGCGAAAAAACCCCGAAAATACCGTGTCAACCACCCACCGTTTCGGGATTTCTCTGATCCTTGCGCCGTGATGAGGGCCATTTAACGCATACCGCACTCACAATCGAAAATAGATAAGGTTCTTCGGGTTGCATTTCTCTTTTGATGGGATCATAAACCGGGTTTTTCAGGAAAACGGCAGAAATCACTCAGCGACTACTCGGCGACATCTGAGAGCATAAGAAAATGCTTGACAGGGATTAATTTGAGGTAGGTTTTGATTGTTTTAGGCGCTTTTTGAACCATTCCTGAATAGCCTGATCGGTTGTAGTGGGTTTCCTGGCGATGATTTGTATTGGAAAGGACTCTTTTTTCATTAGCTGAATAAGCGTACTCCTCGAATATCCAGTATGATCAATAATTTCTTTCCAGCCGGTGATCATGATTTTACCCTTGTTTCATCCCTGTCTTCGCCCCGCAGTTTGGGCAAAATTCCTTGTTCTTTGTGTCTTTTCCGCACCTTTTGCATAGGTTTTCGGCTTCCCGAGCCTTGATTTCCTCTTTGACAGGCTCAGATTCATCGGCCTCGATCCGGGTGATGGAGCCGGGGTGATAGACAAACCTGGTTTCCTTCCAAAGCATTGCCCGACCCCAGGCCATGAAGAGGGCGACCATGCCGTCAATCTTCTCGGTCGCCTTCTCTTTATCCGGCGCCATATTCCCATTCACATCCTTCCGGACAACCAAGTTGTCAGCGCACCAGCGCAGAACCGGGTGGCCGCCATGCCGGATCTTGCCCGTCATAACGTGGACAAGGCAGTCCTTCATCGGCTCGTTGAACGTCTTTGCTCCCTGGCGCATCTCCACCATCTGAAAGCCATCCTCATATCCGCTCGGATTCAGTTCGTTCATGATGTCCGTCGCCGTGGCCTGGGCGTTCCATGAATCGAAGCCTATTTCCCGGAGGTCATAATCCTTCGCCGCCTGGAATACGTCTTTCTTGATCCAGTCATAATCGACCACATTCCCCGGCGTCGCCGTGATGAAGCTCTGCCGCGCCCATTGATCATAGGGGACCTTATCAACGCGGGAGCGCTTCAATATCCCCTCCTCTGGGCAGTAGAAGCGAATCAGGACATCCCAGGGTCCATCTTCACCTTCCGGCCGGAAAACGAGCGTGAAGGCCGCAAGGTCAATCTTTGAGGAGAGGTCAAGACCGCCATAGCAGATCCGGCCTTTGAGGATGCCAGGGTCAACCGGGCCGTCGCAGGCGTCCCATTTGTCCATGGGCATCCAGCGGGAGAGGCTCTTTATGGGGATATTGAGGCGAAAACGGAGGAAGTTCTGAAAGTCCGCGGGATCGTTCTTGGCCTCTTTATAATCCTGGCGGATCTTATCAAGGGTGAATATCTGCCCCAGGGACGGGTTGACACGCTTCCAGAGCTCCTCGTCTGCCGGGTCGTCTTTCTCCGGATCCGCAATGTAGAGGACCGGGAGAAAACGCGGGTCTTCGATGATCCCGGCTTTGACCTGCTGCGCCCGGGTGCGTAGTTTCCACCAGATCGAATTCTTGTCATAGATGCCCGCCGTGGTCATGGCAAATACAAGTTGCTGTGATCGAGCATAGTCGGTTCCGGCTGTGAGTGTTTCCCATAGCTCCCCGTTTGGCTGCGAATGAATTTCATCAAAAAAAATTGCGCTCGGTGAAATTCCGTGTTTCGTATAACTTTCTGCCGACAAAACCTGATAAAATCCATTGTTTTTAGAATATATTATTCTTTTTCTTGAATCTAATATCTTACAACAACCAGACAATATACGACTGTTTGTAACCATAGAAACAGCGGCATGATATATTAAGCTAGCCTGTTCCCTATCTGAGGCAGCACCATATACTTCGGGAGACCCCTCACCATCAGCGCAAAGCATATACAGGACAAGGGCTGCACCCAGCTCGCTTTTGCCGTTTTTTTTTGGTATCTCCAGAAAAGCCGTGCGATACTGCCGGAAACCATCTTCCCTGAGCGTTCCGAATAATTTATCGACAAGATTCTCCTGCCACGGAAGGAGTGTAAATGTCTTTCCCGCCCATTCTCCTTTACTGAAAGTCAAGTTCCTGATAAAGGTTTTGACCCTTAAAGCCCTAAGCTCGCCAGGATCTGTGATGGTGGCGCTTTCTGCCCCCGTCTCACATTCTTCATAACTTGCTTGCGCTCTTCTGTGCTTCGCTTTGCCCACCATTGAATCCTCTTCTCTGATATTTTACGTTTCGTTTCTTCCGAGCATGGCCCCCGCCTGTGATTTCCTTCCCCTATCTTCCTTCTGTGCTCCTTGGATAACGGTTTTCCCCTATGCGAATCACCCATTTTCTTCCTTGTTTCTTCGGTATGAACTCGCCCTTTATTCGCCTTAGATATACATTTTCGGACATAATCAGATATAATTCTTCCCTTAAAGGCCTTTGATAATTTCGCCCTCGTTTCCTCTGACGCGGGCGGTCTCTTCTTTAGTGTTTCCGATAGTTTCTTTTTGGACTCCTCAGTCCAGGGATGAAACACTCTTCCCTTGTATTTATCGGACATCATTTTCTTGAATGCGTCAGTACGGGGTGGCATTTTGCGTCCTTTTGCTGCCTTTGATATTTTCGCCCTTGCCGCCGGGAGATGAACATACCCGAGCGATCCCTCCCCGCCATCGGTGAGATTATACCCATGAGGAGCACGGCAATTACATTTCTTGATCCATTCCCTTTCTTTTCTGGATAGTTCAGCTTCTGTCTCGGCTTCATCAACAATCGAAATATCAAAGTTTTCGATCCCGTACTTTTTCAAGGCATAGGAAAACGGTTGTGCTGTCCGGTGTGCATGGGCATTTATTCTAAATTCCAGACTGTAAACCGTCTTTCCGATATAAACCTTCCCATTGATCTTGTTTTCCGCTTTATAGATTATCAATCCAAAAGATCCTCCATCTCATTTCTTTTCTCCACCACATTCAACCCAAAATCCCCCCTGTTGGAAAGCGGCGTCAAATAGAATTGCTTACAGTAATCCAAAAGCAATCTTGAATACTTCCGTTTGAGATCCGAAAGGGCTGATTCCTTGAAGCTCTGCGTCTCAACGCCGCCCTTGTTGTCCCATTTGTCATCGATCTGAAGCAGGGAGCGGTTTGTCTCATTGATTGCCCCATTCACGTCCTGCAACCGGGAATAAATGTCACAGAGTTCAGCGAAGGCATCCTCAGAAAGTACGTTAAGATGGCCGCGGGAAATGACGGTCGGCGCTACTTTATCCCAATAGTCCGTCGCTATCTCATTGAGTCCCTTGGGGCGATTGATATGAATAGTCCCTATGGCAACCTTTTTTGAGATAGGTTTCTTTTTTTTAGCGTTTTCAGCAGCTTTCTTGCATTTGTGGGTGTCATAAATGCGCTTCGCGCCGCCTTTCACTTCTTTTTTACAGATTGGGCATCTCTTCATATTGGGGCGATCCCTGTCCTTTTTGGGGCGATATCTCGCGCGTCCTA
>Ga0265297_10010104_pt1 | contig 11946 bp, 8 predicted proteins | sample Munlanlwell13791_FD_192502 | JGI IMG/M metagenome (GOLD analysis project Ga0265297, IMG submission 192502) | Leachate microbial communities from a municipal landfill in Southern Ontario, Canada - Leachate well 137-91 | ecosystem: Engineered > Solid waste > Landfill > Unclassified | place...
AATCTTAAATGGATATTAAGAGTGTATGATTTAACGGGCATCGGCCACTTTGACGGCAGGAACGCAAATTCTTTTTTTGATATTGGAATTCACTTTGAAGCAAATAACTGGTATATAAATGTTAACCAGCCGGAACGCAGCTGGTGCGTTGAGATAGGCCTTATCAATCCTTCAGGAAAATTTTTCCCGGTCGCACGCTCCAATATTATAAAAACTCCTTATTTTGGCATCTCTTCCGTAATAGATGAGGAATGGGCGCTCCCGGATGAAGATTATTATAAAGTCCTGGGAATATATGATTTAGGCAGAAGTTCGCTTGAGAGAAAAAGAAGGTTTGAAGAGATCATAAAAAACCAGATTTCCTCACCGCTTGCATCCTGGGGTGTTAGCAGTTTGTTTAGCGAGAGGCGCAAAGAAGCGGATAAATTTTTTCTTGAAGTGTGGACCGAGCTTATACTTTACGGCCGCACCGAGCCCGATGCAGACGTAACAGTTGAAGGCAAAAAAGTCAGTCTACGGCCTGACGGAACATTTTCTATAAGATACGCTCTGCCGGTAGGAGACTATCAATATAAAGTGGTCGGCGTTTCCAAAAATAAAAAGCATAAGGTAACAAAGACCCCCGCTGTAAAAAGATTTGAGAAGTAGTATTTTGTCCCTGCTGATTTAATCAAAACTTCAAAAATTATTATGGAAAAAGGTTATCTGTCTTTAGTATTGCACGCGCACCTGCCATTTATACGCCATCCCGAATATGATGAATTCCTGGAAGAACGCTGGTTTTTTGAGGCGCTTAGCGAAACTTATATTCCTATTTTAGAAATGTTTGAGGGTTTGGTCCGTGACGGTGTGGAATTTTGCATAACCATGAACCTGTCTCCTACCCTTTGCAATATGTTTGCCGATGAACTTTTAAGAAACCGCTATATAATCCATCTCAACAAAATGGTTGAGCTTTGCGAAAAAGAAATAGACCGTAATAGGTTTAATCCGGAATTCCATAAGCTTGCCCTTATGTATTATCACCGTTTTAGCAGCATGAGGGAAAAGTTCCTGCACGTATACCATAAAGATTTAATAAAAGAATTCAAAAAATATCAGAATAAAGGAGTCCTTGAAATAATTACCTGCGGCGCAACTCACGGTTATCTGCCGCTTATTGGAATAAACAAAGAGGCAATCAAGGCCCAGGTCCGGGTTGGCGCAAATTCATACCGCAGATTTTTCGGAACAGACCCTAAAGGCATCTGGCTTCCCGAATGCGCATATTCCGAAGATGTGGATAAATTCCTCAAAGAAGAAGGAATAAAGTATTTTTTAATGGAAAGCCACGGAGTGCTTTTTGCAAGGCCTCGGCCTAAATTCGGCGTTTATTCTTCCTATTATACAAAAAATAAAGTAGCTGTTTTTGGAAGAGACCACGAGTCATCCAAAAGCGTCTGGTCTGCGGTTGAGGGTTATCCCGGTGACTATGATTACAGGGAATATTACCGCGATATCGGTTTTGACCTTGATCATGATTACGTCCGGCCCTATATATCAGCGTGCGGAGCAAGGATTTTTACAGGTATTAAGTATTACCGCATTACCGGAGAAACAAATAATAAAGAGCCTTATAATCCGGAAAGAGCGCTTAATAAGGCAGCGTATCATGCAGGAAATTTTATGTTTAACAGGGAAAAGCAGATAGAGCATATCGCGTCAATGTTTGACAGAAAACCGATTATAATCGCCCCTTACGATGCCGAGCTTTATGGCCATTGGTGGTTTGAAGGCGTAAGCTTTCTTAATTTTCTTATTCGTAAAATTTGCTATGACCAAAAGACTATGAAACTTATTACACCCAGCCGTTATCTAAACATTTATCCTAAGAACCAGGTGATAAACCCTGCTCCTTCAAGCTGGGGGTGGAAAGGTTACTATGAAGTCTGGCTTAACGGTTCAAATGACTGGATATACCCGCACCTTCACCGCGCACAGGAAAAAATGACAGAAGCTGCCAATCAGCATAGAGCTAAAGGGGACGTTAAGGAAAGAATTTTGAACCAGATGGCAAGAGAACTTTTGCTTGCCCAGGGAAGCGACTGGGCCTTTATGATGAAAACAGGGGCTTTTAGCGAATACGCAAAGAAAAAAACAGTTATGCACCTTGAAAGATTCTATCTGCTAAAGAGCTATCTTGATAAAGGATTTATCAATTACGAAGTTATGGAAGACATAGAAAGAAAAGATAATATTTTCCCCGAAATCAGCTATTCTGCATTTCAATCCTGATGAGTAAAGGCACGAATTACCACGAAGTTAAAACAAATTACCACGAATAAAAAAAATTTATGCTTTGTCGCCAGGCAGGTATTCGTGAAAATTCGTCCCCCCGATTCGTGGATATTCGGGTTAAAAAGAGATATCAATGGCATCAATAAATAAATCACCTACAAAAATTGTTTTTCTCTGGCATATGCACCAGCCGTATTATAAATACCCTGACACAGGCCAGTTTTGCCTTCCCTGGGTAAGATTCCACGCAGTAAAAGATTATTACGGCATGGCAAAGACGGTTGCTAAATTCAGCAAAGTAAAAGTTTCCTTTAATTTTAGCGGAGTCTTGCTCTGGCAGTTGTCCGATTACGTAAAGAATAGAGCGAAAGATTATTATCTTACCTTAAGCCTTAAAGACCCAAGCTACCTTAAAAGAGAAGAAAAAGATTTTATAATAAACAGATTTTTCTCCGTAAATTTTGAAAGAGTTATTAAGCTTAACAAAAGATATTTACAATTATACAATAAAAAGATTTCGCCAAGAGCAAAATTCAACTCGCAGGATATAGCAGATTTACAGTTTCTTTTTAATGCGAGCTGGTTCCATCCATACACGCTAAAAGCGGACAAAGATTTAAAGAAACTGCTTCTGAAAGGAAAAAATTACACCCGCGCGGATATAGAATATGTAATAAAAAAACAGTATGAAATAATGGATGAAATCTTTCCGCTTTATCAAAAACTTGCTTCTGACGGAAGAATAGAACTTACCTTAACGCCGTTTTATCATCCCATAATGCCTATGTTATGCGACAGCGATGTAATTAAGGAATTTCCTTACTTAAAAAAGCCAGTTTCAAGGTTTATGCATCCGGAAGACTGCCTGTGGCACCTTGAGAAATCCAAAGAAATATTTAAAAATTCTTTCGGGCACATACCTTGCGGCAGCTGGCCGTCTGAAGGAAGCGTATCGGAAACAGTTTTGACTTTATATGGCAAACAAAATTTTAAATGGATAGGAGCAGACGAAGCAATTCTTTTTAAGAGTTTAACAACCGATTATGTTTCTTACGATATGATAAAAAACCAGCGGCACATTGTATACAGGCCGTATAAATTCAAGGACGTAAGCATATTCTTTAGGGACAGAAATTTTTCCGATATGCTTAGTTTCGTGTATCAGGGCTGGGATGACGCAGCATTTGCAGTAAACGACCTCACTTCTCACTTTAAACGCACCCACGATTTTGCCAAAGACATTTTTAAGGAAAGGGTAATAACGATAATTATGGATGGAGAAAACGCATGGGAATATTACAAGAATAATGGCGTAGATTTTCTTGAAACTTTGTATTCTTCGCTTGAGAAAAGCGACTGTTTGTCTACAACAACGCCGTCTGAATTTCTCAAAAATGAAACCCCAAAAAAGCTTGAAAGGCTTAACTGCGGCTCCTGGATAAACGGCGATTTCGGTGTGTGGGCCGGTTCCAAAAAAAATAACTATTACTGGAGTATATTAAAGAAAACGCGCGACCTTATAGAAAAAAGTAAACTTGGAGAAATGGCTTTTGAGGAAGTAAAAAATTATTTCTATCTTATTGAAGGCAGTGATTGGTTCTGGTGGAATACTTTTGAAGATTTATCCGGAGAATTCAAAAAGATATTTTTTGCCTACGTAGAAAAAATCTACTCTTCTTTAGGCAAAAAACCTCCGGCGCCAATTAAATAAAGAGCTATCAGATATCAGGTATCAGCTTTCAGCAGCTGGCATCTGAAGGCTGACAGCCGAAAGCTTTATAATTATGGGTAAATTATATTTTATATTCGGAGTCCATAACCACCAGCCTGTAGGCAATTTCCCGCATATTTTTAAAGAAGCCTATGAGAAATGCTACTTTCCATTTCTTTCCGCACTGGAAGATTTTCCAAAAATAAAATTCTGCGTCCATAATTCCGGACCGCTTTACGACTGGATGAAGGAGCACGGCAAGGACTATCTCGGCCTGCTTAAGAAAATGGTAAAAAGAGGCCAGGCTGAAGTTGTAAGCGGCGGATACTATGAGCCTATTCTGCCCATAATTTCAGATTGTGATAAATATGGACAGATTAGTTTGATGAATGAGTTCATAGAAAAAGATTTTTTAAGTAAACCGCAGGGCATCTGGGCCGCAGAAAGAGTATGGGAGCCTTATTTGGCAAGAGTAATTGCAAATTGCAATTTAAAGTATACATTTTTGGACGATACGCATTTTCGTTTTGCAGGTTTGCGGCAGCCGGAATTTTTCGGTTATTACACAACAGAGGACGAGGGAAAACCTTTATCAGTTTTTCCTATAAGTAAAACTCTGCGATATAAAATACCTTTTTCAGAGGCGCATGAAGCGTTCGCTGTGCTAAACGGTTTAAAGCAAGAAGAAGACTCTTTAGTCACTCTTTTTGACGATGGGGAAAAGTTCGGGCTTTGGCCCGGCACTTACGATTGGATTTACAATAAAGAGTGGCTTAAGAAATTCTTAATTCTTCTTAACGATTCCGACGATATTGAAACTATAACCGCCAGAGAAGCTTTTAATAAATTTCAGACTAACGGCATAGTCTATCTTCCTACAGCATCCTATGAAGAAATGGGTGAATGGGTGCTGGAACCTCAAAATTTCTTTGCATATGAAGGGCTTAAGGATTTACTTAAATCATCCGGCAAGTTAGAAGAATACAAGGATTTCGTGAGAGCGGGATTTTTCCGCAATTTTTATCACAAATATCCGCGGCTTAACTATATGCAGAAAAGAATGCTTTATCTAAGCCATAAAATAAATACAAAGGCTAATCCGGATAAAGACAAAAAAATATTTACCAGCCTTTACAAAGCGCAGACCAATTGCGGCTATTGGCACGGAGTCTTCGGAGGTTTTTATTTGGGGCATATCCGCTCCGCAGTATATGAGAATTTGATTGAAGCGGAAAATATGCTTGATGAAAAATATAACAGCAAAAAAATTACAACGGATTACGCAGATATAGATTTAGACGGTAACGACGAAATAATGCTTAAGAACGATAAACTTATCTGCTGTTTTTCACAGAAAGGCGCAAGCATTTGTGAGATGAGCCTGCGCAGCCCAGCCATAAATTTGGTTAACACAATAACGCGAAGAGAGGAATCCTACCATAGAAAGATTTTGCAGAACATAACAAAAGAAGGAGCTGTTTCTACTATTCATGACATAGTTAAACAAAAAGATAAGGATTTGGACAAGTTTCTTATTTATGACCGGTACGAAAGGCTTTCACTTATGGATCACCTTATTGAGGAAAATTTTACCTTGGACGACTTTAACCTTCAAAAGGGCATAAATACTTTAAGCGACGAGTTATACAATTGGGAGGTTACGGAAGAGAAGCAAAAAGTAGTTCTCAGCTGCAATTTTTCCAATGGTGGATTGGATTTTTCTAAGATAATTGAATTCTCTGAGAGCTGCGGGTTTGACGTAAGCTATAAATTCAACCGAAAAAATATCTTGAAGGATTATAATTTTGGTATAGAATTTAATATATCCCTGTTGTCGCCGGGAGATATTTTCACAAAAAGCGGCAAAGAAGAGATAGCTTTATCTAAACCCTTAGAATTCAAAGAGAAGAGTTCTTTTACAATAGTTGATAAGTTTAAAAAGCTAACGCTTGATTTTACCTTTGATAAAGCACGCGTGCTATCTATGCCGATATATTCAGTTTCTTCTTCGGAGTCAGGTTTTGAAAAAGTTTATCAACAAACGGCAATTCTTTTTGTGTTTAAGCGTAAAGATACACTAAAATTTTCTTTGGGTATTAAACACGGCCATGATTAATGCGCCTGGCGGGTGCATAAGTATGAATTGCCACAAATCTGAAACTAATTCTACGAATAAAGAATGGATTTATTCGTGGTAATTCGTCTCTTAATTTGTGGATATTCGTGAATGAAAAAAGAGGAGGTACAAAATGGCTTTTCCAGGAAGAAAATCTACTACAAATAACTCAGCATCTAAGATTGACGAAGGAAAACTTAATCACATGATAAAAGAACGCGCGTATTACATTTGGGAAAGTAAAGGCAAGCCTGCCGGTCAAGACCAGAAAATTTGGCTTCAGGCAGAAAGAGAAGTTTTAGCCAAAGTAAAGAAATAACCCTTTCAAAAAAATAGCGTTTAGCGTAGAGCGTATAGTGTTTGGATGAAAACTGTACGCTATCCGCTATGCGCTAAAAAAGGGGAGGAACATTATGAAAGCAGTAAAAGGCGAGGAACTTATATTGACCTGCGACAATGAAGTGGGCAGGCTTGACGATTTAACATCTTTTTTAAAAGAAAAAAATATAAATTTAAGAGGAATTAACGCTTACGTAGCAGATTCAAAAGCGATATTTAGGCTTATAACTTCAGATAACGTAAAGGCAAAAGAAGCCCTCAAGAAAATTGGTTCTTTGCAGACTAAAGAAGTAATTATTGTGGATATGCCGGACGAAGTCGGCCAGCTTAATCTAATTGCGAAGAAACTAAAAGACGCCAACATAGACCTTCTGCATATTTATGGAACTACCTCTAAGCCTCACGAATCAGCAATAGTCGTATTTGCTTCTAACGACAACAATAAGGCGCTTGCAATTATTACTGCTTAGGCTTAATGTGCAATTGTAATTCTACAGGAGATAGCATCAACGCCTCTATTCCGCTTAAGGTTGATTTTCCATCTTCATTTTTGTGGGGAGCGGCTATTTCAAGCTACCAGACGGAAGGAAAAAATTATAATTCTGACTGGTACTTATTTGAAAAAGAAAGAAAAATAGAAGCCGCCTCCCGAGCTGCAAATCATTACGAACTTTTTTCCCAGGATTTTAAACTGGCAAAAGAGCTTAGTCTCGGAGCGGTCAGATTGTCTTTTGAGTGGGCAAGAATTTGCCCGGCGCCTGGAGTTTTTTCTGAGGAAGAAATAAACCATTACAAAGAAGCAATCCAAACGCTTAACATCCTGGGCATTAAGCCGTTTGTTACACTTCATCATTTTACAAACCCTGTATGGTTTGCCCAAAGCGGCGGCTTTAAAGAGCCAAAAAACATCGAATATTTTCTTGGGTATCTTAAAAGAATAGTAGAGGAATTTAAAGATGATATCAACAACTGGCTGATCTTTAATGAGCCTCTCGTCTATGTATACAACGGCTATATTTGCGGCAGATGGCCGCCAGGCGTAAAATCCATACAAACGGCAAGGAAAGTTTTAGCTAATATAACAAGCGCCTACATGGATGGCTATAAGGAAATAAAAAATATTTATAATGAAGATAAAAGCAATTCTTACGTATCTCTCGTAAACCATATAAGGAAATTTTCTCCCTGTCCCAGCTTTAATTTTGGGCAAAATTCTATCTCCGCCTACATTAAAGACAAGCTGTCTAATTACGATATAATTAATTATTTAACAAAAAAATCCTGCCTTGATTATCTCGCGGTAAACTATTATTGCAAAGAATACGTAAAATTTAAGGGGCTAGTAGGAGAAGAATGCACGCATCAATTCCACAAGGAACGAAAAAATTACCTAGGCTGGTATATTTATCCGCAAGGCATTTATGAATTTCTTAAAAGGCTTAGAGGCTATAATTTGCCGATTTACATAATGGAGAATGGAACGGCTGAAATAGAAGATGCTTTGTATAAGGACTATTTATTTTCCCATCTTAAATGTGTGGCCAAAGCCATATCGGAAGGAGTGGATGTAAGAGGATATTTTTGGTGGTCGCTTATAGATAATTTTGAATGGGACAAAGGCTTTGGCCCAAGGTTTGGTTTAATCGGCGTAAATTACGAAACTTTTGAGAGAAGAATAAAACCATTTGCTTATACCTATGCTAAAATATGTAAGGAGAATAAGGTAGAGATATAAACAACTAATTTCTATTAATTTCGCGAAGCAAATTTCTACGAAGTTCAATTTGAAATTAATGTAAATTAGTAGAGATTTATAGAAATTAATCGTAAAAATATGGATATCAAAGAAGCGAAATTCATTTTAGCGAACACCTCTCCTTTTAATAAATTAAAAGAAGAAGAGGTTGATGAATTCTTAAGTATTTGCGAATTGCGCAAATGCGGCCACGGGGAAATTCTGTATAAAGATCAGGACCCCCCGGACTATTTTTATTTTTTGCTGCGCGGCAGGATTGTTGTCCTGAAACAAGATGCAAAAGCCGAATCAGAAATAGAGCTTCTTAAACGTGGAACTTCGTTTGGCATAATTTCTCTTTTTAACGAAGAACCCCATTCAGTAACCGCCAAATCCATAGAAGAATCATTCGTGCTTAAAGCAGACAAAGAAAAATTCAAGGATTTTTTAAATAAGCACCCTTTAATTTCTCTGGAGTTTTACCGGCTGCTTTCGCAAAGGATACGGGCGCGTTCAGGAAGGAAAAAGATTTTTCAATGTAAACGCATAGCTGTTATGGGCATGCATTTAAGCGGCAAAACCAGCTATATGTTTAATTTGGGCATTAAATTAAAGGAAGAGACCCGCAAAAACGTAATATGTGTTGAATTTAGTTTATCCGGAAACTTCAGCCTTGATAAATTTGTTGATAAGCACGAAAAGCTTAACCTTGAAGATTACAGGGAAGAAACACTGAAGGATTACATAATAAAAAGCAACCTTCAGCAGAATAAAGAAAATATTCCCGACTGTCTTCTGGTAAAAATAAATGACACTTTAAACATACCTTCTTTGTTGAATTTTCTTTCAGAAAATTACCATTTTATAATTTATGAAATACCTGCGCAGTTTTTTGATGAAAATTTAAACAGAGCTCTGCCTGCCGCGGACTATTTTCATTTTCTCATTTTTCCGGGTAAAGAAGATGTTAAAAAGGCGGAATCAGCAATATCACGGTTTAAAGAAAAGGACCCTTTAAGCGGCGAAAGAGTGAAGGTAATTTTAAGCTATTTTGCAGTTAGAGAGACGCCGCCGGCTAAAAGCATAAAAGAGCTTTTGCGCTGCGATATTTACGCAACCCTTCCTTCTTTTGGCGAGGAATACACAAATGCAATACGAAGAATAAGCAGAGAGGTGGGAGAAGTTGTAGTCGGGCTTGCTCTTGGCAGCGGCGGCGCGTATGGATTTTCTCACATAGGAGTATTAAGGGTGCTTGAACAAAACCATATCCCCATTGACATCATATGCGGCTCAAGCATAGGCTCGGTTATAGCAGGCCTTTGGGCGCTTGGAACCACGCCGGATGATATAGAAAAATTTATGATTGAATTTGCCAAGAAATTGAATTTGTTTTCGGTTTGGGGGTTTGCCTTGCCTTTTAAGGGTTTATGGAGAGCCAAGTATCTGGAAAATATATTAAAGAAAGTTTTTAAAGACAAAACTTTCTATGATATTAAGCACCCGCTTAAGATAGTTGTGTTTGATTTCTTAAGAAAAGAGGCAAAAATACTGGAAGAAGGCCCGCTCTACAAAGCTGTTGCAGCAAGCTGCGCCCTTCCTGGAATTTTTGAGCCGATAAATTTTAAAGACAAGGTATTGCTTGACGGCGGAGTTCTTAACCCTTTGCCTACAAAATTACTTTTAAATTACGGCGCAAATAAAATAATAGCCGTTAATGTTACCCCTTCCCAGAGTGAAATTATTGAGGAATACAACAAAAAAAATAAATTTCATATCCTTGATTTCATTTTTGGAAGTATTGAAACAATGCAAAGGCAGTTTATAGAGCAAGCTGTGACTATCGCCGATTGCGTCATACATCCAAATTTCGGCTCTTTGCACTGGCTGGAATTTGGAAAAGTGCAGGAGTTCGTAAAAAAAGGAGAATTAGCTACATTGAATAAGCTGGATGAATTAAAAAAACTGGCTAATTTCTAAAAAAGGAAAGGCTTGTAATGAAGAAAAAAATGAGGTTATTTATCAGCTGGTGCGGTCTATTTTTTTTCTGTTTCATTTTAATGCCGGGCTTTGGTTGCTGCGATAATATTGAGGAAAGATTCGGCGGGGAAAAGTTGTTATATTATGAAGTTTTTTTTAACGGCATTCCTACAGGAAAAATTGAATGGCAATATCTGGGTAAGGGTAACGTTAACGGGCATAATGCAGAAATTATTATGATTAATTCAGACACAAATATACTTAAGCTCCTTAACCTGGAAAGCAAAGAAAAAGTATTCATAGATTCGCAAACATATCTTCCGCTTAAAGTTGAAAGAGATGTCGTATTCTTCGGAAAAAAAGAATTGATTGAGGAAGTGTATAATCAGGATACAGGCCTAATTACCATAACCAAGAACGACTCTTCAAAGAAGGAAACTTTTTTGCACCAGAAAAAACCTATCCACAATATATTGTCTTTGCTTTATTTTTTTCCGAAAGATATTGCCTTAGTAAAAGATAAGCCGCTTTACTTTAATCTGCCTACGCAGAAAATTACAATAAAGATGTTGTATGAGAATAATGTTGCTTTTGGCAAAGATAAAAAAGATATTTATTTTCTATCAGGCAGGGGAGACAGGAGGTTTAATCTCTGGCTTGATAAAAAAGAAAGAATTCCTCTTAAGATGGAATTTATAGTCCCCTTAGGTAAGATTACAATTGTTAGGAAGAGTTAAGCAGAGGAGTAACCTATCCGCATTAGCCCGCCGCAATCAGCTCTTCACTCAATAATGATGAGAGAATTTTTTCCGCCGAAAGAATCATCCTCGCTTAGTTTATTATGAGGGTCTGAAATCCAGGTATTTCCCGCGAGAAATTTATAACGGTATGTGCCTTTTTCAAGGGGAATATTCAAAGTCCATATATCTTCCCCGACTTTTCTTAATTTATATTTTTCCTGCTTTTGCCAATTGTTAAAATCACCTATAGCATATACATTGTCAGCTTTTTCCCCTTTAAGAAAGAGTTGAGTCCATGTTGTGCCTGATGTGATATTTACAATTTCCTGGGCAAGCGCGGTAAAATCTTCAGCGCCTCTAGAGTCAGGCTTATATTCAAATATATTTTTGCCGTAAGCGGCAGCTTCTTTTAGATGCACATTTGAACGCACGGATGTATTTAAGAGCAGGCTGCCGAGTTGTTCTTTTACTCTTTGCGTAAAGCTACAGGCAAACCGCGAACGTTTATCCAGCTGATTTAACAGGTAAAAACAGATTGGATTTTTTCCCTTAAACTCTTTAAGCATAATAATTATATCTTTAAGTATCTCAATACCGCGGAGAGAAAAATCGCAAATGCTAAGCGGAATAAGTGAATAAGAGCTTGCTTGCAGCGCATTTAAGGTAATTAAGCCAAGGTTAGGCGGGCAGTCCAAAATACAATAGTCAAAATCACCGGATACGGCTTTTAAAAACAACGAAAGAATGTCCAGCCTGTCGTCTCTTTGGGAAAATTTATGTTCAAGCGAGGCGAGCCCTATGCGTGAACCTATGAAATAAAAATTTTCAGATACCGATTGGCATAGCGCTTCCTGCGGAAGGCTTTCGTTTTGCGCTATTTTTTCCAGTATGTCGGTTATGTTAAAAACACTTTCTTTCCTGAGAGCGAATGTTGCGTGCGCCTGAGGATCTAAATCTATAAGCAAAGTTTTAAATCCTTTTTTACTTAAAGCTGCCGACAGATTAACCGCGCTGATTGTTTTTCCGCAGCCGCCTTTTTGATTGACTACAG
>Ga0265297_10010105_pt1 | contig 11946 bp, 11 predicted proteins | sample Munlanlwell13791_FD_192502 | JGI IMG/M metagenome (GOLD analysis project Ga0265297, IMG submission 192502) | Leachate microbial communities from a municipal landfill in Southern Ontario, Canada - Leachate well 137-91 | ecosystem: Engineered > Solid waste > Landfill > Unclassified | place...
GGTGAGACGAAGCCCGAAGTTGAAGCCCTTGCCGATAATTTCCGTTGGGTAAGCCTGGGAGAACTTTCGAAAGTTCTCGATTTTTTCAAGGCGGAGGGCATAAAGAAGGCTGTTATGGCCGGGGGTATAACCAAGTCCAGGATATTCAACGAGGCCCTTAAAATAGACGGATTGATGAAATCTATCTTGGTAAAGGCCCTCGACAGGAAGGACGATACCCTCCTCTCCATGATAACATCTACGTTGAGGTCTTCCGGGGTCGAACTGCTCGATTCAACCCTTTTCTTGGAAGATTTGCTTCCGGCAGCGGGCTTGTTGACCTCCGTCAGACCTTCCCCGTCCCAGGAGGACGACATAAGGTTCGGCATTCCAATAGCCAAAGAGATCGCCGGGATGGATATAGGCCTTTCAGTGTTTATCAAGGACAAGGCCGTTATAGCAGTCGAGGATATCGAAGGCACCGATGCCATGATAAGGCGCGGCGGAAGACTTGCCGGTCCGGGAGGAACGGTCGTGAAAGTCGCGCGGCCTAAGCAGAGCATGAAGTTCGACCTGCCCGTGATAGGCCCGCAGACTATAGCCTCGATGGCGGAAGCGAAAGCCGGTTGTATTGCCATAGAAGCAAAGAAGACCCTGATCATAGACAAGGAGGAGACCGTGCGGCTTGCCGATGGAAAAAGCGTCGCCGTAACGGCCATAAAATAAAATGAGCGGTATACTGCTCTTGGGCTCGGAAGATGAAGGCCTTAAACGCGCCAGGAAGGCGCTTAAGGAATCGGATTACCGGGTGCATTTCTCGGATGAGACCATTGACGTAAAAACAGCATACGAGGAAGCCCTCAGCCGCCGTCCGGACGTGATCATCCTGGATTTCACCTCACCGAAAGTGTTTGACGCCCAATCAGCTTATCGCGCCTTTAAGAAAGACAGATTCCTTAAGGAGACGCTCCTTTTTGCCGTCCTGCCTGCTGACGGCATCCAGGTCCTCGATAATATACCCGCTATAGGAGATTTTATATTTGAGCCTTTTAATCCTTCCGAGCTGGTTACCAGGATGAAGGTGCTTCTCAAGAAGGCCATACCTACCGATTCGGAAGACATGATAAAGGCCGGGGATCTTATAATAGACGTATCCAGGTATGAGGTGACCCTGAGCGGGAGCAAGCTTGAATTGACCTTCAAGGAATATGAGCTCCTTAAGTTCCTTGCCTCCAACAAGGGCCGCGTATATTCCCGCGACCAACTCCTGGACAAGATCTGGGGCTATGACTATTACGGCGGGACCAGGACGGTAGATGTACATATCCGCCGTTTGCGCAGCAAGATAGAGGACCGAAGGCACACCTTCATAGAGACAGTCCGCAATATCGGCTACAAATTCATCGCATAATCCCTTCCCGTATCCTTCCTGAAATTAATCGAGATTTAACCTGCGCGTAACACAGATTTAACATCCATCCGTATACTCTTTTGTGTAAACAATAGAAACGGGAGTCGCTTGTGAAAGGGAAAGAGCCAGCAAGTAAGTACCGGTGCGCTAAGTGTGGATACATCACACAACGTACGGCGCCCCCTAAGAACTGCCCGATATGCAGGGCCGGTTCGGAAACGTTTGACGACATCGGAGTCGATAGGTCATCGAAGATCAAGGCGATCTATAAAACCCGAAGTTGATTTTACGTTAAAAAGGAGGCAGTAAAATGAAAAAGCTGGCGAGTTTGTTAGTTTTAGTTTCATTATTGTGGGTTCCTTCCCTGGTTTTCGCAACAGCCACCACGCATATCTGGGCCCCATCAACCGATGTCCAGGCTTACGGTGTCATGCATATAACCGGTGATATGTACCTTCCTACCGGAAGGGATTCAGCCGGTAACAGGCCGTCAACGGTCACCAACGAAGGCCTTACGGTCGGCGTCCTGCCGTTCGAGAAGTTCAATATCGAGGCCGGTTTTGACCACAAGACCGGTTTTGGCGACCTGGATGATTATCCCATGTATTTCAACGCTAAAGGCGGGATCCCGGAAGGCGCTTTCGGTGAATATTTCCCAGCTTTGGCCGTGGGCGCCTATGATATCGGCACAAAGAAGAACGCCACGAACTATAACATAGTTTACGGCAAAGCGGCCAAGACGTTCAAGGCGGGTGATTTTGACCTTGGAAGAGTATCCGCCGGTTATTTTTACGGGAACGACAAACTGCTTCTTGACCAGAACGGCAATAAGGACAACGACGGTTTCTTCGGCGCTTGGGAAAGAACGATGTCGGAGATATCTGACAAGCTCTGGCTTTGTGTTGAGTACCAGGGGACCAAGAGCGCTTACGGATGCTGGAACTTCGGCGGTTCGTGGAAATTTTCCGACAATGTCTCAATGCTCGTCGGTTTCGACCGTTACAACAACAGGAACCTTGCCGATACGGTTACGGTCCAGTTCGATATAGACTTCGACGTATTCAGCAAAATGTTCAAGAACAATAAGTAGAGGTGACCCATGTTTAAAAAACTAGCGTTAATACTCGCGGTATTCGCGATAACAGTCGGGACTTCGTGTCTGGCGTTTGCCCAGGACCCGAGCGGCGCCGAGACCCTTGCACAAAACCCGAATTCACCGGTCGATTACGTGTGGGTCCTTGTATGCGGATTCCTCGTCTTCTTTATGCAGGCAGGATTCGCGATGGTTGAAGCCGGGTTTTGCAGGGCCAAGAACGCGACAAACCTAATGGCGAAGAATACGATAGACTTTACTTTGGCTTCGCTCATCTTCATGGCTTTCGGGTTCGCGTTCATGATGGGTAATGATTACAACGGCATAATAGGTACTTCCGGATGGTTTCTCCACGGCGATAACTATGATGTAGGCCGTTACCTCATGTTCTTCTGGCAGCTGGTATTTGCCGGGACGGCGGCGACGATAGTCTCGGGTGCTGTAGCCGAAAGGCTCAAGTTCAAGGCCTATTTCCTTTACAGTATCCTGGTAACCGCCCTTATATATCCGTTGTATGGACACTGGGTATGGGGCGGCGGATGGCTTTCTAAACTGCCCTTCGGAGTCGGCCACGTTGATTTTGCCGGTTCCGGAGTCGTTCACACTATCGGCGGCTTCGTCGGTCTCGCCGGTGCGATAGTCCTAGGGCCGCGCTTCGGGAAGTTCGATAAGAACAGGAAGCCGAAGGCCATACCGGGCCACAGCATTACTCTTGCGGCGCTTGGTACCTTTATCCTCTGGTTCGGATGGTTCGGGTTCAATCCCGGATCCACGTTCTCCGCCCATCAGTTGAGGATAGCGGTGATCGCGGTCAATACCAACCTTGCCGCTGCCGCAGGTGCAGCTGTCGCCTTGTTGCTTGTCTTCATGAAGACGAAGAAGTGGGATGTAGGCATGATGCTTAACGGTTGCCTGGCCGGCCTCGTGGCCATTACCGCGCCGTGCGCGTGGGTAGAGGCGTGGGCAGCTGTTGTTATAGGCGCCATAGCCGGTGCATTGGTGGTTGTTGGCGTCTATTTCTGGGAAAACCGCGGCATCGATGATCCTGTCGGTGCTGTAAGTGTCCACGGCATAAACGGTGTGTGGGGCCTTATAAGCGTCGGTCTTTTTGCCGACGGCACCTATGGCTTAGGCTCAACTTCCGAACCCTTCGTTAAAGGACTGTTCTACGGAGGCGGTTCCGGGCAGTTGATCGCTCAGCTCATAGGCGCTGCTGTGTGCGTTTCGTGGGCGTTCATACTCGGTTTTGCAGGTTTCAAGTTAATGGATAAGATGTTCGGTATAAGGGTTTCCCCGCACGAAGAGCTCAAGGGTCTGGACATCCCAGAGCACGGGACTCCCGCTTATCCTAATTTCTATACGTACAGTAATTAAAGAGGGCCGTGAAAATGAAAAAAATAGAAGCGGTTGTTCGAGTCGAGAAGCTTGAGGAGATCACCGAGGCCCTGGATAAGTTCGGCTATCCCGGAATGATGATAACGCACATTGAAGGGCATGGCCGCCAGAAGGGGCTCTCGGAGCAGTTCAGGGGAAGGGAGTATAAGGTGAATTTCCTTCCGAAGATCAAGATCGAGATCGTCGTCAAGGATGGCGATGTCGAGAAATTGGTAAAGGCCATATCGGGCATAGCCAGGACCGGCGAGATAGGAGACGGGAAGATATTCATATACCCCGTCGAAGATACTATCAGGATACGCACCGGAGAGAAAGGCGAGGGCGCGATTTAGGCCATGTTCGACAAGGAACTGATAGAGAAGATACGCAGGCTGAAGGAAGACAAGGGCTATACTCTCTATGATCTGGCGAAAAGGGTCGACATTCAGCCGTCGACCCTGGAGCGCTGGTTCAAGACCAACCGCATAAACAAGGTGTACGCGGGCGTTGTAAAAGAGAGGCTGGGCATAAAATAATTTTTTGTGCCCGATTTATGTCAGTTGGATACACAATTGAGGCAAAAGGAAAGGAGAGGTAAATGGCGAAAGTCTTGAAAAGTCCGCCGTTCTGGTTCTTTGCGGTATTCCTGCTTTTTACTGTGATAGCAACGGTCGTTGCGGCAGAGGAGGTCGCGCCTTCCGCGGCGGCGCCCTCAGAATTAGCCCAGGTTGATACAGGGGATACCGCATGGTTGCTGACTTCGGCAGCCCTTGTCCTGGTCATGACGCCGGCACTGGCTTTTTTCTACGGAGGGCTTGTCCGCAGGAAGAACATCCTGTCCATACTGATGCAGTGTTTCATGCTCATGTGCATAATAACCATACAATGGGTGCTGTTCGGGTATTCGCTTTCATTTGGTCCGGATATCAAGGGGATAATAGGAGGATTGGGGTGGTTCGGCCTTAAGAACGTCGGCCTTGAGCCCAACCCGGTTTACGCCGCTACGGTCCCTCACCAGGCGTTCATGATATTCCAGGCTATGTTTGCTATCATAACCCCGGCCCTTATCCTGGGTGCTTTTGCCGAAAGGATGAAATTCTCGACCTTCTGCATATTTTCCGTATTGTGGGCTACGATAGTCTATGATCCGGTTTGCCATTGGGTATGGGGGGCGGGAGGATTCCTCAGGGCCGACGGAGCGCTTGATTTCGCCGGAGGCACCGTTGTACATATTAACGCCGGTATAGCCGCGCTTGCCAGCGCGCTGGTGCTGGGCAAAAGGCAGGGCTATCCGCACAAGATATCGCCTCCGCATAACCTTCCTTTTGCCGTTCTGGGTGCAGGGTTGCTCTGGTTCGGATGGTTCGGTTTTAACGGAGGCAGTGCCCTTGGTTCGGGCGCCTTGGCAACGAATGCTTTTGTGGTCACGCATATTGCCGCCGCGGCAGCCGGACTTACGTGGGCCATGCTTGACTGGATATTCAATTCCCGGTCCACCGTTTTGGGCATAATAACCGGAGCGGTTGGCGGTCTGGTAGCCATAACCCCCGCATCGGGTTTCGTGAATCCGATAGGCGCTATCTGGATAGGGATAGGCGTCTCGGTGCTTTGCTACATATCTGTTGCAGTCCTGAAAGTGAAATTCGGCTACGACGATTCACTCGATGCATTTGGCGTCCATGGAGTGGGAGGAATATGGGGGGCGCTTGCGACGGGGCTTTGGGCCACGAAGGCGGTCAATCCTGCCGGGGCGGACGGCCTTTTCTACGGAAATCCCGCCCAGTTCTTTATACAGTTCAAAGCGGTTATAATCACGGCTGCCTATTCGTTCGTTGTGACATTTGTCCTGCTCAAGATATTGGATGCGGTCATGGGTGTGCGCGCCAGCGAACAGGATGAGAAGATAGGTCTCGATCTGACCCAGCACCGTGAAGCCGGTTACACGGTACTAGATTAAGGAGGAATGATAATGAAATATTTAATTGCCATTGTACAGCCTGACCGACTCGATGAAGTGCTTACCAGGCTCGAAGAGAAGGAGATACATCTTGTGACCGTCACTCCGGTCATGGGACGCGGCCGCCAGAAGGGTATTTCGGAGGTCTACAGGAGCCATAAAGAGGCAGGCAGCCTTCTTAAGAAGGCAAAACTTGAGATTGCCGTCAACGACGATTTCGTTAAGCCTGCCGTAGACGCGATACTGGAAGGCGCCCGCACAGGACACGTCGGCGACGGAAAGATATTTGTCCTGGATATGCCCGAATGCATAAGGATAAGGACGGGCGAAAAAGGCTGTCCGGCAATAGGGTAAAACAGCCCCCGGAGATTTAACATTCCCGTAATATGGATTTAACAATAGGGTTGTATACTTTTTCCACAAAATAAAAGGAGGAAGCCAGCATGGCAAAGAAGAAGGAAGTAAAGGAAGTCAAGACAGCCAATCCGTTGGCGAACGGCTCGTTCAATGAGAAAGCCGCCCGCGACGTGATAAAGTTGATCAAGGAAAAAGACATCAAGATGGTCGACCTGAAGTTCAACGACCTTCCCGGTCTTTGGCAGCATTTTACTATACCCGCCTCAGAGATAAAGGAGATGGACGATATCACCCACTCCATATGGGTCGATGGTATAGGTTTCGACGGTTCCTCGATACGCGGTTTCCAGAAGATACAGGAATCCGACATGATCCTTATCCCGGACCCGACGAGCGCGGTGGTAGATCCCGTCTGCGAAGTACCGACGGTCAGCATACTTTGTGATATTTATGACCCGCTTACGCGCAAGCCGTATTCGCGCGACCCGCGTTATATAGCGAGGAAAGCGGAGAAGTACCTCAAGGATACCGGAATAGCCGACAGTATCTATTTTGGGCCGGAAGCCGAATTCTTCCTTTTTAACGACGTGCGTTTCGACCAGAACGAGAATTCAGGCTATTATTTTGTGGATTCCAACGAAGGTGACTGGAATACCGGACGCAAGGAGGAACCGAACCTTGGATACAAGATCCGTTACAAGGAAGGATACTTCCCGGTCCCGCCGCATGACACCCTGCAGGACCTGAGGAGCAGGATGATACTCAAGATGAAGGAAGCCGGTGTCAACATCGAGGTCCATCATCATGAGGTTGCGACTGCCGGCCAGTGCGAGATCGACATAAAGTTCGATAAGCTCACCAAGATGGCCGACAGCCTGCTTATGTATAAATACATAATCAAAAACATGGCCAGAAAGGCCGGCATGGTGGCTACTTTCATGCCTAAACCGCTCTTTGCCGATAACGGTTCCGGTATGCACTGCCATCAGAGCTTATGGAAGAACGGCGTTAACCTGTTCTATGACAAGAACGGCTACGCGCTCCTGAGCCAGACCGCCAAGTATTACATCGGCGGGTTGCTCAAGCACGCGAACAGCCTTATGGCATTCTGCGCCCCGACCACAAACTCTTATAAGAGGCTTGTCCCGGGCTACGAAGCGCCTGTTAACCTTGTATATTCCGCCCGTAACCGTTCTGCCGCAGTACGTATCCCCATGTACAGCGACAGCCCGAAATCCAAGAGGATCGAGTTCAGGCCTCCGGACCCGTCATGTAACGGCTATATCGCGTTCGCTGCCATGCTCATGGCCGGTTTGGACGGTATCCAGAACAAGATCGATCCGGGCAAGCCTACCGACAAGGACCTCTTTGAGTTGGGAGAGGAAGAGATGTCCAAGATACCGACCGTCCCGTCATCGCTGCGCCGTTCCATTGATGCGCTTGAGGCGGACCACGATTATCTGCTCAAGGGCGGTGTCTTTACCAAGGATGTGATAGACATCTGGATCGAATACAAGAGGAAGAAGGAGATAGATGCCGTCAGGATGCGTCCGCATCCCTACGAGTTCTACCTTTACTTCGATATCTGATAGTTATTCGAGAGGCGGATTATAGGGGCGGTTCTGATAAGGGCTTGCTGGCTCCTCACCTTTAACAGGTGGCGGGACCGTCCCTGATCCACTCCCGGAAAAGGCGAGATAACCTATGAATACCAGATTAACTACAGGAACCAGCATTAGAAGCGCTAAAATCCCCGGCTTGCCCCTTGCCTCAGAGATCCTGTACCACATGTAGATAATTATTGCTACATCCAGCAACGGTACGAGGAGGACAAGCAGCCACAAGTAGTTCAAGCCCCCTATTTTGCACATGAGAAAAAGGTTTGCTATCGGTATCCATGCCAGCCAAGCGGGCTGCGTGCCGGTTTTTATGGCTATCAATTGAAGGCATAAAGCGGAAAAGATATAATAAAACAGAAAGATCACAAGTATTATACCCAGCAAGACTACGAGAAAAACCGCTGATTCTTTAGTTGTTATTGTTCGGGTATCTTCAGAGCGCAGTTCTTCTGTCTGTGCGGGGGCAGCCTTGACCTCAGGAGCGGTAATCTCAGCAGGTTGCAGGGTTTTTGGTTCGACCTTTACAGGTTCGCCGTTTATAGATTCTATTTCGGACAGGTCGTAGGTCATTTCGGTGACGCCGTATATCTCCATAGTAACGGTATCGCCGGCGATAGCTTTGATGTTACCGTCAACCGTCTTTCCCGATTTAAAAATAACCGTATCCGCCCAAAGATTTGTGCTGAAGAGTATAGATACAACCGAAAGAATGACTATTTTTTTCATGTGAGTATCCTTTTTTGGTGATTTTATACGTTTTTGGCGCGGAAATCAACAAAATTTCTTTACTTGCTTTTTAACGCTTTTTTGGTATAATAAAAGGCCAAATTAGAGAGGTGAAAATGGACCCGATCCGCTTTGCCATGGCCCAGGTCAACCCTACCGTGGGCGACCTTCAGGGCAATAAGGAAAAGATCATTAAATCCATAAGTGATGCAAGATCATTGGGTTGCGACGTTGTTATCCTTCCTGAACTGGTATTAACAGGGTATCCTCCCGAAGACCTGCTTTTAAAGCCCCAATTCGTAGATGACGCCATGAAGGCCCTCAACGATATAGCGCATAAGGCGGATAATATAATAGTAATAGTCGGCTGCCTCGACAAGGGCAAGGATGGTATTTACAATTCGGCTGCTCTTATACGCGATAAGGAACTGCTCCATATATACCACAAAATACTCCTCCCGAATTACGGTGTTTTTGACGAAAAACGCTATTTTAATGCAGGGAGCGAGACATTCGCTTTCAAGCTGGAAGGGCTTAAGATAGGCGTAAATATTTGCGAAGATATATGGGAAGGCGCAGGGCCGGCCAATTTCGCGGCCATGGAGATGGGCGCCCAGGTGATCATAAATATATCCGCTTCCCCGTATCATTCGGGCAAGCTGCAGGAACGCGAGAATATGCTGGTCGAACGGGCTCGCGAGACCTCTTCCATAATATTCTATAACAACCTTGTCGGCGGACAGGACGGGCTGGTTTTTGACGGCGGAAGCATGATAATAGGCTGGAAAGGGTCCGTTCTTGCCAGGGGCAAGCAATTTGAGGAAGATATAATCCTTTTTGACCTCAATGCGGAAGAATACCTCAAATACAGGAAATCTCCGAAAAAGAAGAACGGTGTCCCGGCATATAAGACCAGGGAATTGTCCGTTAAAAGGTGTGAGGTCAAGATCCGCCCTCCGTTCCCTCCGCACAGGACCGAGAAACTTGGCAGTGTAGAAGAGATCTACAAGGCCCTGGTGGCAGGGACAAGGGATTATGTCCTCAAGAACGGTTTTAAAAAAGCCGTTCTTGGCGTCAGCGGAGGCATAGATTCCGCGTTGGTAGCTTGCATCGCCGCCGATGCGATGGGAAAAGACAATGTGGCTGCGGTTACCATGCCCTCGATGTATACAAAGGAAGAGACCCGCGCCGATGCCATAGCTGTTGCCAGGCACCTTGGATTGAAAGCCATAACTATCCCCATAAATGTATTATACCAGTCATATATGAGGCTCCTTAAAAAAGAATTCAAGGATGCCAAACCTAATATAGCGGAGGAGAACCTTCAGGCCAGGATACGCGGCAATATGCTCATGGCCTTATCAAATAAGTTCGATTGGCTGGTGCTTACCACCGGCAACAAGAGCGAAATGTCCACCGGATATTGCACTCTTTACGGGGACATGGCCGGAGGATTTGCGGTATTGAAGGACGTACCGAAGATGACCGTCTACCAGCTTGCGGAATACAGGAATGCCGTGGCAAGGAAAGAGATAATACCGATTACTACTATCAAGAGGCCTCCTACGGCCGAGCTTAGGCCCAACCAGAAGGACCAGGATTCCCTGCCGCCGTATCACGTCCTCGACGCCATACTCAAGCTTTACGTAGAAGAGGACAGGTCCGCAAATGAGATAATCGCCCAGCGTTTTGACCCGAAAGTGGTAAAGAAGGTCATTAACATGGTCGACAAGAACGAATACAAGAGGCGCCAGAGCCCCCCCGGTGTCAAGATAACCCCTAAGGCTTTCGGCAGGGACCGTAGAATCCCGATAACCAACAGATATTAAAAAAGGAGACGTAAAATGCCAGCAAGAATAGTCAAGGACAAGGAATATGTGTTGAAGATGGCCAAAGAGGCCAACGTAAAATTCATCAGGCTCTGGTTTACGGACATCCTGGGGTTTGTAAAGTCTTTCGCCATAACCGTCGAGGAACTTGAAGGGGCCCTCGAAGAGGGTATGGGTTTCGACGGTTCTTCGATAGAAGGTTTTGCGCGCATAGACGAATCTGACATGATGGCCAGGCCCGATCCGAGCACCTTTGTTTTGCTTCCATGGAGGCCGAAGGATGAGTTTGCCGTTGCCAGGATGTTTTGCGATATCGTCAGGCCCGACGGGACCCCGTTCACCGGCGACCCGAGATATATCCTAAAACAGAACCTGAAACGCGCCGCAAAGCTCGGATTTACTTTCTACGTGGGCCCGGAGCTGGAATTCTTCTATTTCAAGGACAACAACGGGACGGAGCCTCTCGATGCCGGCGGGTATTTCGACTTGATCCCGCCCGATCCGGCTGCCGACCTGAGACGTGATACCGTTCTGATGCTTGAGGCAATGGGGATCGGGGTGGAATACAGCCACCACGAGGTGTCCCCCAGCCAGCATGAGATAGACCTCAGGTATACCGATGCCCTGACTATGGCCGATGCTGCCATGACTTACCGTGTAGTTGTAAAGGAAGTTGCCCAGCGTTTCGGCGTATACGCGACTTTCATGCCGAAACCCGTTTTTGGCATGAATGGTTCCGGTATGCATGTCCACCAGTCATTGTTCAAGGGAGACAAGAACGCCTTTTTTGATGCCAAGGATAAATTCCATCTTTCAAAGATCGCAAAGTCCTATATCGCGGGGCTTCTCAAGCATTCGCGCGAGATAACAGCAGTTACCAGCCAGTGGGTCAATTCTTATAAGAGGCTTGTCCCGGGCTACGAAGCGCCTGTTTATATAGCTTGGGCGAAGAAGAACCGTTCCACGCTTGTCAGGATACCTGAATATAAGGTTGGAAAAGAAAAGGCAACGCGCGTGGAGTACCGCTCTCCGGACCCGGCCTGCAATCCGTATCTTGCCTTCAGCGTGATGCTTGCCGCCGGGCTTGAAGGTATCGAAAAGAACTATGAATTGATCCCTCCGACAGAAGAGAATGTTTTTGAGCTCACTCCGGACGAGAGGGCTAAGAGGGGGATAAGGCCGCTTCCGGGCGATTTGTATGAGGCTATCCTCGAGACCGAGAAGAGCTCTGTAGTAAAGAAAGCTCTCGGGGACCACGCCTTCACCACATTTATCGAAAATAAGAAGATAGAGTGGGACAAATACAGGGCTCGGGTCACGGACTACGAAATAAAGGAGTACCTGTCTATACTATGAAGCGCAAAACTGCGGCAAGGGCACAGAAGCCATCGGCTTACGAGAGGCACATAGAGGCCCTCTCCAAGATAAGCCAGACGATAACCTCTAACCTTTATCTTGAAGATATACTCAAACTTATTGTTATGGTTACCGCCGAGCTTATGGATTCCAACATATGCTCGCTCATGCTTGTTGATGAGCAAAAAGGCGAACTGGTAATCCGTGCTACCCAGAGCGTAAGTGAGGCATATAATAAGAAGCCT
>Ga0265297_10010106_pt1 | contig 11945 bp, 12 predicted proteins | sample Munlanlwell13791_FD_192502 | JGI IMG/M metagenome (GOLD analysis project Ga0265297, IMG submission 192502) | Leachate microbial communities from a municipal landfill in Southern Ontario, Canada - Leachate well 137-91 | ecosystem: Engineered > Solid waste > Landfill > Unclassified | place...
TGATCGAGGGCAAGATGAAGATCGTTTGGCTGGATAAGCACGACCCGGACCGTTTCGTCATCGTCGAGGCGAAGGACTTCGTCTCCGCGCGCGACGGTTTATGCTATGCGCACATCGCCGAGAAGGGGATCGAGGCGACCGTGACCGCATGCAACGTGTTTTCCATCCTGGAGAAGTGCGGGGAGGCTACGGCTTATCAGGCAAGGGTGGGCGAGCGCGAGTTCCGCGCCAACCGGTGCACCATGTTTCCGTACGAGCTCATCGTGCGGCGCGAGGCGTGCGGTTCGTATCTGAGGCGGCATCCCAATGTGAAGCGCGGCACGCGATTCCTTCGTCCGCAGCTCGAGATTCTCCTGAAGACGGCGAAGAGGGAATGGAACGGGATACAGCTCGTCTCGGACGATCCGCTGGTCGTGTTCCAGGGATATTCCGGGCGCGGACGCGGCGACGTCGTCGCCAGCCTGTACCGGCCCGATCGCCCGATCGAGGATCAAAAACCGTTCCTGGAGTTGAGCGACTATCCGCTGGCGGAGAACGACCATACGTACGAGATCGTCTGCCGCAGCGCGGTTCGATCGTTCCTGATCCTGGAGAAGTGCTGGGAGATGCTCGGCCTGCCGCTCGTCGACATGAAGGCCGAGTTCGGACTCACTCCGGACGGCCGCGTGGTGCTGGCCGACGCCATCGACAACGACTGCTGGACCGTGCTCCAGGGTGCGGAACATCTCGACAAGCGGGCTTACGGCACGGGCGCGACTCTGACCCACGTGGGCGAGCGGTACCGCGAGGTGAGTCGATTGACCAGGCTGTTCCGCGCACCGCGCCAGTGCATCACCGTCTGGCTCCCGTCCGAAGATGACGACATCCTGCCGTTCACGACAGCGCTCTCGCGCCATTCGTACAACGGCAGAGGCGGCGACGTCGTGATGAACCTCGTGCGCACGACTTCGGACCACGGTTGCGATGCGGTCCTCGCCGAGCTGCAGGACATGGTCGGCGACGGCCTGGAGCGGGTCATCATCTTCCGCGGAGACAGGTTCGGGCAGTTGGGACGGTCTGTCGAACGGCATTCGCCGTTTCCAGTGGTCTTCGTTCCTAAGGCCGATGCCCCGGAACCGGCCAGTGAGAGCGTGAGCACGGTGGCTGTCGAGATGTCTCCCGAGGACGCGGCGGTGCGGGATGCGCTCCGCATCCTGGCGGAGCGGAATCCGCGCCTCTGGGCCGACCTCCAGCTCCAATGTCTCGGCTTCGACAACCTGTCGCTGGGCTGAAACTTTGACGTGACGCGGAAGATGCGCTATCTTCACCGCGTCTTTTTTGAAAGGAGGACTTCGTTGCGGACATTGTTGAAATGGCTGAAGCGGATCGGGTTCGGTCTCCTGATGTTCCTGGTCACGTTCATTCCGGTCTGGCTGTTCATCCTCGGGAAGGTGTTCTTCAACCCCGAAGGCTTTTGGCAGGAGATCGTCTTCTACGGGGCCGGGATCTACGTCCTCGGCGGGATCCAGTTCTTCATGCTCATCGGCGGCGCCTTCTTCACGCTCTGGGCCTACGCCACGTGGGACTGTTGGGACTGACGTCGGTCAGCCTCGCCGCCAGGATTCATCACAGCGCCTCCGGGCGCTTTTTTCATCCCCGGATTCCTGGACTTTCTCGCCTTTCCGCTTTCTCACTTACCGCCCCCTGTACTATAATTCTCTCGAAGCAAGTTAAACGCACCCATATGAAACGTGATACGTTATTCCGTCTGATTCTGGCCATTACGGTCGCAGTGGCCGTCGCCGTCATCGGATTCTTCATGCGGCCGGATCTGTTCGGCAGGGAGGAGTCATTCAAATTCGGCATCATCGGCGTCAGGCCCGGCGGCGAGCCGGTACCGCAGATCGGCGGTCAGATCGTCTATGCCGAGGGCGGAGTCGAGTTCCGCAACAAGACCGGTCTGTGGCAGCGGGCAACAGAGGGAGCCGATCTCGAAGAGGGCTACGCGGTCGAGACTCTGGGCGACGGGCGCGCCATCATCGCCCTGGACGACGGCAGCATTCTGCGCCTGAACGCGCACACGCAGATCGTCCTTGAGTCGACCGATCCGCATTCGATGTCGGTGAAACTCATCGGCGGCGAGGTCTATGCTCGCGTAGTCGCCGCCGAGAGGACGTTCGAGGTGGCCGCCGGGGAGGTGATCTACGAATCGCTCGGCACCGCCTACACGACGGTCTACGAGGAGAACGCGGAGGGGGTCAAGGTCTTCCACTCCAGGGTCAAGGTCAAGGGACCTGACGGCAACGAGATCGCGGTCGTCGATGAGGGCGAAAAGTTCTTCACGAAAGATGAAGCGGACCCGGCCGTCGAGGGCAAGATTTCCGACATCGGTAACGAGGAAATCGGCGAAGACGATTTCGTGAAATGGAACGCCGGCGAGGATCTCAAGTATTTCGAGACGGAGATGGGAATACTGGCGCTGGCCGGAATGTCCGCGCAGACCAGCGAGGAGGAAGAGGCGTTGTCGGGCAGGGTGGAAGCGATTTCCCTTTCCTATGATCGCAACGGCAAGGTGAGCTGGTCCGTGTCCGGCATCTCACCTTTGGGATTCAAGCTGATCTGGTCCAAGAATCTGGGGCCGTCTTACCCGACCGGCGACGGCGACATGTTCAAGTATTACGACGATCCCGGCGCCAGGGCGGGATCCATCTACGCCTTCGATGGAGCCGGGACGTACTACATCAGGGTCTGCGAATATCTGGGCGGCGTCTGCGGCATCTATTCGAACGAAGCCGCCGCCACTTTCCTGGAAGAATCGGAGGTTGCGCCGCCGAAAGATGACAGCGAGTCTTCGAAGGCGCCGTCCGTATCGTCCCTCTCCCTGTCCGGATCCGGTCCACAGGTGGCTTGGTCAGTGTCCGGGACCTCATCCCAGGGTTTCAAGCTTGTCTGGTCGAAGGCATCCGGCCCGACATATCCGACCCGGACAGGCGACCAATTCGAATACTATTCCGACCCCGGGACGAGATCAGGGACGATATCCGCGTTCGACGGTTCCGGGACGTATCATGTCCGCGTCTGCGAATACCTCGGGGGCCGGTGCGGGACGTACTCCAATGAGATCGTCGTCGATCTCGGAAGCAGCGGGTCTGATGACGGGTCGGCCGGGTCATCGTCTGAAGGGGTGTCCGCGATTTCGCTTGCGACCGCCGGCGGTGAGGCCGTCACCTGGACCGTCGACGGCTATTCCTCGATGGGCTTCAAGGTGGTCTGGTCCAAGAACGCCGGCCCCACTTATCCGTTGAGAAGCGGCGATAAATACGTCTATCTGGCCGAACCGGGCGATTCCTATGTAGAATTGTTCGCTTTCAGCGGTTCGGGTACCTACCACGTCCGTGTCTGCGAATATCTCGGCGGCAGGTGCGGGACGTATTCGAATGAGGTGACGATGGAGTTGTAGCGGTAGACAAAGAGACGAAAAGTCGAAAAGTCTAAAAGTCTGGTAGACGGAAGGGTGAAAAGCCACAAGGCAATCATCTTTTCGTCTTTTAGTCTTTTGGACTTTTTATCTCTTCTTATGATGTCGTCCTTGACTCAGTCACCCTCTATGGGTAAGACTTCTTGGTACATCCGCGATATCTTATGATCTGGCGAGCCAGGAAAAACGACCTCTTCGAAGTAGCGCCGCATTGGCACGTGCTTGTGGTCAGGTGCGCGGACGGATCTCTCTATACTGACGTCGCGTCCGGCGCCGAAGACGGCATCAAACGCATCAATGACGGGCTCGGGGCGGTTTATACGCGGACGCGCCTGCCGGTTTTCGCCGTGCATAGCGAGGAATACATGAACGAAGTCGACGCCAGGGCGCGCGCCGGAGCCATCAGAAACCTGACCAAGGCGCAAAAGGAGAGGATCCTGACCGAATTGTCGGTCTGCGCGATGGAACGCGGCCGTGGACAGGCGACGATGCGTTCAGGACTACGTTCATTGTCCGATATCTTCCGGTAATCTATACTGGTAGAGCGAGAAAGAAAGAGAGTGAGAGGGCGAGAAAGTCGACAGTTTAACATCGTTTTGTCCCGATCTGCCTCGCCACGTCGTTCGCGAACGACGTGGCCCGTCTTCTACACGTCATGTTCAAGTTCCGCCGTCCGACAATCAATCGCGTGGTCATGGTCCTGGTCTACGCTGACCTCATTTTCTTCACGGCCGCCGGGCTGATTACGCCCATCATGGCCGTGTTTTACGTTGATGAGATCAACGGCGGTTCAATCGCGCTCGCGGGATTGGTGACCGCGCTCTTCTGGGTGGTCAAGTCAGCGGTACAGGTGCCGGTGTCGCTCTATGCCGACAGCCATAAGGGGGAACACGACGATTTCATCTTGATGGTCATCGGTTACGCCATCGCGGCGCTGGTGCCGTTCTTGTATTTCCTGTTCGTCACTGAAGCCTGGCAGGTCTATCTGCTTGAGGCACTGTCCGGCGTGGGTTACGGCCTGATGGTGCCTACATATCTGGCGATGTTCACGCGACACATCGATAAGCAGAAGGAGAATTTCGAGTGGACTCTGCACAGCAACGCAGTCGGGCTCGGTTACGCGGCAGCCGCCGCGATCGGCGGCTTGCTGGCCGAACGTTTCGGCTTTCGCACGGTGTTCCTGTTGACCGCCATCGTCATGGCTTTATCGCCGATCGTGCTGTTGTTCATCAGGAAGTACCTTCATAAGTCCGACGGCTCGGTTCCGGATCCAGGGGTCGCGATGCGGCACCATAAGGAGCAAGGCACCTGAAAATGTATATGCCCGTATTTTGGCACGATTATCTCTACACCCCGCTTCTCAATTTCCTGATATTCCTCTATAACTGGCCGGCTTTCGGCCATCTCGGGTTGGCGGTCATCGAATTGACCGTGTTGCTGCGCCTGCTGCTGTTGCCTCTTTCCGTCGTCGACGAGCGCAGCCGCTTCCGCTACGAGAAGCTTGATCGTAAGGTGCAGACCATCGAACGGGATTTCAAGGGCGACCCCATACTCAAGAAGGAGAAGGTCCGGGAGCTACTGCGCGAACACAAGGTCAGTTACTGGTCCAAGGTCGGTCTTTTGGGCATCCAACTGCTGGTATTGGTCCTGTTATATCAGGTGTTCGTCGGCGGCATCCGATTCACGCATCAGGAGGTACTATACAGCTGGGTGCGGATGCCGGATTCCATCAACACGACTTTCCTGGGCTACGAGCTTGGGGTGAGGAGCCTTTTCTGGGCCGGGCTGGCGGCTGCGTACCTGTTCGTGACGATCTATACGCAACAGAAGCAGCGCGTGCATCTGGTCACGAGGTCGGACATCATGTACCTGCTGACCTTTCCGATATTCACTTTCGTCGTCCTGGCGATGCTGCCGATGGTCAAATCGCTGTTCATCCTGACCACGATGCTTTTCACTACGTTCGTCTTCGCGTTCCGGAAGATATTCTGGCGGATAAAGATGCCGTAAGCCTGATTTTGGCTTGGATTGGCCGATTTTCGGGTCCGAGCCTTGTCAGTCAGCCGCCACCGTGCTATGGTTTCAGGTCGCTAGAAGGCTGTATGATGGATGACGAGACCTAAGATTCAAGCCTCAAGACCCAAGGTATGTCAGACAACCTGGATAAGATGATGTATTCGTTCGTGGTCGAGGACGTCCTCAAGGGACTCTTCGTGTACGTACCGCCGGGGTATGTGGCTTGCGTCTACGATCTCGGCAAGGGAGTCCTGAAGAAGGTCCTTACCCCAGGGCTTCATCTGAAGATCCCGTTCTGGCAGAAGGCGAAGCTTTTCAACACGCAGACGCTTGAATACTCCGTGACCAAGAACTTCAACGGAGAGAACTCGCAGGCGATGGGTGACGTACCGATCGTGGCGCAGACCAAGGACGGCAAGAGGATTTCCGTCGAGGGCACGGTGCTGCTGCGGCTCGACATCAACCAGATTCCGATGATCTGGCAGACGATCGGCGAGGATTTCGTCTCGAAGATCGTGCGGCCGACAATCAGGAGCAGGATGCGGATGATCGCCTCTCGCTACGACCACACCGATGTCGCCTCGACGAGGCGCGACGCGGTGGAGGTGGACGCCAAGAACGAACTGGAGCGCATCTTCTACCCGCGCGGCATTTTCGTGGAGAACGTCCTGCTGTCGGAGATCAATCACGTCAGCGGCCACGGGCAGAAGGAAGATGAGAAGGAAGATGTGGGGGCGTAGCGGCAGGGCTTGTCCCTGCCCAAGATGAGAAGATTAAATACGGAATAGAGGGGCGCTGGCTGATGCCGGTGCTTTTGATATTGGAGGGGGAAGGGGAGGAGGGGAGAAGGGCTTGCCCTGCACCCGAGCGAAGCCGTGAACCGTTCATCGTATTCAGGTTCACGGCAAGCGAGTGGTGCAGGGGAGAAGGAGAGAAGGAGAGAAACTTGTCGTGCGCGTTTCTTATTCACAGTTCTAGCGAAATAGAAGTACGTTGTTTTGTTCAAAACAACGTACTTCTTTTCGTGTCGAACTGTGGATAAGAAAAACCCCGAGAGTCTCGGGGGGAATCGTCGCGTCAGATGCCGCTTCAGTCGGTGGGCCGTCCGTCGGTGCCGCTGACGTCGGCGCCGCCATCGCTCGCATCACCACCGGTGTCCTCGCCGCAGTCGCAGCTGCCGCCGCAGCCCCCGCAGCTGTCGTCGCCGCTGGCGCTCTCGCCGCCGCAGCTTCCTCCGCACCCGCCGCATCCGCCACAGCCATGCTGCTCGGGAATCGCGTAGACCTTCCAGCCCGCCGTCACCACCGGTCTGTAGAGGTCGGCGATCTTGAAGCGCAGACGGACAACGCCATTGAGCAGGCTCGCCAGGGAAGTGACCAGAGAGATTGGTCCTTGGATGATCGGTTGCCCGCCGTCCGTGGTGGGAAAGAGATCATCGCCGAGCATCGCGTGCAGGTCGGCCATGGCGTCCGACGTCACGACGACGAGCTTGCGCAGCTCGACGTCGTCGATCGTCCCCATGAACACGCAGTCGTTCCTGCCGGCGAAGCCGTCGGGAAGGTCGGGCTCGCGGATGGCGTTCTCGTCCATCTGGTCCAGCTGTTCGTTCAGCTCGGCCAATTCCTTCAGCATGTACCTCTCCTTGTCCAGGGCGCCTCTAGCCTCTGGCTACACTACTTTACGGCCTTAATTTTGTCTATACCTTCTATATTATCCATACAAGCCTGGCTTCATAAGAAGGCTCAAGCCAGGCTTGACCTGTTTTCCGCTTTCAGCTTTCTGCCTTGAGCTTCCGAAGTCTTGACTTGATTTTAACCGGCGTTATACTGCCATTAGCACTCGGAAAGGGAGAGTGCTAAACACGACGCTTATGATGAGCGAAACCGAAAACAGGAGGTTGCGGATACTCGAGGCCATCGTCCACGAGTATCTGGAGTCGGCCGAGCCGGTGGGCTCTGGCACCGTGGTCTCCAAATACGACCTCGGCGTTTCGTCGGCCACGGTCCGCAACGACATGGTCGAGCTTGAAGATCGCGGATTCCTCGAGCAGCCTCACACTTCGGCCGGCAGACGTCCGACCGAGAGCGGTTATCGTTTATACGTAGAAGAGTTCGTGCAGCGCCGGAAGGCGGAGCGCGACGCCGAGATGGCAGCCGTCATCGCCGAGGCGATGCAGTCGGTGGTCGAGACCAGGCAGGCCGCCATGCGGCAGTTCGCGCGCGCCATCGCCGGCATGACTCACGAGACCGTGTTCGTCAGTTTCGGCGACGAGGCGGTGCACCTGACCGGCATGTCGAACCTGCTCGCCAAACCCGAGTTCCGCGAAGATGAGCTGTTGCGGGAGTTTTCGGCGGCGTTCGACCGTTTCGACGAGCTGCTGCGCGACGTGTTCTCGCGCGTCGACTGCGGCGTCGAGGTGATGATCGGCAATGACAATCCGTTCGGCCGGCAGTTCAGTTCCGTGGTCGCGCGCTGCGACACGCCGGGCGCCGGCCAGAGCATCTTCGGCATCGTCGGTCCGCAGCGCATGGACTATGACCGGAACGTGCGGGTGCTGGAGACGGTGCTTGATGCTTTAGTGAGATGATTCGAGATTTTATGGAGGATAATACTCAAGACGAAAAGCAACTTTCTGCCGATGAAAGCGGGAAGAGCGGGAAGGAGCGGGAAGAGCGGGAACAGAACGTCGATTATAAGGACATGTACCTGCGGGCGGTGGCGGATTACGACAATCTGCGGAAAGAATCCGCGAAACTGCGCGCCGACTACGCCAAGTACGCGGCGTGCGAAGTCGTCGAACAGGTCCTGCCGGTCCTGGATAATCTTAAGAAGGCCCTGGAACACGCGCCGACGGAAGAATCCTACTCCAAGTGGGTCGGCGGCGTCGCTCTCATCCGCGAGCAGTTCGAGAAGGTGCTGGAGGCCGCGGGCGTGAAAGCGATCGGCGTCATTGGCGAGAAGTTCGACCCGGCGGTGCACGATGCGCTCATGCGCGAGAAGCGCGAAGGCGCTGAACCGGACACCGTCGCCCAGGTCGTCGAACCAGGTTATAAGATGCACGATAAAGTACTAAGACCCGCGAAAGTCATCGTCGCGGAATAGGATATCCAATTAGACGTAGCGGCAGGTCACGTCGTTCGCGAACGACGTGACAGGGCTCGTCCCCGCTCATCAGAAATTCAGAAACAATATGCCAAAAATCCTCGGAATCGATCTCGGAACCACCAACTCGTGCATGGCCGTCATCGAAGGCGGCCAGCCGAAAGTCGTCGAGAATAAGGAAGGCAACCGCACCACGCCGTCGGTCGTCGCCATCACCAAGAGCGGCGAGCGCCTCGTCGGTCAGATGGCCAAGCGCCAGGCGGTCGTCAATCCGCACAACACGCTGTATTCGGTGAAGCGCTTCATCGGCCGTCGCTTTGAGGACGATGAGGTCCAGCACGAGAGGAAGATGCTACCGTTCGAGCTCGTCAAAGCCGGCGAGGGCATGAAGGTGAAGATGGCCGACAAGGACTACTCTCCGCAGGAGATTTCGGCGATGGTCCTGCAGAAGATGAAGGCCGACGCCGAGGAGAAGCTCGGCGAGCGGATCACCGAAGCGGTCATCACCGTGCCGGCGTATTTCGACGACGCGCAGAGGCAGGCGACGAAGAACGCCGGTGAGATCGCCGGACTCAACGTGCGGCGCATCATCAACGAGCCGACCGCGGCCGCGCTCGCTTACGGATTCGACAAGAAGCAGGGCGGCAAACTGGTGGTCTATGACTTGGGCGGCGGAACGTTCGACGTGTCTGTGCTCGAGGTCGCGGAGGACACGGTCGAGGTCAAGGCGACGAACGGCGACACGCACCTCGGCGGCGACGACTTCGACCAGGTCGTCATCCGTTGGATCATTGATGAGTTCAAGAAGTCGGAAGGCATTGACCTGGCGAAGGATACGCTCGCTCTCCAGCGCATCAAGGAGTCGGCCGAGAAGGCGAAGATCGAACTCTCGACCGCGATGGAGACCGAGATCAATCAGCCGTTCATCACGAGCGATCAGAACGGTCCGAAGCACCTGGTGATGAAGATCACGCGCGCCAAGCTCGAGGAGCTCGTCGGCGACCTGGTGCGGAAGACGCTGGAGCCGTGCCGCAAGGCGCTCGCGGACGCCAAGCTCGGGAAGTCGGACATCAACGAGGTGGTCATGGTCGGCGGAATGACGCGCATGCCGCTCGTCCTGAAGACCGTCGAGGAATTCTTCGGCAAGAAGCCGAACGTCACCGTCAATCCGGACGAGGTCGTGGCGATCGGCGCAGCGGTGCAGGGCGGCGTGATGCAGGGCGACGTCAAGGACGTGCTCCTACTCGACGTGACCCCGCTGTCGCTGGGCATCGAGACCCTGGGCGGCGTGATGACCAAGCTCATCGAGCGGAACACCACCATCCCGACGTCGAAGTCGCAGATCTTCTCGACCGCGGCGGACAATCAGTCGTCGGTGGAGATCCACGTCCTGCAGGGCGAGCGCGATTTCAGCAAGGACAACAAGACCTTGGGGCGCTTCATCTTGGACGGCATCCCGCCGTCGCCGCGCGGCATCCCGCAAGTGGAGGTCGCGTTCGACATCGACGCGAACGGCATCTTGTCGGTCTCCGCGAAAGACAAGGCGACCGGCAAGGAGCAGAAGATAACCATCACCGCTTCGACCGGTCTGTCGAAGGATGAGATCGAGAAGATGAAGAAGGATGCCGAGGCGCACGCCGAGGAGGACAAGAAGCGCAAGGAACAGGTCGAGCTGAAGAACAACGCCGAGACGATGGTCTACACGACCGAGAAGATGCTCAAGGAGTACGGCGACAAGGTCAGCGCGGACAAGAAGAAGGACGTCGAGGAGAAGCTCGAGGCGCTGCGCAAGGTGAAAGACAGCGACGACCTTGAGGCCATCAAGAAAGCGGCCGACGAACTCGCGACCGCGGCGCAGGCGATCGGGACGGAGATGTACGCTGCTCAGCAAGCTGCGGAAGCGGGAAAAGCGGGAGGAGCGGGAAGAGCGGGAGAAGAATCGAAGAAAGACGGTCCCATCGACGCGGAGTTTGAGGAGAAAAAGTAATCCGTAGCGGCAGGGCTTGCCCCTGCTCGCTGATGAAGATATGCAACCTAACCAACCACAACAGCAACAGCTGCAAGTCAAAGCCGACGATGCGACGTTGCGCGGGGCGTATGCGAACAACATGCAGGTCGCGCACACGAAGGAAGAGTTCATCATCGACTTCATGAACCTCTTCCCGCCGGTGGCGACGCTGAATGCGCGCGTCATCGTCAGCCCCGGCCACATGAAGCGCATGCTCGCGGCGCTTACCGATAACGTCAAGCGTTACGAGGGCACGTACGGCGTCATTGAAGCCGCTACTGCGCCAGAGAACGAGATGGGTTTCAAGACGGTGTAAATGTTTGAGCGATGATCGTTTTATCCACAGTTTGACGCCAAAATTGCCACGCAGTTTTGAAGCAAAACTGCGTGGCAATCTTTGGCTAGAACTGTGGATAAAACTTCTCCTGCTATAATCCCTTCATGCCCAAAGACTTTTACGAAATACTAGGCGTTCAGCGCAACGCGTCGCAGGAAGACATCAAACGTGCTTTTCGTAATCTCGCCAAGGAGCATCACCCTGACCGCGGCGGCGACGAGAAGAAGTTCAAGGAGATCAACTCCGCCTACCAAGTGCTCGGCAATCCGGAGAAGCGCCAGCAGTACGACCAGGTTGGCCACTCCGCCTACGAGCAGATGGGCGGCATGGGCGGCGGCTCTGGCGCCGGCTTCGGCGGTTTCGATTTCTCCAGCTTCCGCAATGGCAGCGGCGGGCAGGGTTTTAGCATGGACGATCTTGGCGACATCTTCGGCGGCATGTTCGGCGGGGGCGGTGCGCAGCAAGGCCGCCGCGGGGCGAGGCGCGGCCAGCACATCGAGATGGACCTGCCGCTCTCGTTCGAGGAAGCCGCATTCGGCGTCGAGAAGACGGTAAAGCCGCACAAGACCGTCACCTGTCCGGACTGCGAAGGCACTGGCGCGGAAAAGGGGAGTAGTCTTATGGACTGCATCGAATGCGGCGGCAGGGGACAGGTCGGCACGGTCCAGCGCACTATCTTCGGAAGTTTCCAATCGGTCCGCACCTGTCCGAGATGCGAAGGCGAAGGCAAGATTCCGAAGAAACACTGCGGCAAGTGCGGCGGCGCGGGCGTCATCAATGACAGCCGCGAAATCAAGGTCAAAGTCCCCGGCGGCATCGGCGACGGCGAAGTCTTGCGCGTCAGCGGAGAAGGCGCGGCGGTCAAAGGCGGAGCGTCCGGCGATCTCTATCTCAACGTCCGCGTGCGCAAGCACGACAGGTTCCGGCGCGACGGTTACGACGTCTTCAGCGACGAGGAGATATCTTTTCCCCTGGCTTCGCTCGGCGGCAAGATCGACGTGAAGACGCTGGACGGAGACGTGGCG
>Ga0265297_10010107_pt1 | contig 11945 bp, 13 predicted proteins | sample Munlanlwell13791_FD_192502 | JGI IMG/M metagenome (GOLD analysis project Ga0265297, IMG submission 192502) | Leachate microbial communities from a municipal landfill in Southern Ontario, Canada - Leachate well 137-91 | ecosystem: Engineered > Solid waste > Landfill > Unclassified | place...
CTGAAGTAGACCTTTTATGTATGCGTTATATCAATCTTTATCTTTCTATACAGCGTGATCGTTTTACTCCGAATAAATGGCAGACGGTAAAGATAGAGCTTGAGCCTAAAAAATGATCAACCTGGATTTTTCCGCGGCAGTAGCCCTTTACGCAGGTTTTGTTTTAATTGTATTACTGGTTTTTTGGCTTGCTGAAAAAAAACAAAAAGAAAATAATCCTTCTTTGGATGACAAATTCATCTGGTTTTGTTCGATTTGCGCCTATACCTATATTAATACAAAAGAGGAAGTGATTTCCATCTGTCCGCGCTGCGGCAGTTATAACAAAAGAAATTAGTTGACTATATTAATTATTTGATTGTATAATAATAGACAGATGGGGTCAGTTTAATTTTAAGCCACGGAGGAAAAAGTGATTACAGAAATAGGGATAGTTGCAGGGGATATCTGGCATTACCTGGATCAGCATGGCGAGGCAAAATTTGCTGATTTGGCAAAGGGTATAGATAAGCCGCAGGATATTGTTTTAATGAGCCTGGGCTGGCTTGCCCGGGAAGGCCATGTTATCTTGCAGCAGGTAGATAATAGTTATAAGGTAAGTTTAAGGAAAAATGCTTAAGATGAGAAATAAAAAAGGCGTAGCGCTGTACATTACTATTTTTGCTATTCTTCTGGTGATTATTTTAGCCAATATCATATTGAGCACAATATCCAGCCAATCACGCCTGACCCAGCATCAGATTGGCCGCATACAGGCTGATTATGCTGCTATGGCAGGGATTAATGTTGCTTTGGAAATGCTCAGGCTTGGTAAATGGGATACAACTGCTGCTGGCTCGCCTTATACATTATGCAAGACAGGCACAGCAGGCTGTACGCTTTATGATGCTGATTTGCCGGCGAATATTGAAAAAATCGAAATTTCTATTGGCGCTATGGATGTTGACAGCCCGGCTGGAACCCGTCAAGTAACCGCTAAAACCATTTACTCCACTCCTTCCTTTTCCCAATAAAAAGATTTAAGTCAATAAAATCCCGAGTAAGTCTATTATAATGCGAGTAAATTTATTATAAAGTTCTATGCTTAGTTTGTCGTCGGAGTTTATGCACTCCGAGTAAGTATAAGTAAGATTATAATAAAAAACACTTGACAAAATAAATCTTTTATGATTTAATTAACTTCCCTATAGTTTATGATGAAATAGATAAAGGAAAGATAAAGGAATATGCCAAGACTTATAGATGTTGATGAGCTAGCAGATTATCTACGCTTAAAAAAGCAGACTATTTATAACTGGCTGCATCAACGTAAAATTTCAGGTATCAAAGTCGGCGGGGTATGGCGCTTTGACCGCAGAGAGGTCGATGCCTGGCTAAAGAGTAAGAGGCGTTTGCTTAAAACCGGAGATAAGCAATGAATAATATGTTAGGCATATATTTTGGCCCTAAAGTCATCAGTCTGGTGGAATCTAAAGGAAAAAATGTTGTTAATGCCCTGCAAATCCAGCGTTCTGTGCTTTCCTCGGGTGAAATTGAAGAGAAAGTGCCTGATGAAGTCAAGATAGTTGCTCTATTTAAGGAAGAATTGAGGAAAAATAAGATAGAGGCACAAGAGGCAACTTTGTGCCTTTCCGGTAAGGACCTGATTATCCGTTCTTTTGAAATTCCAATGTTGCCGGCTAATGAGCTTTCTAATGTTATCAGTTTTGAGGCAAAGAAATATATACCTTTTAAAGCAGAAGAGCTGTTCTTTGATTTTCAGGTAGAGCTTGATCGTTCTACCCGCAGGAATCAAGTACTCTATGTAGGCATTAAGAAAGAAACCTTAGACCGCTACCTTGCGGTGATGAACCAGCTTAATATCAAAGTTAATTCCTTGGAATATTCTGCTTTTAGTGTTTTGAGGTTCCTGAAATTAGCCAATTTAGGCAATAACGGTATTACCGCGGTAGTTGTTATGGATTTGAATGAGCAGGATGAAGTTAATTTTACGATTTTAGAGAACGGCTTTCCTCTTTTTAGCCGGGATATAACTTTGACTGAAGGCCCTGCAGGCCCGTTTACTGCTGCCGGACAGGCAGCGCCCGCAGGTTCTGCCATGGATAAACTGAAGAATGAAATCAGAATCTCGCTTGATTATTACCAGCGTAAGTTTGCCATGAAAAAAATTACCCGGGCGTTCTTCATGTGCAATGAAGAATACCGCCAGGATTTAGAACTATTCTTTCAAGAGGTTGGTTTTCCTGCGCAATTCATTAATACCAGTAGGTATATAGGTAAACAGCGGCTTTTCAGCCTGGGTTTTATCAAGAGCTACAGTGCTTCTTTAGCCGCTACGGTAAAAACCGCTTTAAAAATCAATATTCTGACTGCGAAGGCTAAAATAAAACCGCCAAAGCAGGCTGCTGCTGAAACATTAGATATCGCGGCGCTATTTTCAGGAGTCAGGCCGGAGCCGAGCTTTATTGTTATAAGTATATTAATTTGCCTTGCTGCTTTTGTTTTTGGCATTTTCCGTCAGTTTCCGGTACAAAAAGAGCTTATTGCTGTATTGTCCCAGAGGCCGAAAATCGCGGATGTTAATTCTGCAGCTTCTCCCGCAGAATTGAACAGCCTTGTTGATAGGGATAGCAGGAAAGTGGATATGCTGGACAACCTGTTGGCCAAACAGTTATATCTTACCGAAGCTTTGGATGCTATACCGCGGATTATGCCCAGCGATATCCGCCTGACCAGCCTTTATTTTAAGAAAAAAGAGGATAATAAAGCAGAGATTACCATACAAGGTATTGCCTATGTCGGTGACAGCGATAAAGAATTAAGGCTGATTAATGCTTTTGCTGCCGCATTAAAAGATAGCGCGGTATTAAAGAAATATTTCAGGGAAATCAACGTGCAGAATATTGACCATCATCAGCTCGATAAAGCAACGGTAACTAATTTTACCATTTCTTTAAAGGGCTAGAAAAAAGAGGCTAAGGACCATGGACACAGCGGAATTACTGACTAAATATAAACACAGGCTGGTAAATGTTTTATTGCTTATTATAGCCTTGGTTATTGCCTTCAGGATTTATAATAAACAGGTGACTAATATCGGCCAGTTAAAACAGCAGAAAAATGCCGAGATTGAGAAAAATAAAGTGTTGGTGAAATTAGGGGAATTAGGGGAAAAAGTTAAGGAATATACAGAATATATTAATAGCAAGGATTTATCTTCCAGTATTAATACTATCAGTGATATGGCAAGGGAATCTGCGGTTGAGATTACTTCCATCAGGCCTGCGGGCGAAGAAGACCAGGGGGTATATATCAGATACCCTTATGATTTGAAGGTAACATCAAGCAGCTACCATAATATAGGGAATTTTATTTCTAAATTGGAAAATCATCCGGCTATATTTTTGGTTGAATCAGCTGCGATCAGCCCGGCAGCAGGCCAGGATGAATCACAGCCGGAAAAGGTAAACGTGGATTTACGCATCAGCACTATTTGGCTGAAAAAATAAATTACAATGATGAAAATGCCTGAAAAACGGAAAATAATTATTTCACTCTTTGCTTGTACTGTATTTTTGATTCCTTGCAGCGCATTCGCAGATTCAATGAAGGAAATCAGCAGGGTGGAAGAAGTTGTTTACGGCAAACCGAAAAAGAAGCAGATTGTCCGTCCGAGGGTGGAATATGGAGCTCAGGAGTTAAAAGACCCATTCCGGGGGTATAGGAAAAGGACTGTGACCAGGGTAACAGAATCAAAGTCGGTAATGCTGCCTAACCTGGTTATCCAGGGTGTAGTTTGGGGCGGTGAAGTGCCGCAGGCAATCATAAATAATAAAGTAGTGAAGCGCGGAGACGCGATTGAGAATGTGCATATCGTAGATATTAATAAGAAAGGCATAGACATTATGTTTGAAGGCAGGCAATTTAATCTTCCTGCTCCGGCAAGCGGTGGTTCCGGGCAGGCTAATCCTATCCCGCAAGAAGAAGGAGGAGACAATGAGAGTCAATTTTAAGTCAACCATAGCTGTTATTATTTGCCTTACTTTTTTATTTCCTTTGAAGCTGAATGCTACCCTGGAATTGCCGTTTAATAATCCGGCAATTACCGTATCCATGGATTTTCAGGATGCGTCCTTAAAGGATATCCTAAAAATCCTTTCTATTCAGTCCGGCCTGAATTTTATTGCCTCAGAAGGTGTAGAGAACAGGAAAATTACTCTTTATATGGATAAAGTAGCAATTAAAGAGGCAATGGACAAGTTATTTAAAGCCAATAATCTTGCTTATGAGATTGAAAAGGAGTCAAATATATTTATAGTGAAAGATTTAGGCAAACCGCAGGTTGAAACAATAACAAAAGTTTTCTACCTGAAGCATGCCACAGTTTCTTCTTCTGCCCTGATAAAAGAAAAAACCGACAGCCTGGGCACTGAATCGGATAGCAGCACCAGCAGCACTTCTTCAAGCAGCACTTCTTCAAGCAGCACTTCTTCTTCGGACACTTCTTCTGAAACCACAGCCGGGATTACTGATGCAATAACAAAACTGCTTTCTGAGCATGGGTCAGTAATTGAAGACCGCCGTACCAATAGCTTGATCGTTACTGATACGATTAATCGTATGCCGATGATTGCCCAGACCATTACAGCTTTAGATGTGGCTGTGCCGCAGGTAATGCTGGAAGTAGAAATGCTGGATGTGAATAAAAATAAACTTGAAAAAATAGGCATAAAATATATCAGTAGTATGAATGCTTCCATGTTTCAATTGGTGACTAAAGGTGCGATTCTGGGCGGGACAAATTTCCCCCTTCCCGGCAGTTCAAAGTCGCCGTCTCAAACAATTACCGGAGGCAGTTTTGATTTCTTTAATACTAATCCTTATAATATGTACGCGGATTTTATCAAGCAGGATAGTGATACTAAGATTCTTGCTCGTCCGCGTATCCTCACCCTGAATAATGAGACTGCGGAAATTAAGATTACTACTCATGAGGCAATCGGAACAATTAGTTTGCAGCAAGGGCAAGGTAGTGCTGCCAGCACCACTACTTCCGCGGAAAGAGTAGATACCGGAGTTTCTTTGAGGATTACCCCGCAGATCAGCCCTGAAACAAACGATGTGACTATGTTTATTGTCCCGATAGTAACTGATGCGACTACCAGCAATACTTTTTCAACGGGGAGTACGACATATAAAGACCCTGAAGAGAGGACGACTAAATCTCTGGTGCGCGTAAAAGACGGCGAAACTATTATTCTTGGCGGCCTGATACGCCATGAAAAATCAGAGACAATTACCAAGCTTCCATTTTTAGGCGATCTGCCTTTAATCGGCGCAGCATTCAGGCATAAGAATATTGATAAAAACAGGGAGCGCGAATTGCTTGTATTTATTACTCCCAGGATTATCAAAGATAGCGCTGCTCCTAAATTAGCCCAGGCAAAAATACAAAAGATGCCGGAACGGGAACAGGCAGTAGCTCATTCCGCGGACAGGGAAAACCTGATTAATAACAGCCTCAATATGTTTGAAATCGGCGAAGCTGATAAAAAGAAAAAATAGATAGATGGCTAAAGAAAAATATTTAAGATTAGGCGAGCTCCTGATTAAGGAGGGGCTGATTAATCCTGCCCAGCTGGAAAAAGCTATCGGCTTGCAGCGTAAAGAAGGCGGCAGGCTGGGCGAAGTATTGGTTAAGGCGGGAATGGTCAAAGAAGACCAGTTGGTGGTTGTCCTGGGCAAACAGCTGGGCATTCCTTATTTTTCACTTGGCACAGGCATGCTTAAGCCTGCTGTTGATCAGGGGCTGGAAGACCTTATCCCTAATGATTTTGCGATGAAGAATTTAATCCTGCCTTTATCGCGCACTTTAAAATCTCTGACTGTGGCAATGGTTGACCCTCTGGATATTATCCTCATTGATAATATTAAAAAATTAACCGGTTGCGATATTAATCCGGTTGTGGCGACAAAATCAGATATTACCAAAGCAATTGATGAGTTTTATGGCAAATCAGCGATGCTTGACGCGGCTGTAAAAGATTCTTATGATATTACCAGCGCAGATACAGGTATTGAAGGAATAGAAATATCTGATCAGGAATTAAGTTTAGATAAATTAATTGCCCGGGCAGAAGAAGCGCCGGTGGTAAAACTGGTGGATCTGATTATCCGCCAGGCAATTGATGAGCGGGCGTCAGATATTCACATTGAGCCTTTTAAGGACAGAATCTCTTTAAGGTACAGGATAGACGGAAAATTATATGAGATCCCGCCTCCTGCCAGGCATTTGCACCTGCCGATTATTTCCCGTATAAAAATATTAAGCAAGCTGGATATTGCTGAAAAGAGGCTCCCGCAGGATGGCGCGTTCATTGTCAGGCTGGATGAACGGGTGGTGGATTTGAGAGTTTCTTCCATTCCCACTATCCATGGAGAAAAAATAGTTTTAAGGATCCTTGACAGAAGCGCGGTAGTCCTGGATTTGAATGTTTTAGGTTTTGAGCCGAAGCAGCTTGAATATATCCGCCACGCAGCCAGCTCGCCTTATGGGCTGGTATTTATGACCGGGCCAACAGGAAGCGGAAAAACTACCACTCTTTATGCTATTTTAAGCGAAATCAAAAGCCCGGAAAAAAATATTATCACTATTGAAGACCCGGTAGAATATAAACTGGAAGGGGTGAACCAGGTTCAGGTTAAGCCGGAGATCGGGCTTACTTTTGCCAGCGCCCTGCGCTCTTTTTTAAGGCAGGACCCGGATGTAATGCTCGTCGGCGAAGTAAGAGACCTGGAGACTGCCCAGATTTGTATCCGTTCTGCGCTTACCGGGCATTTGGTTTTAAGTACATTGCATACCAATGACGCTCCTCAGGCAGTAAGCCGGCTGATGGACCTTGGTATTGAGTCGTATTTATTAGCCCCGTCATTGTTAATTATCGTGGCCCAGCGTTTAATCCGTAAATTATGCCCGGAATGCAAAGAAGCTTATGAGCCGGCTGAGGAGCAATTGAAAAATATTAAACTTAAAACCGATTTAATTTATAAGCCTAAAGGGTGCCCTAATTGCAGTCAGACCGGGTACAGGGGAAGGCTCTGTATCTGCGAAGTACTGGTGGCTAATGAGGAAATAAAAGACCTGATTAACCAGAGAGCTTCTTTTCAAAAGATCAGGGAAGCGGCAAAAAAATCAGGGATGCAGACGCTTTATGAGTCTGCGATAAGAAAAGTGGAGATGGGCCTGACTTCGCTGGAAGAAGCATTGTCTGTTACTTTAGGGGTAGAATAATGCCGAGTTTTTTTTATATAACCCGGGATAATCAGGGCCATAAGAATAGCGGCGTAGAAGAGGGTTTTAGCCAGGATGAAATAGTCAGCCGCCTGCAGGCAAGAGGCTTGTTTATTGTCAGTATTGTCAGCGAATCCAAAGAAGGCCCCGCAGGATCACAACAAGTTGAACTAAAAGGCAAGAGAGGGCAATTTAAGCACTATGGAGTTAAAAGCGATGATTTAGTATTGTTCTGCCGCCAGGTAGCGACATTATTGGGAGCAGGCGTTACCATCCTGAAAAGCCTGGGAATTATTTCCCTGCAGGTTCCCAGCCGCAAACTTCACGCCATTTTAAAAAAACTACAAAAAGATATGGAAGCAGGCTTGAGCCTGCATGAAGCAATGTCGCGCCACCCGGCAGTATTTTCGGAGTTATGGGTTAATCTGGTGGAGAGCGGCGAAGCAAGCGGTAATCTGGCAATGGTTTTAAACCGCCTGGCAACTTATCTTGAAAGAGATGCCGCGTTCAAGAAAAAAATTATCTCGGCATTAATCTATCCGGCAATCCTGATGTGCGCCGGTTTTGGCGCGCTGCTCTTTTTAACAATTAAAATTATCCCGACTTTTGCCGAATTGTTTAAAGGATTCAATATAAAACTTCCGCTTTTGACGCAGATATTAGTCAGTGTCAGTTATTTTATCCGAACTAATTTTCTATATTTTATATTGGTTACTGCTGCCGTAGTTTTTGTGGTAAGGAAATATATCCGCACCAGGGAGGGCCGCAAGCAGTATGAAAAAATGAAGTTTAATATGCCGGGATTCGGCGATTTTTTCCGCGGCTTGATTATTGAAAGATTTTCTTCTGAAATGTCAACTCTGGTAGAAAGCGGCGTGCCGATTCTTTATTCGCTGGAGATTGCCGAACACAGCGTGGATAACCTGACTATGGCAGGGATAATTCATTCAATCAAAGATGATGTGCGCAGCGGAAAAACTTTGAGCCAGCCTCTGGCAAAAAGCGGATTTTTTGAGCCGATGGTGGTGCAGATGGTGGCAATCGGCGAAGAAATCGGCGAATTGCCGCAGATGTTCAAAAAAATCAATGCTTTTTATCAGGATTATGTAGAAACTTTTCTTACCCGTTTTGCTTCAATGTTTGAGCCAATCGTGCTTATTTTTATGGGCGTGGTAATCGGAATTATGATTATCGGGATGTTCCTGCCAATTTTCCAAATCAGCCAGATCGGTAAATAAGATAATTGATTATTTCTGATAGGCCTTGAGAGATTTTAAGAATTCAGGGTCAGCAGGATAACCTAGCTTGATTGCTTTGTCATAGTGCAGGATTGCTAAATCATGCTGTTTAGTATTGTGATAGAGCATAGCTAAATGCATTTCTGCGGAAGCTAAGGACGGATCCAGTTCTGCGGCTTTTTGGCAGGCGTTGATTGCTTTCTGGAAATTTTGCGTGTTAATATAAGCGTTGCAGAGGTTGAAGAAGCCTTGGGCATAACCAGGTTTTTTTTCGGTTATTTGTTTATTGACCCTTAATTCTTGCGCATGATCGCCGCTCATGCTATAGGCAACAGCAAGTACCTCATAGGCTGCTAATTCTTCAGGGTGTTCTTTTATGATTCTATTAATTGTGCTGATTGCTTCTTTATATCTGCCGGCTATAATATCAAAATTAGCAAGATTGATGCGGGGCAAAACAAATTTCGGCTCAATTACTGAAGCATTGATAAAATCCAGGTAAGCTGCATCATATTGCCTTTTATTAAATAAGGCATTCCCTCTGTTATAAAGAGTAAACGCAGAATAGGGGTATTTATTTAAAGCATCATCCCATAAGGCCAGGCTGTCTTTCCATACCTGGCATCTCTGCCAGGTTAAAATAGAAAAAAATACCGTTATGCCAATAACAGCTATAAGCAGGGTTGCTTTTATTATCCGGTTGTATTTTAATTTTTTACTGAAGAACCAGATAAAACCTGTTGAAAAAAGATACAATATTCCTACTGAGGGGATATAAGTATAACGGTCAGCAGCAATAGTTTGGCCAATGGGGACAAATTGCAGCACAGGCAGGATACAGATCAAAAAAAACAGGCTGCCGAAAATAATCTTTCTTGTATACTTTCCGGACAGAATAATTACAACGAGCAGGCAAATTACGGCAATAGCCGGATAAAAGAACAAAAATATGTCCTTAGTAGGCATGTAAGGATAAAAGCAGGAAAGGTTAAGAGGAAAGATTAATTTATAGATATAGAAAATTATTGAATAACAGGGGAGCGTAAATTTTTCCATGATGCTCAACAAAAACCCTTTTCTTACGGCACCTATAGAATATTGAGCATAGAGCGCGAGGGCGCCAAAAAGAAAAGAAAGCGCAAAAAAGGGTATTTTCTCAGTAAACATTTTTTTCTCTATTTTTCTGCGCTTCAGGTAATCCATGAGTAGTAATATCAAAGGAAGGGTAATTGCCATAGCTTTGGAAAGAAGGGATAGGATAAAAAGGCAGAGTGATGCAAGATAGTATTTTGCCTCTTTCCGTTCACGATAGTAATAATAACTAACTAGGCTGGATAAAAAGAAGAAAGCATATAATACATCTTTTGTTTCGCTTACCCAGGCAACTGATTCTACGCGTAAAGGGTGTATTCCGAAAAGCAGGCTGGTAAGAAAGGCGATTGAGGCTTTGCCTGCCAGCAGGTAGATTAGCCAGAATACCAGCAGGCAATTTAGTGTATGCAAGATCAGGCTGGCTAAATGATAGCCAAAAGGGTCCAGCTTAAAAAAGTGGTACTCTAATATATAGGTCAGGATAGTTATTGGCTGATAATTAGCGATAAAAAAAGAGGTAAAAGCAAGTTCGACATTTCTAAAAGAGAGATTTTTAACCACCGGGTTATTTGTCACATAGCCTTGGTCATCCCAATTATCTATAAAATTGTTTTCTAAACACGGGAAAAATGCCGAAATAACAATGGCTATGATTAAAATAGCCGGAAGTATAATTTTAGTTTTTCTCATTTAGAATTCTGCGAATTTTTTCGCGGATAAAGAGTAGAATTTACTATCATTAGGCGGTGGAGATAATAAGATATTAAGGCATTTATTGTCTGTAAACCGTAGGTAATGCTGCGCCATAGATTGATTGAGGATGCTTCTTTAAAATAGCGGACCGGGGCCGGGATATCACCGATCTTGAAACCGAAATATACTGCCTGTATCAAAAACTGCGTATCAAAAACAAAGTCATCTGAATTGCCTTCAAAGGGGATTATTTCCAATACTTTCCTGCGGTAGGCCCTAAAGCCTGAATGGAATTCTCCGAGATTCTGCCCAAGGCTGATATTTTCTATTAAAGTAAGGAAACGATTAGCAAGGTATTTATATAGTGGCATACCGGAAGCAAGGCATTCTTTTCTTGTCCTGACGCGGTTGCCGAGGACTATATCGCAAATCCCCAGCCTGAGCACTTCAATCGCTGCCGGGATCAGCCGGCTGTCGTATTGATAGTCCGGGTGGATCATAATAATGTAATCTGCTCCCGCATTCAGGGCTAATTTATAGCAGGTTTTTTGATTGGCGCCATAACCTGAATTTTTAGGATGGGTAATTACGGTTAACCCGAGCTGCCTGGCAATGGCAACAGTATTATCTTTGCTTGCGTCATCAACCAGAACAATTTCATCGACGGTGTTGGGCGGGATATCATCAATAGTTTTTTTTAGTGTCAGTGCGGCATTATACGCCGGCATTACCACTATTACTTTGGCTGTTTTCATAATCAGGAATTATACCATAAAAAACTTGACAGCGAATAAATTTATACTAAAATAATAACAGCGTATTAATTTAAAATACCAGAATAAAAAAGGAGGAGGAATGAGAAAAGGTTTTACGTTGTTGGAACTCATTATCGTAGTTATCATCATTGGTGTATTGGCAACCATTGGTTTTGCCCAATATACTAAGGTAGTGGAAAAAGGCCGCGGCGCAGAAGCAAAAGTGCTTTTAGGGGCTTTAAGGACAGCACAAGCAGCATATAAGTTAGATAAAGGTGTTTTTACTGCTACTTTGACAGATTTAAGCGCAGAAGTGACCAGCGCTTGTGATGCTACACATGACTTTTCATATGCTTGCGCTACAACAGGCACTTGCACTGCTACCAGATGTACAGCGGCACCGGCAAAAAGCATAGGTTCATCAGCTTATACTATTACTATGGGGCAGGATGGCGCTATAGCTACGAATGGCCCGTATTAAGATTCTGAAGAATAATGCCTAAATTAAGAGGAAAAGGTACTACTCTTATAGAAATTATTGTAGTTGTTATTGTCATAGGCATTTTAGCTACGATAGGTGTATTGAATTATACCAAAACCAAGGAACACGCGTTAGGTAAAGAAGCCCAGGCAAACCTGAAGTTAATTGCCGCGGCAGAAAAGATTTACCGCTTGGAAACAAGTTCGTACTTTTTTTCACCGGCAAGCGTTGCAGAAATCAATGATAATTTGAAACTTGCTTTGCCGGAAACTACAGATCCTAGTTGGAATTATAGTATCAGTGGTACGGCTGATACTTTTACAGCTACAGCAGCCAGGGCAGGGGGCGCTGCCCCCTACTCCGGCTGTAATTATGACATTACGCAAAATGATGCG
>Ga0265297_10010108_pt1 | contig 11943 bp, 16 predicted proteins | sample Munlanlwell13791_FD_192502 | JGI IMG/M metagenome (GOLD analysis project Ga0265297, IMG submission 192502) | Leachate microbial communities from a municipal landfill in Southern Ontario, Canada - Leachate well 137-91 | ecosystem: Engineered > Solid waste > Landfill > Unclassified | place...
TAATTGTCCTTTAATTTTTGAAGGTCGCCTTCTTTTTTGTAAGGATTGGTGCGGCTGGTGCCCAGGATGGTCCCGCCTTTAGGCAGGATACCAGAGACGCTGAACAGGTCCAGCTTGATCAGATCGTCTTCGATCAGCCCTTTCCACCCGTTCTTTATGCCTACGATCTCATAACCTTCATTGATGCCTTTTCTTACGACCGCCCTGATCACGGGATTTAAGCCCGGACAATCGCCTCCTCCAGTAAGAATCCCAATTTTAGCCATTTTATTAATCCTCCTTTATTGTATCTAATAGGGCGCTGTCCCTATATTAATAGGGCGCTGTCCCTATATTTATATTAGTCTTCCGTAGCCGCCGAAAGGGATCGTTGGTTCCTCTTTTTCGGGTTGTTCCCTTTTCTTTTTATCTATATCGTGATGCGAGATGATTTTTACGACATGGATCTTGGTGATTATCTGTTCTTCGATGCCGAGTATCTCCTGGATCTTCGAGCGGGTTATCTCCTGGAGCCGGCCGGTCAGTTCAGGGATATTCGCTTCTGACTTTAAAGCGACCCTGATATCTACTATGATGCCCTTCTTGGTGGCGATGACATCGGGCCTGAGCTCTTTTATTTCAGGGATGACCCCGGCCAGGCGCTTGATGAGGTCCTCTACGGCGGAAAGGGCGATGGTCACTTCCCCGGAGGCGGTGGTAAAGGCGATGTTCCTTTCCTTCTGGAACCTCCCGAGAAGGAGCTGGGCGAATGAAAAGCTGATCGTGATCAGCAGGATACCCGATAGCCCGACGATGATCCGGGAATTAGTGTTGAACTGCAGGTATACCAGAAGATTGGTGATATCCTGCGGCTGAAGGAAATTCAGGGAGAAGACAATGAGTACCATTCCGATAAGGATGAGGACTACGGCATAGAATAAAATCCCCAGGACTGTAAATACGCGCATGTTTTTTCTCCTTTTAGTATGAGATTAAAATGCTCCGGAAAATGAGTGTTTATAATTCATTGGGTAATATAAAGTTATAAGCCGAGGGAGCGTCCCTGCTATTTTTCGATGCTTTGCACGTTTACGTTTATGTATTTTATGGAGAGATTAGTCATCTTTTCAAGGGCCTCGCGGATATTCTCCTGGACCTTGTTGGCGATATCAGGGATGTTGGAGCCGTATTTTATGACCAGCGGCACTTCCAGCCTGATCTCGTCGTTCTTATCGATATCGACTTTTATCGCGGACAGGGATTTCTTCCCGATCAACTCAAAGATACCGCTCCTGAGATCCCCACCGATGCGTTTTACGCCCTGGATCTCGGTGGCCGCGATGGAGGCAACCGAAGCTATGACATTCTTATGTATCCTTATATTACCCAAATCGGTTTGAGATTCTTCGCCGCGCATTTTATTCCTCCGGTGATTTAAGCATATCCTGCACAAAATGGGTGGATATGTCGCCTTTCAAGAATAAAGGGTTTTCCAGCAGCCTTAAATGAAAGGGGATGGTTGTCTTTATGGGTGAGATGTGGAATTCAGAAAGCGCCCGCCGCATTACGCGTATCGCCTGTTCGCGCGTAGGGGCGTAAGCGATGAGTTTAGCCAAAAGGGAATCGTAAAAAGTCGGTATCTCGTAGCCGGAATAAATATGCGTATCCACGCGCACTCCGGGGCCTCCGGGCAAGAGGACCGATTCTATCTTTCCCGGGCAGGGCATGAAATTATTCTCATAGTCCTCGGCGTTGATACGGCATTCGATCGCCGCGCCCCTGAATTGGATATCTTCCTGCTGGAGGTGTATCCTTTCGCCGGCCGCCACGCGGATCTGCTCTTTGACGAGGTCAAGGCCGGTGATCATTTCGGTAACGGGATGTTCCACCTGGATGCGGGTGTTCATCTCCATGAAATAAAAATCGCTGTCTTTATCCAAAAGGAATTCTATGGTGCCCACGCCGACATAGTTTATGGACCTGGCGCCTTTTACCGCGAGGTCGCCGAGCCGGCGGCGGAGCTTGTTGTCCACTACCGAAGACGGGGATTCCTCGAGTAATTTCTGGTGCCTCCTTTGGATGCTGCAGTCCCTCTCGCCTAAATGCAGCACCCTGCCGTATTTATCCGCCAGGATCTGTATCTCTATGTGGCGGGGTTTTTCAACGTATTTTTCGATGTAGACATTGGGGTTGCCGAAACTTGCCTCGGCTTCCGCCTGCGCGGTCATCAGCCCGCTTACCAGGCTGATATCGTTATGCGCCACGCGCATGCCTCTGCCCCCGCCCCCTGCCGCGGCTTTGATGATCACGGGATACGTGATCCTCTTGGCGGTCTTCAGGGCTTCTTCCTTGTTTTTGACGACACAGATGCTTCCGGGCACTATCGGCAGCCCGGCCTTTTGCATATTGGAGCGCGCAGCCATCTTATCGCCCATCAGGCGGATGTTATCCGGAGTGGGGCCGATGAAGGTGATCTGGCAGGATTCGCATATGTCGGCAAAATGGGGGTTTTCAGCGAGAAATCCGTATCCGGGGTGTATCGGTTATTTCGGCGGCGCTGATGATGGCGGGGATGTTCAGGTAGCTGCTGCTGCTGGCGGCCTTGCCTATGCAGATGGCCTCGTCAGCGAAACGGGTGTGCAGTGAGTTCTTGTCCGCCTCGGAGTAAACCGCGACGGTGCGGATGCCTAATTCCTTGCAGGCGCGTATTATGCGAAGGGCGATCTCGCCCCTATTTGCGATGAGAATTTTAGAGAACATCTCGGGGTAATCTCTATAAAGGTTCTATAAGAAACATCGGCTGCCCGAACTCCACGGGCTCCGTATTATCCACCAGGATATCCAGGACCTTGCCTTTGATCTCGGATTTGATCTCGTTCATCAATTTCATCGCTTCGATGATGCAAATTACCTGCCCCGGGTCGATTATCTGGCCTGACTCAACGTATGGAGGCGAATCCGGGGACGGCGCGCGGTAAAAAGTCCCGACCATAGGCGCTTTTATCTCTACTGATTTCCCTTCGAGTTTTTCCGCCGCCTCTTCGGCAGCTGCGGGGGCTTGCGCCCGCGGCAGGCTGGTCTTTTCGAAGAGTATGGCGCCGGGGGCCGCTGATTCCCCTCCGGATCCGGTCTTCTTTAACCTGATACGCGTCCCGTCTTTTTCGATCTCCAGTTCCATGAGCCCGTTTTCATTCATAAGGGTGATCATTTCCTTGATCTCTTTGATATTCATTAATACGCCCTTTCGATATAGTCCCCTGTGCGGGTATCCACCTTTATTTTATCACCGGTATTTATAAAAAGGGGCACCTGAATGACCGCTCCGCTCTCGATGGTGGCCGGTTTTGTGCCGCTCTTCGCCGTATCCCCTTTTATCCCTGGCTCAGTATGCGTGATGGTGAACTCTATGAAATTGGGCAAATTTATGTTCAAGGTGTCGTTTTTGTAGAAATAACCCAAGACCTCGAGGTTGTCTTTGAGGAACTTCTTTTTATCACCGAGGGCTTCTTCGTTAACGGCGATCTCCTCGAAATTGTCCTGGTCCATAAAATGGTACATACCCCCTGAGGAGTACTGGTACTGCAGCTTACGTTCGTCTACGTAGGCGGCGTCTATCTTTTCGTCGCCGCGGAAGGTTTTTTCCTGCACGTTGCCGTTCTTCATGTTCCTAAGCTTCGCGCGCACGAAAGCCGCGCCCTTGCCGGGCTTTACATGCTGGGTGTCTATGACCAGATACACTATATCGTCAACCAGTATGGTCAAACCGGATTTTACGTCATTTATTGAGAGCGCCACTGATTACCTCACATCCTTTCTCTGTCGTTAAAACCATCTCTTCCAATCTTATGCCGAATTTTCCGGGAAGGTAGATGCCGGGTTCGACCGTAAAAACCATCCCGGGTTTTATTCTGGTTTTCGAGTCCCGGGAAATTTTGGGCTCTTCATGGATCTCCAGCCCTACGCCGTGGCCGGTGTTATGACCAAAAAACCCGCCATATCCTTTTTGCGTAATATATTGGCGGGCAGCCGCATCGATACTGCCTGCTTCTACGGCAGGCTGGATCCGTTCTATCGCATTTTCCTGAGCCCGGCGCACTGTGTCGTATATTCTTTTGGCAGTAACGCTCATTTTACCCAAAAAGAAAACCCTTGTCAAGTCGGATTTATAGCCGTTATAGTCGACTCCCAGGTCGATCAGGGCCGGTTCGTCCTTTTTAAGCTTCCTCGAGCCGGTTAGATGGTGAGGCCGGCTGGAGTTGGGGCCAAAGGCCACTATGATGTCAAAGGCGGGGCCCCGGCCGCCGGCTTGCCTGATAAAACGCTCCAATTCACCGGCGATATCGAGCTCGGTTATCCCGGGACGGATAAAGCCGCGTATAAAATCCAGGGCTTTAAGGGTGATCTTCAGGGCTTTGCGGATATGCTCTATCTCTTCGGGTTCTTTGACCATGCGCGATTCTTCGATCAGTCCGTAAGAGGGGATAAGCGCGCCTTTATTGGCGCGGCGCAGTTCTGTTTTCAGGAGCTTATAGCGGGCAAAGGGCAGGCATCTTTCCTCGAAGGCGACGCGCTTGAGCTTTAGGGAGGCGCACGTATCGGCTATATCTTTGAATGCGTTACCGGTGATCTGGCGCAAAGAGGCCAGCCCCCGCAGGGGCTGCCTTGCTTCTTCAGAGTACCTTGAATCAGTGAAGTATACCGCTGTTCTTTTGGATAAAAGCAGGTAAGCGTCGCGGGCGGTAAAGCCCAAGAGGTAGGATATATTCGCCGGCGAGGATATGAGCAGTCCGTCGAAGGGGGCCTTTTCCAGCCTGGCGGATATTTTATTCAGGCGGCCCATAGGCGTTATCCCAAAAGGTCCATTAAGGCTTCCAGGCCGAGGGCATAGCTTTTTCCCCCGAAACCCATTATCGTCCCTTTGGCTACCGGGCTGATCAGGGATTTTTGCCTGAATTCCTCACGGGTGTAGATATTGGAAAGGTGGACTTCGACCGCGGGCAGGCCGGAGGCGGCGATGGCGTCCCTTATGGCGACGCTGGTATGGGTGTAGGCAGCCGGGTTTATGAGCAAGCCGTCGAATCTGCCCTTCATCTTCCCGATCAAGTCCACTATTTCGCCTTCGATGTTAGACTGTTTGATCGCCAGGCGCGCCTTTTTTTTGGCGGCCAGTTTCTTCAGGCCGGAGTTTATCTGCTCCAGGGTGACGCGCCCGTAGACGTCGGGCTCTCTCTGGCCGAGAAGATGCAGGTTAGGGCCGTGAATGACGAGGATTTTTTTAATTTTCGGCTTCATCTATGAGCATTATCGGGATACCGTCTTTGATGGGGTATTTCTTGGAGCATTTTTTGCAGACGATCTTGTTATCCTTCAGTTCCACATCCCCCTTGCACGCGGGGCAAGCCAGGATGTCCAACAGCTCTTTGTCGATCATTTTATTCCTCCGGGTTTGGTTTTGGCGATGTATTGCATCCTCAGTTCGTATAAGACATTCTCCAGCAGCTGGTTTTCTTCGGCGGTCAAGTTGCCCTTGGTCTTCTCTTTTAACATGCCTAAGGTGTCGATGAGGAACTTTGCCTGGGTCAGGTTCTCCTCGGTTTTATTGGTCGCCGGGTTTGGCACCGTGCCCAGGTCCACCGACGCCTGCAGCGAGAGCGTGGTGATGAAAAAATTGAAATCCGGCTCGGGCATTACGGGTTTGCCTTCCTTCTCCAGGTTCCTCTTCTCTTTTTCCGCGGCTTCCTTCCAGCTTTCGTCGATGTTCTTATTTTGATCGTCCATAGCGCTCTTTCTCTTTGGGGACACCCTTAGCTTTGGCAAAAAGGGTGTCCCCCGATTGGCAAAAAGGGTGTCCCTAGGTTATTATTAGGCCGGCGTAGCCGACTACGCTTTCGTAATCACCTGTTACATCGCCGCTGGTCTGGTATTTTATTAATTTGCCCGATCTGGCGCCCAACGCCTTCGCGGCTGAGATCATCGCCGCGGCGGCGGCATAACCGCACATGGAAATATTCAGGCGCGAAACATCTTTTAACAGCTTATCCGCGTCTAAAGCCAGCACCGCCTTGATCGCTTCCCGGTCTTTTCTTCCGGCTTCTTCCCGGGATTCGTAATGGGTCATGTCGGAACTGGCGGCGATGAGCACGGAATCTTTTAAGCCGAGCCCGATGACGGTATCGGCTATATCTTTACCGATCTGTTTTAAAACCGCGGGATCATCACCCAGAAAAGTTATGGGTACGATCTGGAAATCGGGCTTTAAGTATTGCAGGAACGGAAGCTCAACTTCCAGGGAGTGCTCGTGTATATGGGCCTGGTTATCGGCCGCGAGATATTTGGAGCGCTCCAGCAGCGCCTTAGCGAAACCGGAGTTTATCCTGACTTTACCTAAAGGGGTCAACCAGGCCCCCTCGGCCATTAAGCTGTACGCCGCGCCGTATCCGGTATGATTGGGGCCCAAAAGAACGACTGTATCCTTTATATCCACCCTGGAAAGCGTTTCGCCTGCGACATTTCCGGAATAGGCGTAACCGGCGTGAGGCAGCATGCAGGCGATACACCGCGTTTTAACCGCGGTTTTATTTATCAGCCCGGCAAGCTGTTTCTCCAGGGCGCCGGATGATGAGGGATAAAATGTGCCTGCCGCGGCGGGCTTCCTTATATTTTCAGGATTTTCCATCTAAGACGGATTCTAAAAAGGCCTTACTTTTTATCAAGTCCCGGGCATTCGCGGGGTGATGCGCTTCTATGACCTTGATGGTATCTTCTTTCAGGTAAGGCCTGAACTGCTTAAAGTCTAACTCGCCCTGGGCCGGGGCTTTGTGGTCAACGCAATCGGATATATCATGCAAGTGGATACCGAGCATATCCCGGCCGTATAATTCCAGGTATTCTTTGCGCGCGCACAGGCCAAGGTCTTCCATGACCTGGGCATGCCCCGTATCGTGCCAGTAGGCGATATTCGAGCCTTTGAATTCCTTGAGGATCGCGCCTATTTCTTCCTTCGACGGTATTTCCCGGTAATAAAAACGCGTCTCGACGCCCAGGCGGATGCCTTTATCTTTCGCGTAACGGTTCAGCTCATCGAGGCTTTTCAGGGCGTTTTCGAGATAGGGCGCGCTGTGAGCGGACCTTTCCCGTATAATGCTGTTTTTTAGATCCTCATATTCAGGCGTGTGTTTCTTGCCGTTTTTATACAGGTTGATCAGTTCGGGCATCCTGTCAGGGATCTCCACCCTGCCGCAATGCAGGACTACGGCTTTGGCGTTCAACCGGCCGGCTGTGTCTATGCTTTTTTTGGTGTGGAACAGCGCCTTTTGCCTTTGTTCTTCGTCGGTTGAGGATAAGGGGTAGTAATCGGGCAGGGCTTCCTGGCGCGTGAGGCCTTGCGGTATCGGGCAGAAGTTATGGACGCTTGTGACTTTTATCGCGTTGGCCCGGGCCTGTTTTTCTATATCATCCACCAGTTCGGCGGTGAGGTTAAAGCTTAACTCTATTTCCTGAAAACCGGCGGCCCTTATCTCGGATACCAGGGCCTTTCCGTCGGTGCAGCGGAAGGCGTTCCATGAGGTAGAAAGAGCGAAACCCATCCTGTTATCTTCTTCCCCTGCTTTTTCTTCTCTTTTTCTCGCTGGGTTTCTCGTAGTGCTTACGGTCCCTTAGCTCGCGCAGGATACCTTCCTGTTCGATCTTTCTTTTGAAACGGCGTAGCGCCGACTCGAAAGATTCGTCTTTCTTAACTTCTATTTCTGGCATTTTTCATCATCTCCTTTGTCTGAATATTTTAGCATAATTACTGCGGCTGTCAATTTAAATGAGCGCAACTTATGGGATCCGCGGGTGGCCGCGCCGGATTAAAAAAAGGCGCCTTTTTTAAAGGCGCCTTTCCAATCGTAAATATTTTTTTGAGTATTACGGGGTGGGAGCTTGTTCTGCCGGAGGAACCGGTTCGCCTTCGGGAGCTTGTTCTGCCGGAGGAACCGGGACAGGCTCGGGTTCGGATACGGGGGCGACGGTTGGGACGTTAAGCCCCTGGAGCGCGGTCAATTCATTCCTGACAGATTCAACTTCATTCCTGGCGTTATTCAATTGCGACCGAAGATCGTTTAACTCCGCGTCTTTCGCGTTTACCTGGTCAGTAAGCGCCTTGATGTCGGCGTCTTTCTGCAGGACGGCCTGGTTCAATTGGGCGATCTCGCTTTCCAGCTGGGTAACTTTTCCCTTTTCGCATCCGTACAGCAAAAGCGCGCACACTGTTAATACGAGAAACGCTATACCTTTTTTATGCATCTTTCCCCCTCCTATTTGGTTAATGGCTCATTATATCGTTAAGCAGGCTTTTGTCAATTGGTTTTAGCGAAGGAGTTATTCTACCTCGAACGAGATGACTACATTAAATGAAAGCTGAGGGTAATCCAATTCCGAAGGAAAGGCCGGAAAGGGCGAGGCCTCTTTTATGCTTCTCAGGGCGATCTCCCGGAGATATTGGCTTGGGGAAGATTTCTCCTCTACCAGCCGGATCGTACTAAGCGAGCCGTCCGAGAGTATTAAAAACGTCAGGTAGGCGTCGCCTATTTCCGTGCGGGTGTAATTCTGGTAAGCCGCGCGCCGGATCTTTTCCCGCACTATTTGATAGTAAGTAATGTAGGAGGGGTTATTGATCTTATGCATGTCTATGGGCGGCAGAGAGATCTTCTTTTTTACGGCGATGATATCCGGCTTCGCCAGGTTGGGCAAAGACGGTTTTGAAAAAGCGGCCTGCCGGGCGATCATCTCCTTGCTTTTAAAGATCTTTTCCTTGTCTATCGAGGGAGGCGGCGCTGTTTTGGAGGTGATCTTCGAGGAAAGCTTCAATAAAGGCTCGGTCTTCGGGGCCGCGATCTTCGGCGGATCGACCTTGATCTTTTCCAGGTAACTGACTTCGGCGGGCTGCTCAATTTTATCCTTGCGGAAAAGATTGAGGTTAAAGTTGGGGTTCTGGAACAAGATAAACCCGTGGGCTATCGCGGAGACGATAAGCGCGATACGGAAAGCGTTATTGGAAAACATGGTTCTATATTAGCACAATTCGCGATGAAGCGCAATATTGCAAGTAAGGCTGGGGGGGGACACCCTTAGCTTTGGCAAAAAGGGTGTCCCCCGATTGGCAAAAAGGGTGTCCCTTAACTGCTAGAATTTATAAGAGCCTCCGAGAATAAAGTTTCTTTCCGGAGCGGGATAATAATTCTTCCTGGTCCTTGTAGAATTAGCCACTCCATATTCGTAATACTCCTCGTTAAAGAGGTTGTTTATCCCGGCGTAGGCGGTCAGGGCGTCTTTCGCGAAAATGAGTTTGGCGTCGGTGACAAAATAGGCGGCCATGCGGGGCAGGGTATTTACCTGGTCGCTGATGAAATAACGCCCCCCCACGTAATTGCCGGACGCGGACAGCCTCAAGTTGCGGGTCAGTTTAAACTCGCCGCCGACGCTCCACCTGTGATTAGGGACCGCCGGGATCTTTTTCTTGTCGTATATTCCGCCCCTGAAATGCGCGTCGGTAAAATCGTAATTCCCGAAAAGCTTGAGCCTTTCGCTCAATTTCGCTTCCAGGCTGAATTCAGCGCCCTGGTGCACCGTCTTATCGTAATTGGCGTTGCTGAAGGACGACGGCTCCAGGTAGATCTCGTTGTGCACATGCATGACATATCCGGTCACGCCGGCTGAAATTTTATCGTTGAACGCGTGGCGTATGCCCGCTTCGTAATTGTTCGAGGTCTGCGGGTTCAGCCCGGCATTCAGGCCTCCTCCCGGCCCGAAGCCAAAATCATATTTACTTACAAAGAACTCATCAACCAGCGGATGCCTGAAGCTTTGATTAAAACCGGCGTAGACATTCGATCCGGGCGCGTAGTTGTAATTCAGCGCGGCGTTCATCAGGTCATGCGAAAAATCGCTCTGATCGGATGCCGTCAAAACCGCTTCCTGCTCGAAATTGTAATATGCCCTCTCATGGCGGTAACCGCCTGTTAAGGAAAGGCCGTCCGTCAAATAAAACTGGTCCGTAAGGTAGATGCCGTAATTTTTTTTGGATAACGTGAGCTTATCCGGAGCGGTGGTTCCGTCTACGACATCCTGTTCGGCGTCGAAATAATCAAGGCCGAAAATGGCCTTGTTCTTATGGCCGGATATTTCCTTATCCAGCAGGTATTTCGCTCCAGCGGTATAAGTTATCGTGTCCCTGTCGGTCATCCAGGAATTGGCGGAGAAATTGGCCGATGTATCCCTTTTACGCCTCGCTCCGGTAAATTCTAATTTCCCCAAAGCGTTTAAGTCCGTTTCCAGGCCTAACTCCGTAAAATAGTCCCTTGAGGAAGCGACATCGTTGGGAGAAGTAGTCCCGCGCCTGCCTTTTGGGAAGAGCTCGGCATCCAGCAAGGCGCCGGGAAGGCCGTACTCGTCTTCGTGGTTCCCGAAAGAAAACCGTGTTTTTATATTATCGTTGATCCTGAAGACAGCTTTTCCGTTTATGTCGTTGCGGATAAGGTCGCTATTTACCCTGTATCCGTCGGTGCGGTATTGGTCGAATAAGGCAAAACCGGAAAGTTTTCCGGCGTTGAAGGAAGCCTCTATATTCTCACCGTATGTGTTATAGCTTCCCGCGAGCGCTCCGGGCTTGATCTGGAATCTTTTTTCAGACGGCTCTTTGGTGATGATGTTGACAACGCCTCCCGAGGCGTTATCGCCGTAGAGGACGCTGGCGGCGCCGCGGATGATCTCTATTTTTTCCACCGCGGATATGGGTATCTGAGTCCAATCCGTTCCGGATAAGTCGATGTTGTTTACGCGCCTCCCGTCGATCAATACCAGGACATTGCTCATCCCGCTTTCCCCGAACCCGCGGATATCGGCATTAGTGGTCTTGCCGTTGCCTATATAATCCCTGACTATGACCGCGCCCTGCCTGTTTAACAGTTCAGGGATGGTCTTCGCGTTAGACCGCTGAATTTCAGCGCCGGTGATTACCTTGACATTTCCGGGAACATCCGCTAATTGCCCCTCCATCCTGCCGGGCGTGACCACTATCCGGTCTAATTCGATCGATCCTTCCTCCGCCCAGGCGCCTGACGCCGTCAAGACGGCGATACAGGTTACCGCTAATATTTTACTTCTCATTCCTCCCAATCCTTTCCCGGACAAACAAAAAACCCGTAAAGCATTTTGCTCTACGGGCTGCACCCTGATTTCACTTCGCCCTTGTCCGCGAGGCTTTTTTGTACAGGCAGGTCTTCTGACTTTGAGGCTTTCCTACTCCCTTCTCGCCTTCCCACCCCTTTTGGGGCAGTGGCTTATTTTTGAAGGTTTCGCTTCCTCATTACAGCGGCGGGACCGCGGCTGATTCTCACAGCCTTCCCTTAACCTATACACCTAATTGTGATTTAGATATTAAGGCAGTTCGATAATATTGTCAAGGATTTTTTAGTAATGGAAAACGAGCTCTTATAACTCATTTGATTATATAAAGATGCAATTCGAAGGAGCGTCCCTGCTTTTAGGGGATGTTTTTCCGGGCGAGTAAGATGTGGGGATTTCCGCTGACGGGGTTTTTATTGACGATGACGAGGGTTTTGTAGACCTCTTCTATATTCTCATAAGTCAATACTTCTCCGGGAGGGCCGGACTTATAGACCGAGCCGTTATCGAGCAGGATCAATCTGTCGCAATATTCCGCGGCGAGGTTCAGGTCGTGCAGGACCATGGCCACGGTGATCTTTTTATCGCGGTTGAGCCCTTTAAGCAGATTGAGGATCTTGACCTGATGGCCTATATCCAGATGTGAAGTGGGCTCATCAAGGAACAGGACTTTTGGTTCCTGGGCGATGGCCTTGGCGATGATCACCATCTGTTTTTCGCCGGCGCTCAGGTCGTTAAGCTGCCTGCCGGCCAGCTTAAGTGTATCAGTGATGCTCATGCTTTCTTTGGCGGCTTTCA
>Ga0265297_10010109_pt1 | contig 11942 bp, 9 predicted proteins | sample Munlanlwell13791_FD_192502 | JGI IMG/M metagenome (GOLD analysis project Ga0265297, IMG submission 192502) | Leachate microbial communities from a municipal landfill in Southern Ontario, Canada - Leachate well 137-91 | ecosystem: Engineered > Solid waste > Landfill > Unclassified | place...
AATGCTTCCGCTCTTGGCTCAATGCTTGTTTTTGATCCTATCGTTCCCTGGACGTATGACAATAATAATCTTCCACAGGAAATCCAGAATAAACTTGATAGTGGAATGGCACTTCCAAGAGATGCCAATGGTAATATCTATGGTATTTCTTCACAGGCTGCCGGCAGCCTGATTTATCATCCGGCAGTCATGAGGGACAGATCTGATTCACAAACAGATTTATTCAACCTCCTTGGCACCTTGTATGCAAATCTAACCCCTGTGAAAGGACTTGTCATCACATCGCGTTTAGGCTACCGCGCAGGTTACTCACAGCAAAGCACTTACAACTACGCATTCCGTATCAGCGATGTTGGCGTTCAGGATATGTCCCTTGTCGGCACTTCAAGAAACAACCTCTTCTATCAGTGGGAGAATTTTGCGAACTACAACAAGTCCGTTAAGAATCATAACTTTCAGGCGATGGCAGGTTTTTCCTTCCAAAGGAGCCATGACAATTATACCCAAGGCACCACTTATGTCCTTACCGATGCAGCCGAGAATTACAGATATCTGAGCTATGCCACAAACGATTCCAGAATGGCGGTGGCAGGGGTTCCTACCGATGTGGCCACCATGTCATATTTTGGAAGACTTGGCTGGTCATATGACAACAGGTATATGGTTCAGGCCAACTTCCGCGCCGATGCGTACGACACTTCCAAGCTCGATCCTTCAAACCGTTGGGGCTATTTCCCATCAGTATCGGTTGGTTGGACACTTACCAACGAGAAGTTCATGAAGAGAGCCAAGGATGCGCTGAGCCTTTCGTTTATGAAATTCAGAGCGTCTTATGGTGTGAACGGAAATGTAAACGCTATGGGTAACTACCAATACAGCGACGTGCTTGTAGCAGCCAACAGCAATGGATACAACTTTACAGACAATTCCGGCAGGATTGTAGGGGTTTCTCCTTCCGGCGTTCTTCCCAATCCTAAAATCAAGTGGGAGACTTCAGTACAGCTTGACCTCGGTCTGGATATGAGATTCTTCAGGGAAAAGCTGGCAGTTAGCATAGACTGGTATAACAAGAACACCAACGACCTGATCACCAGCACCACTGCTCCGGCCAATACCGGTTCCACAACCACATACATCAATGCCGGTAAGGTGAACAACCACGGAACCGAGTTCGAAGTTTCCTGGAAAGAGAATGTAGGTGATTTTTCATATTCAGTATCCGGAAACCTTGCAACCCTCCACAACAAGGTACTTGAGGGTACCCAGGTCGGCAGGGTAGCCGGATATACGGTACACACCGCAGAGTCTGTTACATATTTCGAGGCCGGTTATCCTCTCTGGTATCTCCGTTTATACGAAGTACAGGGCGTTGACCAGCAGACGGGAGCTGTGATATATGCAGACCAAAACGGAGATAATGTCATCAACGACGAGGACAGGATCTATGCAGGAAAAGGTATGCCTGACTTCACATACGGCCTTACCGTCAACATGGCATACAAGGGATTTGATTTAACACTCTACGGCACCGGCGCTCAGGGAGTGCAGAGACTTTACTCCCTGACCAGGGCGGACAACACCACTGGTAATACACTTATGGAGTTCTACACCGATGCCTGGCAGAACCCTAATTCCACAGGATACAAACATCCTAAGCCTACCACAGACTCAAAGATCCTTTGTTCAACGGACAGGATGTTCGATGCATCTTTCTTCAAGATCAAACAGATTCAGCTTGGTTACTCCCTTCCTAAGAAGATTGTCAGCAAAATAAAGATGAGTGAGCTGAGATTTTATGTGTCTTTAGACGATTGGATTACATTTACGAAATATCCGGGACTTGACCCTGAGGTCGGTCTGTATGGCACGGCAGCCAATGGCCTTGCCGTAGATACGGGTTCATATCCTATCTCAAAGAAATTGGTATTCGGTTTGAACGTATCGTTCTAACATATTTTAATAATATTTACTAATTCATTTATGAAACACAAAAAAATGTTTATGGTAGTATTAGCTACTACTTTGGCGATCTGTGCGAATGCACAGCCCATGAGTCGCCAATATTGTAACCCGCTTCCAATGCAGATCGGCCCTGGTGCAAATGCTTCGGGTGACGTAACTGTTATGGAGCATGGCGGCAAGTATTATATGTATTGCACAGGTGGCGGTGCCTGGGTTTCCGAGGATTTGCTCAACTGGGAGTACAAAGAGGTAAAGCATTGTGCACGAATCCCGGTTGCTCCGGATGTTGCAAAATTCAATGGACGTTTTTATATGTCGGGGAACAGTTGTCCCCTTTATGTTGCCAATGATCCCCTTGGACCATATGAGCTTGTAGGCGAATGGTCTAATACCGGAGAAATTTCAGAAGGATGGAATGAAGCATTTGATACCCATATTTATGTTGATGATGATAACCAGCCATATCTTTACTGGCCTGGGAGAGGTATCAGCGGCATTTACGGAGTCAAACTCAACCCCCAAAAGATGAATGAATTCGTTGGAAAGCCTGTTCACCTTTTCCAGTTCAATCCTATGCACAAATGGGAGCGTTACGGAGAGGCTAATGAATATCCCGGAGTCGCATGGATTGAAGGTCCCTGGGTAATCAAGAGAAACGGTACCTATTATCTTGAGTATTCAGCTTCCGGTACTCAGTGGAAGACTTATGCCGAAGGCTATTACACAGCAAAGTCTCCGCTCGGCCCTTACGAGTATGCCTGCAACAATCCTCTTCTCCAGAAGACCGAAGGCCTTGTTACCGGTACTGCCCACGGCTCAATCGTTAAGTTAGCGGGCACAGATAAATGGTATCAGTTCTACACCATCGTTCTTTCCAACCCTCCCGGAGGTCGTCGCATTGGTATGGATCCCGTTGTATTTGATGAAGAAGGTTATATGTCGGTTGTGGTTACCGATACCCCACAGCCTGCTCCTCTTGCAAAAGCTACCGATACTCCAAAGTCTATTCCTTTAACAATTAATAAAGTGCGTGCAATGAACGCCCTCTCAAAGGTTTCTTCGGAGCAGTTCGGTTTCTTTGGATCATATGCAGTTGATAACTACAGTGGAACAGTCTGGATGCCCGAAGAGGGAGATCAAGCTCCTTCTCTCCTTATAGAATTGTCTCCGGCTACACGTTTTGATGTCGTCCAGCTATACAAAGCTGACGGTATGAGAATCATGTTCGGCGGTGTTGCCCCCGGACCAGCCGGTTTTGGCAGAATGCGCTCGTATGCGGAACAGATCTACAAGTATAAACTTGAGGTATCTATGGATGGTGCGAATTTTACAACCGTTGTGGACAAGACAGACAACAAAATCTCACGTAATACTACATTTGATGAGTTCGATCCTATAGAGTGCCGTTTTGTAAAGCTTACTATTACCGGATGGCCGGAGAATATGCCACGTGGAATCATTGATTTCACTGTGTTCGGATATTCATCAAGCGTACTTCCTCCCGCAGTTGCTACTCCTCTGTTCAACACTCTTCCTGCAGACTCTCTCGAACAACAACGCAGAAGCAGATAAACAATATTTTAAATATACTATTATGCACATTAATAAACTCATAGTATCTTTTTGTATCATTGTTTCCTTAGTTTCCTGTTCTACTGATCCAATAGACGCATTATATCAAAAAATGACTCCGGAAGAAAGAGTCGCCCAATTAAGCGGGATGTATGTGGCTAAGATTTTGGGACCCGATGGACACTTAGATACACTTAAGGCAAAGGAGCTTATTCCTAACGGAATAGGACATTTTTCCCAGTATGCCAGTAATACCGAAATGAGCGCAGATGAACTTAGGGATTTGGTTGCGGAAGTTCAGGATTGGTTAATTAATCATACTCCCAGCGGCATACCAGCGTTATTTCATGAAGAGGCGCTAAGTGGTGTGGCTGCGAAGGGAGCCACACAATACCCTCAGCAGATAGGTCTCGCGTGCTCATTTAACCCCGAGCTGGCGGAAATCAAGACACAGCAGACTGCCGCATCACTCCGCAAGATAGGCGGAATGTTGGCACTGTCTCCTATGGTTGATGTCTGTCGCACCCCCTCTTTCAATCGGCTTGAAGAATCGTATGGCGAGGATGCCTATTTATCGGCAGCTATGGGAACTGCTTTCGTGCGTGGCCTTCAGGATGGTGGCCTCAAAAATGGAATTGCAGGTTGCAGCAAACATTTTCTTGGATATGGCGGGGGTGGAGATGCTCCCCAAAAGGAACTCATGGAAGACATACTCATGCCTCACGAAACAATGATACGCCTTGGTGGCAGTAAAGTTGTCATGACAGGATATCACACCTTCCATGGAGTAAGAGCAGTTGCAAATAGTGAACTTATGCAGGACATACTTAGAGACTATCTCAAATTCGATGGTCTTATGGTAAGCGACTATTCTTCCCTGAGGCAAATCCCTGATCTTGACTCCCTTCATCAGGCAGCTGCTGCCATTAATGCCGGTAACGATGTTGAATTTCCGGACAATAGCCGCTACTCGCTCCTTCTAAAAGCAGTCGAGCAAGGCCTGGTTTCCGAAGAGACATTTGAACGGGCAGTAAAACGTGTCTTAAAGCTCAAGTCAGATCTTGGCCTGCTTGATAAGAATCCTGTTCTGTATGCAGAAGGCCATATTGAATTTGACAGCTTTGAGGAGCGTAATACAGCTTATCAACTTGCAACGCAGTCTGTAGTTCTTTTGAAAAACAGCGGAGTGCTTCCTTTGAAAGATTTCCGCAAGATGGCAGTTACAGGTCCTAATGCAAATTCTATGTGGGCCATGTTAGGCGATTATTCCTATCCCGGAATGGCCTATTTCTGGCATAGATTTAATCCGAGTAGCGAGACTCCCCATATTTCCGTTCTTCTTGAAGGATTGCAAAGCCGCAAACCGGAAGGACTGGAAATCACCTACAAACGTGGTTGTGACTGGACTGACTCGAGCGAAGTTACCATAGAGAAGGGAGGTGATATCCGGGCTATGAGACTTATGAGGTTTCGTAACAGACGCCTTCCCGGTGATGAACCTGCCGACCGCAAGGGAGCCATAAAAATGGCTTCAGAAGCAGATGTAATTATTGCAGCAATGGGCGAAAACGATCTTCTTTGTGGAGAGAACAGAGACAGAGGCAGCCTGAGGCTGCCGGGTTCACAAGAAGATTATGTCCGTGAACTTATCGCCACAGGAAAACCTGTTGTTCTTGTAGTCTTTGGTGGCCGCGCACAGGTCCTTGGCGATCTTGTAGACAAATGTGCTGCCGTTATCCAGGCCTGGTACCCAGGAGAAGAAGGAGGCAATGCTCTGGCCGACATTATTTATGGCAACATCAGCCCTTCCGGCAAACTTAGCGTAAGCTATCCTGCCGAGGAGATTTACGAACCTGTCTGCTATAATTATTCCAGAGAAAAAGATTCACGTATTCAGTTCCCGTTTGGGTATGGCCTGAGTTATACTACTTTCGACTATTCAAATCTGAAGATTGAAGACCTGGACCTAAGTTTCACTCTTACCAACTCTGGTAATATGGCTGCAGATGAGATTGTACAGATTTATGTTTCTCCTGCAGAAGGTCAGCCCATCCGTGCCATCCAGCTTCAGGGCTTTGGTCGTGTAAGTCTGAAGCCGGGTGAGAGTAAGACAGTATCTTTTACTATGTCTGAAGAGCAGTTTGGTTATTTTAATGATTGGAAGTGGTCTGTAGATGCAGGCAAATACCTGGTAGAGGTGGGAGCTTCATCTCAGGATATACGCCTGCACGGAGATGTCCAGATAATGAAGGACATTTCAATGCCTCTGCGTTCTGTATACTTCTCTAAAATGAAATAGCCTGACATTTCTGGCGCATTTTATTACAATATTTAAGCCGTGGTGCACCAAAAGGAGTACCACGGCTTTATACATTAAGGGTCCAAAAAGTTTCAGTTTATTAGTTCATCATCCAACAATGTGGCTTTAGTCAGCTCTTTTAAGTCCAGACACTTAGCAAATTCTTCTTCTTTTTGTAATAATTCCTTAGCATCCATAATTATTTAATAGTCTTAAATAGTCGTAAGCATCCGATAACCCCGTTTAAAGTTACCAATTTCAATCAGACTTTGTCAATCACACACTAATTCGTACAATTTTTAAAAACTGGACCAACTTCAGTGGAGTTGGTATGAAGTTGTATAAGTTGATGTAAAGTTGTACAACATTTTAATGTTGCTTATTTTTCCTTGATTTGACCCACACTCCTTGTCAATGGAAGAATTGATCCTCGAAGCATAAACGGCAGCCCATTTATAAATCTCCTCCCGGAAATCGCGCAATGAAACTTCCTGCACCAATAACTCGGTAAATGCTCGTTCAAATTTTTCTTCGGTGAATTTCATTTAATTCGCTTTATTAATTCTTCAAAGCATTTAGCCACTTCATTTTCAGCAGGAATTGGTCTATATGCCAAAGCAGATAATTCAGTTTGATATATTTCTTTTAATTGTTTCCATATGGCTGGAAAATCAGCCACTAAAGGAGATTCTGAAATTAACTTAATTTGCCATCCTGTCGGTTCTTCAAACATATCCCTGTCGTGTTGCAAGATTGTTTCAAATTGTTTCTTAAACGAATCAGATGCAACAAATTCAGCGCATTCAGGATTTTTCATTAAGAAGTATAAATCGTAAAAATGCCGTATCTTTTTTGAAATACTTTCAACGGCATTTTGTTCGAATGAAAACCGGATTAGTGAAATTGTTTTCTCCAACAACGTTTGTTCTTTGCTCAACACATTTATCTCAAATGGTTGAAGATCGTATTGCTCTATGTATTTTTCATTTCCTGTCTGCTGTAAGAAGTCAAATGCAAAACTTTTTAAGGTAAGCCGTTGAAAAGGAAAAGGATTGGCAAATGAATTTATCTCGACAATCAATTTGTTGTTCTTATTACTTTTATTTGTGGTCACATATTCAAAAATAGATTTTCTGAATCGTGAACCTTTGCTGGTAACACCATCCATTTGCACTTCGGTTAAATCGGATGTGATTTCTTTTTCAATAGTGCGGATGATGGTTTTAATTTCATTACCTGTTTTACCCTTGTCGTTTATAATGGCAATATCAACATCCTCCGAAAATCGCTCTATCAGATTATATCCTTTTGATAGCGATGTGCCTCCTTTAAAAACCGCTTCATCAACATATTTATTTTTTGCCAATCGACTTAACACCAATGTTATCCAGTAATCTTTTTCTACAAATTCCAATTTAATATCTAAGTGCTGTGATGCAGCCCTCAATGTGTCCGAGAATAATTTTATGTCGTGGTGCAGTTTCATAACAGATTCCATTTTTCGGTAGCTATTAAAACCTTTGAAATGCCCGAAAGCTTGTATTTAGTAATCGGATTGAGCGATTTAAACAAGGGTCGTGTTATTTCGGTCTGCTGTAATTGCTCCAACATAGCTCCTAATAAAGCCCGTGTAACCGGTGGATATTTTAATGCCAATCGAACCAATGAACTTTTATCATTTTCGGTTAATTCTTTTAAGATACTTAAAAACCTTCGGCACGATGATTCTATGCCAGCATCGGGAATTTTTTTTATGTATCTTAATGCATCGAGTATTTGAAGTAAAGGGATATTTTCTTTTGTAATGGTGTTTTTTTGTTTGATAAATGAAATGGTATAACGCTCGCGCTTGAAATTTGGTCTTATTTGGTTTCGCCCTATTTGTATGGTATTGCTAACCTGCGTGGTTAAGCCCAATTGATTGTATATGCTGTAACCAGTAAGGTAACCAATTATTTTACCATTTTCTTCCAGTAAGTCTTTTACTACCTGTTTTTGGTCGGGCAACAGGTTCCCGAATGGTGTGGTTTCAGGTTTATAATATTTACCTTTGGCGAGTTTCATTATCTTACCGGAAGCCACCATTCGATTAAGTGCTTTTATAATGGCTTCTTTCTTGTTCACCTCGGTTATAAAATCAGCATAGGTGAAAATATATCCTTTCGGAAGCCTGTCGATTGTAAGTGATATGTATTCAGATATTTTCATTAATAAATTGTTTACGCAAAAGTAATAAAATTGTCCAGTAAATTATAAAATAAACTGGACATTTTGTAGCTCTGCCTTATTGTCACGTACATCGGGATAGGGTTGAGTTATCATTTACTGACGTTTTAGGGTATGAAATAATTGACTATATTCGTACCATCTTATGACGTGAGTCAGACGATAATTTTAAGCAAAGTGAAGCGTTGGGTGTAAAAACCCGGCGCTTTTTTATTTCAATTTTTGCCTCTTTTTTGCCTTCTATTTCTCGAGTGGGGGACGTTTGGGGGACGAAAACGGGTAAAGAAAAAACCAAACTACTGAATTTCAATAGTTTGGTTTCACATTGCGTGCCCAGGACAAGACTCGAACTTGCACACCGCAACCGGCACCACCCCCTCAAAGTGGCGTGTCTACCAATTCCACCACCTGGGCATTTTCGAGCGGCAAAGATAAGATATTTTTCTTTATTCTTCCTATCTTTGTAAGGTAAAAAATGTAAAATATGGATTTGCACACAACAATCTTGCAGAAGACTAAAGAAATGGCAGCCGCCTTAAAGACACAGGGCGCGGACAAACCGGCCCCGGAAGATTCTTTCGGTGTTTTTGCCAAAAAAGGCGATATGATCTACCTGGTTGGAAATACGGAAGGTCATAAGGTTGACCTCGACAGCGATTATAAGATCCAGAAAATTATGCTTTCCGCCATGAGACGTGAACTGGTCTCCTGTGTTCAGGAAATCGCCGCTGGAGGAATCATAGAAGCATTGTTGCGTGCCGCCCTGCCTGCTGGACTGGGATTTGACATCACTACCGATTCCGAGATCCCGGAAACCGAATTTCTCTTTCATGACCCCGGGACGTGTGCTGTGGTTACCGTGCCGGTTGAGAAAGATGAAGAATTGGTGCAATATTTTTTTGATCACAATGTTTCTGTAATGACATTGGGGCATGTTACCAAAGGTGATATCCGTATAGATGACCAGCCTTACGGCAATATAAAGACTCTCTGATGTGATACCGGCACTGTTCAACAGTATCGCTCCGTTTTACGACCGCACCAATCGATTGATATCGTTTGGCTTAAACAGTTTTTGGCTTAAAAAAATGGTAAGGCGGATACGGGAGGCTAACCCTGCCCGTGTGCTCGATCTGGCCTGCGGCACAGGGGTCCTGACCGCTAAGCTGGCCGCATTGGGACCACTGAAGGTTATCGGTCTGGATCCGTCGGAAGGGATGCTCGCTCAGGCAGAAAAAAGAACAGCCGGTGCCGGGAACATTTGTTACGTTAAAGGTTTTGCCGAGGCTTTGCCATTTGAAAAGGAATCGTTTAATACGGTCACGGTTTCGTACGGTATAAGGAACTTTGCTGACCGCTGTGTGGCCTTCAGTCAGATATACAGGGTGCTCGAGCCGGATGGAACGTTGTTCATTCTTGAGTTCTCACCCGATACGCCTTCCTGGCGAAATGCCTTACAACGCTTTTATATCCACTCTGTTTTGCCTCTCCTGGGATGGATAGGTACCGGAAAAAGAGCAGCTTACAAGTATCTGAGGGATTCCGTGGAATCTTTTCCGCATGCCTCAGTAATTAGCGAAGAACTGTCCGGCGCCGGATTTGCTGTGATCTCTTATACACGCTGGTTCCCGGGCATAGCCGTATTGTTTATTGCAAAAAAACTATAGATGAACATAAATTCCGGGTCCATACTGTCGCTTCTGCTTTATTTATTCTACATAGGGCTGGCTTTCTATTTCATATACGACCTGGTGTTCAGGCGTCATAATCCCATCAAGTCGCTTTCCTGGATTGTGGTCATGCTTTTGCTTCCTTACATCGGGCTCGTTCTGTATATTTATTTCGGCCGTAATTTCAGAAAAACTAAAATGTACAGCCGTAAAGGCCTGCACGACGAAAAACTCAAGCGTGAATTGAGCTCGCAGCAGGTAGAAAAATTGAACCGGCCCGACATAGAACTGCCCAACGATCTGGCAGAGCATAGAAAACTTATTCTCCTTGCGCTGAATAACAGTAAAAGTCTGCTCACGGAACACAACAACGTGCATTTGTTTTTTACGGGGAAAGAGGCTCTTGAGGCCATGTATGAATGTGCCGAAAGAGCATCGCACCATATTCATTTGCAGTCTTTTATTCTGGAAAACGACGCTATTGGAACCCTCTGGAGAAACCTGCTCATAAAAAAAGCAAGAGAAGGCGTGGAAGTACGTCTTATTTATGACGATTTTGGGAGCTGGCATCTTCCCAAAAAATACGTGGGAGCCTTACGGATTGCCGGAGCTCAGGTGGAATCCTTCGGGAAAGTGGGCTTCCCCGGATTTCGGGCTATGATTAATTACAGAAATCACAGAAAGCTGCTGATCGTCGATGGTAAATGGGGATTTCTGGGAGGAGTGAATCTTGCAGACCGTTACTACGACGGAGGTACCAGCCTGCAATGGCGCGATGCCCATATTCGCATAGACGGTGAGGCAGTTACACAGATCCAGTCGAGTTTTCTTATGGACTGGTTCTTCATCACCCATAAGAACTTAAGGCTTAGAAAAAGATACAATTACCAGTTACCTCAGCTCAATACGGAACCGGCCCCTGAAACATGTTTTATACAGATTGTCAGCTCCGGCCCCGACAGCGACTGGGCGGACATCATGCAGCTATACCTTACGCTCATTACCCAGGCAAAAAAACGTATCAGTCTCATTTCTCCCTATTTCATACCCAACGAATCTATTTTGAATGCGCTCCGTACCGCAGCCCTGGGTGGGGTGGAAGTGCGTATCCTGTTGCCGGAAGAGGGAGACAGCCGTTTTGTCCATTTTGCCAGTCTTTCGTACGTGAGTGAGCTGCTCGATGCAGGGATAAAGGTTTACCTCTATACCAAAGGCTTTATTCATGCCAAAGTAATCAGTATTGACGGCACCTGTTGTCTTATCGGCTCTGCCAATATGGATAACAGGAGCCTGGAACATCATTTTGAGGTGGGGGCCATTATTTACAACCAGGAAGTAAGCTCACGCGTTGAATCTCAGTTTGACAGGGACCTGTTAAGCAGCCGTCTGATAATACGGCGTATATGGGAAAAAAGGCCTGTGCATAACAAAATATACGAAGGCCTTACCCGTCTGCTAAGTCCTTTGCTCTGAATTATTCCACGTAAATCTCCTGGACAATGGTTTCCTGTGTGCCGTTGCTGAAACTGAGTACGGCCTTAACGGTATGCGTACCGCTGGTCAGGGTTATTCTGTCGAGCGCGTCTTTAGGTGTATTGTCGAAATACCAGTTTACGGATGCCGGGTCACTTGGGGCCGCATTTTTCATGAGCGAGAATGTATACCGTTCCCCGACGGTATATGTTTCTTTGGCGTTCAGTATGGAATGATAAGCCAGAAGCCGGGTATCTCCCATGGTGAAAGAAATGGTGGTGCCCGATTCCGAGATGTTCGAAAGATTGTACCCGGTAGCATTGTATTTCCAGTCTTCTGCGGCAGGCGTTGTGGAGGACGTGAAGGCAGTCTTTCCCGATGTCCCGGGGAAAGGAGCGTCTCCTATCAGGTCAAAACATTCGTGATTGGAGTATGCGTTAACTTCATTGTTAAGCCAACGCGAAACATATTGGCTGGTTGTGTCTACGTGGTAGATCATCAACCCGTGCCCGGGAATATAAGCGTCCCATCCCGTTTGCTGGCGATTCTCGTACAGGTAAAAATCACCGGAGGTTGAGGTGGAAGAAGTGTAGGCAACATCGTTCTGAACCGGGGCAAGCTGGTAGAATCCGCTTGTGCCCAGGGAGGTAATATCGCTGTCGGTCATCCAGCCAAGCAGGTAACGTTCCATGCATGTTAAATAGGAAGGCGTGTTGCCGTAATTGGAATAATTTCCCGTA
>Ga0265297_10010110_pt1 | contig 11939 bp, 14 predicted proteins | sample Munlanlwell13791_FD_192502 | JGI IMG/M metagenome (GOLD analysis project Ga0265297, IMG submission 192502) | Leachate microbial communities from a municipal landfill in Southern Ontario, Canada - Leachate well 137-91 | ecosystem: Engineered > Solid waste > Landfill > Unclassified | place...
TTAAAACGCGCTTTAAAAAAGCCCTAAAGAATAAATTGGATTCGATAGCTGCAGAAGAGGAGCGCACGGCATTCTTAAAAAGCTCGGATATTACAGAAGAGGTTGAAAGATTGATGTACCATTTGGAGAATTTTAGGCATAAACTCTCTAAGGTAGGCCCCATAGGCAAAGAATTGGATTTTATCGCCCAGGAGATGCAGCGAGAGGCAAATACTTTAGCAGCCAAGTCGTTTGATGCTTTGGTTGTCGGCCAGGTAGTGCAGATGAAGAGCCAGATTGAGAAGATTCGAGAACAGGTTCAGAACATAGAATAAGTGAAGCAAAAAATAGAGAAAGACAAAGGTCTGATATTCGTTGTTTCCGGGCCTTCTGGTTCGGGCAAGACCACGCTTGTTGATAAGGTCGTTAAGGAGGCGCACTTAAGAGATAAGCTAGTGCGCTCTATTTCTGTGACCACACGCAAGAAAAGGTCCGGTGAAACAGAAGGAAGGGATTATTTCTTCTTAAGCAGAAGACAATTCCTGCAGAAAAGCAAGGCAAGACAATTCCTGGAACAGACAAAATATCTGGGTTGCTATTACGCCACGCCGAAAGATTTTGTAGAAGCCCAAATAAGCAGGTATAAGCATATTATTTTGTGTTTGGATTTAAAAGGCGCTGTCTCTGTAAAACGCTTTTACCCCAAAAACACAGTAACTATTTTTATTTTGCCTCCGTCGCTGGCTGTGCTTCGCGAGAGGATAGAGAGGCGATGCAATAAAACCAAGAAAAAAGAAATCAGGCAGCGTTTAAAGCTGGCAAAAAGAGAGTTTGAGGCCTGTCGCAGGTATGATCATTGTCTGATAAACAAGAATTTGCAGCAGGCAGCAAGGGAATTACGCAGGATTATCTTAAGAAAAATAGATAAATAAATTAATTTTATGGAGGAGGCGCATGCCATATATCCCGCTGGAGAATCTTTTGGACAAGAGCAATAATTCAATTTATAAATTGGTTATCCTGGCATCAAAAAGAGCCCTGGAGATTGCCGAGGGCCAGCCAAAACTTGTAGGCGTAGATTCATCCATCAAACCTTCTACAATAGCCCTGCATGAGATTGCTGAGGGAAAAGTGCAGAGCAGAAAAATAAAAACTAAGGAATAATTAAGTGCAAAAAAAGAAAAATATTATTCTAGGGGTAACTGCCAGCATTGCCATTTACAAGGCCTGTGAGATTGTTTTAAGGCTTAAGGAAGCGGGTTTTTCTGTAACGGTGGTGATGACTAAGGAAGCTGAGGAAATGATCAGGCCGGTAGTCTTTCAGAGCCTTTCCGGTAATAAAGTTTACCGTGGCTTGTTTGATGCGCCAGAGACTTGGGAGATAGAGCATATATCCTTGGCGCAAGAGGCAGATTTAGTATTAATTGCTCCTGCCACAGCCAATATTATTGCCAAAATCACAACCGGCATATGTGATGATTTGTTAACATGTATCACTTGCGCTACCAAGGCAGGTGTTTTAATTTGCCCGGCAATGAACGAGAACATGTACCAGAATAGAATCACCCAAGAGAATATTAAAAAATTAAAGACTTTAGGTTATAAATTTGTAGAACCAAGAAGGGGCCGGCTTGCCTGCGGCAAAATTGGCATTGGTTGCTTGGCAGAAGTTGAAACTATAATTAAAGAAGTAAAAAAAATTTTATAGTCATGGCGACGTAGCCAAGCGGCAAGGCAGCTCTCTGCAAAAGAGCTATACAGCGGTTCGAATCCGCTCGTCGCCTCCACAAAAGTTTTCATTAATGAAAACTTTTGTGGATTCCAAAATAATGTATTTTGGAATCTTTCGGGCAAGTGGTGGAATGGCATACACGATGGACTTAAAATCCATTGGCCGTAAGGCTGTGAGGGTCCGACTCCCTCCTTGCCCACTGAATTTTTCTGACAAGGAAAAATTCAGTGGCACCCAAGCGAGCGAAAGTTTTGCGACAAGCAAAACAGCGAGCGGGGTGCCTAACCATAGCATAAGCATATACTTATTGCGCTGACAATATGGGATGCCGCCAAAAACAAATTTAGGTTTGACGAGGCAATAGAAACGACAGGGGCTCATAGCTCAGTTGGTTAGAGCGTTGCGTTGACATCGCAAAGGTCAGAGGTCCGAATCCTCTTGGGCCCATTTTGCTAGGATTAACACGAAATCCCGACAAAAAACTTCGGGATCAATTCGCCCCGCCTTTGGCGGGGCTCATTGAGGAGGCCAAAGTGGAGAAAAATGTTGATTTAGGCCCGATACAAAAATTAATGGATGACCCAGGGGTTGCAGAAATTATGATTAACGGCCCCAAAAAGATTTTTGTGGAGAAAGAAGGCAAAAAAGTATTAACCGATGCGACTTTTGCTTCAGAAGAAGAGATTATGAAGATGATAGAGGGTATTTATAGCGTAGGGGGCAAGAGGATATATAAGTATATTCCGTATGCGGATATCTGCCTGGAAGATGGCACGCGCGTGAATGCAATTATACCGCCGATGTCTCGTTTCGGCACAGCAGTTACTTTCAGGAAATTCTCCAAAGATATCCGTATGCTTGAGGATTTAGTCAGAAACGGCACCATGACAGAAAAAGCAGCCGAATTATTACTGGGTTGCGTTAAGGGGAAAATCAATATGATTTTTTCCGGAGGCACATCCACAGGAAAGACTACTCTTTTGCAGATGCTCTCCAGGCATTTTGCTGCAGGTGAGAGAGTAATTACCATTGAAGATGCGGCAGAATTAAGGTTAATTCAGGAAAACGTCATCTCTTTAGAGACGAGGGTGCCGGATGAGGAAGGAAAAGGAGAAGTAACCCTGCGGGATTTAATCCGCAATTCCCTGCGCATGGCTCCTGACCGTTTGGTAATTGGAGAAGTAAGAGGCGCAGAGGCAATTGATATGTTACAGGCTATGGCTACAGGCCATCGCGGAACCATCGGGATTATCCATGGCAATTCTCCCAAAGATGTCATTGCGCGCTTAGAGACCATGGTGCTTATGTCCGGAGTCAAGCTTCCCCTGATAGAGATAAGAAGAATCATCTGCTCAACCGTTAATTTAATAGTGCATTTTGAGCGCTTCCAGGACGGCAGCCGCAGGATTACCCACATTACCGAGGTAAGAGGGCTAGAGAAAGAAGAGATTATGCTTAATGACCTTTTTCTTTTTAACCTGGAGAAAATAGATGAAGACGGCAAGGTAATCGGCAGATTAAAGCCGACCCTTAGATATTATCCTTTATTCTTCCAGAGATTCCGCAGGCAGGGGCTTCTGGATGATAAGATATTCGTGAGCGATTAATTATGGACTTAGAGACTTTAAGGCATTCTTGTTCGCATGTGATGGCTCAGGCAGTAAAAGAGCTCTGGCCAGAGGTAAAATTAGGCATCGGCCCTTCAATAGAGGACGGATTTTATTATGATTTTGATAAAGAAGAGCCGTTTAGCGATACAGATTTAGCCAGTATTGAGCAGAAGATGCGCGAGATTATTTCTAAAAATGAGCCGTTTATCAGGGAAGAGTTGAGCAAGGAAAAAGCGCTGGACTTGTTTAAGAATTTAAAGGAAGATTACAAGATAGAACTTATCCAGAGAATCCCCGACGACAAAGTCTCGATATATAAAACAGGAGAGAGGTTTACGGATTTATGCCGCGGCCCGCATGTAAAATCCACAGGAGAAATCAAGGCCTTCAAATTATTATCGGTTGCCGGCGCATATTGGCATGGGATAGAAACAAATCCCATGCTGCAGCGGATATACGGGACATGCTTTGAAAGCCAGAAGGAATTAGAGGAATATTTAAAGAATTTAGAAGAGGCAAAAACACGCGACCACAGGAAACTGGGCCCGGAATTAGGATTTTTCGATATCTATCACCAGGAGGCAGGCGCAGGGCTCGTCTTTTATCATCCCAAGGGCGCGCTTTTACGCACCATAATCGAAGATTACGAAAAAAAAGAGCATTTAAAACGCGGTTATCAATTGGTGATAACCCCGCATATTATGCAGGCCGAACTTTGGAAGACCTCCGGGCATTATGATTATTATAAAGAGAATATGTTTATCTTTAAAATAGAAGAAAAGGAATTTGTCATAAAGCCGATGAATTGCCCGGGGCACATCCTGATTTATGAATCTAAAATCAGAAGCTATAAAGACTTGCCCATTCGGTTTTTTGAATTAGGCACGGTTTATCGCAATGAAAAAGCAGGTGTTTTACATGGGCTTTTAAGGGTGCGCGGCTTTACGCAGGATGATGCGCATATATTTTGTTTACCTTCGCAGCTGCGCGAAGAAATAAAGGCGATTATTGATTTTGTCTTTGAGACAATGAAGGTTTTCGGGTTCCTAGATATAGGAATTGAATTAAGTACCCGGCCGGAAAAATATATTGGTTCGGATGCAGACTGGGAAGAAGCCACTGCTGCTTTGGAAGACGCGTTAAAAGAAAAAGGCCTAAATTATGAAACTAATGTAGGAGAAGGCGCCTTTTACGGCCCTAAGATAGACATAAAATTAAAGGATGCCTTAAAGAGAAAATGGCAGTGCGCCACTATCCAGTGCGATTTTGCGCTTCCTAAAAGATTTAACCTAAAGTTTATTGATAGCCAAGGCAAAGAACAACAGCCGATTATGCTGCACCGCGTGCTTCTGGGAAGCCTTGAGCGCTTTATGGGCGCATTGTTAGAACATTATAAAGGAGAGCTCCCCCTGTGGCTGGCGCCTACTCAGGTGCTGGTTATCCCCATTAAAGACACGGTCGCAGAATATGCTTTGAAGGTTAAGAAAACGCTGGAAGATAATTCAATCCGCACAGAAATAGACAACCGCAATGAAACTTTAGATAAAAGGATACGCAATGCCGAAATAAACAAGATACCTTATTGCCTGGTGGCAGGAGAGCGCGAGGTCAAATCCGGCAAAATTTCGGTAAGACAAAAAGGCAAGGGCGATATAGGAACAATGGACCTGGGTGATTTCATAGAGCAGATAAAAGAACAATTAAAAAATCATCAATAGCATAGCACACCTGCCTACCGGCAGGCAGGTATCGGCTATCGCATAGCGATAGCATAAGCGAAAAAGAAGGAGGTGGTTGCTATAAAGAAATTTATACGTGTTAATGAAAGGATCCGCGTGCCGCAAGTCAGGCTCATCGGCCCTGACGGTAACCAATTAGGAGTGGTGCCAATACAAAAGGCGCAGGAATTGGCCGACCAGTCCGAATTGGATTTAGTAGAGGTCGCGCCTTCGGCCAATCCTCCGGTCTGCCGCATCATCGATTTCAGCAAGTTTAAATATGACCAGGAGAAGAAAGAACGGGAAGCCAAAAAGCATCAGAAACAGAGCCGGCTCAAGGAGATACGCCTCAAGCCTAATATTGATGAGCATGACTATGAAACAAAAGTAAAGCAGGCAATTGTGTTCTTAAAGAAAAAAGACAAAGTTAAAATAAACCTTTTCTTCAAGGGCAGGCAGATGGAGCATCTGGATTTAGGCAGGAAGGTTTTAGATAAATTTATTATTGATACCCAGAATGACGGACAGGTAGAAAGGGAGCCGAATTTAGAGGGCAGGATTATGTCTTTTGTAATTTCGCCGAAATAAGTGAGGCCGCAACTTATGTAACAAAGTGAACATAAGTTGCTTGGCCGAACTTATCCCGCCGTAGGCGGGATTAAGTTCAGGCGCTTGAAGTATTAATAGGAAAGGAAGCCGATGTCAAAACTAAAAACCAAAAAAGGGGTAGCGAAAAGATTCAAGTTAACCAAAAGCAAGAAGATTAAATATTCTCCTTGCGGCAAGAGCCATCTTTTATCGAATAAAAAAGCCAAGAGGCTGCGTAAATTAAGAAGGCAGAATATCTTAGAGAGCAAAAAAGATACAAAGTTTTTAAAGAGAATGTTACCTTATGGATAAAAAGCAACAGGAGGAACTAGTGATATGGTAAAAGTCAAACATAGTGCGGCAACACGAAAAAGAAAAAAGAGGGTATTAAAAAAGGCAAAAGGCTATTGGGGAGACCGCAGTAAACAATTTCAACAGGCGCGCCGCGCGCTTATGCACGCCCTTGTATATTCCTACCGTGACAGGCGCGTCAAAAAGAGGGAATTTCGCAGGCTCTGGATTACGCGCATCAATGCTGCTTGCCGCGCTGAAGGTATTACCTACAGCGCATTTATTAAAGGCCTCAAGAAATCCAAGATCGCTTTGGATAGAAAAATTCTGGCTGATCTGGCGGTTAAAGATTCACAGGCATTTAAAAAATTAATAGAAATTGCCAAGCAGTAATGCGTTAAAAGGTAAACGCAATAACATACGGAGTCGATTATGTATGTGATAATAGTGGGTTGCGGCAGGGTGGGCTCAGAACTAGCCAAATTACTCTCCAATGAAGGCCATGATGTGGTGGTGATAGATAAAACCCCGGCCTCTTTTGAGCGCCTGGGCGGCACATTTAATGGCCTGACTATGGCAGGAAATGGTTTTGACCTGGAGTTGCTCAAACAGGTAGGCATTGAAAAGGCAGATGCTTTCTGCGCAGTGACCAACGGCGACAATACCAATTTAATCTCTGCGCAGGTGGCTAAGAAAATATTCAAGGTTCCCAGGGTGTTCGCGCGTATATATGACCCGCAGCGCGCGCACATCTATGGCGCCTTAGGACTGGATATTATTAGCGGGACAATTCTTTTTGCGGCAATGCTTCGGGACAAGATTATTGAAAGCAGGTTCTCCAGCTATCTCATTGAGACAAAAGAACTGGGGGTAATCGAGATAGAAAGCAAAGATAATTTAGTCGGGAAAACCATTCAAGAGATCAATGTCCCCGGTGAATTTTTAGTTGTTGCGATTAGGAGGTTAGACGGAGTAATTATACCTGAACCGCAAACCATTTTAAAAGTAAAAGATACTTTAATGGGCATAGTTAAAGTAGCTAGCCTAGAGAAGATAAAGGAGAGGTTCAGTTTATAATTCTGAGGTGGAGCAATGTATATTATAATCGTTGGCGCAGGAAAGGTGGGTTATTTTCTGGCCAAAAGACTTCTCAAGAGTAAGCATACTGTCAGCATCGTGGAGAAGAATAGGGATATTTGCGAAGATATAGCCAAAGAATTAGAAGCACTGGTGATTAACGGGGATGCCTGTGATCCGCGTATTCTACAAGAAGCCGGCATCGAACGCGCAGATGTATTGGCTGCGGTTACCGGAGAAGATGAAGACAACCTGATTATCTGCCAGGTAGCCAAAGAAAGATTTGGCGTCCAGCGCACTGTTGGTAGAGTAAATAATCCTGATAACGAGCATACCTTTGCTGAATTAGGCATTGATGTGCCGGTTGACTCTACCAATATCATTGCCAAGATTATAGAAGAAGAGGTTTCCTTCTCTGATTTTGTTAACCTGATGAGCTTTAAGCGCGGGAAACTGGCGATTGTGCGCGTAGATTTACCTGCGGATTCCCCTGCAATTAACAAAGAGGTTAAAAATATTGAGTTGCCGCAAGATTCAGTATTGGTTTCTATTGTAAGAGGAGAAGAGGTAATCGTGCCTAAGGGGGATACGGTTTTAAGAGCAGGAGACGACGTGATTGCGCTTACCCTTATAGGCAATGAGCCGCAGCTGTTAAATTTACTGGTAGGTCAGTTATAAATGAAGATAAAATCATTTGTTAACTCAATATTAGGCATTACCACCGAGGTTTTGTATGCCTTGGTAATAATTCTGACAGGCTTCTTAGTCTGCCTTATTTTATATATTAAGCGATGATCCTTAAGCCCCAACTGGAAGACATTAAAAATATCGGGTATTATTTAGGTAAGATTATCATTGGCTTGGCCCTTACCATGCTTTTCCCCGTTATCCTGGGAATTTCCCTCGGAGAAATAAATCCAGCCTTGGATTTCTTAATCAGCTTAGCAATTAGCCTGATGTTCGGCTTAATCCTGACCAAATTATGCTTTACTGAAAAAGACCTGACCTGGATGCAGGGTATGATTGTGGTTTCTCTCTCGTGGCTGGTGGCAATGCTTTTGGCAGCAATACCTTTATATTTAAGCGGGCACTGGAAATTATATCTGGATGCCTGCTTTGATGCCATGTCCGGGTTTACCACTACTGGCTTAACATTGGCGCAGGATATCGACCATCTTTCTTATACCCATAATCTCTGGCGGCACTTATTAGCTTTTATTGGCGGCCAGGGGATGATAATTATTGCGCTTTCTTTCTTTGTCAAAGGCACCTCCGGTGCACTGAAGATGTATGTGGGAGAAGCCAGAGAAGAAAAACTGCTACCCAATGTAATTCACACAGCAAGATTTATCTGGCTTATCAGCATAGTTTACCTGATCTTAGGTACCCTTGCTTTAGGGATAGCGGGTATTCTAAATGGCATGAAGCCCTTAAATGCTTTTTTTCACGGTATATGTATTTTTATGGCTGGTTTTGATACTGCCGGTTTTGCCCCGCAATCCCAAAATATCCTTTATTATCATAGCCTGGTTTACGAGATTATAATTATGGTGATTATGATTTTGGGCGCCTTGAATTTTAATTTTCACTATAATGTTTGGTCAGGCAATAGAAAAGAGGTAATAAAGAATATTGAAACCAGGATCCTTTTTATTTCCATAATAGTTTTGTTTTTTGTGATGCTCATCGGGCTTAGTCGAGAAGGCGCATACTCTGGGGTATTGCCATTATTCCGCAAGGGATTCTTCCAGCTTGTTTCCGGGCACACGACTACCGGATACATGACAATATATGCCCAGCAATTTATTAGAGAATGGGGGGCTCTGGCGCTTGTAGCGATAATCGCTGCTATGGCCTTTGGCGGCGGCAGCTGTTCCACTGCCGGCGGTATTAAAACCTTGCGCATGGGAGTTATCTTTTATGCCTTAAAAGAAGATTTAAAAAAAATAATTCTTCCGGAAAGAGCAGTAGTGGTACAGAGATTCCATCATATAAAAAACGTATTTTTGGATGATAGGCAAGCCAGGTCCGCATCATTAATCACATTGGCTTATTTAGGATTATACGCCTTTGGTACGATAATCGGCGTATTCTATGGTTACCCTTTTTTGGAGTCACTCTTTGAATCCACCTCAGCTGCAGCTAATGTGGGATTATCCTGCGGGATTACCCAGACAGGTATGCCTGCAGGATTAAAGCTTACCTATATATTGCAGATGTGGGCTGGCCGGCTGGAATTTATGTCAGTATTTACTTTGCTTGGCTTTTTAGTGGCAATAAGGCGGGGCAAACGATGAAGAAAATTTACAGCATTTTTATCATGTGTATACTGGTCACTGCCTTCTGTTCACTTTTCACTTTTAGTTTTGCCCAACCCATCTCAAGTACAGAGTTGATTAATCATGCTAAGGAATACGACGGTAAAATTGTTGTCTACGAGGGCGAGGTTATCGGTGATATTATGGTGCGTCAGGACAATGCCTGGGTTAATGTTAATGACACAGATAATGCTATTGGTATCTGGATGAATGCGGCGCTGATTAAAGATATAGTTTATACCGGCAGCTATAAATCCACAGGGGATATTGTGGAGATAATTGGAGTTTTTCACCGCGCCTGCCCTGAGCACGGAGGAGATTTGGATATACATGCTCAAAGTTTACGCAAGATAAGCTCAGGAAAGCTATTTAAAGAAAAATTAAATCTCGGTAAGAGAAATTACGCGCTTGTTTTATTCGCGATGCTTGGATTAATATGGATATTAACTCTCTTAAAACGCAAATAGATGCGGATATAGAAAAGATAGATTCGCCTGCTAGCTTAGAAGAGGTGCGGGTGAAGTATCTGGGGAGAAAGGGTCTTGTTGCCCAGCTGACTAGTTCTATACCCGGTCTCCCCCAAGAGCAGCGTAAGACGTTTGGCCAAGAAGTGAATGAGTTAAAGGCCAGGATTTTATCTCTCTTAGATGAGAAACAGAAATCAATCTCCGGTAAAAAAGAGTTAAGTCCTTCTTATAGCGATATCAGCCTGCCAGGGCTTGCGCAGGATTTAGGCCATCTGCACCCTATCACCCAAATTACCAACGAGATTTGCGCAATATTCAGCCGCATGGGGTTTATAATTGTAGAGGGGCCTGAGATTGAGACAGAATATAATAATTTTACCGGTTTAAATATACCTTTAGAGCATCCTTCACGGGATGTATTTGATACATTTTATTTAAATACCCCAAAGTCCAACACCCAAAAGTTATTATTAAGAAGCCATACCTCTCCTGTGCAGATTCGGGTGATGAAATCACGCAAACCTCCCCTGGCAGTAGTTGTCCCTGGCAGGGTTTATCGTCCGGATGCAGTAGATGCCAGCCACTCTTTTATGTTCCATCAAATAGAGGGTTTTATGGTGGATGAAGGAATAAAGTTTTCGCATTTAAAGGGAGTTTTAGAGGTCTTTGCAAAGTCAGTTTTCGGCGAAGATATCAAGATGCGTTTTCGGCCGCATTTTTTTCCTTTTACCGAACCTTCTGCAGAGGTAGATATATCCTGCGCAATCTGCAGGGGGAAGGGTTGCTCTTCCTGCGGTAGAAAAGGCTGGCTTGAGATTTTAGGCGCAGGGATGATTCACCCCAATGTATTTAAACATGTAGGCTACGACCCTAAAAAATATACCGGCTTTGCCTTTGGCATGGGAGTAGACAGGATTGCCATGCTGAAATTCGGCATTAATGATATCAGGCTTTTTTATGAAAATGATTTAAGGTTTTTAAAACAATTTTGATCTAAAAAAAGGAGGTCAAGATGAAGGGGAAATGGTTATTTATTTGCAGCTGTGTTTTATTACAAGCCTTTTGTTTTTTTCTTCTTTTATCCACAGCAATCGCTCAATCAGAGGACTTGACTATTACCACCTATTATCCTTCTCCCAAGGGTGCTTATAGTGAATTAAGACTTTCTCCTCATATAAGTAGCACTAGTTGCAATTCATCTACCATTGGAACATTATACTACGACAGTAATCCTCCGGGAGGGCTTACAATATGCACAAGCAGCGGTTGGCAGCAGTTAGGTGTTCCTTCCGGGGCTGTGATGTCTTTTAATTTAAGAAGTTGCCCGGCTGGCTGGAGTGAATTAACTTCCGCAAGAGGCAGATATATAGTAGGCGCGCAAGGAGGAGCAAGTGTCGGTGCGGCTGTTGGGACCAAACTAAATGATAGAGAGAACCGGCCGGTAGGGAAACATTATCACGCATATGAGAAAACAATTATAGGGCATAACCAAGCGCCTGGCTCCGGTTTTCAGGAAGGAGGAGGCAGAGGAAGCGTGGATTATGTAAATACTTGTATTTCTGAAACAGGAAGCTCTTGTCTAGGCGGCTCGGTAACTGGCCCTGCGCCTAATGGCACAAATGCTCCTTATATTCAGCTTCTTATGTGTCAAAAAGATTAGTTAAATGAAGGTTACTTACAATTGGTTAAAAGATTTTGTAGAAATTAAAATCCCTGCAGAGAAGCTTGCTGACAAACTTACCATGGCTGGGTTAGAGGTGACTTCTTTGGAAGGGCGCGATGGAGATTTTGTTTTTGAAATAGAAATAACTTCCAACCGGCCGGACTGTTTGAGTATCATCGGCATAGCGCGCGAAGTAGCAGCGGTTACCGGTAAGAAACTAAAACTTCCTGCGCGGTTCTTAGCCAAGCGCCCAATAGCCGTAACCCGGCACCCTGATTTCCAGATTAAAGTTGAAGATAAAAAAGACTGCAGCCTTTATACCGCTAGAATAATTAAAGATGTGAAAGTCTCTGCGTCTGCCGACTGGATTAAGCAAAGGCTAGAGCTGGTTGGTTTGCGCAGCGTCAATAACATTGTGGATATCACCAATTATATTTTATTTGAATGTGGGGAACCTCTGCACGCCTTTGATTTGGACAGATTAAATGGGGATACG
>Ga0265297_10010111_pt1 | contig 11938 bp, 7 predicted proteins | sample Munlanlwell13791_FD_192502 | JGI IMG/M metagenome (GOLD analysis project Ga0265297, IMG submission 192502) | Leachate microbial communities from a municipal landfill in Southern Ontario, Canada - Leachate well 137-91 | ecosystem: Engineered > Solid waste > Landfill > Unclassified | place...
AACCGGGTGGCCTCGATGACGGCGTTCTTGATCGTGATGATGTTCGGCACCTGCGAACCGATGTGAAAGTGCACCAGGCGGAGGCACTGGGTGAGCTTGGCCTGCCGCAGTTTCTCGATCGCGAAGAGGATTTCCGCCGTGTTGAGGCCGAATTTGGCGTTGTCGCCCGTCGAAAGCGCCCACTTGCCTTCGCCGCGGGTCAGGAGTTTCGCCCGGAACCCGATCATGGGTTTGACGCCCGTCTCGGCGGAAATGCGGATGATCTCATCGAGCTCGGAAAGCTGCTCGATGACGATGATGACGCGCTTGCCCAGCTTGCGGCCGAGCAGGGCGAGGCGGAGGTAGTCGTCGTCCTTGTAGCCGTTGCAGATGATGACCCGCTGGTTGCTCTCGTGCATGGCCAGCGCGATCATCAGCTCGGGCTTGGAGCCGGCTTCGAGGCCGTAGTTGTAGTCCTTCCCGGCATCGAGGATCTCCTCGACGACCTCGCGGAGCTGGTTGACCTTGATCGGGAAGACGCCGCGATAGGTGCCCCGGTAGCCCTCCTCCTTGATGGCGCGGGCGAACACCTCGTTGACCTGGATGACGCGGTGGCGCAGCAAATCCTGGAAGCGGATGACCATCGGCGCCTTCAGGCCCATGCCCAGCGCTTCGTGGACCACGTCCATGATGCGGATGCTGCGGCCGTCCGTCAGCGGCTGGACCTGGACAAAGCCCTCGTGATCGACGGCAAAGTGGCCGGAACCCCAGCGCCTGAACCCGAAATGCTCCTCGGACTGCGCGGCCGACCAGGCGGATGACGACTTGCTTTTCAACGCGGGTGGGTGAGGAAGGGAGTCGCTCCAGCTCTGGGCTTGCTTTTTGAAGGGGGGCTGGAGTTAATCCGCGTTTCTTTTCCGAAAAACCCGCACAAGCAATGATTAAAATGCTCTCCCTTGTTTCCCAGCTCCCGTTCGCCCAACAGACCGCCCCGGCTCCGGCCGGTCCGTCGCAGGGAGGATTCGTCATGATCGTCTTCTGGGGCCTGTTCATTGCGGCGATGTGGTTCCTGTTGATCGCCCCGCAGCGGAAGAAACAGAAGGAGCAGCAGAAGATGATCAGCGCCCTCGCCGCCGGCGACGAGATCCTGCTGACGGGCGGCATTTACGGCGAGATCACGAGCGTGCGCCCCGACCGCCTGATCGTGCGCATCGGCGACAACACGAAGGTCGAGGTCGAGAAGGGTTTCATCCACTCCGTCGTGCGGAAATCCGGCGAAGCAGCGGGCGAAAAGAAGTGACTCCGGCCGCCCTCGGCGGCGCCGCGCGGGAGCGGGGTGAGCGGGCATCGCGCATCCGCCCGGATCGAATTTAACCAAATCACCCAATGTTGAGACAAAACCTCTGGAAACTGCTGCTCACCCTGGCGATCGTCATCTGGGCAGTGTCGGAGCTGGTCCCGCTCAAGGACCGTCCGTTTGAAGGCTACATCCGGACCGAGGCGAAGGCCTACCCGTCGGAATTCACCGCTCTGATGAAGCAGGCGGAGGAGCGCGTGGCTTCGAAGCAGGCGCCGTCCGTCTTCGTCGCGCTCAAGCAGATCGGCCGGGAACAGAAGCTGGACCTCTCCCGCTTCTTCCCCCAGATCCGGCTCGAGGCGTCGCTCAAGAACGTCGAGCGGCGCAACAACATCCTGCTCGACGAGCTGCTCAAGCGCTCGAAGGGCCGGCTCCAGCTCGGCCTCGACCTCGAGGGCGGCGTGGCCTTCACCCTCGAGGTGGCCGACAAGACCGCCGGCGCCGCGCAACCAGACACCCAGCAGAAGCTCAACAAGGCGATCGAGATCATTTCCACGCGCATCAACAGCCTGGGCGTGGCCGAGCCGATCGTCCGTCCCGTCGGCAACAACCGCATCGAGGTGCAGCTTCCCGGCGTCAGCACCAAGGACAACCCCGAGATCGTCTCCAGCCTGAAGAAGCCGGCCCGGCTCGATTTCCGCCTCGTTTATCCGTTCGGCACGCCCGAGACCATCGCCCCCGCCGAGACACCGCCGGGCTATGAGACCATGACCCTCGAACAGGAGGGGCGCAACGGCGAGGTCCACACCAGCGAGCTCTACGTGAAGCGCATTCCCGAGATGACGGGCGAGGCGCTGAGCGAGGCCTATGCGAGCATGGATGAATTCGGCCGCTTCAAGATCCTGCTGCGCTTCACCAAGGACGGCGCCAAGCGCTTCGCCGATGTCACCCGCGCCATTGCGGAGGAAAACAAGCGCACCGGCCGCCTCGGCCAGCTCGCCATCATCCTCGACGGGAAGCTCTACTCGGCGCCGACCGTCCGCGAGGAAATACCCAGCGGCAGCGCGGAGATCACCGGTTCGTTTTCACAGCGCGAGGCCATCGAGCTCGCCAATGTCCTCAACAATCCCCTCGACCTGCCTCTGGAGATCAAGGAGCAGTATGAAGTCGGCCCCTCGCTGGCGCAGGACGCCATCGACAGTGGCATCAAGGCCTCGATCATCGGGGCGGCGCTGGTGGCTTGCTTCATGATCATGTACTACACGGCGGGTGGGGTGATCGCCGTGATCAGCGTGGCGGTCAACGTGCTCGGCATCCTCGGCGTGCTCGCGAGCATGGGGGCGACCATGTCCATGCCGGGCATCGCCGGCATCGTGCTTACGATCGGCATGGCGGTCGATGCCCACATCCTGATTTTTGAGCGCATGCGGGAGGAGCTGGCGCTGGGCAAGACACTCACGGCCGCGTTTCACGCGGGCCACGAGAAGGCCTTCACGACCATCGTCGATGCCAACCTGACCACGGTCATCACCTCCGGCTTGATGATCTTGTTCGGCACGGGCCCGGTGAAGGGCTTCGGCATCACGCTCACGATCGGCATCTTTTCCACCATGTTCACGGCCTTGATCGTGAGCCGGATGCTGCTCGAGATGTCCATCGGGTCCGGACTGATGAAGCGGTTTGTGATGATGAGTTTCCTCAAGCCGCCAAAGATGGACTTCGTCCGGTGGGGCGCCCGTTTCTTCATGGCCTCGTGGCTGATCGTGCTGATCGGGGTGATCGGGGTCGGCATCAAGGGACATGCCATCTATGGCATCGATTTCGCCGGCGGCGACGATGTGCAGCTCGCGTTCAAACAGCGGATCGATCCGGGCCAGCTCCGCACCGCGCTGGAGCACGCCAAGGTGGGCGAAGCCAACCCGCTTTATCAAAGCGATTTGTCGGGCGGACACGAGACGCTCAAGATCCAGACGGCGACGGGCCACGGTGAGGCTGCCGTCGCTGCGCTGAGCCAGGCTTTCCCGCAGGCACAGTTCACCGTGATCGGGACCAATTCGATCGGGCCGGCTATCGGCAAGGAGATCCAGTGGAATGCGTTTCTCATGATCGGGCTTTCGATCATCGGCATCATGCTTTACGTGGCCTTCCGCTTCGAGATGGGCTACGGGATGGGCGCGGTGGTCTCGACCATTCACGACGTGCTGATGACGATTGGCATCTTCGTGCTGTCCGGACGGCAGTTCAATGCGTCGATGGTGGGCGCGATCCTGCTGATCGTGGGTTACTCGATCAACGACACGATCGTGGTATTCGACCGGATTCGCGAGGAATTGAAGACCAATCCCACCGCCAGCCTGCGGGACATCATCAATCTGGCCACCAACAAGGTCTTCAACCGGTCGATCCTCACCAGCTTGACGACCTTTCTCGCCGCGTTGGCGCTTTATCTCTTTGGCGGCGGCGTGATCAACGACCTGGCCTTCACGTTCCTCGTCGGCATTGTCACCGGCACGTTTTCCTCGATCTACATCGCGAGCCCGATCTTCTACTGGTGGCACAAGGGCGACCGGAAGCACGTTGAGGCGCACCACGACATCGCGCCGAAATACGAGTGGACCGGCTCCAGCAAGGTCTCGCAATAGGCCGGATGGGTAGGGCGGGTTGGCCGCAATCCGCCGCCGCGCGGTCCGCCTGATGCGGACCCGGCGCGCCCAGGCGCGCGCCCTACCTGCCGAAGCCCTGCCCGCCATGCGCTGGATCGATACTCCCTTGCCCGCCGCCGAGGTGGAGGCGTTCAGCCGCCGCCTCGGTGTGAGCCCGGTGCTGGCCGGCCTCCTCCTGCGCAACGGCCTGCATGAGGCCGGGGCGGCCACGCGGTTCCTGCGGCCCGCCCTGGCCGAGCTGGAGGACCCGTTTCTGCTGCCCAACCTGGACGCCGCCGTTACGCGCCTCAAGCAGGCCATCGCGCGCGGCGAAAAGCTGGTCGTATTGGGCGACTACGACGTCGACGGCGTCGGCAGCACGGCGCTGCTCGTGAGCGTGCTGCGACGCTTCGGGCTCGACCCGCGCTTTGTGGTGCCGCGGCGCCTCGAGGAGGGCTACGGCCTGAGCCGCGGCGCCATCGACCGGGCGCTGGAAGCCGGCCGGCCGGACCTTTTCATCGCGCTGGACTGCGGCACCAACTCGCACGACGAGCTCGCCTATCTCCAGGCGCAGGGCGTGGACGTGATCGTCATCGATCATCACCGCTCCAAGGAAAAACCGCTGAGCGGCGGCATCCTGATCAATCCGCACGTCACCGGCGGCGCCGATGATGCGCCCTGGCGCAACCTCTGCACGGTCGGCCTCGTGTTCAAACTCGTGCACGGCCTGCTCAAGCAGCTCCGCGCCGAGAACCATCCGGTCGCATTCCGGATCCGGCTGAAGGAATATCTCGACCTCGTGGCGATGGGCACGGTCGCCGATCTCGTGCCGCTGGTCGGCGAGAACCGCATCCTTTCCCGCCACGGGTTGCGCATCCTCCAGCAGACGCAACGCCGGGGCCTGCGCGCCCTGATGGAGGTGTCGGGGCTCAAGCCGGGGCAGGAGATCCAGCCGGTCGACATCTCCTTCCGGCTCGGACCGCGGATCAACGCCAGCGGCCGGCTGGCCGATGCGGCGCTGTCGGTCGAGCTGATGTTGAGCGACGACGCGGCATTCTGTCTCGACGCGGCCCGCCAGCTCGATGGTTTCAACCGCGAGCGGCAGGAAATCGAACGGCAGATCACCGAGACAGCCGAGCGCCTGGTGGAGGAGCAGTACAGCGAGGCGCACGGCCTCGTGCTGTTCGACGAGGGCTGGCATCCGGGCGTGGTCGGCATCGTGGCAAGCCGGGTGATGCGCAAATATCACCGGCCGTGCATCGTGTTGGGAGACGAGAACGGCCTCGCCAAGGGCTCCGGCCGGAGCCTTTACGGCCTCAATCTCGTGGAATTGCTCGGTCCCTGCGCCGATTTGCTGACCAGCTGGGGCGGGCATCCCATGGCGGTGGGCGTTTCGCTGCCCCGGGCGAACCTGGAGGCTTTTCGGGAGCGTTTCGCCGCGGCGGTGCGGACCAGCCAGCACGGCCAGCTGGCCGAACCGGGGCTGGAGATTTCCTCCTGGCTCACGCTCGAACAGGTGCGCGACCCGCTGATGGAGGAACTCGACACCCTGCATCCCTTTGGCCAGGGCAATCCCGAACCGGTTTTCGGCATCCGCGATGTCTGTTTCACCCGGCGGCCGGAGGTGTTCAAGGATCAGCATTTCCGCTTCCAGCTCCCGGATGCCAGGGGCCGCCGCGTCTACGGGGTGGCGTGGAAGCTGGCGCACCGGCTGCCGCCGGTGGGAGCGCCGGTCGACCTCGCCGTGCAGCTGGCCTGGAACCTCTACAATGATCGCAAACTGCTGCAGCTGGAACTGCTCGACTGGCGCCCGGGCGGCAGCGAGGCGCGGAATTCTCCGGCCGCTCCTTGATTCCCCGCACCAGGGTGTTTCAGACGGCGGGAGTTTGTAACGCATTACGTTGCAAACTCCCACGGGCGGCTCTGCGCGGATTCACCGTCGAAGGCGCGCGCTCTGATTTCATCGTGCCAGCACGCGCTGACAACGGCTGGAAGCCTGCCGGAATGAGTCCACGATAGGGCCGGGAGGCTGGAGCCGCGACGGCCCCGTCGCGCGGGTCCGGCAACGGCGCCGAGGGTGCCGCCGCTCCAGGAAATGTCCTTTCCGGAATTCAAGTCTGGTTCTTTGGTTCTGTCACGTTTCCACACAGGCCTGGGGCGCAACTTCGCGCTTGCAGTTCCGGGTGAAAGCTTGCTTCTCTCCCCCTCTTTTCGCGCCCATAGCTCAACTGGATAGAGCACCAGACTACGAATCTGGGGGTTGCAGGTTCGAGTCCTGCTGGGCGCGCCATTTTTTTGGCCGGACCGGGGACTTTGGGGTGAAGTGCGTTTTCCGGTCTGCCCAAAAACAAGGCCCGCCGGAGTGGCGGGCCGGGCGCAAAAAGCAGGGCCGGATGGATCACTACGCCGTCTTCGGCAGCAGCACACCCAGTTCCACGGCGTGCGGATGCTTGCGCTTGACCTTGAAGAACCGGGCGCGGCGGCGCAGCATCCGGTCGAGTTTGTCCACCAGCAGGTCGACCGATTTGTGGCATTCGTCGGAAGCGACGCTGCAATTCATGTCCGGCCCGTGGATGATGATGTGTCCCTTGGCGACAAAAGGCTGGGTGACATCGTTTTTCCCATCATATTCCAGCTCGACCCTAATCCGAACGATGCGCTCCTCATGGCGAAACAACCGGGCGACCTTCTCCTGCACGTAGAATTTAAGCGAGGGGGTCAGGTCGAGGTGAATGCCGGAGACGATCACTTCATGATGATTGGTCGCAGGGTTCATGATTGTGGTTTCTTGAGGGTTGACTAACAAGAGACGGCGAGACGCACGCAGAGTTCCCATGCCGGCATCCCATCCACTCCTCCACCAGTTCGGCGCCGTCTTCCCGACGGGCGGATCTTCCGTTGTGGAAAAATCGTTCATCGAACCGGATGGAATTATGCAGCTGAAGCGCGCTCTTTTCAACTTATCTTGGTCGAATCGGGGCCGGCCTTTCGTGCAGCTTAAGTCGGGCCAGTCTGCCGGTGGCGCCCGCCGGCCTGGTGACCTCGAGCGGCGGGCGCGGCAGATATTAGGTTTCGGGGAGTCCGGGCCGTTGTTTTCCCCGCCGGACCCGGTCCCGGAAGCCGCCGGCGGCAAGACCGGGGATTTTTCTGGGCGTGGCGTTGTTCGCCGCCACCGGCCATGAGTGTGCGGCCCGGCCCCAGCGCGCCCCTGATCGACCCGGAGGATTTCCGCACCTGGATCCTCTACGAGGATGAGCGGCTCCTCGTCGTCAACAAGCCCGGGCTCATCGTCTGCCATCCATCCAAAAACGGACCCTGGTCCAGCCTGGTGGGGGCGGCGCGCACCTACCTCGGCCTGCCGACCGCGCATCTCGTATTCCGGCTCGACCGCGAAACCAGCGGGGTGGTGGTGCTGGCCAAGGACAGTGGCACGGCCGGACGACTGCAGAAGGCCATGGAACGGCGGCTGATCGGCAAGAAATATGTGGCCATCCTGGAGGGCGAGATGACCGGCCCGGTGACCGTGGACCGGCCGCTCGGACCCGATCCGGACAGCTGCGTCACGATCCGAACCAAGGTGGTCGCTCCGGATTCGCCCGGTGCGCAGACCGCCGTGACGCATTTCGAGCCGCGGACAGCGGGTGGTGGTTTCACCCTGGTCCGGGTGCGGATCGAGACCGGCCGCAAGCACCAGATTCGGGCGCATGCGCTCTGGCTCGGGCATCCCGTGGTGGGCGACAAGCTCTACGGTCCCGACGAGCGGCTCTACCTGGAATTTGCCCGGCAGGGCTGGACGGCGCGGCATGCCGCGTTGCTGCCCCTGCCGCGTCAGGCGCTCCACTGCGCTGAGATCGACCTGCGTCCGGCGGGCGAGCCGCATGTCTTTCGGGCGCCGCTGGCGGCAGAACTGGCGGATTTCTGCCGGGCCAGGCTTGGCATCGCGGGTGATTTGTAGGTCGGGGTTCATCCCCGACACCCAGTTTTGATGCGATACAACTCACCGCAACCACTCGGGGAACGACAGATCGTGAGGAAATAAACGCACCCGGGTTGCGACCAGCGGCCCCGCCTGAGCCGAACTCATGCGATAGGATCGTTATTTCCCTCGAGAACGCGCCGAACGGTTCGGCGAACGCGGTCGGAGCCTGCTTGCAGGCGATTTCTCCTCTGCCATCGCGAGCAAGCCCGCTCCTACAATTGAATGAGTCCGGCTGAGCGCACCGTAACCTCGGCAGGGTCCGTGCTCCCCAGCCATGCCGGCACGCTAGCGCGAGCTCTGCTTGCCGCACGCCAAATCTGCGTCCGCTCCAAAGTTGTCGGGCGTAAAGCCCGACCTCCAGGGGTTGGCGGAGGTTTCCACCGCAATCTGCCCGCGCCTACCGCGCGATCAACTTCAGGAACTCGTCGTTGGTCTTGGTCTTCGACAGGCGGCCGACCATGGTCTCGGCGGCTTCCTCGATCTTGAGGGGCACGAGCGCGCGGCGGAAGAAATGGATGCCCTCGAGGCGCTTCGGATCGATGAGCAGCTCCTCCTTGCGGGTGCCGGAGGCGGCGATGTTGATCGCCGGCCAGATGCGCATTTCGGCGCATTTGCGGTCGAGCACCATCTCCATGTTGCCGGTGCCTTTGAACTCCTGGAAGATGACGTCGTCCATGCGGCTGCCGGTCTCGACGAGGATCGAGGCGATGATCGTGAGCGAGCCGGCCTCCTCGGTGTTGCGGGCGGCGGCGAACAGCTGCCGCGGCTTCTCCAGGGCGCGCACATCGAGGCCGCCCGAACCGGTGCGGCCCGAGTTGCGCTGGGTGTTGTGCGCGCGGGCAAGGCGGGTGAGGGAGTCCAGCAGCAGCACGACATCCCGCCCGGCCTCGACGAGGCGCTTGGCGCGGTCGATGGCCAGATCGGCGATGCGCAGGTGATTCTCGACGTTTTCGTCGTTCGACGAGGCCCAGACCTCGGCCGGCACGCTGCGCTTGAAATCGGTGACCTCCTCGGGGCGCTCGTCGACGAGCAGGATCATCACGTGGCATTCCGGGTGGTTCTCCAGCACGCCGAGCGCGATGTCGCGCAACAGCGTCGTCTTGCCGGCGCGCGGCGGGGAGACGATCAGGCCGCGGGTGCCCTTGCCCAAGGGGCAGAAGAGGTCCATCGCGCGGGTGGTCATGCGGTGGTCCTTCATCTCGAGCTTGAGCTGCTCGTTGGGGGTGATGGTGGTCAGCTGGGTGAAATCGGGCACCCGGCGGCGCGCATCGATGTCAAGGCCGTCCACCTTCTCGATGAAGCGGACCTTCGGGTTGGGAAAGCGGTCGTCCGGCGTGGCCGTGGCGGTGATCACGCTGCCCTCCCTGAGTTTGAAGCGGCGGATCAGCTCGCGGGGCACGAACGGGTCGGTGGGACGGTGTTTGCCGTTGCGCGAGAGATCGAGCAGCGTGCCGGCCTTGTTGTTGTCAAGGTCGAGGATGCCCTCGACGCGCAGCACGTTGTCGGGCACAGGCCCACCCTGAGCGGGCGCCTCCGGCACGGCTGCGGCGGGCGGCGTTGGATTGTTTTCCATACGATTCTTCTGAAAAAAACTTCCGGGCACTTGAGACCAAGCAAACCCTGCGTTGTGTAAGGGACTGATTCTTAGTACCCAACCATCAACTCAGGTTACTTGTGACCGATTCAACGATTACCTCCGTTTCTCGTGAGAGCAGGATCTTCAAGCCCTCGGCCGAGTTCAAAGGCCAAGCAAACCTAGGAAGTCTCGCCACTTACCGTAGGCTCTATGCCGAGTCTGTCAACGCTCCAGAGAAATTCTGGGGCCGGCAGGCCAGGGAACACCTGCTCTGGAGGAAGCCTTTCAAGTCGGTCTTGCAGTGGAAGCTGCCGCATTCCAAGTGGTTCAGCGGCGGGCACTTGAATGTCGCGGAGAACTGCCTCGACCGGCACCTTGGCACCCATCGGGAAAACAAGGCCGCGATTATTTTTGAAGGTGAGCCTGGCGACGTCCGCACGCTCACTTACCGGCAGTTGCATCACGAGGTGTGCAAATTCGCCAACGTGCTGGGATCGCTGGGGCTGAAGAAGGGCGACCGGGCTGCGATTTATCTGCCCATGGTGCCCGAGGCCGCCGTGGCGATGCTGGCGTGTGCCCGGCTGGGCATCGTGCATACGGTCATCTTCGGCGGCTTCAGTTCCGAGGCCATCAAGGACCGGGTCAACGACTGCCAGGCAAAGCTCATTATCACCGCCGATGGCGGCTGGCGGCGCGGGCGGATTATCGAACTCAAGACCAGCGTCGACCGCGCCCTGCCGCACACGCCCAGCGTCCGGCATGTCGTCGTGCTCAAGCGCTGCGGCAATGAAATTCCCATGACCGCCGGCCGCGATCTCTGGTGGCACGACCTCATGGCCCGCGCCTCGGATGTGCACAAGGCCCCGGCCCACGAATCCGAGACACCGCTCTTCATTCTCTATACCAGCGGTTCGACCGGCAAACCCAAGGGGGTGCTCCACACGACCGCCGGTTATCTGCTCGGCGTCACCCTGACCACCAAGTACGTCTTCGATCTCAAGGATACCGACATCTACTGGTGCACCGCCGACATCGGGTGGGTGACGGGGCACAGCTACGTCGTCTATGGGCCCCTGGCCGGCGGGGCCACCGTGCTGATGTACGAGGGTGCGCCCAATCATCCGGAGCCCGACCGTTTCTGGGACATCATCGATCGCCACGGCGTCACCGTCTTCTATACGGCGCCCACGGCCATTCGCGCCTTCATGCGCTGGGGTGACGACCATGTGCACCGCCACCACCTGCGCTCACTGCGCCTGTTGGGCAGCGTGGGCGAGCCCATCAATCCCGAGGCGTGGATGTGGTATCACCGGACCATCGGCAAAAAACGCTGTCCGATCGTCGATACTTGGTGGCAGACCGAAACCGGCGCCATCATGGTCACGCCGCTGCCCGGGGTCACCCCGACGAAACCCGGCTCGGCCACCCTGCCGTTCTTCGGCATCGTGCCCAAGGTCGTCGACGAGGCGGGCCGCGAGGTTCCGCGCAACACCGGCGGCCGGTTCGTCATCACCCGGCCCTGGCCCTCGATGCTGCGCACGCTCTGGGGCGACGATGAACGGTTCAAGCGACAGTATTGGAGCGAGCTTCCCGGCGTGTATTTCACCGGCGACGGTGCGCGGCAGGACCAGGACGGTTATTTCTGGGTGGTCGGCCGCATCGACGACGTGCTCAACGTCGCCGGGCACCGCATCGGCACCGCCGAGGTGGAAAGCGCGCTCGTGTCGCACCCGTCCGTCGCCGAGGCCGCGGTCGTGGGCCGGCCCGACGATCTCAAGGGTCAGGCGCTCGTGGCCTTCGTCACCCTCAAGACGGGCATCACCCCCGGGGATTCCCTGAAGGAGGAATTGCGCAACCATGTGGCCAAGGAGATCGGCGCGCTCGCCAAGCCCGACACCATCCGCTTCGCCGCCGGCCTGCCCAAGACCCGCTCGGGCAAAATCATGCGCCGGATCCTCAAGGAAATTGCCGCCGGCGGAGCCGTGAAGGGCGACACCACGACGCTGGAGGATTTCTCCGTCGTCGCCTCGCTCCAGCAGGAGGAGTAGGGGCGCCGGCAATATTTTTGCAGAACGATCCCGGCCGCCAGCGGGCGTGTACCCGGCTCAACTCTGCACGGTCAGGCTTGAGGTCACGTTGCGGACGCCGCGGGTTTCCAGGGCCAGGGCGATGGCGCGGCCGATCAAGGCCGGCGACTTCACCACGCCGCTCAGCGTGATGTCGCCATCGCGACAGTCCACGCTGATGGCCAGCGCCGAGAGGTCGGAATCGAGCACGTACTTCGCTTTGACGACGGCGATGATGCGCGCGTCATCAATCCGCTCGCCGACCGCCGTGGTTTTGGCGCGGATGACCTTTCCCGTCTGGACGAGATCCTGTTTGATGTCCTCGGGAGTCAGCTTCCATTCCCGGAGTTTACGGTCGAGGGAATCCCTGGCCCCAACGGCGGAATCCTTTGCTTCACC
>Ga0265297_10010112_pt1 | contig 11938 bp, 7 predicted proteins | sample Munlanlwell13791_FD_192502 | JGI IMG/M metagenome (GOLD analysis project Ga0265297, IMG submission 192502) | Leachate microbial communities from a municipal landfill in Southern Ontario, Canada - Leachate well 137-91 | ecosystem: Engineered > Solid waste > Landfill > Unclassified | place...
TTGCCTGGTCTGGGAAGTCTGGTCTAAACTCCCGGCCGCGTCTTTCAAACCGATAATATTTTTGATCCCGGCCAGGCGCGCCGTTGTTTCCGGGGTCATGTTGATCCCGGTCCGGCCCGGGATATTATAAAGAATTATCGGTAAAGAGGTAGCGGCGGCAACCGCTTTAAAATGCTGGTAGAGCCCCTCCTGGGACGGTTTATTATAATATGGAACGACCAGCATGATCCCGTCGACCCCGACCGCTTCAGCTTTTTGGGTCGATTTGATCGACGTTTCGGTAGAGTTGGAACCGGTCCCGGCGATGACTTTACATTTACCGCCAACCGCTTTTTTTACTACTTTGTAAAGTTCATACTCTTCCTCGTGGGTCAGGGTCGGCGATTCGCCGGTCGTCCCGTGGACCACCAAAGCGTCTGATCCATTGGCCGCCAGATATTGGGCCAGCTTTTCCGCACCCGCCCAGTCGACCGAAAGATCGGCTTTGAATGGGGTAACCATTGCCGTTAAGACATTACCAAAATTAACCATTGACGCACCTCCGAGAATAGTTAATTTTACCATATTCCGGAAGCAAAAAACAGTCGGCTTCACCCCATAAAATCCCTTGAAATTTCAAGGGAAAGCCGGCGACATCATAGAGGGATCAATTTTGCCAGTTATTAGTAATATCGATAATTTTCGCGGTTTAATGGCCCAGAGCTTGCGTAATTTTTACGCCCGACGCGGATTGACCGGTCACGGGCTGGGACATTACGCCGCCAATTTGCAGGCGATCGCCCTCCGGCTTAAAGCCCAGGGCCTGGCTCCCTGCGAAATAAAACGAGCCCTGGTTGCCGAACAAGCCCCTTTACTCCTCTTCCAGGGACGGTACATCCCCAAGAATGAAAGCGAGCTCCCATTTCTGACCATGAACAACTGGGAATCGGTTTTCTCCAGACTCACGCTAAGCCCCAGTAAAGCCGCTTTTGCCAAAAGGCTCCAGACGGAAGGAAAAACGCTGCTCCACAGTGGAGAAGTCGGATTTCAGGAGCATTACGGCGGACAGGGAGAACGATTAAAGATCAGGAAAGCGAAATACCTGGCTACCCCCGACGACCTGAGAACTGCCTACCATGCCTTCCTGGAACGATCGGGAATCGACCGCAAATCAATCCCCGCCCTCCCACCGCTGGCCGATTGGACGATCGGCGAACGCAATTTCCTGGGCAAAGCGTTTGAACTTTACGCCGACTGCAAAGCGGCCGGCAAAAGCGAGTCCGAGATCAAAACAGTTTTCTCCCGGATCAAGTTCAAGATGGTCCTTAGCCAAAACGCCGGAGCCGAGATCGTCGAAAACCTGGTCAAAAACAATTTCTTCGGCTTTGCGCCCGGGAACTTCATCTTTATGTACCAACCCCAGCATCCGACTTTCGGGGTAACGGAAACCGGGGAACTGGAACCGGACCTGAAGTATCCGACCCAAGGAAACCATGGCCTAACGACCTTCCATTCGCTCCTTCCCAACCAATGGTTCCGGGTCGTGCCTGGTGAAGCGCCGGGAAGTTACCGCGAAGAACGGTTGACGACCGAAGACTACAAATTGTTCCAACGGGACCTAAAGATCATTCTCTTCGAATCGGTCGAAGACCTCTCCCAGTACGAACACCCGATCGATTATGGCTTTATCGGCAAGATCGCCCGCCAGGGAGAGGCCGACGGGACGGCGTTCTTCCAGGAGATCATGAAACAAAAAGAAGAGTATCCCCAGCCAGGCGGAGTCTTTGCCCATCTGTTCGATAAGCGGACGCACCTGAACCGTAACGCGATCGTCGAATCAAACCGGACCAGCTTAAGACCGGAAGAGATTGTCCTGATCAATCGGGGCTGGGGCGGAGTTTGGCAGCCGAATACTTTTGACTCGCTCGTGGTCGATTCCCCCATGCTCGACGACCTGCACCCGACCTTTAAACCTAAAGGAGAAGAGCCGGTCGTCCGGATCGAATCGGAGATCCCGTTCGGCGATCCCAATCTTTATTTGCCGACCGTTTATTACGTCCTCAACCGGACCCTGGCCAACTTAAAGGTCCCGGGCGATATCCCGGCCGCCCGGCAAGCCATGCGGCAAATGGAAACTAGACCGGGACTTTATGATTTCGCCAGAAGTTTTCTCGGCTTGGAAAGAAACAGGTAAAATGTCAACCATCCCGCCGCCCTCTTCAAAATTAAGATTTTTCCGCCGGGACGGACAGGCCGGCAAACCATGGGACCGCGGACCGTCCCGCCACGCCGAGATCCGGGAACCGCAGCAGATCTTTTTGCAAACCACCAATCATTTACAGGTCGCCTGCGACGCGTTGAATAAATTAGGGATCGGCAGCGAGCAGGAGATCGTGGCGCGCGTTTCCTGGGACGGCTCAAGCTGTCTGGTCAACCGTCAAAGAGGCTTGCGGCCAATGGCCTCCGCGCTGAAAGCGACCGAACGCCTCGGCTGTCCGGTCTGCAACAGCGAAAAACAACCTTACTGGACCTGGCAGGTCCCCGGTGGCGCCCGGCTTTTCGCCTACGCGCCGGAACAGCCGCATTTGCCGCAACAGATCAATATCCCGCTCTCACCGCTCCATAAAACCGATTTGCGGGACCTTCAGCCGCACGAATTTATTTTCCCGCTCCTCTTCGCCAAACAGGTCTTGAGCGAACAGATCGCTAAAGTCCCGGAGAGCGATCCCGTCGCCTATATCCATCTCGGCGGGGTCGGTTCGTCGATCGTCCATCCGATCATGGTCGTGGGGGCGCTCTGGCATGACGCGATCTTTTATAATCAAACCCGTTTTGATATCGCCGCCCGTTACTGGCATTTATTCCAGCGCGACATCCTGTGGGAAGAACACCAGCAGATCATCAACGGCAACGAACGGGACCTCTTTATCGCCCAGATCGGTGGGAACAATAACCCGAACCGGGGCTGGCTGCTCCATTCCCCCTTTTCGCCGCTCGCCCCCTATCACCTCCGGATCAGCGCCTTGCAGGAAGGGACTTATAACTTAATGAACCTGGACCGGGCCGAGATCCTCCCGCTCGGTTTCGCCATTTGGAGCGCGGTTTCCATGCTCGGTAAATTGACCGACGGGGCCGGCAACCCGGCAATCAACAACGTCGAGATCAACTTTTCAATGATCAGCCCTAATGACGCCCAGCTCAATCCCAAAGCCAGAATGCACGTTGAAATAATTCCGCGGGAAACCCAACAGGCGGCGATGGAATTGATGAGGATCCCGGTCGTCGACGACCCGACTGAAGTCGCGGCAAAATTAAAAAGCCTGGCCGCCGAAAACCCCCTTTCTTTCGAACAGTCCGCGATCATCGCCCAGATTTCCGCCGCCGCCGGGATCATCCGCCACACCAACCGGAGCAATGGCGGGCTGGCTGGACGGCAACCGATCAGCTTGAACGTTATTTTCGATAAAGCCAATAACACCCATAAGATGACCCAAGTATCCGGAGATATCGAAACAACCGTCCCCTTCCGCTGGCTACTGGATAAAAATACCGGGACCACTTCCCTGATCGTCCCCGGCGGTTGGAGTTCTGGAACTTCGGAGATCGAATTCCCGCAGGAGAGCAAGCCGAGCCGGGAGCCGTGCTTCGCCTGCGACGTCGAGAACCTGGGCTATCCGCATTACAAAATGACGATCAACGGCCGCGAGATCGTGGTCGTGACCAACGCCTTCGGCTTTTCCGGCGGTCAGGCGGCGGCAGAGCCCCTCTCGTTCAATGAAGAGATCGAAGTCCGGTTAGGGCATGGCCTGGAAAAGCTCCTTTACGGCCCTTCCCATCTGCTGGCTTTTACCAAAGACCACCTGGTCGATTTTACCGACCTAACCCCTTATCACCATGACATCCTGGTCCGGATCTGGCACAAAGCGGCCAAGGAACTTTTTCAGAAGAACCCGCAAAACAGCCGGCTGGTCTGCTTCGTTAATCTCGGGGTCGAAGCCGGGGCCTCTATCCCCCACTTCCACACGCAAATGGTCGAGCTCCCGGCCACCGTCTCCGGTAACATTGAAAGACGGATCTCTCAAGTCGACACCGAAGGCAGGGTTATGTTAAGGCAAAAAGAAAATAACCCTTACAATCAGGTCAGGGGATTGGCGCTGCTGCAGGACGGGATCTCCAGCCGCGACCTGATGGCGGAAATCTTTACCAAAGCGGAACAAAGCGGACTGGTCCTGTTCGAGGACGACAATGTCATCGCTTACGTCGAAGAGACCCCGATGTTCCCCTACGAAATGATCATCAGGGCGAAACGGCTGGGAGCGAACAGCTTGCTCTATCTCAAACCGGAAGAGCTCGACTCCTTCATTAAAGCAATGGGGGTCATGCAAAAAGGTTTTGTGAAGATCGGGGTCAACAACATCAACATCGTCGACGAATCGGCCCAATACGACAACCGGAGTTCTTGCTGGCGCTACGGCATCCGCTTCCTGCCGCGCAAGGTCAACGACACGCAAAAGAGGATCGGCGCGCTGGACTTGAAAGGGGTCTTCCTGGTCCCGGTCTCGCCGCAAAGAGCGGCGGAAGAGTTTAAAGAAGCGATCGGTGGGCTGGTCGAGGTTCGGCCTTAAGCGAGCCCAAAAACTTTTTTTACCTCTTTGATCTTGTCCCGGAGCTTGGCCGCCTGTTCAAAGTTGAGCGCGGTCGCCGCCACCTTCATCTCTTCTTCCAGCGCCCGGATCAGCGCGGGAACTTCATCTTGCGGCACGAATTCCTTGAGTTTTCTGATCTCCTCTTCCTTGCTCTCTTTGATCCGGTCGGAAATATCGGAGATCTCCTTCACAATGGTTTGAGGCGTGATCCCGTGCTTTTCATTATATTTGACCTGGAGCTGGCGCCGCCGTTCGGTCTCGCCGATCGCCCGCTTCATTGAGTCGGTCACCTTATCGGCATACATTATGACCAACCCGCCGGCATTGCGGGAAGCCCGCCCGATGGTCTGGATCAGCGAAGTTGCCGCCCGGAGAAACCCTTCTTTATCGGCATCGAGGATCGCCACTAACGATACTTCCGGCAGGTCTAACCCTTCGCGCAGGAGATTGATCCCGATCAGGACGTCGAACTCGCCTAGCCGCAAACCGCGCAGGATCTCGATCCGGTCAAGGGTTTCAACGTCGGAGTGGAGATAACGGACCTTGATCCCCGCTTCGTTCATGAACTCGGTGAGGTCTTCGGCCATCCGTTTAGTCAGGGTCGTGACCAGGACCCGCTCTTTTCTGGCAACCCTGGTCTTGATCTCCCCGATCAAGTCGTCGACCTGGCCTTCGGACTTTCTGACCTCGACCGCCGGATCGATCAGCCCGGTCGGCCGGATGATCTGTTCGACGATCTGCTGGGAGTTCTTCAATTCATAATCGGCCGGGGTCGCCGAAACAAAGACGACCTGGTTAAGCCGCTTTTGGAACTCGTCGAAATTAAGGGGCCGGTTATCATAAGCCGACGGCAGACGGAAGCCAAAATCGATCAGACTGGTCTTACGCGCCCGGTCGCCGTTGTACATCGCCCTGAGCTGGGACATGGTAATGTGCGATTCATCGATGAAAATCAGGAAATCTTTCGGAAAATAATCAAGCAGGGTCGACGGCGAATCGCCAGGCTTGCGCCCGTCAAAGTGCCGGGAATAGTTCTCGATCCCGGAACAGTATCCCATCTCCCGGATCATTTCGATATCGTACTTGGTCCTTTTCTCTAATCGCTGGGCCTCAACGATCTTTTTCGCCTTGTTCAAAACCTTGAGTTGCTGATCCAGTTCTTGTTTGATCGATTGGATCGCGCTTTCGATCTGGTCTTCGAAGGTAACGTAATGGGTTCCGGGAAAAATGTAAGCGACCGGCTTTTCATTGACCTTCCGGCCGGAGACCCCTTCCAGTTCGGAGATCCGGGCGATCCGGTCACCATCGAGCTCAACCCGAAGGAGGTTCTTTTCATAAGCCGGGAAGATCTCGACGATATCCCCCCGCACCCGGAAACGGCCCCGTTTCAGCTCAAAGTCGTTCCGTTCATACTTAACCGAGATCAGCTTTTGCATCAACAGCTCCCGGTCGAACTGGTCGCCGACTTTTAAAGTAATGACCGCCCGCTCATAATCTTTGGGGGTACCGAGACCGTAAATGCAGGAAACCGAAGCGACAACAATAACGTCTTTGCGGGTCAGAAGCGACATCGTCGCTTCGTGCCGCAGACGGTCCAGTTCCTCGTTGATCGAGGAATCTTTCTCGATGTAAGTATCGGTGTGGGGAATATAGGCTTCCGGCTGGTAATAATCGTAATACGAAACAAAGTATTCGACCGCGTTGTGCGGGAAAAAGTTCCGGAATTCCTGGCAAAGCTGGGCGGCCAGGGTTTTATTTGGAGAGATAACTAAGGTCGGCCGCTGGACCCGTTCGATCACGTTGGCCATGGTAAAAGTTTTCCCCGAACCGGTGATCCCGAGGAGGGTTTGAAATTTATCCCCGCCAATAAGGCCACGGGTCAGTTGGTCGATCGCTTTCGGTTGATCGCCGCGCGGCTCGAAATTAGAAACGACTTTAAAATCAGGCATAAGAAATTATAACAAAAACCCTGAAATTAAACAAAAAACCGGGCGAAATCTACTTGTAATGCTTTGTTCTATCTTTGCCCGTCACGGGAATCCAATTAAAATAGGGAACTGCGTCAGCGGCACGCTTTCCGCCCAGCACGATCAGGTCAAACGACGGATCGCCCTGGCAACCGAAACTGCCTGGCAAACGCTCGATCGCCCCGAGGTTAAAGACGCCTTTCTGCGTGATCTACAAAGAAAGTTTTTTCACGTCAATCAAATCAGCGAACCGACCTTTGCCGCTTTTAATTTCCTAACCCACACGTTTGAAAACGGTAAAGGCCTTGAATTCTACGGTCTTTGCCATCAAGACAAACAAGAATTAAAGGATTTCAGTGAAGCGTTTCAACAGCTTACCTGGGTCAGCAAAGGGGCTCATCGCCGCCTTTTCCTGGCGATCACCGGGGTCATGGCCGATCCATCGATCGACGAGTTGGAAACCCCGCTCTATTGCGCGATGCTGGGTAAAATGGACAAGGAGCATGGCGGACCAAGCTTTTCCTCGATCGTTTCAGTCGCGATCAGCGAACAGTTAGCGGAAGACAAATCGATTGCAAATCAAACCGGCACTAAAAGCCTCATTTTTTCTTTAGCCCGATTGAGCAGTTACGGATATCAGGGAATTCCCACCCTTCCGTCATTTATGCGGCGGCCGGCAAAGAGCTAGCGTCACGGAAACTCCCCAGCTCATAGGCCGTTGAGAAAGGAACCCAGCCCTTTTTTACGTGTAAGCGGTCCCGAATTAAATTCTCGCCAAACAAACCGACCCCAAAATTATTATCAACGTTTGAATGGATGATCTTGTAGTTTGGCTGGGTCGCGTCAGGAGAAGTTGCCCAGGATTTCTCCCTCTCGTGGCCGGAATAAATGTAGACTTGCGACGGCGCGACCCCGAATTCCACCGCTAACCGATTAATAGCCGCTTTAATATGCGATTTGCCGTACTGTTCTTTTGAAGTATCGGGCGTTTCTTCAAACCGGTTCCAAAGGATCTGATCAACCTGTTGCTGATTATTTTTCATTTCGACCATCTCCCGGGTGGAGGGAAAAGGAAGATTGGGGATCGCCGAATGCGCCATGTAAACAACCCCATCTTTGTGCTGGATAACCGCTTGCAGCGGGCAACTGTCAAAGAAGGCTTGATATCCGGCGATGATCTGGTCGATCTCAGCTAAACTTTTTCCCTGATTTTGATAGTAATTTATCGTGTAACGGAGGAACTCGATCGTTTGGGGAACGAAAGTACGCGGATCTTTCGGATCGACATTTTTCCCCAACCGTAAACCCCTGGCTGATGGATCGAGAACACCTAGCGCGTGGAGATCGGAAAACAGCTCGATCCCCGGATCGCGTTGATGATTATAAATATACTCCACTACCTTCCTGCGATCGGCCGGGGACTTTACTCCATCAAGGATAACATCGTGGTTCCCCCTTAAAATATGGACCTGATTTGGATAAGTATTCTTCAATTGAATGACCGCGTTAAGCAGGCCAAGAGAGGCGCGCATATCCGCCAGGTTGGTCTTGCTCTCCGGATGGATCAAATCGCCCAGGAAAACCAAAGAAAGTTCTCCCGAACGGAGCTGAGGCCCGAATTCTTTTAGGATCGCGTTCAAGCGGTCGACATTGCCATGAAGATCGCCGATCGTCACGACGCCGCCAGCATGTCCTTTTATCCTGATCAAGGAACCTGGGGCCACGCCGACCGTCGACTGCCGCAAACAAAACTTATTGTAAACCCCGCTGGCTTCCACTTGATATTTATAAGCGACATCGGCCAGGGTCTTCCTAATATCGGTAATTTCATTAAAAAGATTAGCGACCGTCAAGACCGGCTTGGTCGCCACTTGAGGATAAGAACGGGTATTGAATATCCGATGGTAGAACTCGGCCGCCCGATGGTAATAATTATTGATTTTTGACATACGGACTCCCTTTATTACTTATCGAAAATAGCTACGTCTTACTTGCGCCCTTAAAAGGCCAAAGAAACGAGCTTCTTTAAGTCTGGGAGAGAACCGTTATTTTCGATGATTTCATCGGCAATTCGTTTAAAGCTCGCGGCTGAAGGTTGAGCCTTCATTCGTTCGCTGGCTTGTTTTTTAAGCAATCCTTTTTTCAGGAGCCTGGCTAAACGGACTTTCTCGCTGGCGGTCACGGACCAGACTTCGTCAACCAGCGGAATCAGGCCGATCTCTTTTAACAGAGCGGCATTTACCACAATGATTCTTTTCCCGTGTCCCGTTCCCCGTGTCCCGTTTACCAGATCCCGGATTTTTCGTTCTACTTCTTTTTTCAATACTGGATGCACCAGCTTATTTAGCTGTTTGAGCTTCTTGGGATCAGCAAAAACTATCGCGCCCAGTTTCTGCCGGTCGATCGCCCCGCCCTTTTTCAGGATGACGGCACCGAAGCTCTCAACCAGTTTTTGCCAGAGGGAATAATCACGAAGGTAGAGTTCATGAGCGACTTGATCGACCTCGATCACTGTCGCTCCGGCTTTGGCCAATAATCGGGCGACCTCGTTCTTGCCGGCGCCGATCGGGCCGGTTAAGCCGATAACTCTATTTTGGGAGCGGTTAGTTAGTTTTGGCATTCGACTTTTTTATTATAGCACGGCATTTTTTCGTTGACAAAACCAACTCGCTAACATAAAATGAGATCAATGAAGTTGCGGAGGATTTTATTCCCGGTCTGCTTTGTTTTTTTGGTGACCGCGGCCCACGCGATCGAGGTAAATTTCCCTTACGTTAACTTTAATCTCAAGCTCCCGCCGCTGGAAAACCCCTATCCCGGACTGGGAAGTTACTTCACCACCATCTCCCTGGGCCAGAAAACCGTTCTTTGGAACCCGGCCTCTCTTTCCAAGCTTAAATTAAGCGAATATTCTTTTGACGGCTTCCTCGGCTCCGGCCGTTATAATGGAGTAAAGACCTCGCCAATCGATGAGCAAAGCGGTTCGATCGATCTCAACAACAATCCCGGCAACAACGCCAAAGTCAATTACGGGCTCTTCTTCCGGGAACCGGAAGATATTTCCGCCAACGCCGCCGCGGCCAAGGTCGACCTTAAGACCGACGCCAAAGCCGAGAGCGCCGCTTCCGGACTGAATTTCGCCGCCGCCCAACGGGTCAACGATTGGCTGGTGGTCGGCTTTTCAACCAGGAATCCGGTCCAAGCCGACCTGGAAATGGCCGGGCTTTTTCCGGTCACCGGCAAAATGTTCGCTGATCTCCACAATTTCCGCTCCGACGATCTCTATATCGATAACACCGGCATTCTTCATTATACTTTCCGTTCGGGAAGCCTGATCACGACAACCGAGACCATCTCCCCGGTCTGGAGCGGCTTTCTTTCCCAGGAAGTGACCATTCCGGTCCATAACCTGGCCGAACTCCGGAACAACATCATGGTCGAGTCCCCTTTCGTCGGCACGATCGCCGGCAACTACCGGAACTTCCACGCCGGGCTCAATCTGATCCCGGTCTCCGCTTACGGCGAGATCGATAACGATATCAGGACCGTTATCCCGGCGGACGCGACCGACCAGTTCGTTTATGTTCCCAATTTCGATCCGAACGATCCTAATTCCGGCGGCAACTGGATGGTCGACCCGGACCTCTACGGCGCGCCGGCCGGTTATTCCCGAAAGCAGATCAAGCTCCCGGCCGGCGAGATCGTCGCCAACGCCAAATACCGCGGCTTTTACCGGGGAACAGCCAGCCGCTTCGACCTCGGAATGATGTATGACGTCAATGATTGGCTGGTCCTCGGTCTCATGTTCGAAAATTTTACCAACTCCGCGATCACGATGAAGGGGAACGGACTCTCCGCTTTCTACTCCTACCGGGAGATCAACACCCAGGAAGCCAATACCCTCTTCCAGCCGGGGAGTCCGGCCAGCTGGACGCCGATTAGCGACCACTGGATAACCTCTTACGAAGCTGGCGACACCAAACTTTTAATGGAAGAAGAAAAAACTTTTTCCCTGCCGAAAAGATTCCGCTACGGGGTCGCTTTCAAACGCCCCTTCCTGATCGCGCTCGACTGGGAACAGAACCAGAACCCGATCAACCTGCGGATCAATGACAGCAATAATCAGCCCCGGGATATCGCCATTCGCGACCTGAATTTTCTGCACGTCGGCATCGAAAGCCAGCTGTTTTTCCTGCCGATGACCGTCCGCTCCGGACTGACCTGGCTCTTTAAGCCGACCGTCTCCGGCTTGACCGCCGACGAGCAAAAAAGCGTCGACGACACCTTCTCGTACGCCGGCGGTTTACCGGTCAGGCTGGATTTTGGAACAATGATTAATTTCTGGAACTATAAAGTCGAAGGGGCGCTCGGTTTCAGCGCCCTCTCAATTTTCAACACCCTGCAATTCGACTCCAACAACCTCGATTTGAGCAAAACAGTTTTCGCCGGCCTGTCGGTCGAGAATGACCCCTGGAAGGTCGCTTACCAGGCGGAATTCGATCCCGCCTCGACGGCCAGCGCCTATGGGACCAAGGGAGCCGACGGCAGCGGCAAAAAAGAATTCAACTTTTCAGACATCAAAATGATCCAGTCGGTCGGAATAACCTACAGGTTTTAATTATGAAAAAGAAATTGCTCGTCGCCTTGTTTTTCTTGGTCGCCGCCGCTCCGGTCTTTGCCGCGGTTAATATAATCAATGAGGAACTGACCAGCGTTGACGACACCTCTTTCATCGTCACCTGGACCACGACCGACGAAGCGGCCGCTACCACGATCGAATACGGGATCGGCGGCTACTACGCCACCGCGACGGTTAGCGGCTCAACGAACTATCATTACTGCCAGGTCAGCGGGCTCTGGCCAAATACGACCTATAAATACCGGGTCCGCTCCGGCGGCGCGCTAGGCCCGGAACGGAGCGTCACTACTTTGGAGCGGCCGGCCGGCGACTACCTTTTCAGTTTCGCGGTCTTAAGCGATCCGCGTTACGCCGAAGGGAAAACCCCGGACAGTACCGGCGCCCGGGGACTCCCCTATTCGGTCTGCGACAAGATCATCGATTCGACCGTTAGCGACCTCAACTCTTTGTCCGATAAACCGGCTTTTCTGGTCCTGAACGGCAATCAAGTCGACACCTGGACGACCGATTCCGGCGATCAGGCTAAAAACCAGTTCAAAGCGCGGCTCGCCTCTTTTACCGGCGCCAGCGACCTGAACAATCCAAATTACCGGCTGAACGCGGTCCCCGGTTATTACGATAAAAAAGCCGACTACACGACCAATTGGATCAGCGACAACCTGAACCCGCTCCGCAATAACTTCACCCAATACGTCACCGCCGACGCG
>Ga0265297_10010113_pt1 | contig 11938 bp, 8 predicted proteins | sample Munlanlwell13791_FD_192502 | JGI IMG/M metagenome (GOLD analysis project Ga0265297, IMG submission 192502) | Leachate microbial communities from a municipal landfill in Southern Ontario, Canada - Leachate well 137-91 | ecosystem: Engineered > Solid waste > Landfill > Unclassified | place...
CCAAACTTTGTTTTTCTTTAGTTAACTCTTGTAAAAGTTTAAGAGCGACCAACATCGGCGCTTCATAAATACCATGATCAAATTTTACAAAAAAATGGCCACTACTTTCTCCGCCAAATACAGCTCCGGTTTCAATCATTTTTTGTTTGATTAAAGAATGCCCCACCCGAGTAATAACTGGCACACCACCATTTTCTAAAATTATATCTTTCGTAATTCTACCTGGTCTAATGTCATAACAAATTGTCGCTTTCGGATAAATTTGCAAAAATATTTTGGCCATAATACCACGTACAATCGCTGGATCAACCATTTCTCCTTGATTATCAATAAAAAAAATCCTATCACCATCACCATCAGTGGCAATTCCCAAATCCGCCTTTTCGGCTATTACTCGTTTTTTTAAATCCACGACATTTTTTTCTTCAAAAGGATCCGCCAAATGAGACGGAAACGTACCATCTAATTCCCAATTCATTTTAACGAGTTCTATTTGGGGTAATTTTTCAAATAATTTTTCTAAATATGGAGCTCCCATAGAGTTAGCTGTATCCACCACGATTTTAAATTTTTTAATTTCTTTCTGATTAGCATAGTTAAATTCAAAATCAACATGATCTTTTAAAACATTATCTTTTTTAATAACTTGCTCTTTTTTATGTTTAGTCTCAAAATTATTATTAGCCACCAAATCACACAGCTCTTCCATACCAGTACCTTTACCAAATGGCATAGCTTTATCTCTGACAATTTTTATACCATTATACTCTTTGGGATTGTGAGAAGCAGATACTTGCAAACCACCATCATATCCATAAAAAGAAACAGCAAAATAAAAAGTAGGAGTAGAAACTAACCCAATATCAACCACATCTATTCCTTGATCTGTCAACCCATTAATAACAGCCTGAGCCAAAGCAGGAGATGACAAACGCATATCACGCCCCACCACCACTACCGTATCGTCTCGCCCTAGCTCTTTTTGTCGTATTTGGCCATAAGCCCGGCCAATTTTATAGGCTAAATCCTCGGTTAATTCTTCTGGGTAAAGTCCACGAATATCATAGGCCTTAAATATATGTTTGGGGAAATCCATACTTTTATTTATTTAATATAATTATTTAAAGTATATGTTAAAAATAAACAAAAATCAACCGCCAAACAAAAAAAATAGCTTGTCAAACCACTCCAAATCGAGTAAAATAAAGCTACTAACTACGGGTAATGTATCCGAATAATTTTGAATTTATTAAACTCAAATAAATTATGAATATTGTTGACCGCTTTTCCACCAATGTCCACGAGGTTTTAGGAAACAGCATAAAAATGGCTACCCAATTAAACCATCTTTTTGTGGAACCAATCCACATTTTTCTTGCTTTGGCCAACCAAAAGGGCTGTTTAGCTTATCAAATTATGGCCGACCTAAAAATTGATCTAAAAACAATTGACCAAGAATTGGCTAATTTAAGTTATAAAAATAATCAGCTAGAAATTGGCCAGCAAAAAAAGACTAATTCCACTACGCAAATTTTGATATCACCTTTGTCTGAAGATGCTAAAAAAGTTATTGAAAAAGCTATGATGATGGCCTCGGACTGTGGGCATAATTTTGTGGGCACGGAACATATTTTGTCGGGAATTTTGTCTATTGATAATCCGCAAATTTTAAATATCTTAAAAAAAAATAAAATTAAAAAAGGAGATTTAATAGATAGAATTGATGAATCCCTAGAAAATGCTGGCCACCTCTCTCAAATGTCCAACACCGCAGATATGGCTTCCCAAATATCAAACAAGATATTTGGTGAAGAAAATAATTTGCACGGACAACCATTAACCTTGGAAAAAACGGCTAGTAAAAAAAATAAAACAACATCAGTTTTAGAAATGTTTGCCACTAATTTAAACAATGCGGAAATACAAAAAAATATTGATCCTTTAGTTGGACGCGATGAGGAAGTAGAAAGATTAATCCAAATACTTCATCGCCGAAACAAAAATAACCCTATTTTACTTGGCAATCCCGGAGTGGGAAAAACTGCCATTGTAGAAGGTTTGGCCAAAAAAATATATGAGGGCATAGTCCCGACATCATTATTAAACAAAAAAATATATTCTTTAGATATGGGACTTTTAATCGCGGGGACGATTTACCGAGGAGAATTTGAATCCCGCCTTAAAAAAATTGTGGAGGAAGTTATAAACAACACTGATATAATTTTATTTATTGATGAAATCCATAATATTGTAGGAGCGGGGTCTCAAAATGGCACCATGGATGCTGGCAATATTCTAAAACCAGCTTTAGCTCGCGGACAAATTCGTTGTATTGGGGCTACTACTCCTGAAGAATACAAAAAACATATTGAAAATGACCCAGCTTTAGAAAGACGCTTTCAGCCTATTTTAATTAAAGAGCCAACTTTGCAAGACACTGTGGGAATTTTAAAAGGCATCAGAAAAAATTATGAAAAATATCACCAAGTGCAAATAACTGATGAAATAATTGAACTGATGGTGGAACTATCACACAAATACATCAACAATAAATTTCTGCCAGACAAAGCCATTGATTTACTTGATGAAACTTCCGCCGCTAAAAAATTACAAATAAAACCCACAGCTATAGAAAATGAAATTATTGAAATAAAAAAACAATTAGAAAAAATAATTGCTGACAAAGAAAAATCTGCCCAAAATGGAAAATATGATCAGGCATCAAAATATAAAAAAGAAGAACAAATCACCCAAACTAAAATAAAAAACTTAGAGAAAAAATTAGTGGCCCAAAATAAAACTCATCTGCCAATTATCACTACCACCGATGTTGTCTCCCAAATATCAAAAATAACTGGATTAGATAAAAAAGATTTTGATTTATCCACCAAAAATTCCTTAAACATTCTAAATAAAAAAATCAAAAAACAAATTGTTGGTCAAGATGAAACAATTGATAAAATTACTGACGAAATTAATCGCGCCCGACTTAATTTAAAAACCAGCGAAAAACCTTTGGCTTCATTTTTGTTTGTTGGTAAAAGCGGGGTAGGTAAAACAGAGCTAGCCAAAGTATTGGCTAGTACCCTTTACCCTAAACAAGATGCTCTTATTCATTTGAATATGAGTGAATTTAGCGAAGGTTTTGGAGTCTCAAAACTTTTAGGCTCCCCGGCTGGTTATGTCGGTTACAAAGAAAATAATCAATTTACCGACAAAATAAAATTAAACCCCCACGCAGTCGTTTTGTTTGATGATATAGACAAGGCACACAAAGACGTTGTTAAACTACTTTTACAAATTTTAGACAATGGCTACATTAATGACTCCACTGGCAAGAAAATTTCTTTTAAACATGCTATAATAATATTAACAACCAATGTGTGCTCCGAAGAACTTGAAAAAACAAGCTTTGGTTTTGACCAAGAAAAAAAGAAAAGTAGAAACATATTAGAAAAACAATTGACCGACTCTTTGAAAAAATACTTTTCTGGAGAAATAATAAACCGTCTCGGAAACATCTGCATCTTTAATAATCTAAATGAAACCGATATGATTAAGATTGCTAAGTTAGAAATAGATGACTTGAACGAAAAACTAAAGCAACATCACACGGCTATTTTATATACTAATAAAATACTCGCCGAAATCATAAAACAAAAATTTTCAAAAAATACTGAAGCCCGAGAATTACGCAGAACTCTTCGTGAAATTTTGGAAAAAAATATCGCCCAGCACATCTTAAATAACAAAACCACCAAAGAATACGAGCTGAGTTTGAACAATAAAGAAATAAATTTAAAATAGTATGGTCGCCCAACCAGCAAAAAATCTATATGATGACCCGGCGGAACCAAAAAGTTTAGAAAATAATGATCAGCAAGAAAATATTGTAGATTTTCAAAATTATGTCCAACAAAAAAAAGAGGCAGAAATTGCAAAACAAATTAAAATTGGCAACGAAATGAAACGGGCTCAACAACAGCAAAGACTTGAGAAAAATAAAACAGCTCGGGCGCAAGATCCAAACAGCGGTGAAGAAAATTTTCTGCCTTATGGCGAAGCTGGCGGTCAACAAAATAAAAAAAATAAAAAAACTGCAAAAGCAGAAGATGAAGATGAAGAATCCGAAGAAAAAAAAGGATTGGGAGAACAAATGAAAGATGGGGCAAAAGACAAAATCAATCGCTTGGGTAAAACCCCTATGTCTATTATCAACAGAAAAAAAATAAAACAAATTAGAAAAAAAATTAAAGAGCAAACCACCCAATCTGATGAGGTTCAAAAAAAAATAGCTAACGCCAATAAATTATTAAGATCATTTAAAAATAAAAGATTCCGGGCTTTAATGATGGAAATGTATCGTGATTTAGGAATATCCTTAGCCGAAGGGGTAGCTTCGGCCGTAACTTTTATAGGAGTTGTCCTTTCTATTTTTTGGTACTGGTCACTTAACCTTTTGATAATTCTATTCTTTTATGTAATTCTTAAAAAACCATCCCCTTCAGTTTTGCGACTAATAGCTGGAGATACTGTAAATCGTTCGCAAATGTATCAAAAAAATATTGAACGAACTGAAAAGTTAATTAAAGATTATGAAAAAAGAAAGGATAAAATCCAAAAACAAATTAGAAAATTAAAAAAAGAACAAATTCAATTAACCAATATATTAAATTAGATAATCACAAAATTATGAACTATAGAAAAAAACAAATATTATTAATTACTCTTTTTCTATTGACTGCCCTACTATTAGGCTTTATATTGTATTATCTTTTTACTCGCACCTCTTTTATCAAGCCATTACCAACCGAACCAACAGCAACCACGACTATTCCTGGTCTGCCAACTTCTGGAGAAAAAACAGAAGTTGTACCGGGTGAAGGAGAAGAATCGCCAACCGTATTGCCAACTGCTGGCGAAATTTCTAAACCAGGTCCCAGCTACACTAGACCACAAGCAGTAGAACGCCTAACTACTGATTATGCTCTTTACCCAGCTATTAAAACAGACGGCAGTCTTCGTTATCACAATGCCAATGATGGCAAATTCTATAAAATAACGTCTGATGGCACAGCTGAAAAATTATCTGATAAAGTTTTTTATAATGTTGACAATGTATCTTGGGCCAATGGAAAAGATATAGCAGTTATAGAATATCCTGATGGTAGTAATATAATTTATGATTTTGAAAAAACTAAACAAGTAACCATCCCTAGTCATTGGGAAGAATTTTCCTTTTCACCAACTGATAGCCAAATTGGGGCTAAAAGTATGGGGTTGTCCGACAGTAATCGTTGGCTAATATCTGTAAATACAGATGGTACTGGCACCAAATTGATAGAACCGATGGGAAATAACGCCGATAAAGTAGATGTAAGCTGGTCGCCAAGCGGACAAACCATTGCTCTTAGTCGTACTGGCGATGTGATTGGTAATGATCAAGAAGAAGTTTTATTTGTGGGGCTCAATGGCGAAAATTTTAAATCTCTTGTAGTAGAAGGTTTTGATTTTAGACACCAGTGGTCAGATGATGGCAAACAAATACTTTTTAGCACCTATAGCGACCGAAGTGATTATAAGCCAGAACTATGGATAGCTTCTTCATTTGGAGATAATATCGGTTCCAATCGCACTCTTTTAAATTTGGATACTTGGGCTGATAAATGTACTTTCGCCGGTCAAACTGCAATTTACTGTGCTGTGCCCAAAACTATGCCGAGAGGAGCCGGTATGGCACCAGAAATTGTCAGCGATGTTTATGACGACTTATATAAAATTGATTTAAAAACTAAAGTAAAAACCCCAGTGTCTTTAGATGGTGATTATACTATTGATAGTATCAGCTATGACGCCAGTAATAATAAAATTTTATTTACTAATAAAAATAAAACTGGCATTTTTAAAGTGAACCTATAAAATAATATGAGTAAAAATAAAAAAACTTATTTAATTTTGATACTGGGAATCTTGATACTAGGAATTTTTGTTAGTAGCGCTCTGAAAAAAAATTCCCAAATAAATGTAAACAAAGAACCAAAATTAATTGTAGAATCAGAAATAGTAGACATACCAATTGACCAAAAAGTTGATCCTATTTTAGGAAATCCGGGAGCAGAGACAACCATCGTAGAATTTTTAAATTTTGGAACTTGTAAAGAAAAATGCCGATTAGACCAACAAAAATTAATGACTTTTGTCAATCAAAATCCTAGAAAAGTACGTTTAATTTGGAAAGATGCTCCTAATAGCAACATCCTGCTATCTACTGACAATGAATTGGCTCATGTTACCGCCTATTGTGTGGGTACCAAAGGCAAATTTTGGGATTTTGTAAATTTATTAACCAACACCACTGAAAAAATTGATGAAAATAAATTATATTATTCTTTTAAAGCATTGGAATTAACTGATGCTTACATGAGCACTTGCCTCAAATCAGATCAGGCTACCGCCAAAGTCAATGAATCATTTGCCGTGGCACGTGCACTTAATTTACGAGGATCACTAAATTTATTTATAAATAATAAAAAAATATATATAGATAAAGATCGAGATATTTTAGAAATTTTAAATAGATTGTTGGAAGAATAACCTTAACTTATGAAGTTATTAATCAAAACTTTTTTATTAACAATTTTTAGTTCGGTGCTAATAATTTTACCAGTCCAAGCCCAAGATTCTTTAGGAACTTGCACTTGTAGTGAAAGAGGAGAAGCTACCTCGGTAGATAGCGGAATGATAGGCGGAAATTTTTATACCCCAACTGGTTATGATTGGGAACCGCTAACTGAAGCAATGGTTTTTGATACTGAATCTAATGATTGCGCCAATGGCATTCATATAATAAGTAATTATGTCAGATACCGAGACTGCAATTTTGTATTAACAAACCCAACTATAAAAACTTTGGCTGACGAATTTAAAATTTCCGAACCAATTTTAGGGTTGACCTGGCCTGGTCTTAATTTTACTAAAGCCGAACAAGCTATTTATACCGACGTTTATGGTCAACGCTATTTACAAATGCCCTGGCTGGCTGAATTTATAAAAAATTTATACACTTATACTCTGGGTATTATCAGCATAGTAGCGGTAGTGATGATTATAATTGAAGGGATAAAAATAATTTTAGGAGGCGCGGGTGCTTTGGTGGGTGGCGAAAATAATACTACCTCCGCTCGTTTAAAAAATATTACCAGAGTAATGATTGGGCTTTTTATAGCTTGGGGTTCATATTTAATTTTGTATCAAATAAATCCTGACTTAGTAAAATTTCAAATTCTACAAGTGGCGTATGTGGAAGAAATTGATATGCCCGCCGACTACAGCACCCCCACTGATGTTGGAGAAATTGGAAATGTCTTTCCTAATAACTGGGTACCTTTTGCTTCTTTATCAAACTTAAACGGACAAGAAAATAGAATGGCTAGAAAAGATTTGGTAGATGCTTTTACTACTGCGGTAGTTAAATATGGCGGAGTAGTGATCTTAGGTGACGCCGGCCGATCACCACAACAACAATACAATATTATGAAAACAAAATGTGCTTGTCCTAGTGAAAATAAATTACCTATGGATGTAAATAAAAGTGATTGGTATAAATATTGCAGTAAAATAACATTAGAAAATGGCCGACTAACACAAGCAGGTGATTGTGCAGTGGTAGGTCTTTATATCAATAGAAAAGATGGGGTATTTCAAGGGCCTTTAGCTGGACATGTGGCAGGCAACGCTGTTGATGCTAACGTTCCTCCCAAATCCAATTTGCCTTGTAGCCAATTAGATGAAAAAGAAAGATTAAGTGATGGAATTTTAAACACTGGAAGTATCAGTAAAGGGCAATGCATCCCCAAAGCTCAACAAGAATTTATCGGCGTTATGTTAGATAGCGGTTTTTGTGTGGGTCTTAATGCCAAAAGTAATTTGCGCGAAGCTTGGCATTTTGAATATATGGGTAACGAATTAAGACTATCCGGTTTTTGTGCTAATAAAGAAACGCTCAAAAAACAATGGGGCGAAAAATTATATTATCTAAAATAAAATTATTCCAAATGAACGCCAGTAGCTAATCTTTTCATGCGTTGTTTAAATTTTTTATCAGTCCAATTATCCAAATTTAAAATTACCAATTGCGCGGCTTTCCGCGCTTTTTGTATTAATGCCTTATCTGACAATTTAGCAATTTTTAATTTCATTCCCCCGCTTTGTTTTTTGCCATAAACTTCACCCGGTCCCCGAGTCTCCAAATCTTTTTCGGCCAATTTAAAACCATTATCTAACTGTTCAAAGTATTCTAAACGTTTAATACTATCAATATTATCAGTCTCAGCAAACAAAAAACAATATGATTGATGTACTCCCCTCCCCACCCTTCCCCGAAATTGATGCAGTTGAGCTAACCCAAAATTTTCCGCTCCCTCAATCATCATAATCACAGCATTTGGAACATCCACCCCCACTTCAATTACTGAAGTAGAAACCAGTAAATCAATTTCTTTATTTTTAAATTTGGCCATCACTTTCTCTTTCTCGGCCGATTTCATTTTTCCATATAAATAACCAACTCGCAAATCTGGATAAATTTCTTGGGATAATTTTTTGTACTCCGACAACACTGACTTTTTTTCATTGCCTTCTTGTTCATCCACCAAAGGACAGATAACAAAAACTTGCCGACCAGCTTTTATTTTTTCTTTAATAAATTTATAGGCTTCGGATCTTTTATTTTTAGGGACTAGACGAGTCAAAATCTTTTTTCGACCTAACGGCATTTCATCTATGGGCGAAATTTCCAAATCACCATAAAGTGTTAGAGCCAATGATCGAGGAATCGGCGTAGCAGTCATAGATAAAAAATGTACTCCCTCATTTTTTTCTTTAATCATTTTTCTTTGCTCTACCCCAAACCGATGTTGTTCGTCCACTACCACTAAACCTAGATTTTTGAAAATTATGTCAGCCGATAAAACAGCGTGAGTGCCAATCAAAATATCTATGCCCCCGTTAGCTACCAATTCTTTTATTCTTTTTTTACAACCAATACTACTGGTTTCCAACATATTTTTATTAGCTAACTTTATGTTATCTTTAGTTAATAAACCAATTACTATCTTTTTAGGCAACATTTGCTGTAAACTATTAAAATGTTGGGTGGCCAAAATTTCTGTCGGTGCGAGCATGACCGCTTGCCAATCATTTAAAACAGTATTTAAAAGTGCCATACCTGCTACTACCGTCTTGCCGGAGCCAACATCGCCAGACACCAAACGATTCATGGGATAATCTTTAGCTAAATCTTGCAAAATATCCCAACTGGCTTTTTTCTGAGCGCTAGTTAATTTAAAAGGTAAACCCTGTACAAATTTTTTAATTTCGGTTTCTTTAAATTTAATATTAGGGGCTATTTGTTTTTGTCTTTTTTGTCTAGCCAATTCTCCTTTAAGTTGTAAAGTAAAAAGCTCACCAAACTTTAAACGCTTCAAAGATGTATCCAAATTAATTTCATCAATCGGAAAATGCGCCCCAGACACTGCACTTTTTATATCAACCAAATCATAATCCTCCAAAATATTATCTGGAATCCATTCTTCTAAATCAACAACGACCGAGATTACTTGTTTAATCAAAAAACGAATTTGTTTTTGAGTGATTCCAGATGTAGTTGGATATATTGGCACCAGTCGTCCAGTGTGCACACCAATTTTAAGGGAAGGATACAGGGTGGGGTCTTGTCCCTCCTCCCTTTTTAAGGGGAGGATTGAGGTGGGGTCTATACCAAAATTCATACTTACTTTTTCATAGGTCGGCGAAACTAATTGTGCGCCAATCACATCTAATTTAACTTTACCAGACAAATTAACCATATCCCCCGGATGTAAAACTTTAGTTAAATATGATTGATTAAACCAAATAACCCGCAACACATCACCATTACTATCAGCAAAAATTGCCTCAGTAATATTTTTTTTGCTTTTCCAACCACGACGATTCTTAATCATTTGAAGTTTAGCCAAGACTGTTATATCTTCTCCCGCTTTATTTTTTAATTCCGAAATACTAACCAAATTACGAAAATCATCATAACGAAATGGAAAATAAAAAAGTAGGTCTTGCACACTTTCAAGACCCATCTTCTTTAATTTTAATTGTAGCTTCGCTCCGACGCCAGAGAGTAGAGCAATATTTGTACACAAGCGATAAGTCATAACTATTTTAACGTCGTTATTGGTCTTGATTGCGTAACATAAATTTTTTCATCTGCTATCGCCCATTCAATATCACAAGGAAAACCATAGTGTTGTTCAATTTTTTGACAAATTTCTGCCACCGCCATAATCTGCCGACCGGTTAATTTTTGTTTTTCTCCTTCGCTCTGACTCAAGTCTATCCATTCATTTGCTTCTCCATCAACTTTTGACTTTTGACTTTTGACTTTCAACTGTTTAGTTTGACACCCAATATTAATATCAAAGATGCTCATATCGTCTTTGGAAATAATATAGGAGTCAGGAGTGATTTGACCCGATACAATCGCTTCTCCCAAACCAAACCCAGCTTCAATAATCATCTGATTGGGGTCTTCGGTAACAGGGTGAACAGTAAAAGCTATTCCCGAAATTTCACTTTGCACCATTTTTTGGATTACTACTGCCACTGAAACATAGGCATCAATTAAACCTTTTTCATGACGATAAAAAATCGCGCGCGGAGTAAAAAGTGAAGACCAACATTCCCGCACTTTCTCTAAAACATTTTCCCGAGTGGTATTTAAAAATGTATCTAGCTCCCCTGCCCACGATGCAATTGCACCATCTTCAGCTGTGGCAGAAGATCTAACCGCCACTCTAAATTCAAACCTCCCCTTATTCCCCTCCTTAAAAAGAGGGGAAACCTGTCCTTCCTCCCTTTTCAAGGGGAGGATTGAGGTGGAGTGATCTATCATTTCTTGTCCCTCCTCCCTTTTCAAGGGGAGGATTGAGGTGGGGTCATAAGAAAACAATTCATCAAACGATTCTAAAATTTCTTTACTCAAATCTTCTGGCATTGGTGTATCATGAATAACATCACGCAAAACATTACTGGCTTTATCAACTGTATTGGTGTCTTCGGGATCTACCTCTGCCAAACGCGCTTCAATCTCTTCTTTCAAATGAGTTTCCTCCACAAATCTATCAAAGGCATTAGCCAAAACTACAAATCCGGGCGGAACAGGAATTCCAACCGATGTCATTTCTCCCAAACTAGCCCCTTTCCCCCCAGCAATATCAACATCACTTTTCTTAATATCTTTAAAAAATTTTATGTGGTTTGGCATATTATTTAAAAATTATATCATCCTAAATTATTAATTGTCCTCCCCTGCCCGAGGGGAGGTGCCGAGGTACGAGGCGGAGGGGTGGGAGAAAAATCCTTCACCCTACTATTGCCCTAGTTAAAATGACAAAAATATTAATTTAAAATTATTATCCCCTCATTAGCATCAACTTCTATTTGGTCGCCATCTTTAACATGTTCCAAAATATCTTCTTTTAAACCAACAATAGCCGGGGTCTTACTTTCACGTGCTACAATAGCCGCGTGAGAAGTTATACCACCATGTATCGCTAAAATTGCGCTGGCCATTTTAGCTAAGATGGCATTTGGTTTTATTTTATTAAAAAGTATCACATCCCCAGTATTACAATGACTAAATTCTTCTAAATTATGAACTATACATAATTTCCCTGAAACTTTCCCCGGATATGCTGACATGCCTTTAAATTCCAACATAAATTTTTGGCTAAAATTAGATAAATATTATAACAATATTAAAAGTTCAAGCTTTTAATGCACCACTTTGTGGATAACCTCATTAGGAGTTAAGTAATTCAAACCTTTTCTCGGACGGCTGTTAAGCCGTTCTTGTATTAAATATATATCATGTTCAGATACATTT
>Ga0265297_10010114_pt1 | contig 11936 bp, 12 predicted proteins | sample Munlanlwell13791_FD_192502 | JGI IMG/M metagenome (GOLD analysis project Ga0265297, IMG submission 192502) | Leachate microbial communities from a municipal landfill in Southern Ontario, Canada - Leachate well 137-91 | ecosystem: Engineered > Solid waste > Landfill > Unclassified | place...
GCAGCTTCGATAATGCCTTTGGGTTCTCCTATCGGCACCAATAAAGGATTAAAGGTTTTAGAGTTGTTGAAGATACTCATAGAGGAAATAAAGCTGCCCGTAGTGATAGATGCGGGCATTGGCAGGCCTTCGCATGCTGCCGAAGCAATGGAGATAGGGGCGGATGCGGTTTTAGTAAATACTGCCGTTGCTACAGCCAGAGATCCGGTAGCAACTGCGCGTTCTTTTTCTTTGGCTGTCGAAGCCGGAAGGCTGGGGTATTGCGCCGGATTAAAGCCCCAGCAGGAGTGCGCTGAAGCGTCTTCACCTCTAACCGGTTTCTTGCGTTAATCTTTCTTAAAGGATTTCCATGCCGGATTTTTATGATGAGATATTGAAATATAAAGGGTTTGATTTTGGCGGTTATCTAGCGCAAGTTAAGCGTGTTAATGTGCGGGAGATTCTCAATAAAGAATCTCTCTCTGTTTGGGATTTTCTTGCTCTTCTATCCCCGGAAGCATCTTTTTTCCTAGAGCCTATGGCTCAAAAAGCCAATAAGCTTACCTTGGCGCATTTTGGTAAGACAATCTCGCTGTATATTCCGTTATACCTTTCTAATTACTGTGACAATGAATGCGCTTATTGCGGTTTTAAACATTCCAATGCTATTAAGCGTAGGAAGCTTTCGTTGGAAGAGGTGGGGCAGGAAGCGCAAGAGATTTCCCGGACCGGAATTCAGCATATTTTGATTCTTACCGGAGAATCCCGTTTAGAATCTCCGCTTACCTATATTAAGGAGTGCTTGGAACGGGTTAAAAAATATTTCACCTCAATTTCTATCGAAATCTACCCGCTTCAGGAAGATGAATATAGGCAATTGATCGGCAGCGGAGCAGAGGGTTTGACTATTTATCAGGAAACTTATGACGAAGTTCTGTATGATAAATTGCACCTTAAGGGCCCGAAAAAAAATTATGCCTTTCGGCTAGGCGCGCCAGAGAGAGCTGCTAAGGTAGGGATGCGCCAGGTGAATGTGGGAGCGTTATTGGGTTTAACGGATTTTCCCCGGGATGCTTTTTTTGCTGCAATGCATGCGAAATGGCTGCAGGATAATTATCCTGAAGTTGAGGTGGGGATTTCTCTTCCGAGAATACAGCCGCAGGTAGGAGGTTTTGACGCCTCGCATCCTTTGAATGATAAGGAATTTGTGCAATTGCTTATTGCCATGCGGATATTCTTGCCGCGCCTGGGGATTGCCGTATCTACGCGCGAAAATAATCTTTTACGGAAAAACATCATAGGTTTAGGCGTAACGCGTATCTCTGCCGGTTCCCGGACCGAAGTCGGAGGTTATACGCTGGAACAGAAAACCTCGGGCCAATTTGAAACCGCGGATAAGAGTAGTGCAGAGGAAATTAAGCGGATGATTTGCGAAAAAGGCTACCAGCCGGTAGCTAAAGATTGGCAAAGATTATGAATGCATTTGAGCAGGCATTGTTAAAATATTTCGGGGAAGAAAGACTTAAAAAGATTCAATCCGTCAAGGTGGGGATTGCCGGATTAGGCGGGTTGGGTTCGAATTGCGCCTGCAATTTAGCGCGTTCGGGGTTCCGGAGCTTCGTTTTAGGAGATTTCGATAAGGTAGAATTGTCTAATCTTAATCGTCAGTTTTATTTTCTGGACCAAATAGGAATGCCTAAGGCCAAAGCGCTTAAAGAAAATCTTTTAAGGATCAATCCGGATCTGGAAATCGTGCATTTTGAAGAGAAAATCGAGCGTTCTAACGCGTTGAATTTGTTCTCACAATGCGATTGCCTGGTAGAAGCGTTTGATAAGGCCGAGTATAAAAAGATGCTGGTTGAGGTTTTTTTAAACTCTAAAAAGCTTTTGGTGAGCGCTTCCGGCCTTGCCGGTTGGGGTAATAGCGATTATCTACGCACTAAGAAAATAAAAGATAATTTTTATCTTGTTGGAGACAATTGTTCGGCGACTTCTTCAGGCCGGCCGCCTTGCGCGCCCAGGGTGGCTATTGCCGCGGCTAAAGAGGCGGATGTAATCTTAGATTGGGCGCTGAATAGAAAAAATGGTTAGAGACTGCAAAAAACAAAAATTATCGTTTCCATTATACTGCATTACCGCGCAGGAGTATTCTTTGGGCCGGAGCAATATTGCTGTAGCCAGGGAAATTTTTAGCTCCGGAGTAAAGATCCTGCAATACCGTGAAAAAGAAAAATCCAAAAAGGATAAGCTCGCCGAGTGCCTGAAGATCCGCCGGATGGCTTATAAGGCAAAGGCCACGTTTATTATAAACGATGATATTGACATTGCTTTGGCTGTAAAGGCAGACGGTGTGCATCTGGGGCAAAAAGATATGCCGGCGAAGACAGCGCGTAAGCTGGCAGGGAAGGGGATGATTATTGGGGTATCTACGCATTCCCCTCAGCAAGCCAGGCAGGCAGTAAAAGACGGAGCAGATTATATCGGAGTGGGCCCTATTTATCCGACCAGGACTAAACGCGATGTTTGTCCGGCTGTAGGATTAGGATATCTGGATTATGTAGTTAAAAATATTGACCTGCCTTTTGTGGCAATCGGAGGGATCAAAAGGCATAACTTAGGCCAGGTATTGGACTATGGTGCTGCTACGATAGCCATGGTAACTGAGATTGTTAGCGCTGCGAATATCCGTCTGAGAATCAGGGAAACCCTTTCTTTAATTTCCAACCGCTAAAAATATTTTAAAAAAATACTTGACAAAATGTAAATTATCAATATACTCTACTATGTTAATAGAGATTATAGACAAAAGACCAAAACAAGCAAATTTGATTGGATAAGGAATAAAATGAATTTAAACCTTTCAAAGATTATCAAAATGATGTGTTGCATGAGCATGCGTTGCCTCTTGAGTAGAGGAGGCCCACCTATGTAACCATCATCACAATTTATTTCGTAGGACGGGACAACCCACTATCAAGAGCAAAGCAAAAAGGTTAGTGGGTTTTTTGTTTATATTGGGGATTAAGGAGGAAATAATGGGCTTAAAAGATAAACCGAGAAGTATTGTAAATGACGCGATAATCAAGGAAATAAGCGATGCGGTCGGATCGCTGAATTACGGAGAGGTTACTATTAAGATCCACGATTCGAAAATAGTCCAAATCGACGTTTCCGAGCGCAAACGTTTTGACGATGTCTGGAAGCTCGAGGAAGGAGGTGGAATCTAGAATTGTTCTTTTTTTGGTCACCGGACTTCCGGAGGCTTAATATTTTATAAAATAAACATGCTTTGAGAACCAGATGACTGGAGTTAGAGCGCTGATAATTAAGGTGAAATAAAATGAAAAAATTTAATATTTTTGCGGTGTTGATATTAGTAGTTCTATTTTTAGTAAAAGATGCATTTGCCGGACCGCCTTTTAACAACTTGGAAGGCGTAGGCGGTATAGCGTATAACCCGTTGGCTTACCTGGCGGACTCAGGAGAAGAGTTTATTAAGGTTGGCGATACCAATATATTGGCTAAGCCAAGATTCGGCGCCTGGTATGTGAATTTACCGGATGCCAAAATCGATTGGACATCTTTGGGCGTAGCGACAACTTTGTTTCAGCGCTTGGAGATTTCTTATGGTTTCCAGAATATTGCCTGGCAAGGCCAGCCTACATTCCGTAAGAACAATATCGGGGCGAAATTACTGGTATTGAAGGAAAACGCCTTTGATACGAAATTCGTTCCGGCATTTTCCATAGGAACGATCTACAAGACGTCCGGAGACAGAAAGAAACTGGATACAGTCGGGTCAAATAGTTTGCGTTCCAGCGGCCAGGATTGGTATGCTGTGGCAACAAAGACTATCGATGAGCTTCCAATCATCCATAAGCTGCCCGTGCCGGTAATCATTTCAGGCGGCGTGCTTTCTACTCAGGAATTTGTGACAGGCGTGCTTGGGTTCAGCAATTCAAGAAAGCTGACCGGGTTTTTCAATATCGATCTGGTTTTGCCTCACGGTTTTGTGGTTGGCTATGAATTTAAACAAGGAGCAAGATTCTCGAATGCCAAGAATACTAACTATTGGGACGCTCATCTTGCCTGGATACCGAATAAAAATCTTACTCTGATCGCCGCTTATACCGGAACAGGCGATTATGGCAAGGCAGGAAATACCAGGACAGGGCTTGGCGATGGGTTTGTAGTCAGCGCCCAGTACGCATTTTAATAACAATGACTCTGGCGCAATAGCGCGGAGTTAAACAAGCGTTAAACGCCAGTGGCAACGCTTGTTTAAGGAGGTAATAAAGTGAGTAAAATTGATAATCAGTTAAAAGTAGAAACGCTTGCGTTACACGCGGGCCAGGAGCCGGATCCTACGACAGGTTCCCGGGCAGTTCCGATTTATCAGACAACGTCGTATCAGTTCAAAAATACGGATCACGCCGCTAATTTGTTTGGTTTGCGTGAGTTCGGTAACATTTATACAAGGTTAATGAATCCGACAACTGATGTTTTCGAAAAGCGGATCGCAGCCTTAGAAGGAGGAGTGGGAGCGCTGGCTACTGCCAGCGGCCAAGCTGCTATTTCTCTGGCATTACTCAACATCGCTCAAGCCGGGGATGAGATAGTTTCCGCGGATAATTTGTACGGCGGAACCTATAATTTGTTCCACTATACATTCGCGCGCCTGGGGATAAAGGTAAGGTTTGTGCCTTCGGGTGATTTAGACGCGTATCAAAAGGCGATTACCTCTAAGACTAAAGCGATTTACGCGGAATCTATAGGTAACCCAAAGAATGATGTAGCGGATCTAGAGGGCATATCTAAAATCGCCCATAAAAACGGGATACCTTTTGTTTTGGATAATACGGTTACTCCGTATTTACTGCGGCCGTTTGATTTTGGCGTGGATATTATAGTTTATTCCGCTACCAAGTTTATCGGAGGGCATGGGACTTCGCTTGGTGGTTTGATTGTCGATTCCGGCAAGTTTGACTGGACCAATGGGAAATTCCCATTGATTGCCGAACCGGAACCAAGCTATCACGGGATCAATTTTGTTGAGGCGCTAAAACCGCTGGGTAATATAGCGTATATTATAAAAGCAAGGGTAACTTTGCTGCGTGATTTAGGGCCTACGGTTTCTCCATTTAATTCGTTTCTATTCCTGCAAGGTTTGGAGACGCTGCACCTTAGGTTGCCTCGCCACGCTGAAAACGCGCTGAGCGTTGCTAAGTACCTAAAAAAACATCCTAAGGTAACTTGGGTGAATTATCCGGGTTTGGATGATAGCCCTGAAAAAGAAAAAGTAAAAAAGTATTTACCAAAAGGCGCGGGAGCTATTCTTGGGTTTGGAATTAAGGGAGGCTTGGAAGCCGGCAGCAAGTTTATCAATTCGCTTCAGTTGATCTCGCATCTGGCAAATGTCGGAGACGCAAAGAGCCTGGCAATTCATCCGGCGACAACTACACATCAGCAGCTTTCGCCCGAAGAACAATTATCGACCGGTGTCACGCCTGATTTTGTCCGGTTATCGATAGGCATCGAGCATATCGATGATATTATTGCCGACATCGAACAGGCTTTAGGAAAGGCGTAAGGTGAAAAAATGGGAAAGATATATTCTGATATTACAAAAACCGTAGGCAATACTCCCTTGGTAAAGTTAAATCGTATTGCCGAAGGGTTGGGGGCAACGGTGGTAGTCAAGATCGAGTCTTTTAATCCGCTTTCCAGCGTGAAGGATCGGTTAGGAGTAGCTTTGATCGAAGATGCCGAACATAGAGGCGCGCTTAAAAAAGATTCGGTGATAATCGAGCCGACCAGCGGCAATACAGGAATAGCTCTGGCGTTTGTAGCCGCGGCAAAGGGCTATAAACTTATTTTGACTATGCCTGAGACAATGAGTATCGAACGCAGGCAGCTGCTTAAAATATTCGGGGCGGAGCTTGTGCTAACCGAAGGCGCCAAAGGAATGAAAGGCGCGATAGAGAAAGCGGAAGAGTTGGCTAAGTCTACGCCAAACAGCTTTATACCGCAACAGTTCAATAATCCGGCTAATCCCGAGATCCATCGTAAAACTACCGCCGAGGAAATCTGGAATGATACTGATGGGAAAATTGATATTCTGGTTGCCGGAGTGGGTACAGGAGGAACAATTACGGGTGTTTCGGAGATAATTAAAAAGAGAAAACCTGATTTTAAGGCGATTGCAGTTGAGCCAGAAGCTTCTCCTGTTCTTTCCGGCGGGAAGCCCGGTCCGCACAAAATCCAGGGGATAGGGGCGGGGTTTGTCCCCGGGGTTTTAAATACGGATATTATTGATGAAATTATCCCGGTTTCAAATGAGAATGCCGGGGAAACTGCTCGAAAACTCGCTAAACTCGAAGGAATACTTGCGGGAATTTCAAGTGGCGCTGCTCTCTGGGCAGGTTTGGAAGCGGCTAAACGTAAAGAAAATAAAGGAAAGCTTATTGTAGTGGTTCTTCCCGATACAGGGGAGAGATATCTCACTACCTGGTTATTCCAAGAAGTAAAAGTGTAACCAAGCAAGGGGTTGGCATGACTAAAGAAAAAACACCAATTCAGAATAATAGTGTAGGAATTATCCAAACGCAGTATTTCAATTTTGATTCTCTTAAGCTTGAAAGCGGGGAGAAATTTGGCCCGATTGTAATTGCTTATGAAACCTATGGAGAGTTAAATAAAGATAAGTCTAACGCTATTCTTGTTTTGCATGCTCTTTCAGGAGACGCGCATGCCGCGGGTATTCATGATGGAGAAAGCAATCCAGGTTGGTGGGATGCTCTGATTGGCCCGGGGAAAGCTTTTGATACCAACAAATATTTCGTCATTTCTTCCAATATTTTAGGAGGATGCAAAGGCTCTACCGGGCCGTCGAGCGTAAATCCAAAGACAGGCAAGCCTTATGCTTTGAATTTTCCGATTATCAGTATAGGTGATATAGTCAGCGCGCAAAAGCAGCTTATTGATCATTTGGGTATTGAGAAATTATTGGCTGTAGTAGGCGGTTCAATGGGCGGAATGCAGGTTTTGTCCTGGCTGGTAAAATATCCGCAAAGATTGCACAGCGTAATACCAATAGCTACAGCCATTAAACATTCTCCGCAGCAAATCGCGTTTAATGAAGTGGGGAGGCAGGCGATTATGGCTGATTCGCATTGGAACTCGGGGAATTATTATGGCAGCCATTTGCCGGATAAGGGGCTTGCCGTTGCCAGGATGATCGGCCATATAACTTATATGAGCGATACATCAATGGCTGAAAAGTTTGGAAGGCAAAGAAAGGATAACTCTGAGCCATTTAAGTTTACCGCTGATTTTGAAGTTGAGGGATATTTGCGTTATCGGGGTGACAATTTTGTAAAAAGATTTGACGCGAATTCCTACCTTTATATTACCAAGGCAATGGATAATTTTGACGCTTCCGGAGATAAATCTCTCCAGAAGGTTATAGAAGGGGTGAAGGCAAAAGCGTTGGTTATCGCGTTCAAGTCGGATTGGCTCTACCCGGCGTATCAGGCAAAAGAAATAGCCAGGGCTTTTAAGCTTTCCGGGGTAGAGGCAAGTTATTGCGAAATCGATTCTACTTACGGTCATGACGCGTTTCTCTTGGAGGTAGAAGAAGAAACGCATTTAATTTCGCATTTCCTGAAAAAAGTATTTTATGGATATGAGGTGACGGGAAACTATGACATATGAGAATATTCATTTAGATCACAGGATAATACTTGGTTTAGTCGATCCGCGCTCAACGGTTTTGGACCTTGGCTGCGGCAATGGCGAGCTTTTGTACGTTTTGATCAAAGAAAAGAATATCCGCGGGCAGGGTATAGAGATCGATGAGCAGGCTATATATAAATGCGTTGCCAAAGGATTAAATGTTTTTCATGGAGATATCGATACTGGCCTCGCAGAATATGGCGATAAGTCGTTTGACTACGTGATCCTGAATCAAAGTTTGCAGCAGATCCAGCATGTAGATAAGGTGCTTATCGACGCGTTGAGGGTAGGTAAGAAAGTAATTGTGGGTATTCCTAATTTCGCTTATCACGCCAGCCGGTTGCAGGTCTTTTTTCGGGGTAGAGTGCCGGTTACGTCGTCTCTTCCTTATAACTGGTATGAAACCCCTAACCTGCATTTCTTAAGTTTATCCGATTTTATAAGTTATTGCCGGTTGAGGAAAATCAAGATCGAAAAGAGTATATATTTAAATGAAAAAAGACAGGTTAAGTTTTTACCGAATCTGTTTGCTCAGACAGGAATATTTTTAGTTTCTAGATAAAGGAAGTGTTTTATGAAAGGAAAACAATATTTTGATAAGGTTGCTCCTCTGTGGGATAAGCTGCGAGAGGGATTTTTCTCCGAAAGAGTGAGAGAAAAAGCGATTTTACTGGCAAACGTCCAGCCGGGCAAGATTGCCGTTGATATCGGAGCGGGAACAGGTTTTATTACCGAAGAACTGCTTAAAAAAGGTTTGAAGGTGATTGCTATAGATCAGTCTGAAGCGATGATCAGAGAAATGAAGAAGAGGTTTAAGGATGAAAGCGCGGTCGATTATCGTATAGGAGTAGCAAAAAAACTTCCGGTTAAGGATGGTTATGTCGATTACGCGTTCGCGAATATGTTTTTGCATCATATAGATAATCCGCTGGCTGCGATTAAAGAGATGTCCAGAATCTTGAAACCTTCGGGCGCGCTGGTAATTACTGATCTGGACAAACATAATTTCAAGTTTTTAAAAATAGAGCAGCATGATCGCTGGCTGGGTTTTAAGAGAGAAGATGTTAAGCGCTGGCTTGTCGAGGCAGGGCTTAAAGAGGTAAAAATCGATTGCGCCGGCGAAAATTGCTTCGCTCAGTCCGATCGCAAAAAGGAATACGCGAGTATTAGCATTTTCGTGGCTACAGGTAAAAAGTGAAAATTATATAAGGACAACATACATATGGCGCAATTCGATAATATTCTTGAGGCAATAGGGCATACTCCTTTAATCAGGCTTAAAAACATAACCAGAAATATTAAAGCGCAAGTTTATGTTAAAGCCGAATTTCTTAATCCCGGCGGCAGCGTAAAAGACAGGGTTGGGCTTAAAATGATTGAGGCTGCAGAGCGCGATGGGAGGCTTAAGCCGGGGGGTACGATCATCGAAGGGACTGCGGGCAATACCGGAGTTGGGTTGGCATTAGTTGCGGCTGTTAAAGGATACCGATGCATATTCGTTATGCCGGATAAAATGAGCCAGGATAAGATTAATTTACTAAGATCTTATGGCGCGGAAGTAGTGGTTACTCCTACCTCTGTTCCTCCGGATTCTGCTGAAAGTTACAATGGAGTGGCGGATAGGCTGGCTAAAGAAATGCCAAACTCTTATAGGCCAATCAGTTTGAGAATCCCAACAATCCGTTAGCGCATTATTTAACTACCGGCCCGGAGATCTGGGAAGATTCAAAAGGCAAGGTTGAAGTGTTTATCGCTGGCATGGGTACTGGAGGAACTATTTCAGGGACATCAAAATACCTTAAAGAAAAGAATCCTAAGCTTATTGTGGTGGGAGCGGATCCTCAGGGTTCCATACTTTCTGGCGACAGCCCTAAATCTTACAAAGTCGAAGGTATAGGTGAGGATTTTATTCCTAAAACATTTAACCGCCAGATTGTTGATGAAATGATAAGAGTAAGCGACAAGGAGTCGTTCAATATCAGCCGCAGGCTTGCCAGGGAAGAGGGGATGCTTGTCGGCGGTTCCAGCGGTACTGCGCTAGCCGCGGCTTTAAAATATGCCGAACGCCTTGAAGAGTCGAAATATATTGTAGTGCTTCTTCCCGATACAGGAAGGAACTATATTAATAAGATTTTTTCCGACCAGTGGATGCAAGAGAATGGTTTCTGGGAAGGTGAGGCTGCTCGCTCCGTAATCATAAAAGAAATTCTCGGTGGAAAAAAGAATTTGCCTCCGTTAATTTCCGTTTCGCCGAAAGATAAGCTCATCCGGGCCGTTTCCCTGATTCAGGAATTCAATATTTCACAGCTTCCCGTTATCGAGGGAAACGATATCAAGGGAAGCTTGAATGAAGCGTCTTTGATGCAATTTTTACATGACGGTATTGATTTTGACCGGCAGGATGTGGCAACTGTTATGGGCAAGCCTCTGCCTTCATTGGACGAGAATACGGATATCTCTGAGGCATACAGGGTGCTTCTTTCAGGATCGACAGGCATTGTAGTTAAACGCCAAAGTTACCCGTTAGCTTTAATTACAAGGGCGGATTTGGTAACTTATTGGATTAATCAAAAGAAGGAGTTTTAATATGAGATTTGAAACCCGCGCTATTCATGATGGACAGCTTGCTGATGCTTTGACCGGCGCAGTTGTTGTGCCGGTGCATCAGGCTTCGACTTTTCAGCAGGAAGCTTCGGGTAAACACAAAGGGTATGAATATTCCCGGACCGGAAATCCTACCCGTTTTGCCTTAGAGACCGCTTTAGCTTCTTTGGAAAATGCAAAATACGGGCTTGCTTTTTCATCGGGTGTCGCGGCGGAAACGGCAGTTTTTAGCCTGCTTAAGAAAGGCGATCATATTGTTGCCGGGGATGATATGTATGGCGGAACATATCGTTTGTTAGAGCGCGTTTTTAAAAAGTGGGGAATCAGCGTTACTTATGCGGATGTTGATGTTATCGATTCGTTTAAAAAGGCGATCCGTAAAAATACTAAACTGATCTGGATCGAAACGCCCACAAATCCATTGTTAAAGATTGTCGATATCGCTAAAGTCGCAAGGCTAGCGCATAAGAATGATGTCTTGCTTGCGGTTGATAATACTTTTGCCAGCCCTTATTTTCAAAATCCGCTTCTGTTGGGAGCTGACATTGTCGTGCATAGCACAACCAAATACATTGCCGGCCACAGCGATATTGTGGGTGGAGGGGTGGTTACAAATAACGAGAAACTATATAATGATTTAAAATTCTATCAGAATTCTGCCGGAGCTGTCCCTGGTCCCTGGGATTGCTGGCTTACCTTGAGGGGAATAAAGACATTAGCTATACGGATGAGAGCGCATGATGAGAATGCCCGGTATTTAGCAAAATATTTATCTACGCATCCAAATGTTGAGCGTTTGTTTTATCCGGGTTTTTGCGGTATGTTGAGTTTTGAATTAAAAGGGGGACGAAGGGAAGTTGAGAAATTTTTTGCGCACTTAAAAATTTTTGCTTTAGCGGAAAGTCTAGGTGGAGTCGAGTCTCTCATTTCGTATCCCGCGGGAATGACACATAGCTCTATACCTAAAGAAGAAAGGCTTAAGCGCGGAATAACGGATAATTTTATCCGGGTTTCTGTCGGGATTGAGAATAAAATTGATTTGAAGAATGATTTTGCACAAGCGCTAAAATTTGTCAAAATGACTTAAAGAACATAAGGAGTGTATTTTATGCCGGTGAGGATGGGAATTAACGGTTTTGGACGCATTGGACGCCTGGTTCTTAGGGCGATTTGCGATCAGGGATTTTTGGGAAAAGAAATCGAGGTTATCGCGGTATCCGATATTTCAAAAGACGCGGATTATCTGGCCTATCAAATTAAATACGATTCTGTTCATGGTAAATTCAAGCATCAGTTGAAAACCGCTAAAAGCGCAACTTCCGTGAAAGAAGCAGGTATCTTTATTATCAATGAACATAAAATAAAATGCCTGCCTGCCGTTAACAACCCAGCTGAACTGCCCTGGAAGGATTTGGGGGTTGATTTGGTTATCGAGGCTTCAAGTTTGTTTACTGAAAGCGAAAAGGCCGCAGGCCATTTGCGGGCCGGAGCAAAAAAGGTAATTATTACCGCGCCTGCGCAAGGCGATGTAAAAACCATTGTTATGGGAGTTAACGAGCATGAATATGATGCCGCTAAACACCATATTATTTCCAGCGCCAGTTGTACTACTAATTGTC
>Ga0265297_10010115_pt1 | contig 11936 bp, 9 predicted proteins | sample Munlanlwell13791_FD_192502 | JGI IMG/M metagenome (GOLD analysis project Ga0265297, IMG submission 192502) | Leachate microbial communities from a municipal landfill in Southern Ontario, Canada - Leachate well 137-91 | ecosystem: Engineered > Solid waste > Landfill > Unclassified | place...
GACTAGATCTTGAGCGCATTGCAGATCACCGCAAAGATTCCGTCCGCCGCGATAATGCTGGTGATGCCCGCCACAACGGCCGAGGTGGTGGCCAGGCCCACGGCTGCCGCGCTGTTGCCGCACTGCATCCCACGCAGACACCCGGTGATCGCCACCAGCATGCCGAAAAAGCTTCCCTTGAAAATACCCAGCAGAAAGCTCTTCAGCTCGATCGCTTGGATCGTCCGATCGATGTATTCCACGGATCCTATGTCCAGCATCGAAACTGACACGGCGAACCCGCCCATGAGAGCAATGAGATCCGCAAACACGCACAGAAGCGGCATGATCAGCACCAGTGCCATCACCCGCGGCAAGACCAGAAACTCGATGGGTGAAATGCTGAACGTTTTGAAGGCGTCAATTTCCTCGTTCACTTTCATCGTGCCAAGTTGCGCCGCGAAGGCGGCTCCGGTGCGCCCACACAGGATGATCCCGGTCATCAGGCAGCCCATTTCCCGAACCGTTGCGATGGCCACGAGATCGGCCACGTAAACGGTGGCCCCGAAATTGGTCAATTGCACCGCGCCAACAAAAGCCAGGATGAGTCCCACGAGAAAATTGATGAGGGCTACCACTCCCAAAGCCTCCGGGCCGCACTCTTGTATCGCCAACCATGTGTCCGACCAACGGAACTGCGCCCGTCCGCGCAGCAGCTTGAACGATGCCATCACGACTTCGCCGAGAAACGTCAGCATTTCCTTGAACCCGGCCCCAGCCTGAATCGCCCGCTCCCCCACGCGATCCAGATGCGGCAACTCCGACGTCTCTTGCTTCGCATCCTTCATCTCCGGGACAGCCTGTGCGAGGTGAATCAGCTTTCGCACGCCAGGCGGCAATGTCTCGCTGTTGAGCTCAACATTCAATCGCCGGCAAAGCTCGGAGCAACGGAGCAGAAACGACAACAGACCACTGTTCCAATCTCCCAAGCCATTCGTGGCGAACTCCAGGGATTGCGGAACCGTGCTGCGGGCCAGCTCCTTCTCAATTTCCTCGATGCCTGGCAATCCCGGCTGAGCCAGCCATTGGCCGCTCAAGTTCACCACCAGGAGATTCTCTCCACGGCGATGCACTTCCATATGCGCGTTGTTCTTGGTTTCAGGCATGGGACTTGTTTGAGATTATGCCATGGTTCCGATGGTTTTGCGAAGCTGACTGAGTGAAAATGAAAACCGCGCCAGCCAGCGCGGTGTGACAACAGATGAAAGAATGTTTCTCGACGGTATTGCGGGGAAGTGGTAGTGAACGATGACCATGCTACCAACCATGAATCGCCGCCATTTCCTGACTAAAACCATGCGTGCCGCTGGCGCGTGTGCGACTCTTCCTTTGTTCGCCCGGAATGCGGTCGCCGATGAATCGGCTGCTCCCACGCCCTGTCTGGCGGCGGCTTGGAAGAAGCATGGAATGATCCTGGATGCCACCGAACCTTGGGAAGGGGGGAGCATACAGAACTTCACCTGCCCGGCGGAGCCGTTGGAAGGGGATCGCTGGCGCGTATGGTATTCTTCGAGTAGCAAGATTTATACGCTGGCCTATGCGGACGGTGTGCCAGGCGGCTCATTCAAGAAAGTCGTCGCCCGTTGTTCCCCGGGCGAACCTGCCGACGAGCCTTTTGCCATCGGAAATCTTCCGGAGAAATGGAACCCGGTGCAGGGCATTCATCTGCGGCTGCGGAATGGCCGTCATCGCATTTACTTCTGGGCGCATGGTCCGGGCGTCGTGCGTTACTTGGCGGCGGAAAGCGAGGATGGTCGCCGGTATCGTGTGCTGGATCCGCTGAGGCCGGTGTTGCACCATCCAAATGACCGGGCAGCGTGGGGCGTCGCCGATCCTCACGGTGTTGTGATGCGCAAGGAAAAACACAAAGATCGTCCAGCGGATGAACCGCTTGCCTTGCCGCGGCAGATTTCCAATGACGCCACCAATGTTTATCAACTGCTGGACGGCACGTTTGAGATGTATTCCGTCGGCCTCCAGCGAGTTCCCAAAGAGGACCCGGCCTATGTGGCGTTTGATAACGCCCCCGGCTGGATCCGGGTGATAGACCGCTATGCTTCGGAGGATGGTTTGCACTTTGAAACCCGCCAGCGTGTGATTGTCCGCGATGCCGGAGATCCGGCGGACCAACAGTTTTATTACCTGGCGGTGACATACACTCCCAATGGGCGTGTTGGGATGTTGGGACATTATCGGTTGCAAGCTCAGACGATGGACCTGGAGTGGTGTTTTTCCCGGGATGGAGTGAGATGGGACCGGCCTCTGCGCCGCGCATGGTTGCCTCGCAGTGACAAGACTCAGGTGGACTCCTACGGCATCTACGCTTCCAACCACTTGGTTCAACGGAATGGGAAATGGCATCTCTTCTATACCGGTGTGAACAGCGCTCACAACGGCAAGGAATCCTACGGGCCCAAACGTTCGGCGATTTTTTACGCCACCACAAATTCCATCTGGGGGTGAGGGCCACCAGAAGCCGGGCGCCCCTTGCGTTGCTGCGCCGGCATGCCAATGTTTGAGTTGCTACTTCGCCGATGGAGACCGGGCCTCCAGAGATTGCAGCTTGCCGTAGGCGGTGCCGATCTGACTGATCAATTCCGCCTTGCGATTGTTCCAGTACGATACGACCGCCTGATCAAAGACGGCGTCAGCCTCATTCGCCTGGCGCTTTTTTTCACGTGACCTCGTGCTGGGAGTGACGCGAACCACTTTCGTCGCCTTGGCATTGGCTTCAGCCTGACGACGCTCATCAAACGCCCTGGTCATGAGATCGCAAACGAGGATGGCCCCAGTCAATACTTGCTGGCGTTCCGGCGCCGCCTTGGCACGTTCGGCAGCAAAACCACCTCTTAGAACCATGATCTGACCTGCTGCGTTTGCAGCGCTGTTTGCATTACGCAAGGGCAACATCCCGCCAATCTTTTTCACCAGCGGCGCCAAACTCGTCGAAGCAGTGGTATCGGTCGCAGTCTCATTCTTGCGACTGTGTCGCTGCGCCAAGCAGTCCGGTCCCCACAACTCTGTGACAACCACGAGGAGAATGATTAGAGATTTGTTCAAGGGTTTCATTTTCGTGGTTCAAGACGATCTGGAAGGGAACGCCACGTGTCCCAGTGTCCCCGCTTCTCGCACGGATCGTACTGGCAGGTGACGACGAACAAGTCATGCGTCCGAAGTCGCGATGGGGCGACATTGATCTGGCAGTAGGCGCATCCACGCGCCGTCCACGTCGCGAAGCCGTCGGTTTCAGAGGGGGACACGGGATAGCCATTCACACGAAGGTCTATCAGCCGCGCTTTGCGGTAGGGAAGACGGATGCGCAGGCACAGGCCGTTTTGAATGGGCCCGTCGTCCTGTTTCACGGGTGAGGTCTTTCCCGCCGGAGTGCCTTTCGTATCCGATGCCCCTGTCTGCAAGGCGAGGAACGGCTCGGGACTATTCTGGCCCGCGGGCCAACCCTCTGAGAATTGAGCGATGGCCTCGGCATTCATCCCGGAGTGGCTTCGCAGACCGCTGATCATGCCCTTCAGAGATCGGTCCTTGAGCCACTTGCCTGTGGCGGCAGACGAGGTCGCGCACACGCACATCATCTTGCCCTCGACCACAGGGTCCAGAATGCCGAATGTCATTTGGTGCAGCTTGTTCCAGAGTTCCACGCGGCTGCGCCTTCGCGCCGAAGCCGTCTGACCATACGCCGTGACCATCGAGTGTGTATTGGCCATGACGACACGGGTGGGGTACCCCGCGTAGTGTTCGCCCGGCCAGGTTTCATTGCCAATCTCCAGCAGTCGGCGATGACGCAGCACGCCGCTGCGTTCCCAGGCGACTTCCGACGCGGAAACCAACGTGTGGTAGTGGTAATAGCAGTAGATGGCAGCGTAAACGTTCGGTCTGCCCACCCACAGCTTGGACTTCATCGGTTCCAATCCGGGTCCCCAATACAATCGCTCCGCGTCGGATTCCGTTAAGTCGGAGGGGTAGCCTTCCGCCAACGCGGCCTCATCCATCTGTCGGATAATCTCCCGGTGATAGGGCCGGAGCGCCAGATTGGAGTAGGATGCCCCCGAATTCTCGATCATGACGTAACGGGCAAACTCCAGATTCGTGCCGTGAATGTCTGCATGCACCTCGGGTTGATAGAGGTCCATCATCTTCTTGACCGCCATGGCTTCGGGCGAGCGATCCGGGTCGCGTGGGCCGTCGAGAGTCCACGCGCCGTACACGGGACTGACTGTGCCTGCCACATACCGGTCCGGGTCGGGAATGGGCAGGCAGACCACCACTTGGCGCCGAAGAATCTCGTTGGCCGCTGACTCGCCCGAAAGAAGCCACTCGATGATGCTCAGCACGGTATTGGAACCGGACCGCTCCAACCCGGAATGCAGGGCAGTCACCAGCGCGTGCTCTTTGTCTCCCTCATCACGATTCGAGTCCGTAAGCCTGATGGCATACAGGGTTCGGCCCTGGACCGACCGCCCGATGTCATCCAGCCGCATGAGTCGCGGGTGTTTCTTAGCCCAGTCCCGTAACACGGCTTCCACTTTTTCCAAGGGCGGCCATACCGGCGGACCAAACCAGGCTCGTGCCGGTTCGCCAGGTGAAGTCACGCTGTCAGCGGCCGACATCACACCTGTCAGCGCCGAACCGACAACCAGACCGCCGCTCCATCGAAGAAATTCACGTCGGGATGTCTTCCCGAGCCGGACATTAGGTAACCGAGGCTCGTGTATCATGCGTGCTTTCACTCCTGCTCGCCAGCCAGACGCATCGTTGCGCTTCCGTGCTTCGCTGACACAAGGATACGCCGACGCCTCGGACCGTCAACGCAAGAAACCGCCTTCAGGAACCTGCACCGCAACCAGTGCTCCAGAAGCACTCAACTCCGCTTTCTGATTGATGCCGGACGGCCCTCAGTCGTAATCTGCGCGCGTCCAAGGATTCAAATATGAAGTCTCACGACACACCCTTTCTCAAGACAATGGCTCAGGTATCGATTCTGTCGGCTGGAATCATTCTGGCAAACGGTATTCCCGAGTGCGCTGCGGCTGCCCCTTTTGAAGCCTATGCCGTCAGCGATGCAGTTCGCATCTTTGAGGATGGATATGGTTTGTCCGGCCCCCGGACAAAAGAGGTTCGCATGTTCGGCATCGGCAACGAAACCATTTCAGCCCAGTGTGTCGTCCAGGCCAGCGAAGATCTCAAGGATATGACGGTTGTGATTGAACCGCTCAAACATGCCGGGTCTTCCGCCACGTGGGGCGCGGATGTGGTTCAGTGGAATTTCGTCGAGAGCATCTTCATCGCGGCCAATACGCCCAAGCTCGTGAAGAGCGACCTGACGAGGCCGGCCCCGGCCAGATTCCCCGACTTGCTGAGCGACCAGCAGAAGTGTCAGGTGGCAAAAGGTTCGCTGAAGGCCGTCTACCTGACTGTCCGGATTCCACGCGACGCCAAACCCGGAGAATACCGGGGTGACGTCACGGTCCGTTCGGGCGACGCCAGCGTGGCGCTGCCCCTGATTGTAACGGTCTATCCGCTGACGCTTCCTGATGACCGCCACGTGATGGTTGCGGAATGGTTCTCCACGCACCAGTTCAAGGAACACCACGGAATCGATCCGGGCAACCTGGACGCGTTTTACAAGATGCTCGCCGTCTATGCCAGGAACATGGCCGACCACCGGCAGAATGTCTTCCGGGTGAGTCTGGATTTGATCCGGACCACACGGGCGGCCAACGGGAAATTCAAATTCGATTTTTCCGCCTTCGATCGTTGGGCGAATGTCTTCTGGAGCACCGGGCGCATGAACCTGCTGGAAACAGGATTCGTTGCCCACTTCGGGGAGGGGGGATGGTCGAGTCGCGAGATTCTGTTGAGGGACTTCGTCATCAGAGACGAAGTCAGCGACAAGACCGTCAGGATTGACGGCAAGGAGTTTCTGTCCAAGTTCCTGCCGGCGTTTGTGAAACATCTTCGTGAGAAAAAATGGCTGGAAAAGACGGTCTTCCATATCTGCGACGAGCCTTCAAATCATAACGTCGTGGATTGGCGCAAGGCTTCCGACTTTGTTCATCAGCACGCGCCGGAACTTCGCAGGATCGACGCCATTGAAACCACCCACTGCCTGGACCGCCTGGAGGTGTGGGTTCCCAAACTCGACCATCTGGCCACATGGCTGGGCGCTTATGAAGAAGCCCAGCGCCGCGGCAACGAACTGTGGTTCTATACTGTGGGTATTTTCCAGAATGGATCGTTGCCGAACAAGACGGTCGATGTCCCGTTGATCGAATCGAGGATCATGCATTGGTTGAACTACCGCTACGACATGAAAGGCTACCTGCACTGGGGGCTGAATTCCTGGACGGACGATCCTATCGGCGCTCCGGGCAAACACCGCGGCGACGGCTGGCATGTCTACCCGAAGAAAGGCGGACTGCTGAATTCGCTCCGATGGGAACAGATGCGAAATGGGCTGCAGGATTACGAATGCCTCTGGCTTCTGGAGAACAAGATAGCCGCGATCAAGGCGAAGCTCAGTCCTCGCGTGGCCCCACTGATCGAACCAGCGCGGCGCGGGAAAGAGATCGCTATGCAGGTGATCCAGACGTGCAGCGATTACACGCGTGACCCGGAGGTGCTGTACGCGGCCCGGCGGCAGGCCATTGAAGAAGCGATCGGAGTTGATACGTCGCCCCGCGTGATTCTCCAAACCAATCCTATCGAGCACTCGGTCGTCGCCAACGATTGTGCCATCGATGTCTACGGTTGGGCGGAGCCGGGAACCACCGTCAGTGTTAATGGTCGTGAGACGTCAGTTGCGGACGATGGGTTGTTCCTGGTCGCGATAGCGCCGTCCAAAGAAGGGACGATCACGGTGGAAGCAGCGAAAGGGCCGGCGAAGAAGACACTCGTTCGGAAGTTCCAGTTACAGTACAAGCCGGTCTCCCGCTAGGACGGGCGTGGCGGAATCGGGGGTGAGACAGCCCGTGGTTTATTGTCACCCGATTGTTGTTCGATTCTCGAAGGTCGCAAAGAAGACGCGGCTCATCCGCTCTACAACTTTCGTGTTGGTGAAGGGATGAAGACAATGCCAGAAACCGAAAAGTCGGGGATCGTCATCCCGGCATGGCAGGCTGTTTCACGATTTGCAGGACTGGGAATCTTCGGCCGGATGATCGTTTCGGGAGTCATGTTGTTCGTCGCCTGTGCTTTCTTCCTCTACCCCGGCATCGTCACCTTTCGGGTCGTCACCGATCCGGAACTGAGGACCACAGGCCAGACACGCTTGCTGCGGGGATGGTTCAACGATGCCGCCCGGCGCTACGACAAGTGGGCGACGCAGTACCTTGACTCGCACCGCGGTGAACTCGTTTCCGAACATGACGTAGCCGGGACTGAATGGCCCATCTTCGGTTCGACGTTGTTTCTGCTCGCCGCAGAGGAGTTGTTCACCAGCGGCAAAACCTCTGAACCCATGAATCCCGATGTGGTCAGCGCCGTCAGGAAGGCGGCGCAAGTCATCGCTGATCCCGCCACAGGTTCGTGGGTCCGGCGCAAATGGGGCGCAGACTACCTCGATCGTGAGAACGTCTTCTACCGCATGTTGTTGATCATGGGCTTCGCCGCCTATGAACGCATCACCCCCGACCGCCAATATCATGATTTCATGACCCGCCAGATGCGGTCTCTCGCGGACGAGCTTCAACGCGCGCCGTTTCACCTTCGCGATGATTATCCTGGTGAGTGCTATCCTCACGATGTGTTGTGGGCCGTAGCGGCTCTTCAACGAGCGGGCCGGCTCGATGGCGTCCGACACGATGCGCTGATTCGTGGCATCATGTCTGTCCTGAACGGCAAGCTCCGCACGCCACACGATTTGCCGGCGTCCGAGGCAAGCTCACGGTCGGGATCCATCTTGCAGGGCGCGCGAGGCTGCAATAGTTCCGGTATTCTGATTGTGGCTGCGGAATTGGACAAGCAGGCCGCTCGACAATGGTTTGAAGCGTATGTCCGCCATTTCTGGGATAGTGGGACGTGGGTTGCCGGGTTCAGGGAAACTCCGAGGGGTGACGACGACCGCTTCATGGACGTGGATTCCGGACTGGTGGTGGGCGGACTCGGTTCGGTTGCGAGTGCGTTCGGCATCGGCGCGGCAAAAGTTGTCGGACGTTTTGATCATGCCGCTCCACTAACGATGGAAGCTGTTGCGGTCAGTTGGCCGTCACCGTTTGGTCCGGTGATTCCCGGCATTCTCGGCAGCACGGCAGCCGGTGGCTGGTGCTTGGGAGAAAGTGCCTTGCTCTTTTCGATGAGCCGACCGTCCCCGGCCGATGCCGGCATTCCGTTCACCGGACCTGTGCCGCGCATGGTCTGGGTGGTGACCATCGCCTATTTCGCGTGCGGGTTGCTGTTGATTGTCGGCGAAGTCCGGGGTTGGATGCGATGGGCGCGCAAGCATCGGAAAGAGGCCAAGTCGGCAAACAATAAGGCGCAAGCACTGGGATGATCCATGATCGGAAGAAGAGAATGAGGCTGAAGGCGGTCGAGCCGAAGTAGTGAACCGACGAATCAACATTGCCCAAGCCCCGGCAGTCTCAATGTCCTCCCGCCTGGAACAGCTTTTTCAACGTAGTTCTCGACGCCCCTTGCCAGAATCAGCAGCAGGGTATCAGTCACACGGCGCGCTTCAGCCTCGTTGTTCGAGGGGGTAACCCGAGCGCAAGTGCGCCTGTTGTTTCAGGATATCTCCCCGCGCGGCAAATTGGAGCCGGTCCTTGTGCATGCAGAGATAAGTGCCGCTGACTTTGCAGGCGGAGACGCACTGCATGGGCCGGTCCACGAGACATTTCACGACGTCAGGTGCCATCACGATCACGCCGCAACATAGGGCGGTGTTGGGAGAGGCGCGTCTTGTCGTTGTTGGATCCGGTTTGTAACTGACTGATTTATCCTCGACCATACGTCATTGTTCCCTTCAGCCTTAACGGCCAGATTGCGCAACGGGTCGCGGAACCCATGAACCGCCATCCCCTGTTGCCGTTTTCAACTTCCTCTGTGTTGAATGCTGTGGCCAAAGAACTTCTGACTGCGTGCGAAACCTACACTCCTTTTCGGATTCCACGACAGATTTGGGACGAACTTCACTGTTTTCGGGACAAACCCCTGAAGAATTACGACCAATGCCTGCCCGGAGTCGGAGTGTATCCGACGATGCGGGAGACCGGATCCCCATCACCCGTTGGCTGGGTCCCCTGCGGACTGCCAGGGAAGCAATCCCCTGCGGGTTCCCACCCCCACTTCGCGTTCCGCTGTATCACTTCCCGCCGGCGGCGGGCGACTGGTAACCGAGATTGATGGCGCGGCGCATGTCGCGGTAAGAGCCCGGGTCGTCGCCGGCTTCGGCTAACGCCTGGCTACGCAACACCAGCGCTTCGACATTGTTCGGATCCATGGTCAGCCAACGGTTGAGCACAGCCACTGCCCCGCCAAAATCACCGGCGCTGGACAGCGAACGAGCGGCCAGGGACTGCGCGGCGGGATCGTCGGGACGCAGCGAAGCCAGCTGTGTTCCCGCATCGGCGGCGGCACGATAGTTCCTGCGCGCCGATTCCAGTTGAACCTTCAGCATGAGGGCTGCCGCGTCACCGTTGTTTCCCTTCAAGGCGTTATCCACTTCGCGCAAGGCGCCACCTTGATCGTTGCGACTGATCAACTCACGCGCCTTGGTCACACCGGGAGTGTCAGACGGTGGCGGCACGGTCTTGGCGGTGACGGGCGCCGCACCCTTGACTTGCGCAGCCGGCGCGAAACGCACCACGTCCTTGCGAGCCATGCCGGTTCCACGAAGGGCCTTCGCGATGGAGAACTTCGGTTGCAGTTCGGTGACTTCGATGGCGCCTATTTCCTTGCGCGGCGCGCCGAGTTGCAGGCCGGTGGTCGGATCAACGATTCCTTCGCCTTCGTGGAAGACCACGAAACAGTCGCCCACAGCGATGCCCTGTTGTTCGCCCGCGTTGATGTAGATTTCGCTGCCCTTGGCTTCGATAACGCGGCCCTCCCACGGCACGCTTTCCATTCGCTGGCAGATGAATATCACCGCCTTGTCGATCGCCTCCTGCGTGGCCTGACCCAGCGGCGTCTTCGCAAAAGCGGATGTGCCAAATTGGAAATCCTTCTCCGTGTAGGCAATGCCCATCGCATTCTTTTCCGCCTTGCCCTGCACCTGCTGGCTGTCGAGCACCTGTCCGGTCGTCGTGTCAATCAGCCGGATCGCGATGGTTACCTTGGCCTCCGCGTGTGCGAAACTCAGCGAGATCCCCTGATAACCGAACCCCTGGTTCTGCTGCTGTGTCTCACTGAAATCCACCACAGAGCCAAAGACCATGACCTGCGTGTTCAACACCCGTCCGATCTTCGGCGCGCTGGCCTCGACGGTGCGGCCGGTCTGGGCGAAGTCTTGCTCCTTGAGCACGTCGCGGAGTTGCTGGCGTTCGACTACGATAAACCGTTCGCTGCGAATGATCGCGTCGGTCAACGAGTCGGCCATGCCGGTACCCAGTTCCATTTTGCCCTTGTAATTGGATTTGTTCTGGAAATCCATGACCGCAAGGAGCTTCTTCGGTCCATAGTAAGGCGGCAATTGCGCCAACATGCCAAGCCGGGCCACGCGGCGTTGCTGCGCAACCGAGACTGGTGCACCGCTGTCCTGGGTGGCGCATCCCGAGACCAGAACAACGACCGCGAGCAAAGTGGAGACCAAGGACAAACGATACATATTCAAAGGTTTCCTGTGTTCAAACTGCGCTCAACGTGCAGCCGCCGACGTCGCTGCAATGTTGGGCCATCGTGCATTTGTAAATGTCGGTGCCGCCCGTGCCACGCAGACGGACCATCCGAAGGGGCGAAACTCCGCCCCCATCCGGCCGCCTGATACAAATTCGGAAGTCATGGCAATCGGGAAGCTACAAGACACGGGTGCCCGTCGTCAACGAATCGCTGTGCCTGCCTGCCTCTTCCCAGTCAGGCATGGATGAGTTGCGGGTATCCGGAGCCACTGCTTCCAACCGCGGCAGTGCGACCGGAAAGAAATCCCTTTCCGTCAGGCATTCCATCGCGATAGAAATGTGGGAACCTCTATGAAAATCTTGTCGCCCGGCAAATGGACATGTATCTCCGCCCTATTCATAGCCAGCTCATGGCTCGCCGTGGCGAGGAATGCCGATCGCAGCTTGATCTGTCGCGGTGTTGAGGAATATGCCGCATATCTGATCGGACAATCGGGCGGACCGCACCTGATCAGCCTGTTTGTCACGTCCCCGAACCCGGCGGCTTCGATCCAGTCGTTGGATGAACATGTCGCGTGGGTGAACAACCCTCTTCATTCCTATGTGGCGGATGGACACGGTGGACTTGTTGTGTGGGCCCATCCGAGTCCCGGCACCGCGGCCAAGATTCTTGCTGTTCCCGGTGCGGCGGGGCTGGAAGTGCTGCATCACGACGGTGTTCACCGGGATCAACTGTGGAGCGAGGTGTTGTCGGGGTGTTATCGCAGCCGTCGGCCGTTCTTGTGGGGATTTGCCGCCGATGACACCCATTCACAAACCCAGATCGCTTTATCGTGGTACGCGGCCCGCGTTCCGAAGAAGGATGAATTTGCGCTCAAGAATGCGCTTCGCACTGGAGCCTTTTACATCTCCAACGGCCCGAAGATCGATGACATCGCGGTTGATGACCAGGACATCACGTTGCATTTGCAGCAGGAGTCGGAGGTCTTGTGGTTGTGCGACGGTCAATATCTGACCGGAAAACCCGCTGACAAAATCGTCATCGCACCGGAGCCGGGAAAGAACCGCTGTCTGCAACGGGACTCGTCGGTGAAACTTTCGACTTTGAAGATT
>Ga0265297_10010116_pt1 | contig 11934 bp, 23 predicted proteins | sample Munlanlwell13791_FD_192502 | JGI IMG/M metagenome (GOLD analysis project Ga0265297, IMG submission 192502) | Leachate microbial communities from a municipal landfill in Southern Ontario, Canada - Leachate well 137-91 | ecosystem: Engineered > Solid waste > Landfill > Unclassified | place...
AGAAATATGGAAACAGATACTGCCCATGTAAAATTGATAAAACAGAAGATAATATCTGTCCCTGTTTAGACTATAGAAAAACAAGTATTTGTAAATGTGGATTATTTATTAAACCAATTGATACGTTGGATATTGTATATTATATGCATGAATCACATAAAATATATAAAATTCCATTATGTTATTTTGAACCCGACAATACTGAAAAAATATGTCCGTGTAGAGACAATCCTTGTTATTACAAATTATAATGTAATATACAGCATCGATGTTATGTAATTAGATAACTTTATTATTTTGTATGCTGATTATCTATTATGACCTTCGGCATTGTGATGCGATATTTGGATTTTAGAGATCTTGTTAATATGGTTTTACGTATTCAAGATAAATGCTTTTTTAATTTCGAGAAAACTTATCTTGCAATAAATTGCGTGGATAATGCACATGTATGCATGATCAGACTACAGATTCCGTCTGGTGCTTTTGAAAGTTATGAAATTGACGAACCATTCAAAATTGGATTAGAATTAAACAAATTAAAATGGTTCACTGAAATGGCATATGGTTTTATCCATATTACTGAAATAGGAGACAATACTATTAATTTACAATCAGGAAAATTTTCTCTTGTTATGATAGGAGTGGATGAAGTGCAAATTAAAAAAGAACCGGACGAACCTTCACTTTCCTATATATCTAGCATGATCGTTAAATCATCAGATATGCGCAAGTTTTTAAAACCATTTAAAAATGATATAACCGAGATAAGAGTGAGCGGTATAGATAATACATCATTCTTTACAGCAGATGATTTTACATATGCTGTGGATAATTATATTGGTAAATCAGATGTTTCGACAATTTATTCGTTTGATTATTTTAAATCAATGTTTCGTGATGTAAAAGGCGACGTTATGATCGAGTTATCTGATGATCATCCGTGTAAAGTCCATCTAAACTTAAATGGTATATATATTGGATATTACTTACTTGCTCCCCGAATAAAAGGTGATTAATATTATAATGTTTCACGTCAATATTATATTATGAAATTTAAACGAAACCCACAAACTGATTTTGTAGATGCTATACAAATTCCAGTTAAAATGACTCTCTGTTATGAAAACGGAAAACAATGTTGTGTTTGTTCAGATGATTGGTTAGTAGTAGACATTACAAACAATGTTAGGATTTATAAAAAGGAAGTATTCGAAAAGGCATTTATAAAGGTGGAATAAAGTGTTTCTTGACGATATACCTTGTAAATGTATCATTCATAAAGATCATCGTAAAGATGCTAGTATCAAACTTGATAATTGTAATAAAAAAGTAAGACCATATTTTGAATGCGATTCGTGTAGTATATCCTACACGTGTAATAACTATACTAATCATGGAAGTAAATGTAATAGGGCATTTGATACCACATATTATTGCAGAGATAACCAAGGAATTCCAATTTTTAATAATTATGATTATAAATGGGGATTATGTGAATTTGAAATTGGGAATAACAAATTAAAATTTAGAATAAATGATTATCCAAGTAAAAACACTATAGAACTCCTTGATAATTATGATATATATAGAGGTTGTTCTTATGCCCAAGGTATTGGTGGTGGGTGGTTTGGATCACAAAAAACATTTTTTCAAAAGCGTTATGATCTGGATAAAGTAAAATTAGTAAATTATACACATCACAAACCATATTACGGTTGTGGTTATTTCACACCTTATTCACCCGTTGAAGAATTATCTGTTAATTATGAAATTACATCTGGTATAATTTTTGAAACTAAAACAAAATATACCTATAAACTGATTTTAGATTGGAATCGGTGTATAATGTATGCAGTCTTATATGAAAGCGGGAAAGAAATATCTAAAAGCAATCCAGAATCATTACGACATTTATAGAAGGTATGAATTATAAATGCCAACATATGAAGTAGAATTTACAAGTAGTATTATATTTACGATTAATGCTAAAGATGAAGATGAAGCAGGGGAAAGGGGGTGGGAAATGCTTAAAAGCAGTAAAATTACTCATCATGACTTTGAATTAGATGATGTATCTGAAATAGATTAAAAATAATTATTTTTCTATTCCAAAATATTTACTTATTGATTTTGCATTATCTTTTTTATAATCTTTAAGAGATTCGTAATAAATATCCCCAAACTGTTCTAAAAATTCTTCAAATGAATTGATTTCATCGAATATATAACCTTCATTTACGTTCCAGACACCAGAAAATTCACCATCTTCAAAAATGACTTCATATTTTTCAAGACTCGTCCCGTCTAATTCTATGAATCCACATAATGATTCTTCCATACATTTATATGGTAAATAATACTATATAATAGTTGTCTATGAAATTAGTTAGAATTGTATTGACATTTGATTCTTGTCATCGGTGCCCATATCATTCTGGTGGATCAACTCTCGGAAGTGCATTGTATTGTACCTATTTTACTCCATTAAAAATGATTTTTGACAGTAACGGTAATAACTGCAAATTTGAACCGAATCGTATGATCGCTACATTTTGTCCAATTAAAGATGATGAAATTCACAACTACTTAAAATAGTTGTAGATTAAATATATATTAATGAGTGAACCAACTGCAAATCATTTGGCTATGGCTATTAAAGCGGCTAGTGATACTCGATTATGTAAGTTTAAGCATGGTTGTATAATCTATGATAAAAAGGGTAACATATTAAGCATTGGTAGGAATATTCCTCATTATTGTCCGAGTTATCCGAGTCTTTTATTACATGCCGAAGCAGATGCAATATTAAAGTGTAACCGATCCGATCTGAAGAATGCCAATCTACTTGTGGTCCGTGTAAGCAAGAATAAATTGCGTAATAGCAAACCATGTAAACATTGTATGAGCCTGATTTCCGAAGCCGGCATTAAAAATGTTTATTACAGTGATATAAATAGTGTAATAACTAAACTATATATTTAACATCTCATATAACAAATTTATATTATGCAATTACATCTGAATGATAAGCAACAACAATGTGTAGATCGTTTTATTAATGCTTATAATAAAATTAGAAACGGAAATATTGACGAATTAATAGATTTAATAAATATAAATGGTTTAGATATTGATCGGGGTTGTACAACTGAATATCTATACAATGTATTTTACAACGATTATAAAGGTAATACGGAACCATTTGTTTATAATTCTGTTATGACAGTTGACGAAGCATTTAAATTTTATAATGTAATAGAAATTATAGCACGGATTCAAATGGGTCAATATACAGAGATATTTTCGTTACTAGAAATTGACAAATACTTAAATGAGCGTTTTGAAATAGAAACCGAACTAAAAGGTTATTTTCTTCCTGAATTAAACGGTGCTTATTATGGTATAGGAAGTCCACATTTACCTGAATGCAGTGCTATTATTTGGGATATCAGAGATCATGTAAGATTTGTCGCAAATTGGTTACAATATCCATATGGAGGATGGACTGTTAATTTTGATTACCCCGTTGTTGATTGGAGTAAAGAACCAGTGGTATTAATTCAAGATAATAAACAAGATGAATTGTTCTTAAATTTTGTAAAACGATTCAGATCCAGTATCATAATGAAATTTGGCAGGGCAAATGGCGATTTAACCGAACTGTATAAACTAATTGAATTAGAAGAACAATATCGATCACAAGACAAATTATTACCTGCTGAATATTATAATCTGGTGTTTAATTAACCATTTTACTATGTAACACCTTTATCTTGTTCCGTAACAATATATTATATTACTATGAAGTTACGAGACTATATTTACAATGTTACAACCTACGCTACAATTTTATCGATTGCTGGTGGATTCTTGGTTGCCAATGCTTCACAGGATTACCGATTAATTGGATTTTGTGGATGGGTAATTAGCAACTTTATTTGGGTCTGCTATTTCATAAAAACGAAACAAACGAACCCGGCAATTATGTTTTCAATTTATTTCGTCACTTCTATACTAGGAGTTATTAATAACTTATAATTTGTAAATGTATAAATTATATTCGATAACTTTATAAGATGTGAATGTGAACATTAAGTTACCGGGTGATTAATAAACATGTATAAATATGATCCCCAATACAAAGATGTCTTGAATTCTGAATATGATCGCATTCGGGAAATCGCAAATGCACATGACACTGATTTTGCCTATGTAATTAGGGATATTATGATGATCGGATTAGAAGATTATTGAGTAGTAATATTAAATACTTTCGCGGCACATTTATAATATACTATGGCAGAATTAAACAGCGGTGGTCATTGGCATACAGATGAAGGATGGGCATATCATATTGATATGAAAAACATGCTTCGAGAAATGATGGCTAAAGATCCTGATGCAAAAGGACGAGAATTTAGATATTTAGATAATTTACCGTTTGATGAATCTTTAGGGAGGCACGACAAAGACGATAAATGGCGGGTAAATGAAGAATTTATGTTGGTTATGATCCAAGATTACCTACGATCATATAAGAAATATAAACCAAGAGCAATGGAACGTAACCGAGTTGAAAAGGTTTGTAAACTTGTTTATTCATTATTTAAACTTGATACTGCGTATAATAGTAGAATCGGAGGTACAATAAGTTACATCATTCATAATAAAGACAAATTTAATTTCACCGATCTAAATGCAGATTATTCCAAAGAAATTAAATCAATCTATTTGTGGTGGAAGAAAAATGAATATCGTGAACGTGGGAGGTTTGAGATAGACTGGATTTTCAGACTCATTATGTATAAATACAACCATGACAAATTTTACAGGTTATCAGTAAATCATATGCTGTGTTTCATTGTCCGAAACGCGGATAAATGGACAGATGTTCCTGATTATAGTCCTGATATGTGGTTTGGAAAAGTAAAAGGTCGTCTATTAATTGATTTACATGGTGGTTGGTATTAATTAACTTATAAATAGTTTAATTTTTTTATCACTTTTTGTAATACTTATTTTTGCATTAGTAATACTTTATATGTTTTAGAGTCGTATATAAACGTATGACCTATGGTGTAATTCCAGATGCTGTCAAGGAACATCCAAGGATTAAGGAACTTCCCACTGACCAGCAACAGTTAATTTGGGAATTGTCTAATGACTTATGTTTAAACTACCTCATGACTGGTAACTGTGATCCCGTCGTTAATCTGTTATCTAAAATGGAGATTGGTTCTGAACTATTAGACGATTTATACAGAGCAGAATCTGAAAAGGAACTGTTTAAGAAGTATTATATGGTTCCCGATTTACTCATGTATAGAGATATGTTAACCCAACTAAAGTTGTATGATAAAACGGCAGATACTCCTGAATTCAAAGCATTTTACAATTTGATCTTGTATTTGATGCATCAGATGTCAAAAGATCCATGGTGGTTTAGTAGGGTTGGGTTCTGGAACCGTTATCTTGGTTCTCGTATGCGTGATGAAGCTTATGTTGCCCTTCGTTTTAATATGTCGTTTGTACCGAATCATTTCATAAATGTGCATTCTGTTTCAGACATCGAACGAATGGCAATTAACAAAGCAACTCGCCCAATTGAAGAAGTTTATGGATGGGTCGATCCTGAACAAGATACTAATGATGAGGTAAAAAATGACCAATAATCTTGTTACTCCGATTTTTCTGTTATTACAGGTCGCATTGTTAGTAATTGCTTATGGTAATATTATACCTGGATTACCTTGGTTTGTAATATGGTTTCCAACATTGATTACAGCCGTTATTACTGCTGTAACACTAATTGCAATTTTATTAATGTGGAGGAGGTAATTTTATGTCTGGATTAATGGCGGATTGGCAAATTCAAAATGCTATTCAAAAAGGCTCGATCAAAATAGATCCGTTTGATTCTACATTAATTAACCCCAATTCAATGGATGTTCGATTAGGAAACGACTTTAAATTTAATAAATCAAGTCACAAAATTCTGGATGTTTATAATAACAAAACCTTTGTAGATCGGTTTGATGAAATTACCTTCGATGATAGTGATGAAGTTATCATAGAACCAGGTCAGAATTGTTTAGCAACTACATTAGAAACGATTACTTTACCAAATAATGTCTGTGCTATCCTCGAAGGTAAATCTTCTTTGGCGAGAATTTTCCTAGAAATCCACAAAACTGGTGGGTATATTGATGCCGGATTTTCAGGTGAAATAACACTTGAAATGCACTCTGAATTTAAAGATCCAATTAGATTATACATAGGTATGCCCATTGGTCAACTAGTATTCTTTGAGATTGCACCTGCTGCTATTCCGTATGGTGAAAAACATACATCAAAGTATCAGAACCAACGAGGAGCCACACAATCAGCCTATTTCAAGAATATACGAGGTGTATAATGACACAAACCGAATATTCTTTCAAAGAAAGTAGGGTTTTTACATTGGTGAATAATTTTGGGGAAGTAGTAGAAGAAAAATTTAATGTTAATATTGATATTGAAGGATTAACATTTGATGAAGAAAAAGAACTTCGACATACTGTACAAACACTGTGTATAGGGCACATTCCTGTTTCAGAAAGAAGGAGTGAATTTAATGGTTTCTGATGACTCATTATTAATGTATTATTCTGGTGATGAATGGATTGTAGAATCAACAAAATATGGCGTTTTTGGATTTGGATTAACTAAATTAGAAGCATTAAAGGATTTTATTTTTGCAGCACAAAACAAAGGGTGGACATGATGATCAATATTATATTTATACGTTCTGGAGTTGATCTCAATGACTGATGACAAAACTCTTTATGTATTGTCGATTTCCATTGATGATCCAGATCCATGCGAACGAATGATATTTTCAATGGTAGTCGATGATATATTTTTATCATTAATTAGCAATAATAATGAACCTGGAGTTCCCAAAGGATTGTCAGTTGATACCAGTGAATGTATAAAATCAGCAAACTATGATTTTTCACGATTATGCGAATATGACGATTTACCAACAGTTTACAGAAATTTTGTAGACTGGTTATATGCTACTGATAATTGGGGTTCGTGGATGGATGATGCAAATATCATAGCAATTGGTATTGCAGGCTTCGTGCCCTCTGTAGATGCTAATATGGGGGCCTGATTCTTTGCATGTCATTATTGATACGAGAGAAAAGCAATGGCTTAAGGAATGGCTTCCATTAACATATCCACAGCATACTTTTGAGTTAAAAGCACTTAAGGAAGGTGATTTCTTATCTAATCCGGGAACAAACCGTGAAGTATTAGTTGAACGTAAAACTGTTGAAGATCTATACCAGTCAAAATATGAAGGGCGTTTGGATAAACAACTCTCTAGGTTAACGGCCCATCATAATAATAAACTGGTAATGCTATTAATTACTGGATCACCCGAAGAGTTTATAAAGAAGATGCGTAAACCGCCAGTAGGAATTGTTATTCCTCCGGGTTTAATAGACAGTATAATCGCGTCTGTATTAGTAAGAGACAATGTAAGGGTGTTAGTAGATTCGGATGAGGAAACTGCTTTACGACGAATGATCGCCGTAATGGAAAAGGTTGAAGATGGTAATCTCGGCATACCAAAAATAAGAAACGAGGATATGTTGGCTGCCAGATTATGCATGATCACACCTGAACAGTGGTTTACTCTAAAAGAAAAGCATGGATCATCCCTTGTACATATCGCTAGTCTCAATGAACGGGACTTAACCGAGATTAAAGGTGTTGGAAAAGTAAAAGCGAAACGAGTCAAGGAGATTTTAAATCATGGATGGGAATGACCTTGACATCAAATATAATGCAACTGGTTATGGACGAATTAGGACGCAGAGACGTTCTGCGAAGAGAAATCTATGCTCCATATTACGTCTGTAGTTTTGCGATTCATTGTTTTAATTTAATGAATCAAAGAAGACAAATCTATTGGGAAGGAGGAGAAGTACCGAATTTACGATTGCACATAATTTTCGTAGCACCCGCTGGTTATATGAAATCATACTTTTTAAAGCAAATGGGTGGTGGATCTTATGCCTTGCTTCGAACATATGTCGAAGAAGAAAATGAATCGGGTGTTCAAATGATATATGCCCAGAACCTTAATGAGGCTGGTCTTGTTGGAACTTGGCTCAAAGAAGGAGAACGTATGACAAGAAAGCATGGTTTGGCAGAGCGTCATGCAGAATCATTTATTTTAGTTGATGAATTCAAAGGAATTACCGATGCTTTGAAATCTAATGGTCAGATGGATACACAGTTATTAGCCGGGTTAGATCATGGTCACATTGCTAAAGATATGGCTGGTGGAACTATAAAATTCGATACGAACTTCACTATGTGGGGAGGAGTTCAACCGGGTCGATACGATCTTGAAGGTGGTATGGGTAGACGAATGTTATTCCTGGTTAATAACCCAGATAAAACTATCAAACAAGAATTACGAAGAGCACAGTTCAAAGCCAAAAATGTGAGAACAAACGAAAGTGATATTCAGACAATTCACCAGCAAATCGATTTATGGCGTTCATCACTAGATACCATAGATTCAATTGAATTTGACGAATCAATTTTAGATCTCTATGATAAATATGATGTTGAATCATATGATACTTCATACTTTGATCGTATGATCCTTGGTTATCATCTTGCAACGAAAGGACCATCACAACATATTTTATTGACTGCTAAAAACCCTGATCTACGTGAGTTAATTGATCGTGAAATCGAATGGCGTAAACAGGTTCAAATGGGACCAGATCTAATCCAGATTCAAAACATCATCACTACATTTGGTTCTGAAATTAATGGAATGTATGTAATCAAGAGACAGGTATTCCTTGAACGGTGTGCTTCTGTATCAATTACTGCAATGAAAGCAATGAAAAAACTCGAAGAACTCGAACATTATGGTTTAATTAACAAAGGTGGAAGTAACATCACCATGGCTTACGAACCAACCCAAATTGTTGACGCTTAATTAATGATCACCACATTTTTCCAAAATAAACATATACCCCAAGTGCCTATGTATGCTAAAATTCCTCATGGATTCACAAGAATAACATTTTCAGTTGACAGTGAAATAGCATTTTTATTAAAGAACTATGATATAACCGAGCAAAACCAATTAATTACAATGTTACTCGGTAATTATTTTGCAGAGAAACAATTGTTTAGTGAATCGTATAAAATTGAAAGCGAACTGTTACAAATTCGTGAACGTGCAACATTAGATATTTCATTGATGAAAAATACTGACGATATAGCACGTAAAGAAGATTTTATCAAACGAATTGATGAACAATTAGAATGGATACAAGAATATCATTTAGATCAGCGTTCACTTTATATGGACGGCGATATTAACATGGCATTCATACTATTAAATAAACGAGCAAAAAGATTTAATTACGTAATTGGTGTAATTAATCATTTTTGTGCTGTCGAAATAAATACGATCCTAAATAATTATCCAGATTTTAATATTCCGGAATATATCTACCAACTGAAAAGATCTTCTCTGGGACATTAAAAATCATATGTTCCCAAGTATAATTAGATTCATCAATGTTTAAAATAATATACCCATTATCTGCACGTTCCATCTTTTTCTGTTCGATATATGCATCTCGCCCTTTCCAACACGGTGTTCCAATAGTTAAATTTTGTGACGATCCGGAATACTCGAATGAATGTGTATGCGATCTAATAAAAATATCAATGTCCCATCCATCATGTTCCATTTTATAGGCTTCTTCACGCTGTGACGTACACCGTGACCATTTATGTTTACTATATGGTTGCCAATGCCTGCAATGAACTTTAATATCTTCCAAAGTAATTACATCTTGCCAATCATGCCAATTTCCATTCAGCAGTTTACATACAATGTCATCACCCGACGGATTTACTTTTGTATGATAACCAGTCCCGTTAAAAACCTCGAAACGATCAGTATCAATATAACTTACCAATTCACTGGCGAGTTCACACTGTTCCATCATATCGGTTGTATAAAGACCCATTCCTTCTTCACATCTATTAACGCCGTCTACGACATCGCCATTTAAAATACATAGATCAACATGACCGATTCCCCGCATGATGTTGTAAAATTTGTCAGATAGATATTCTGTAACCGGTGTCTCCTGGTATCCGGATTTCTTTGGCAAAGGTCCAACTAAACTTCCCATATGTACATCGGATAAAATGAGTGCCCGAATCATAGATCGATCACCCGAACTGAAAGTGGTCTTAATGGATGTCTCGGATATCTTACCTTTGTTCCGTCTAGTTTGGTTTCTTCAATCACCGTTCTATACATACCAATTGGTGTAGCACTCGGAACTGCCCATGCTACTTGTCGGTTATCTACGTCTCCAATTCCAACAAGTTCAGCAATTTCTCCCGTATTGAGAGATTTCATAAAAATCTTGAACGTAGAACCGGTAATATCAACAGCAATATCCATAGCAGCAGAACTTATCTCTTCAGGTTCAGTGATCTTAAAAGTGATTAATTTAGTATCGCCTTTATAATGACGAATTGTAGTATCACTTGACATACTTAATATTTAGTACGAAGATATATAATGGTTACCCATAATGTAACATTTTGTAACACTGGTTATTTTAATATTATGAATAACAATAATAACTACTATATTTGATTATGACCATAAGTATATATGGTGTCAAGGAACATAGTTATGTGCAAACATTAAAAATAGAATAAAGGAATTTTTTATCTCCTTTGTTTTATTATGGGCGAGTTTTAATGTTGTCTTCGTCGTTTTGCCAAAACTGTTTTATCGTCGTAACGGCAAATCATTATAATAGGTCATGCATAATCATTGCTTAATAAGTAGAAGTTTTAATCAGGGTTATCATGTAAAATGGGCATCGGAATTATATTCGACTGAAAATAATCAGAATTTCTGGTGCAGTGTCTTTAATTTGCGTGGAACAGATTCGGTCCTTATCCATTTTACAAATTTGAATTATGAATGATAGACAATTATATTGTAATCATGAGGAATATAGTGGTGCCCTTATAAAATGGGCGGTAGAAGTTATGAATGATCATGAAATAGTTTGTCAATATTATGACCATGGATTTCATACAATATGGTCGGTGGAAGCCGCGATTTATAAATATGGATTTGCTATATGGTGGGCTGGAATTTATAAAATGCGAGATACCGGTTTGATCGGATTTGATTGCGATAACATAAATTATGAATGAACATGACTTAACTTATACATATGATAACCACGGTTACTATTTGGATTGGAATATAACGGCAGGAATTCATGTATCTGGATATTCAATATTTTGGTGTAGAATTTATAGACAATCCCCAAATAGTTTAATTAATCTTCAATGTGTTAATATTGGTTATGAATAATCATAAATTGTCTTATGGGTTTTCTAATCGTGGACTTAAAATAAATTGGATTATGGAGATATTCCTCTGTGATAGGTTTACATGTTTACAGATTTTTTGTATGAAAGAAATTAATTTAATTAAATTTCAATGTGGTTTGCTGAATTATGAATGATCATTACTTCAAAATACATCAATTTCGTAAATGTTGTGGATCTTCAAGAAAATGGTGTATTGAGGCGGTATAAGATATAAAATACCCAATCGTATGGTATGGAATTTATTGTAGACGTCATGATAAAATCGATTGTAACGGCGGAACATTAGAATATGAATAATCACTATTTAAACGTTAAAAGTTACGGAAATCTTGACATCTCTTTATGGAGTATAGAAACATTTTCACTACCTAGTATACAAACATGGTGTGGGATTTATTTTAGATATGATACCAAAAGAATAAACTGTAATCATGGTAGTTTAGAATATGAATGATCAATATTTTAAAATTG
>Ga0265297_10010117_pt1 | contig 11934 bp, 20 predicted proteins | sample Munlanlwell13791_FD_192502 | JGI IMG/M metagenome (GOLD analysis project Ga0265297, IMG submission 192502) | Leachate microbial communities from a municipal landfill in Southern Ontario, Canada - Leachate well 137-91 | ecosystem: Engineered > Solid waste > Landfill > Unclassified | place...
CAACGGCGCGGGCGGCTACGTCACCCGGACGATTCATCGCCGTCAGGAGCCGACCCGCTACTACTCGATTGAAAAGCTGATTGCATGACTCCAGACATTGACACTACTCCCGAGACCCCGACCGCTAAGACCCTTGCGGCGCTGCAAGCGCAGGTGCGCGGACTCGATGTTAGGATTAGCCACATCGAGGAGAAGACCGATCGAATTCTAATCCTTGTCTCGGGGCATCTGGACCGAGAGCTGGCGGCCCGGCAAGCAGGGCGATCCATCTGGCCGGTGGTCGTCGACGGGCGCGTCAACCGCGCTCGCCTGGTCGCTCTCATCGCTACCGGGATCGCGTCGGCGCTCGCGGCCGCGGCCGCCCATTGGGGTCTGCCGCTGTAGGCCCGACTCCTACAAAACGGCTGGCCGAGACTAGCGCTTCACACCCGCTCGGGGGACCATCGGTGGACCCGGGCGGGCGCACTATCTTGGTATAATTACGGGTAGTGTTTCCGCCCAATGATAACGCGGGGTTAGCAGCGTCCGGCCACAGTGGCCGAATTTGTGCTCCGCGGGTCCGGAGGAAACATGGCAAAAGCGAGCAAGAAACGAGCACTTAGGACCACCAAGCCGCGAACCGCGGTCATGCCCCCGGTCGAGGCACCTTGGGAGACCGAGCTCGAGACCGAGAGCGAGCTCGAGGCCCAGACCGAGACCGGAAGGGAACCCCCCCTCCGGCTGGTCCCCGGATCTGACGGCGACGCACTAGCCGGGGTCCGCGCGATTGCGCGCTGGACAGCCGCTAGGCTCCGCGCCGCGGCGGACGGCATGCGGCCTGGCGACGCAACCCGGCCCGCCGAGGTCTCGGCCGGCTTGGCCGAGCTCCGTTCCGCGGCGCTCGAAGCCCTGAACATGGTTGATAACTGGGTTCTGCGGACATCGCACTATCGGGGCGACGAATGACCCGGAGCTACCTGGTATCTCGCACGATGACGCGAGGACGGCTCGGCCCGACCGCGGTGGAGGTGCTTGCGATCCCGCCGAACCCGGATGCCCTGGCCGAGCTGATTCGCGTCCGCATAGCGGGGGGGGCGATGGTGCGGATCTGGGATCCGGTCGCGCACGCCCCGGTGCGCGTCTGGGGAGTCGAGTCACGAGCGGACGGGCCTCGGATCCGCCTCTCGACTCCCCCCCGGGGGACGGGGCGAGGGCTCGAGCCCCATGAGGCGTCGAGGACCCTCGCGGCTTCGGAGGTGGCCGACTGGGGGAGCTGATGCGCCGCCAGCGCAGAACCGCAATCCGGGCTGGGGACGGTGCCTTGTGGTCGGGCCGGAGAGATCCGGTTGAGACCCTGGCCCAAGCTCCACCGGCCCGACCGGCGCCGCAACCGGCCCCGGCCCCCGTTTCCAGGCCGGTCGGGGCGGGTCTCATTCGCCGCTGGGAACTCCGGGAGCGGCTCCGTTGGGTTCAGCCGCTCCCCCGGCTCCGCACATGCGCCCGGCTCGCATTGGGGCCGGTTCAAGTCGGACCCGGGTGGATTGACGGACTGGCCCAATGCGGCCTAATCCACGCTTGCCCCGTCTGCTCCGCCCATCTGCGGCACGAACGAGCGATTGAGGTGAGGGCCCTAGTAGCGGACTGGCGTTCAGTCCCTGGCCATGGGGCCGGCCTTTTGACAATGACGGTCCGGCACCAATGGGGCGCTGACCTGGCTTCGATGCGGCGGGGCCTAGCGGGCGCTTGGAGGCGCCTGTGGCAAGGGCGGGCCGCCGGTAGGCTCCGGGAGCCCATCGCCCATCTGGTGAGGGCGCTGGACGCCACCCATGGCGATGCTGGGTGGCATCCGCACTTGCATTGCCTCGCCCTCTACCGTGGCGACCCTCCGGGGGAGGATTGGCGCTCCGAACTCGCTGTCCGGTGGGCAGACGCCGTTAGGGCAGAGCTGGGGGAGCTGGCGGTGCCTAGATCCGATGAGGTTGGGGTGCGGTGGGATTCGGCTATACGTCCGGACTACCTGCTCAAACTGGGTCTCGAGGTGGTGGGGGCCGGCGAGCGAGTGACCAGGCTAGCCGGCCGACTTAGGGTTTCGACCTGGCAGATTGCCGAACTGGCGGCCGAAGAGTTTTGCTCTCGGCACGCCGGCTGGGGCGCTACTTCGCGCGGCCCGTGGACCGGGCTCTGGCGTGACTGGGTGGCCGGGACCAGGGGGGCCCGTGCGCTCACCTGGTCGGCCGGGGCCCATCGCCTCGCTGCCCGTGCCGTGCCGGAGGTGGAGGCGGGGGAGACCGACGGCCGTCCATGGGTGGTCTCCGTCGGCGCTGCGGACTGGGCTCGAACCATGGGAGCCCCGGCGGCCTCGCTTGCTCTCCCAGACCTGTTGGTCGCAACCACGGACGGACCGGAGGCCACCATTCGGGCACTCGAATCAATGGGAGCTAAGGCGGAGCGAGTGGCAATCACCGACTCCGCCGTTACCGTGTCAGCAACCGGAGGGATATTCAATGACGCAAAGGATAGTTCAGAGTTTGCCAGGCGAAGGTTCCTTGGTGAGTCAATATCGTGCGGAGAGTTTGCAGGGGGTGGCCATCCTGATGATCTCGCGGCACAAGCCGCAGGATGAAACCGCGCAATGCCTCGCACAAGCGATCTCGGACGGAGCAAGCCTGGTGTCATCGTCCGGAATGACGGAGGTGTCCAGACACCGAAACTGGGTGCACACGAGAGCTTGTCAAACAGTCCCGACCTGCCATGATACCTTTGTTTGGATTGATGATGATCAGGTGTGGTTGCCGGAAACGCTGGCCGCCCTCGTCGGGCTTTGCCGAGCAATAGACATGGCGGTTTCCGGGGTATACGTGTCTCGCAAAGACGTTGCAAACCCGCCGGTGCAAGCAACGGTTCTGAGGGGTCTGCGCTACTCAAACGACTATGGCGGGGTACCACGACTCCTACCGTGCTACTCCGGCCTAGGATTCCTCGCCGTGCCAGCGTGGCGAGCTCGGTGGGTGCATGATGACAGCCTCGATTACGACGAAACACTCGGGGACCGCCGGGCGACCGTGCGCCAGGTGTGCTCCGCAGGAGTGATAGACGGGCAATGGCATGCCGATGATGCGTCCTATTGCCGTCGCCTGTGGGAAAGAGCCACTGGGCCCATGCTTGCACCCCTCTCGGTAGGCCACCTCACCCCGGCAGGCGCGAGGTGGCCGGGAGTCTTGTCGCCCATATGGGACTCAGAAAACCAGCTATCCACCCTTGCGCTTGCATTCCAGGAATAGCTGACGGGACTCTTGGGCTGGGGGAGGGTCGACGGGACTCTCCCCCAGCATCGTCACGATGGCCCGGCGCACCAACGCGGACGCGCTGTCGCCCCGCGCAATCGCCTCCTGTTCGATTCGACGGCGGAGCGACCAGGGCATAGCAACTGATAGGCGAGCCACGTAGACGGGGCGACGGCCGGGCGCGCACGATGCCTTGGGAATGCGCCGCTTCACTTGCCCACCTCGCACGTTCCAAGAATCTCCCGGAGCTCGGCAGCAGAGCATGGCTGCCCGGTCTGCTCCACCCGTTGCACCGCGGCCCGCAACCGGGTGATGACCATGTGCGTTGCGTCGTTCCGGTTGCGCCGTTGGGCGTCCAGCCGCCTTTTGGCGTTTCGCTTGTGCACGGCCCTTCGGTAACCTTCGAGCCGTGCTCGTACCTCGGCGGGGAGGTGCGCCGGGAGCTCACCGCCGAGGTGAGTCTCTACCAGCGCCAGCGCCCGATCGTCGTGGCCCTGCAAGGCGAGCCAACGGGCGGCGACAGAGGCGGAGCCCACCTCGATTGACGGAGGGACCGCGAACCCGAGACCGCCTGCAAGGGCGATGCGACGTTGACCGTCAATCAAACGGCCATGCAAGGTCCGCGGAGCAGGACCCAGCCATGCTCTTTCAATGACCATTAGCGCTCTTAGCGCTGATTCGGTTTGGCTCATGAATCAACCGTATGGTTTTTCTATCGACCAAGCAAGGTAGAATCGCACGGTACCCCGAATCACTCCCCCAACCGGAGAGGACTCATGGCAAGCGCAGGAATCCAACGACTCACGGAAAGGGCCGACCGAGCAATCGCGACCCTCCGAAACCACCGGGCCAAGGCGCGAGCCTCCGAAGCCCGGATCGTCTCGGCTCTGGAATCTGTCGGCGGCGGCGGCATCGCCGGCTTCCTCGACGGGTACCTGAACGAGCCGACGTTGTTCGGCCTCCCGGCAACCCCGATCGTCTCCGGAGTCGCCCTGGTCCTCGGACTGAGCGAAGCCCTGCCGGGCTCCGAACACCTGGCAGCCATCGGCAACGGTGGATTCGCTTACGCCGTCGGATCGGCCGCGTTCAAGAAGGGCCAGGAATACGCCTAAGGCGTAAAACTCCAGACTAGAGGGGCACCAGGAAAGCCAATGTCGAATAACGCATTCTCGAAGCTCATGTCCGTCGGCGCTCCGGAGATCCTGTTGGGCCGACAGCAATCCCCCGGTGGGGGACAGTACCTCGGAGAACCGGCCTTCCAGCTCCCGGAAGGCGCCGCTCCGCCCGGTGGCGTGCAGTACCGCCCCGATGACTACAACGCGGCCGACTGGATCATGTTCGGGATCTCCAACGGGGTTCCGGGCGGGATCGCGATCCCGCCCGGCTCGCAGGCGAACCTGATGCAGGCGCCCGGAAACCCCTTGAAGCCGCTGCGTCTCTTCGCCCCGTCAACGATCTCCCCCGGCCTGTTCCTGGTTCAGGTGAGCTACGGCGCCTTCAATCTGATCTCGGGTGACCCGGTGGCCCTCGAGATGATCTCGGAGGTCTCGCTCGCGAACGCGATCTCTTGGCCCACCGTTCAGACAAGCCAGAACGTGACGTGCACAATCCTGAACGCTGGTGCCGCCCCCGTCGCCAACGTCGCCCTGGCCATGTACGGGGTTCGCCTCCGATAGAGGCGCAAGCGATAGAGGCGCAAGTGCAGATTCGGACTGCTCTCCCCAGACTCGAAGGCGCGACCCTCGCGCATGCAATGCGCGAGCTGCTGATGGGTCTGGGGAGGGCGTTCGCTCACGGTCTCGCCGTGCATCCTCTCCCGCCGCTGTACGTTTCCGGGGTCCGCTATGCTCCGGAACCGAACGCTGGCGATGGGTGGGAGGAATGGGCCGATCCTTGGACTGTGCACCGCCGGGGATGGGGCGATTGTGACGATCTGGTCGCTTGGCGACTGGCCGAGTTGCTAGCCGCCGGGGAAGCCGTGACGGTACAAGTTGTGGGGACTGGCGACGGACACCGATGGGGTCCGCGGTTCCACGTTCGGGTTCGACGTGCCGACGGCACACTTGAGGACCCTTCTATCCAACTGATGGGTGATTGACTATGGCCAAGGGAACATGGCTATGCGCCGGGCTCGCCGCCGGCCTTGCCGCCTTGCTGGCGGGCGCACGAAAGGCCAGGGCGGCCGAGCCTGACGACGGCACGGCCGAGCCTGACGACGGCACGGCCGACCTGGACACTCCGATCGCAGACCGGCCCGGCTACGGGCAAGCCGTGGCCTACCACGACAACGCCATGAGGCCGGAGGTGACGGATCTGGCCTACCTGGCTCAGGTTGCCAATTGGCTGGAGGAACGAGGTTTTCCGGAGCTGGCGGAGCCAATCCGAAACAAGTGGGAGCTCCAACGCATGACGGGAGCGGCCCAGCCACGCCCGGAGGACCGTCCAGGCTACGGCCAAGCCAAGGCGTACTACGACCACGCAATGGCCAACGTACATGACCCGGCAATCTTGGCCCAATGGGCGGCGACGTTGACGGCCCAAGGATTCCCGGAGTTTGGACAGGGTATCGCCGCAAAGGCAGCGAGTTACACTCCAACTGCGGCACCTATCACGGATTCGGATTCCGCCTTTGCGCCGGCTGCTCCGCCTCCGACGCCGCTGCTTCGGGACGTGACGGCTGCCGATCCGATCGCCTATTCGACCCCCGGAGTGGCGCCGACCGCTACCCCTCCGGGCCCGACCGCTCCGGGGGTCGTTACCTTCGAGCCGGAGGATGAGACCGAGGATGCCATTCCGCCTTCGCCGCCGGCCTCCGCAATTCCTCCGATTGCGGCGGAGGAAACCTCCGAGGACCTGGACCCCCAGGGGACCGTCTTTTTGGCCCGAATCCTACTCGCTCGGGAGGGTTCCAGCGGCTGGAAGGAAGCCTTGCAGAGCGAGGTCAAGGCATGGCAGAGCCGGGTAGGACTGACAGCGGACGGCAAGTTCGGTCCCGGCTCCGCCGAACGGATGGCCCGCGAGGTAGGAGTCTTGCCGCTCGTTCGATTCTGGCCGCTAGGGGAGTGGCGGAAAGAAGTTGCGGTCGACAACTACCGCGCGCGAATCGAGCGAGTGGCGCAATCGGTGGAGGCAGAGAACTCCGCGCACGCTGCCGCTTTGCGGGCCAGCGCCCGCCGCGAGACTGGGCAGGGCTGGCCTTCAGCGCCGGCCCCCATCACTGCGACGGAAGCTAGCTCGCTCGCGTCCAACGTTGCGGCAGCAATTGCGATGCACGCCTAGGAGATCCAATGCAACACATCTATCCGTCCTTGGGCGATCCCCTCTGTCTGGGAGCAAGTGTCCGCTACGATGGCGCTAGGCTGTCGTTCGTCCTCGAGCTGCACGGGCGCCGCTGGCGCGTATCGGTGCCGGTGGAGGTCGCTCACCTCGCACTGGACCACGCTTTCGCCGCCGAGGGGATCCGCGAGCCGGCAGAGCTCGGCGAGCTCCCGAGCTGTGGCGGGCTCCTCAAGCGAGCTCGCCGCGCAATCCGCAAGGCCGGGCGCAAGGCGACCCGAGCCCTCTCCAAGGCCGGAAAGGCCGTCGCCAAGGGGGCCAAGAAGCTGGTCCAGTCCAAGGCGCTGGCGGCAATCGTCGGCGCCTCCGCAATCGTCTGCCCGGCGGTCGGTGGCCCGGCGCTCGCGGCTCTCGCCGCGGGTAAAGCAGCGGCGAAGGTGGCCGATGCCGCCTCGAGAGGAGACCCGAAGGCGAGGCAAGCGGCGGTCCGCCTCGCGTCCAACGCCAGCCGACTCTCCGAATCCCGACACCCAATGGCCCGGCTGGCCGTGGCTGGCCTCCGTTCGGTGGCATGATGCGGTCCGATTCGTATGCGTCGACGTGCGCCGTGCGCCTGCCGCAGACCGGAGCTCCGTACCGGAGCCGTGTCCAGGCCGGCGACATGGCCGCCATGCATCGGGGAGGGTGGGTGCGCGTGCACGCTCCCCCTGGTCGGATCCGATTCTGGCTGGTCCCGGATGACGGGCTCGCCCTCGGACCGTTCGATGCCCCGGCGCTCGCGACGGTGGAGGGCCCCTGCCGCGTCGACCTGGAGCGCTACGATACGCTCCCGCTCGAACTGGCAATCACCGTCTCATGGGGTCCTGGCGCTGTCGTCGCGACTGCAGACCGCCAGGTGTCGTTGGACGCTGGAACCCTCGAGCCACTGAACCCCTGGGAAAGGTGGGTCGCGATCGAAACCCCTGGCGTGGGCGGGTCGTGGCTCGATGCGGCCGCCGTGGTCATTGACGCAATCCCCCCCCTCTACCAGTCGCGGCGACCTCCTGACGCCGTCTCTTTCAGCCTTGCGGCCGATGGCCGAGCGAGGATTGACACATGGCCGTAACCACCCTTTCCGAGCAACTGCGAGCCTTGCGCAAGAAAACGCGCAAGAAGGCCACGCGCAAGAAGGCCACGCGCAAGAAGGCCACGCGCAAGAAGGCCACGCGCAAGAAGGCCACGCGCAAGCGTACCCCAGCCGAGCTCCGGGCGTTGCGGCTACGCAACTTGGCCAAGGCGCGGCGAGCGAAGAAGGCGCGGCGAGCGAAGAAGGCGCTTGCGCGATGACCGGATCCGTGGCGGCCGTGCGAGGTCTGGAGTCAGCGGGATCTGACGCTGCCCGTGCATTGCTCGAGATCTGCGAGCGCAACGGGTGGAACGCCGATGGCCTCGCCGCTGCCATCGCCCTGGAATCGGGGTGGAAAACTACTGCGCGCAACTCCGCCGGCAACGTCGGTCTGCTGCAATTCTCCCCGATGACTCTGGCGGCTTGGGGTCTATCGCCCGACACTGTGATCTCTTGGAGCGCTCCGCGACAACTGGAGTTGGTAGAGCGGTACTATCGAGCTTGGGAACGCCGCGGCTACAGAATCGGGCCGCGTGACTTCACTGCTTTTGCCCTCGGGGTGGGCAACGTGAAGCCGCGTCCGGAGCTCCTCCCCGACGACGCAATCATGTACGCTCCCGGCTCGCCCGGCGCCGTGGCAAACCCCGCTCTGACTGATGACTCCGGGGCCATCACCGTGGCCACGGCGAGAGCGGCATTGAACCGGGTACTTGCAGCGGCCGGCGGAAAGAGATTCGCGCCCGGCCCAAAAGCACCGCCGGTGCCGGCGGGCTGACTCTGGCCCTCGCCCTGATAGCTGGATTCGCTTGGACCCGTCGTCGTCATGGCCGATTATGACTTTCAGGTGCCGGACCCCCGAATCATAGAACGATTCGGGCGACTCCGCATAGCGAAAGGGCGTAACGCCTGGCGGCTGGCCATCACCAGCCGATACGCAGACCGATACCGCGTCATGCGGATCGGAGCCCAAGCGTGCGCGGCAATGCTTCGCCCGGTGCAACCGACCTTCCACGTCTACTATCCTTGGGGGCGTGCCCCGGGTGCATTCGCGATCGGATCGGGGAACGCGCGCCCGATTGTCCCGGTGGAAGCGAAGTTCGGCCCCCCGAACGTGGCGCCGGGATTGCCGGACGGTGAGCTACTGGGAATCCGCTCAACCTTCCTGCCGGCGCCTCCCGGTGCGGATCCGATCCCTGTCTCGCTCGGCATGCCGATTGGTGGGTATCCTTGCTGGTGGGTCCTAATTGACTTCTGGTGGCGCGCAGATCCCGTTGACATGCCAACATGGCCCTTGCTGACACGCAATGGCGAGGCGCATGCAATTCTGGACGTGGCTTTCGCCCCCAAGGCGCAGAACCCGACCCCGGACAAGTCTCCCGCGGACATCGTTGCAGAGCTCAAGGACGGGTTCCTCGAACAGTCGCTTGCCGATTGGCACAAGGTGTCAGCCTCGCTCACCAGGCCGTCAGTGCTCATCGGCACCGGGGGGGTCCTGGCCCTGCTCGCCGTGGCCTATCTGTCGAGAGGGAGACGATAGCATGTCCGCACTGGAAACTTGGATCCGAGCCCAGACGGGCAGCGTCCGCGAAGACGGGACCCACGCGGCGACGATCACATTGGAAGGCCCGGACGGAACGACCTGGGGAACGTGGCCAGCGAGACCTAACTCCGGGGAGGAGCTTGCCCAGACGATCGTCGGCGCCGTCCGACTCACCGAAGAGGAACTCCCCTCTGGTCGCCACCGGGGCAAGGTGATTGCCGTCGACTCCGGCGGATCGCAACTCGCCGTCCTGCCGGTCACGATGACCGGACGCTCTTCCGTCGCCGCCGCGGCAGCGACGGAAGCGCGAGCAATGCAGCAAGCCGTCGCGATCATGGTCCAGAACGCGGAAGCGGTGACGGCTGGACTGCGATCGGAAAACGAGAGGCTATCGGAGCGCAACAATGAACTGCTCGACAATCTATCCCGCATGGTCGAGCAAACCCTTTCATTCCAGCAAGCGGCCGCCTCATGGTCCGCAGAAGCCGAAGCTATCAAGGCGCGAACCGCTCGTCTCGATGCAGTCGCGGAACAGGCAAAGCCGCTACTCGAGATTGGAATGGCCATTGCGGCGGAGGAACTGGCCGCCTGGATTGAGAGGCTGAAGGATGCCCGGAAGACCCGAGAGCTCGCCGCCCGACAACCCGCTACCGAGAGCCATTCTGTCCCTCCTCCGCCGCCAGACCCGCCGCTCGACGGCGGAGCAAGCGACGCGGGCGATAGCAACCGGGATGGGCGCAGCCTTAACGGCGGGCCCGGAGGCGTGGCTCCGCCAAGCTCCGGAAAACCCTCTACTGCGAACGCTCACGATAGCAGTGACCGATCCGGGTGCGATCGGTCCGATGGTGAGGGAGACGGCAACCCTCGCCCTCGCCGCCGCGCTGCAAGCGGCAAGCGCCCCAAACCCGGCGGAATCCCCGCCCAAGCAACCGACCGCAAACCGACCGCATGAAAGGGATTGACCATGGCCAAGACAAGCAAGATCCGACTCGCCCCCTCGGGACCCATTGTCAAGGATGAGGACTCCGGCGCCGGTCTCGAGGTGGGGCCCGGGTCCCCCGGACGCATTTGGCGCCAGCAAGGTCTGAAAGGCCCGACCGATGACCTGGCGGGCGTCGACGGAGTGTATATCCTGCAATCCACGGCTCCGGATGGCTTCTCCCTGCCTGGAGGGTTCCACTACGACATTGACGCCGCATGTGTCGTTGCCGAGATGACGGGATCGGGCGGGAACAGTGCCACGCTCCAACTGCGCTACTCCGTCGACGACGGCGCGACCTGGCTCCCCATGCCGGGTCACTCCGGAGGCGCCGACGCTGGCGACATCGGGTCGACCCATCGCCTGGTTGCGTCGGCAGACCACACGTTCAGAACGAACGTCACCGACTTCGACGCAACGGGCTTGGCTGGTCCGATCCGAATCGCCCTCTACGGGTCGGCGGACGGAACCGCTTGGGCTGGTCACTCGGTTTTGCGAGTCACGCAATACGTCAAGTGAGGAACTGACCAATGCTGAAGCTACCGTACAGAGTACCGCCCTCCGGTCCGGTCCGGACCGTCGATATCCTCGAACTCAGCGACATTCCGCCCCCGTCCCCTCCCGCGCCGCTGATGTTCGCGATCATGCCTCCGATTGCCGCCGACGCCGCGCAAGTGGTGACTCTCGCCGTTGGTTTCGTGGAGCAAACCTTGCTGTCATCGGATGACAACTCCCGCGGTCAGCAATTCTGGCTACCACCAGACCGCGAGTGGGAGTTGGAGGCTCAGTGCTACGCTGGGGCAGCCCAGAAACTGAGAACCACTATCGAGTGGTCGCAGGACGGAGTAACCTGGGCTCCGGTCACTGGACAGTGGAACCCGGCCCCTCCCCCCGACAGCGCGGCGCAACGCTACGCCTGGTGCCCGGCCGGCACCACCCAAGGGGTGCTGGTTTCCACCCGCTCGGTCGGTTGGTGCTCGCCTCTCGGTGGGCCGAGCGCGATCCGATACGTGGCAGCCATGGATAGCACCGAGCCGGGCGATACCACCGCGATCTGGATGCCGTGGATGCGCGCTCGCGAGATCCTGGTCGCCCTAGAGCATCGAACCGCTCCGCCGGGCTGGGGCTCGCCGATCAGCTGAGCAGACAAACGAAAGCCCGCCGGGGGGATCTCCAATCCGGCGGGCTCACCGAGGGGGTAACGAACTCTGACATGATCCCAGTCGTCGCGCTAGGGGCGGCCCTCGCCGCCGTCGGAATCATCTGGAAAAGTCGCATGACCGAACCCCCGTCCACCCTCCGAGACCCGTCACTCGCTCGCGACGCCGTTGTGCGTGCCGCAGCCGCCGAGGTCGGCTCGTCCGACCGCGCGCGGTACGTGGTGCCGGAGCTCGGACGGGATGAGCCGATCTCGTGGTGCCGCATCTTCGCTTTGTGGGTGTTGCGTCAAGCCGGTCTGGCCGAAGGGATCCGATGGGTCCTGGGACGGGGGTTCGAGGAACGCCACCTCACCCCGAAAGACCCTCGCACCTTCGCGCCCCAGCCGGGCGACCTCGCCTATTGGACGCGGAATCAGCATGGCGCAATTGTGGAATCCTACGACTCCACAACTGATCGGATCGTGGTGATCAACGGCAACGGCAGTGGCGGCTACGTCACCCGGACGATTCATCGCCGTCAGGAGCCGACCCGCTACTACTCGATTGAAAAGCTGATTGCATGACTCCAGACATTGACACTACTCCCGAGACCCCGACCGCTAAGACCCTTG
>Ga0265297_10010118_pt1 | contig 11930 bp, 19 predicted proteins | sample Munlanlwell13791_FD_192502 | JGI IMG/M metagenome (GOLD analysis project Ga0265297, IMG submission 192502) | Leachate microbial communities from a municipal landfill in Southern Ontario, Canada - Leachate well 137-91 | ecosystem: Engineered > Solid waste > Landfill > Unclassified | place...
GTCGAGGCTATTGCGGGCCAGGATGTCTGTGAGCGGGATCGGTGCGTCGAGTCGCCTCGGTGCCCAGGTGCACAGGTGATTGTAGCGGTCGGTGCAGGCTCCGGCGTCTCGCAGCAGCCGTTTCGTCGTCGTGATCATTGGGGCACCTCCACGGGGTGGGCTGCCAGCGCCAGCAACAGCGCCCGCACCGCCTTCCATTCGTGGTTTCGATGTGCCGACTCCACAAACACCCGCAGCGGCCCCCTGTGGCATGTCGCAGTCTTGGCGTATTCCAGCGCCGCCGCTCCAGTGAAGAACGAGTTGACGGTCGACCACACCCCGAACCGCCCTCGCTCTTCCACGCAGAACACAGGATCGGCAGTGGCTCGATTGTCCTGCGTGGCCACAACCTTGGCCATCTCTCGCAGCGGGGAAAGCATACCGTTCAGCCTCGCCACTTCGGCCTGCGACGCGGCGAGGGCGGATTCCAGGGATGCGATCTCCGCTTCGTAGCAGCATGGAGCACGCATCACCATACAACCTCCTGCCGCCTGAAACGATCCGCAGTTGAAAACCTCAACACCCGAGATGGACCGGCCCGTCAGTCGCTCTCCGCATTTTGGGCACTTGTCGTTCATTCCTTCGCCCTCCCACTCCCGCCGCACATGCGGCATACTTCGCAGTCCGTCTCTCCATGCCACCGGCTACCGGAATCCCCGCTCCCCTGTGCCACCGCAGTGCAGGCACGCACCGGGGTGGTCGCAGGTCAGGCGGCGGGGTAGTTCGATCTTGGGCATCGGACGCTTCCCGTCAAGGCACGTGTCACGCTGGCACATCGGTTTCCTCCATCTCTGCAATGAGTTCCGACCGACGAACACCAAAAGCGATCGCGATCCGTTCCTCCCATACGCGCCCAGGTGTTCTCGCCCTTGCGGACTGCAAGCAGGCGTCCGTCACTTTGCACATCCGGGCCAGGTCTGCCCACGGCCTGCGCCCCAACCTTCCCTCGACGACGTCCCAGAATGTTCGCATCGCAACCTCCCCTTTCGGCAGTCCCAAAATACCCCATCCGTTTCCCTCAGTCAAACATTTTGCTTATACTTTCTAACGTTAACGTGCAAACCCGCATGGCTGTAGGCTGTCAGTTGCATGCGCTGTCGCCATCGCAGTCCTGTGGCCAGTGCGGGCCGTTGTGTCGATAATCGCTAAGTCGCTGGAATTGTTAGGTCTTAGCGGAAAACGTCTCTGTCTTGACCGGTCACCATCTCATACCCCTCTCGCTTGCACGCCCGCCGGCGTGCGCTGGCCTGGTTGGCGAGTAACCCCACCTGCCCGTCGACGATGTCTACCACCATCGGCCGCTGGTCTCCACCGCTGGCCCGCATGGTGCGGCCGATCCGCTGAATAGTCAACGCGTCGCTCCGGCCAGGGAAGGCGAGGACCAACCCCTTCAGCCCAGGCACGTCGAGCCCCTCGTCTGCAAGCGAGGTCGCCACCGCACACCGAACGGTCCCGGCCCGCATGGCGTCAAGGACCACGCCCCGCTTCTTGGCACTCAATCTTGAGGTGAGGACCGGGGCCTCGATCCCGTGCCACTCGGCAAGGCCGGCAGAGATCGACCCGCAGTGCTCGATCCGTCCCCCGAGCACCAGCGTCACCCGCCCGGTGCGGACCAGCTCTGCCGTCTTCCCTGCCACGATGCGCAGCCGGTCCTCATCGGTGCAGAGCGTCCGGTACATGCCCTGCAATGAGGACGGGTCGACCATGGCCTTCACCTCGTACCCCCGGCGTTCCGCCCACTCCCGCCACAGGTCGACCTGTTCGTCGTCCAGCCCGTGGATCTTTGCTCCCCTCCGCCTCGCCATCGCCGCTTCTACTTCGGCTGGCCTCACCTCGGGCCGGAAACTCGCACCCCAGCCGTGGCCTATCTCGACTCGACGCAGGAGTGGGTAGTCAAAGGCGGTCTGCACCTGCCGGACCTGTGGAATGACGGACACCCCCGCTTCCACCAGATCGTCATTGCGGACCCGTGCGACGATGGGGCCGAAGCACCAGTGCAGCATCGGGGTCAGCCCGTCTCCCCGCTTTGGCGTCGCGGTGAGTCCGTACCTGCGAACAATTCCGACATGCCAGAGGATGGTGTAGAGCGACTGGCAAGGACAGTGGTGGGCCTCGTCCGACAGCAGCATCCCGTGCTTCTCCCCCAACTGCCGCAGTTCGATGTGCGCCCACCCGGCCAAGGTCTGCATCATGGCGACGGTCCCCGCCACCCGGAGATCGGGCCTCATCTCTGACTTCGGCAGATCACCCCCCACCGTTTCGAGGGTGCAGCCAAGCACCTTCTCCGCCGACCGGAGCCACTGGACCATCAGGTCTTTCGTGTGCACGAGGATCAGGGGCCGTTTCCCGAGCCGATATGCCAAGGCCAGCCCGCAGACCGTCTTTCCCGCTCCGGGTGGTGCGACGAGGATCCCCATGTTTTCCCTTGCCGCAGCCGCAACGGCCTCTTCCTGGTAGGATCGGAGGTCTACGCTCAGCCACATCCCCTCGGGAAGTCCAACCGACACTCCTGAGGTTGCGGGCGTCTCGATGTGCCTTGCCGGACTGCCAGTCAGACTTGCCACACCAATGGGCACGAACACCCGCCCCGGCCATGCAGCGCGATAGCCATAGATGTTCGCCTCGATCCCCGTTCCACCACCGAACAACTTGGCCTGCACTGCCAGGGGGTTTGCGAGAGTCAGGAAATCTCGCACGGCAGGACAGTCCTCTGCAAGCGTCGCACCGGCCGGGATTCGGGGGGCGGGAGTCTCCCGAGGCATCGCTGCAGCGGGAGCCGGAGCCGAGTCGAACAGGTCGAGTAGGTCGCTCATGTGAAAACCTCGTCCACGAAGGCTTCTGCTTCTGGCCAATACCGTATCTGCGTCGTCAATACAATTGAGCAGTTGGCAGATCACATAGATCCTTCCTGGAAACATCCATGAAGCAAACGATTTTTGCGTTGGGTTCGCCTGCCTCCGCTGCGGCCTCTTCCGCCCTGCTTTCCAGTGACCAATGCAGAACGTCGGCAGACCACGGAGACCAGAAGTATTGTCCGTAGTGGGAGCAAAGCCAACGGCCAGCCGAATTTCGAACGCAGTAGAGTTTCGGTGCGTAGTCGCTCATGCCGTCCACCTCTCCCATGTTTCCCTCGGGTCCCCGAGGTCTTGCCGGATCACCACCTCGACGTGGGGCATCTCCCCGAGTGCGGCGTACACCTTCGCCACCACCCCCAGGCACCACTGGCAGTCGTCCCGCCACCTCGCCTTCATCGCGTCGAACACGCTCTTCAAGTCGTTGTCCAGGTCCGGGCGGTCTGTCTTCCACTCCCGACCCCCCGAGTACCCACCGAGCAACCCTCCAGTTTTCTTGGACGGTTTGCTCATGTACGCGGGTCGGTGGTAGACGCAACACACGTCCACCCGCACCGCACCGGTCAGCACCGAGGGGGGAAGTACCTGGTCGAGGTAGAAGGCGACGGCCGCTTCCCACTGGTAGCTCCCCTTGGTCTTGTAGGCTCTTGCGTGGCCAGCAATCGTGGCGAGCCGTGGCCGATCCTGTGGCCTGGGGACCATGGGGATGATGACCCGGTAGATCACGAGACCACCTCGCACCAGCGCTCCCACTCGGCCGTGCCCGGGCGGAACGGCTCGAACGGCACCCACAGGTCGTCGAGTCGGTTCTTGATCCACTCGACCAGGTCCGCCTCATTCTTGGCCGCCTGGAGCCGCACCACGCACGCGCCGAGGGGAAGGCCGGGGGCGATGCACTGCCAGAGGTAGGTGCACCCCTCCAGAATCGTCTGCCGGTTGTCGGCCAAGTTGTCGCGCTCCGGCCGGAGCATGTGCCCCCACGCCCTCTCGGGCTTCATCAGGTGGGCTCCGATCTTCTCGAAGAACCCGAGCTTCCCGATCCCGAGCGCAGCGTTGGCCCGCCGCGGGAAACCGCAGTACCCCTCGTGCGTGAACCGATCCATCAGCCCGTGCGCGTACGCTCCGGCCGCCATCGCATCACGTCGGATCATGGCCAGGAGGTCCTCGACCGCGTCCGGCCTCCGGCACGCCCCCCGCTCGCCCCCGAAGTGGTACTGATGCACCACCGCATCCGAGGGCCACGCACCGAGCCCGGAGGCGAAGAGGTACTTGGCGCTCTTCACGTCGATCTGCGTGATCCCCTCGCCCGGTATCGGCGTCCCGTCCTGGTATCCGACCAACGACACGCTCCCCGGGCATGCCCAGTCCGTTTGCATGTTGGCCCGTGCGAACATGAGGACGTCCGAGTATGTGAGCGGTTTTCCGTCCGGCAGCCTCACCCCCGCCTGCATGGCCTCGACCCCGGCTGCAAGCGCCCAGTCATAGTGCAATTCAGCGTTCACGATTTTGCCTCCCCCGTGCCCTTACACCGCACGCAGTCCTGATAGGTGGTCCCCTCTATGTGGTGCCAGCGCAAGAGGATCTTGCCTGTCCCGAGACATTCGGCGCACTTGCCTGTTGTCGCTTCGTACCGCTTTTTCTCTGCCTTCAACTCTGCTGGCGTGATGGTCGCCCGCTTTTCCTTGCCAAGCCACTTCTTCTTGCCGCCCAGCGTGACGGCCTCGATTGCGCCCGCGGCCAGGAAGTCCCCGCTGTCGAGCACCTCCAAGGAAAACACCGTCCACTCCGGGGCCTCGCAGAGCTTGCGCCGTGCGATGGTCGTTGCGTGTTCCCACTGGCTCACTTCCATCCCTCCCGGCAGACCATCACGAGCACGTCGCGTGCCCGGCTCGCTGCCACATACAAAAGGTTTCGTTCGTCCTGCCCCGGCTTCCCGCCGAGCAGGCCCCCAACATCGTGTAGCACAACGCAATCGAACTCCAGGCCCTTCGATGCGTGGGCGGTCATCACCACTGCGTCGCAGTCGTCCGTCCCCTCGAGCAGGTCTGACATGTCTCGACGTCCATACCAGCCGACGAAGTCCCGGATCGTAAGGTCGAGTTTCTCTTCCCCGTCCCCGGTCCCCATCGTCCAGTCGAGGGGAAGACCGAGCAGCAGGCTCCCCGCCGTGTCTCTCGTCGGGTCCAGTCCCCACAACCGGGTGTCAGTCACGCCCAGGCGGCGGACATGCGAGGAAAGCCACTGGCACCCCGGGTCGCAGAGGTGGCGGGCTGCGAGGTACAGGGACGGCCACGGCTCTCGGCTCCACGGGTCGAAGTCGGGGGAGGCTGCCTTGACCCGGAGGCCCGCACCACACGCGAGGTCTCGGATGCGGGCCACTTCCCAGTTCGTACGGGCCAGCACGGTCGGGCGATTGCCCGAAAGCACGAGGTCTTGCAGGAGGTTTACCGTCTCAAACGCAGGATCAGAGGTCCACACCGCCGACCGCACGGTCCCCGGATCGGTTCGGAATGCGACCATCGAAGCACCGGCCGTCGCCTGGAGGTTGTTGGCCCTCGAGACGATTGCTGACCCGCTCCGGTAGTTGGTGGTGAGCTGGTGACGCGATGCCTCCCGATTCCACAGGTGGTCCTCGCTGGCCCCGGCGAACTGGTAGATCGCCTGCCGGGGGTCCCCGACGACCAGCGACCGCTCCGGCTCCATCAGCCCGAGCAGCTCCGCCTGGTCTGAGGTGGTGTCCTGGTATTCGTCCCACAGCGCGGTCCGGACGTGGCCCCGGACCCACGAAAGCAGGTCCGGCTCCTGGTGCAGCAGCCGCACAAACCGTCGCACGAGGTCTCCGACGTGGCAGAGGCCGTTGCGCAGCATGTACCCCCGGACCTGCTCGACAAGAGCCGCCTGCGCCGGCTTCAACCCATGCACCGACTCGCCGCAGATCGACTTCAAGACTTTCGGGCAGACCGCCGAGGTGCAGCGGCACTCGGCGGCGACGTGCTCCACCACCGCCTCGCACTCTTCGTCGGTGAGCGGCATCAGCCGGTATCGGCCCTCGCACGCAACGGACAGAGCGGTGTATGCCAACCCATGCACGGTCCCGATGTAGCCGAGCCGGCCGCCGTACTCAGTACCGATCCGCTTGCGCAGCTCCTCGCCGGCGCGGCGGGTAAACGTGATGACCACCATCGTCTCGGGTGTGGCGCCGTCCGCAATCCACCGGATGGCCTGCGCGACGAGAAGCCTCGTCTTCCCACTGCCAGCCGGTGCGATGACTCGCTTGCGTTGGGCTGCGTCGGCAATGGCCGCCTGCTGTTCGTGGCTCAGATTCACGAGGGCCTCCCTGCGACCGTCTCGGTCTGCTCGGGTTCGGGCGGCAACTCAGGCGGTGGCCCGAGTCGTTCCGCGTACAGTCGCCCGGTCTCGGCTACGTCATGCAGGAGCATGGCCATCCGAGCGTTCCACCCTGCCCCGATAACGAGGCAGTAGATGCAGCGGAGCTGCTTGACGCCATCATATGCATTGCCGCACTTGGGGCACGTCCACCGCATGGCGAGATATCCGCACACTGGGCAGGTTCGCAGATGGGGGGCGTAGGCAACACCACACTTCTCGCACAGGATTCCGTGGTTCATCGTCATCCTCCATCCCGGGGCCGGCCACCAGCGACCGGCCCCGGGGTCAAGGTGTCACTCGCAGCGATGCACGTTCCACCCTTCGGGCACTTCCGCCACGTCGTGGCAGGTTGCCAGGAGGATGCAATCCCACTCGGTCAGGTCGAAGCCCGCCATCAGCCGGGTCATCCACTCGGTCCTCACCTCGGCCACCTCGATGGTGAGCACCCGCGGCCCGACCTTCTGCGGCACAACGGAAAGCAGAGCGCAGGCGTAGAAAACCTGCTGACCTGCCGAGAGCGCCTCGATGTCGATGAACTCGTTGTCCGCATTCATCAGGCCGATGGTCTCCGAGACGAGGTCGATCACCACCATCCCCGGAATTCCGAACCGGGAGAGCGCCTCGGATGCTCCCTGAAGGATAGGGGCCACCGTCGCCTGCCGGCAGGCAAGTACCCCGGCCGACGCGCCGGCGTGTGCAGACTTCCACAACTTGGCCGCGGTCTCCAGTGCGTCCTGGTCCGCCGAAGCCAGCACGTCCTTCCTCGCCTGCGCCGCATGCGCTGTCTTCAGTTTCCCCTCTGCCTCGGTCAACCGCTCTGCCTGGTCCGCGGTCCACGCCACGGACTCGATCGCCTCCGGCATTTCCTCGAGCGCCGCCTCCAACTCTGCGATCCTCGCCTCGATGGTGGGCAGCGAGGCCAACTCCCGCTCCATCTGCTCCTGGTTGCGTGCGGCCTTGCGCACCGCCTCGTCCGCTGCGTCCAGTGCCTTGCGCCAGTCTCGCTGCGCAGCGATGTAGTTGTCCCGGGCCCGGAGGAGCAGGTCTGTCTCCTGGTTGACCCTTGCGAGTTCTTCCTTGCCAGCAGCCAACCGTTCCTCGGCCGGTGCCCGCACCTTGACCAGTTCTGCGAGTTTCGCCTTGGTCTCGGCCAACCACCCGGACAGGTCCGCGTTGCAGGCCGTTCCGATGAGGGGACAAACCACACCGGCCTCTCCGGTGACCTTGCGGGCCACGTCCGCCAGCGCCTTCCCCTCTGCGTTGATGCCCCGGATCTCGGCCTCGACCTTCACGACCCCCCTTGTGATGCCGAGAATCGACTGGCGCAGCTTCGCCAGTTCGTCGTCGTTGGGGGGCTTCGGCTCCGACTGTCGGATCTTGTCCGCATCGGCCGCCGCCTTTTTCCCCGCCGCCTTCACTGCCTCGATGGTGGCCGTGGTGTAGGTCGAATTCAGCGCACCCACCGAGGCCTTGCGGGTCCGCAGTTCTTCGATCGCCCGGTCCCGGCTCTTGCGTGCAGCGTCGACCTGTCGGGAGTTCTCTGCCGCGTGGTCGCGGGAGGCACGGAGGGTCGAGACTTCCGATTCGAGCGCCGGGATCTCCTCGATGAGAGCCGGGTCGCCCGGGTCCGACCGGAGCCCCTGCTTGAGTGCGGCGCTTGCCGTCCGCTTCTGCTCCGCCGCTGCGTTCGATCCCTGCCTCAGCGCCTCGATCAGTTCCTCGACCCCCGGAAGATCCTGGTTCTTCCAGACGGCCAAGACTGCCTCCAGTACCGGGGTCGCCCTGTTCGCATCGGCCAGCTTGACCAGTGCGTCCCGCCACTTCTCCGCTTCGTCGCGGGTCGGCTTCGATGAGACCAGGTGCGGACCCGCATCGTTCTTCTTCTTCGGTCGCAGGCTGGCTCCCATGTGGAGGATCGCCTGTGCAAGCGCCCACCCCCGCAGGTCCCGCTCTTCCGGGCGCGGGAGGTAGGTGGCGAGGAGCTCCGCCCGCTCCTTGTCGCTGCACGAGGTGAGGCGTTTCAGGTCGGCAAAGACCAGGTCGGCGCCGCCGTCCGGTGCGTCGCAGGGTACCACCGCCACGCCGTCCGGTGAGGACACGGGGATTACCCTTGCCTTCTTCTCGGTCGCCTCGACCTGGTATCCGTGCCAGCCGTCGAGCCCGATCATTGCAAACCCGCCCGAGCCGACGTGCTTCAGCAGCCGCCCGGCATCCTGGGTGTCCCCCTTCCCGAGCCTCAGTGCCGGGATCTTCCCGCTCAGTGCGAGATGCACGGCGGATACGATGGCGCTCTTCCCGGTCCCCATGTCCCCCTGCAAGAGCGTTGCCTTGCCGAGGTCGAGTCTCCCTCCCCGCTTCTTGATCTTGTCGTAGTAGAGCTTCATCGGCAACCTCCTACTCGAACTGGTTGAGAAGGTCGTCGTCGCCCTTCGATTTGGGAGCTGCCTTCGGCTCTACCTTCGGCTTTGCCGCCGCAGCCGGTGCGGTCGTCTTGGTCTCGGTCTTCGGTGCGGGTGCCTTGCTGGCCGGCTTTTCTCCTCCGAGCTCGTTGTACCGCTGTGCCACGGCCGCCTTGATCTCTGCGACCGCGTCGGGGGTCAGATCGGACACAACCGGCAGTGCCTCGATCCACCACGCGTGCAACTTCTCGGGGGTGGGCGCCGCTGCGATCTCGGCCTTGAACCGCGTGGCGTCCTGCTGCTGCTTGACCCACGCGCTGTTGTCGGAGGCGGTGCGGGCGGTTCCCCGGTTCGTCGTTCCCGCCATCGCCCCATCGTCGTCTTCCTCTCCGATGGTCACCCCAAGCATGGGATTGATCGTCTGCCGTCTCGCGTAGGAGATTGCAGATCCCATGCGCTGGTGGTCACTCCCGGGGCCTTCTGCGACGATCAGCAGTAGCGCGCCCTCGACGAACTCTCCCGACTCGACGTGGATCACCCGTGTCCGCAAGAACGGAACCAGCTTTTCCAGGTGCAGATCCGGGATCTGGCAGATGGCGAACCCGTGCTTCTGGAGCAACGGACGCAGGTACTCCCACTCGGTATCGAGCGGACAGTAGCTCGTGACCTTGTTCCCGACCTGGCCCTTCTTTTCGGGCCTGATCGCCCTCAAATCCGCCTGCAAGGCAAACAGCGCCTTTTCCCACTCTCTCGTGCTTTCTGTCTCATTCATCGTGCGCCCTCCTGTTGTGCCGCTATTTCGTGCGGCGTGTGTTGTCTCCAGCCATTCTCCGCTGCTCCGGAGTTGCCTTCTCACAGAAGACCACGTGGCCAACGTAGTCTCCATATCCGAACACGTCTTCCGCTGCCGTGCGGAGTACCCACCGACCCTTGCCCTCGCTCGGACCATCGAACTCCCACCGAGCCTCATAGATCGCTCCACAGTGGGGGCAGGTGGCTTTGGGTTGCGTCCGCAGATCCGGCAGTTCCTCCTGCTTCAGCCTTCCGTCGTAGGTGTTGTTCATCTCATTCCTCTTTCGTCGTTTCCGTCCATGGCCGAGGCGGCAGAACCTGCCGCGCCAGCGGCCTTTTGTCGTGCATTGCCCGCTGCAATTCCTCGGTCCACCGGGCTTCAAGATGCCCCTCGTCAATCCCGAGCGCAGCGGCCACGATGCCCAGCGTCGCCAGCGTCGGAACCCGTGCCCGGACGCGTCGGTCAATGTCCTGTCTCGCCTTCCCTGCGCGGCGTGCAAGCTCTGCCAGGGACCAGCCCCGGCGCTCGCACTCGACACCGACCGTTACTTGCAGTGGTGTTTCCATCAGAACCCCCATCCCATCATGCCGCCGAGGAGGGCGGCGCACGTTGCCCCGAACAGGGCCTCGGGCCAGCCGTTGGCCCGGGCGTATGCGTCGAAGTCAAACCGGGCCTTCTCGACGGCAAGGCGGTATTGACGGGCCATGATTCGGATGCGGCGCTGCGGGCGGGGTGTCATGCGGGCACCTCCAACACCACCTCAGCCCCGTCGTCGTCGTGCACAGTGTCGGGGCCTTTTTCTCCGCGGAGCCTGCACTCCGCAATCGATCCAAGCCCATTCCACCGGACCGGAAGTGCATTCAGAAGGCCGCGCCCCGGTACCGCCTCACGGTAGAAACCCCCATGCGAATCAACCAACAGCCGTTTGCCTGTAGTCTTCATTCGCCTACCTCCCGGACGCGAGCTTCCGATTCCTGCGCCCCCTCGGCGTAGTAGCGCATGTCGTCCGAGGCGAAAACTTCGAGTTCCAGTTCCGGGTCGTCGATGTAGTCAGGCAGGTCATCGATGGAGTCATACTCCGCCCTGGCCTGCTCCGCGCCCCAGCACTCCCCTGTCCACCACTGTCCGCTGCCATTTTCGATGGCGTATTTCCTCATTTCCCCACCTCCGTTACGTAACAGGCCGGCACCGTTCCCCGCACAACCGGGTGCGGATACTCAGTGCCGATGCGCACGTCAAGATCAGTAGTCAGCACTGCGAGGATTGACCCGCCCGGGCAAAACAGCGAGCGATAGTCGGTGGCGTCACTCAGGGTCGCGTGGAAGTGGACCTCCCACGCGTCCACTTGCATGATCTCGGCCCACTGTCTATTGGAATAGGTCTCGTTGTATCGAGACTCCCACGCCGCCCGCAAGTCGTCCTCTGTTTCCCACCCCCTCTCGACCCGGACAGCGGCCGGGACGAGATCGGCCCCGTTCCACTTGCCGGCGGTGACGTGGTACAATCGGCTCCTCTGACATTCCGTCCTGCTCGCCATGTCATCCCCCCCCAACTCACGAGTACAGAATACCCCGGAACGTTGCGTTTGTCAACACGAAACGTTGAGTTTGTCAACGTGCGCCGCAAACCCGCACGGGAGTAGGGAAAGAAAGTTTCTGCCTCCTGTCGCTTTTTCGTTGACTCGACGGGGGGGCGGTGACAACTAATCGCTAACTGCGTGAAATGATTAGGGTTTGGCGGAAAAGGCTAGGGCCTCTGCGCTTCCACGGCCCTCATTGTCGTGTCGCTGGCCTTCTGCGCTGCGTTGTTGATGTCGGCTGTCGAGGTGGACCCGGACCCGACGGCGTAGGCTCCAACGAGGGACGCGGCGAGGGCGATGGCGGCGAGGGCTACGCGCAGAGCGAGTGCCACGGTGGACAGCGGCTTGTCGTCTGAACGTCGGTTTCCGATGGCGGCGCTGGCCTCGTCGATCTTTCCGCCGACGCTGGCGACGGTAGTGGTTAGCAGTTTCACGTCCCCGGCCATGCTGGACACACTCTGCTCGACGCCGTCCATGCGGACTTCCAACCGAGATACCCGCTGGCTGGTCTCCAGTGTCGCCTTCTCGTAGGTCTGCCGGATGGTCTCGACTGCCCCGGCGATAGTGCCCATCGTCTGTTCGACGTACCTCTGAGCCAGTGCGAACTCGCCGCGGGGGATGTAGATCGGATCGTCTGCGGGTGGCATGGGCGTGTCTCCAGTGGGTGGGGTCGGCACGGGCATCGCATCCCCCTCGGTCCAGGTCAAGGATACTACCCCACGCCCGCGTGCGCAAGACTCAATCGTCGCAGTCGTCATCAGGTCCGCACGGGTAGCCATCGTGGCAATGGCGGCCGTCGCCAATCTGGAAGTCTTCATTGGCTGGGGTCCACACTTCCGGGTCCACGTCGGGCTCGCAGCTCACGCACGGGTTGTCAG
>Ga0265297_10010119_pt1 | contig 11930 bp, 15 predicted proteins | sample Munlanlwell13791_FD_192502 | JGI IMG/M metagenome (GOLD analysis project Ga0265297, IMG submission 192502) | Leachate microbial communities from a municipal landfill in Southern Ontario, Canada - Leachate well 137-91 | ecosystem: Engineered > Solid waste > Landfill > Unclassified | place...
AAAACTCAAGAATCAAATAAAGAGAACAAGCAGCAGTAAAGAGGCGGGCGCTTTGTGCGCTCTGCTTCCGGGTTAACGATGAGTGCGGTTTGGGTGTTGCGCGCACAACTACTTTCTTAACGTGCCTCTCTCATTACTGCCTCATCGATAACCACGAAAGGGAATCTTATGCGCTGCAAGAGAGTTTTGCTGACAGGGATTATGATAGTTTTATTTTTGTCTGCTATAAAAAATCCTTATGTATTTTGTCAGGATGGTGAGCGTGTTTTTTCGAAAGAACAGATATTTTCATTGGCTGTTACCGGTATGGATGTTCCCGTTATCTTTGCGTCTTCTTTGGATGCCATTTATCGATCCGTTGATCAGGGGGAAACCTGGGAAGAGGTTTTTATTCTTTCTGTTCCCGACAAAAATATAAATCGTGTTTACTGCGACCCTTTTAATGTAAATGTTGTTTTTACTGCAACCCAGGATGGCCTTTATGAAAGCGATGACCTTGGTAAGAGCTGGCATAAGATTTTCCGGGCAGGTAGTGATTTAGCCAATGATTGCCTCAGTCTTGTGAAGACAGACAAGAGATTTTATCTCGGTACGAAAGAAGGTTTGTTTGTGAGCTATGATCAGGGAAGAAAATGGCAGAAGGCATTTGACCAGTTTTCTGAAAGTTTTATCTCTCATTTAGTGAAAGATTTTTATAGTGTTGAAACTATCTATCTTGTATGTGAAAAAGGGGTATTTAAGATATCGGAGGGCCAAGCGCCCAAGAGGATATATGTATCTTTTGGGGATGAGGTGCCTTCCGAAGATTATAATGATTATGATGGCGATATTTCGGATAAGTTGCTTTCGGTAAGAGGCCTTGCTATTTCTCCCGAAAAAGAGATTTACCTCTCTACTTTCCAAGGAATATATTTCTCCGATAACGAAGGGGAGGGGTGGCAAAGAATCCCATCCACAGGGTTGCTTTCTTTGGAGGCAGTTGATTTATTATTGACAAAAGATAATAGGATTTTTCTGGCGACTCGGAAAGGCGCATTTGAATTGAGGGATGGATATTGGAGAAAAATTCATGACGCAATTGGGAGTGAGTATTTTAATGATATAGAATGCGTAAAAGACAATGAAATTTGGCTGGCCGGCAGGGGAGGGGTTTATAGGGTTCGTGTTAATGAAAAGGAGCAGAGTGGTGTCTCGTTAGTTTCTGAGGAAGCGGTTATCAGCAGGCAGGGAATTGATGAGCTTTTTGACAATGAGCCGGATATCCGCGATGTTCAGAGGGAGGCGATTGAGTACGCAGAGGCCAATATGAACAAAATAAAAGAATGGCGGGCCCAGGCGCGCTTAAAGGCATTTTTCCCCACAGTAAGTGTGGGTTACAATAAGACTATCTATGGGTCATCGAATGGCGCGATGGCAATCGGGCCCCGGGATTGGGATTTGAGTCTTTCTTGGGATGTTGCCGATCTTGTGTGGAGCGCGGATCAGACTTCGATTGATTCGCGTTCGCGGCTGACGGTTCAATTGCGGCAGGATATTCTTGACCAGGTCACGCGGCTTTTTTATGAACGGCGCAGGCTTAAAATAGAACTGTGTTTCTTTCCATGCCAAACAGAGCGTGAAAAAATTTCTAAAGAGTTAGAGTTGGAAGAATTGACCGCTGCTTTAGATGCTCTCACTGATGGTCTTTTCTTCCATTTTTCTGAATAAATGCAGGCTAAAACCGCATACAATAATTGCAATTTCTGCAAAGAAATGCCTTTGTATGGCGGACCGGCTTGATTTCTTGGCAATGGGTTAAAGTCAGCATTCCCTTGATATTTTTGTTTGAAAAGTGGTATACTTTAATTGTTATGAAAAGTCTACTACGGATAATAATAGTTTTTTTCTTGGTTGTCTTTTTGGCGGGGTGTCATACTGCACGCGTACTGACCAAAATAAACACCGGAAGAGTGCATTGTGGCGATATTTGGGATTCGTTTGTATCGGATAGCCTGGAATTTGAGGAACGGTATTGGTAGTGCTATAGACACAAATAAGATTTAAATGAGGACCACTTTGGCAAATAATATTTGCAGAGTGGCATTTTTATTTTACAATAGTCTTATATGATAAGAAAAAAGAATCAATCTCCCGCAGGTGCGCAGCAACAAACATCGTTTGGCAAGAAAGTTGCTTTGATGTTTTTTGGCACAATGGCAGCTTTTTTTATTTTAGAAGTTTTGTTGCAAGCCGGCGGTTTTGTGTTGTCGTTTTTGCAAGAGCGCAAAAACATGCTTTCGCTGCAACAAGGGGCCGAAATTCGTATTTTGTGTTTGGGGGAATCGACGACTGTGGGCACTTACGAAGCAGGTGGCGACAATTCTTATCCTCGTCAACTGGAGACAGTCTTAAATGAGCGAAATTTAGGAAAAAGTTTCAGCGTTATCAACAAAGGAGTTATCGGTACGGATACGGAAACGATAGTTGATCATGTTGAAGAGTATTTGAATCAATACAATCCTCAAATTGTGGTTGTGATGATGGGCATAAACGATGAAGGCGAATTTTTGCCCTATCGCGGAATTTCACGGCATCCTTTTTTAAAATATCTCAAAATATACAAATTCTTTGCTTTGCTTCGGGAGCATTTAAAAGTAAAGCTTTTCCAAAAAAACACTATACCAATGGCACATGAAATGAGAACTGAAAAGAGCGATCAAGGAAAAGATCCCGCTTTTGTAAAGAAATTCATAATGCTGGGAGAGCAATCCAAAAGTCAAGGGGATTATGAACGCGCCCGATTGATGTACGAGCAGGCTGTTCATTTGGGTTCTGTTAGCTATATTCCTTACATGAATTTGGGGTGGTGTTATAGAAAAGCCGGAGAACTTCAGAAGGCAGAAGCAATGTTTAAGAAGGCAATAGAGCTTAATCCCTATAATGATGCCGCATACGCGGGTTTGGGCAGGTGCTATAAGGATCAAGGGATGGAAGCAGTGGCAAGTGCAATGTTCCGCAAGGCGCTTGAAATGAATTCTTTTGATGGGGGCATTTACCAGGGGTTGGCTTGGTATGTTAATAAGAGCTCTCTTGCGACTAATCCCATAGAAATATATGAGCGTGGCATAGAACTTAATCCAATCCATAGCCGTTCTTTCGGGGCTTTAGCGCTGCAGTTGCAGCATAGGGGTCTTTATCCACTCGCTCAGGAATATTACCAAAAGGCTAACCAATTGCGCCTTGTTTATCAGAATATAGCAACTGCCAGAAATTACCGAAAATTAAAGCGAATTTTAGATAAAAACGGAGCTCAGCTTGTCTGTGTCCAGTATCCCAATCGAAGTATAGAGCCCCTGAAAAAGATTTTTGAGTATGAAGCTGAGGGCGTTATTTTTGTAGATAATGAAAAGGTGTTTCGGGATGTTTTGAATAGCGCTCCTATTAATGAGTATTTTATGGATGTTTTTGGCGGCGATTTCGGCCATTGCACCATCAAGGGCAATAAGCTTTTGGCAACGAATATTGCTGACGTTGTCCAGAAAGAATATTTAAATCGGTAGAGCAAGGCTCCCAATTTTCAGTAATTCAGCCCAAAATCAGCTTTATTAATAGGTAATCAAAAACGGAACGAAAGCATGGCTTTGTCTTGTCTGTATTGAGAAAAATGGTTGATTTTATTAAAGCAAAAAACCTGCAATAAAGCGGCAAAAAGAGAAGGGTAAATTATTACAGAGAAATATTCCAATCTGAAGCATCTAAAAAAAGTTTTATGGTGCAAGTAGTTAATTTTCAACTGATGAGCATGTTTTAAGTGAGATAGGTAGAAAACGAGCTTTTTTAAAGGAATCAGTGGGTAAAATACTATCACTAGAAAGCTAATTATTGCCATAATTGATAGGCGCTTAGTTGCGATAAACGCTAATTAAAAAAGAATGAAATTTATTTAATTGTTCTTTAAATAGTCATTATATTCATTAAGTTTTTCACTTTTTTCTTCATTGGGAATTGATGGATTTCTCATAGGGAAATTTAATTATTTAACCACGTTATTTATCGACAAATGACTAAAATAATGCTATATTTATTATGAGCATAGGCTCATAATAAAGAGAGGGATTAATGAAGCCAAGAGGCAGACCAAAGAAGGTGAGGCTTGTTGAAAAGATTCCGCAAATTGAGCAGTTCAGCCCCAGGGGTAGGCCTGGGCGGCCCGATGAAGCAGAAATTACTATTGATCAACTAGAGGCTCTGCGTTTAGTAGACTATTTAAAAATGAGCCAAGGAGAGGCGGCTAAAAGCATGGGCTTATCGCGCCAGACCATTGGCAGGATTCTTAAGGCTAGCCGAAGAAGTGTTGCTGACGCATTAATTAATGGAAAAATTATACGAATAGTTGGAGGTAAAATTGAGCTCAGAAAGTAGAAATTTTTTTAAAAAATCTTTAAAAAACTCAGTTTTAAACATATAAATTGTATAATTGAAGCGCATAGTCAAGTTCCTATAATATATCTTATGTTAACTTTTGTATCTGAGACAAAGTAATCGCTTCTCTTTATATTTAATGCATTTAAGAAGTTTTGTGTTTTCATTGTTAATAACATACGTCAAACTTACTTTCTTTATAATCTTCTATTTTATATTCAATTATCTTCTTAATTTTGTTCTTGATTTGATAAGGCTTTGGATTTACTTTCTTTTTACTTTCTTTTCTTGTTTTTACTATAATTTTGATTATTTTACTTCTTTTTGTGTGTTAAATTAACGATGGCTGGATACAAGGTCCAATCCCCAAATTTTCCATTAATCTTATCCATTAATCTACCTAAAAATTCTTCATTTTGTTCTTTTTTAAACAAAGAAATTTGTGATTTATTGCATAGTCCTGAAGCATTGATTCCAAGGGCTCTGATGGCCATTTTTTTGCCATTTTTTAGCCCTAGAATGCCCCTAGAACGAAAGAATATTTCGCTGCCTAGGCATGTTCCTGCCTGAAATGTCTTTTGTCTGTAAAACCCAGTATTTGGATGATTACTTGCCCATACGGTAATTGTATGGGATTCAATATTTAGTTTTCTTAGTCTTTGGGCTACCATTTCTGAAAGCATGCGCAACCAAGCATAGATGATAGTTTGGTTTGATGTTTGTTGTGGCAATGTGTAGGAATGGCTGATTGATTTTGGATATGTTTCTGTTGTGTTTTTAGGCAAAGAATCTTTGTAAGCTGTCTTAAGGCAGTCGGCCAACCAGTTGCCAATTTTACCAAATCGCTGAATAAGGAGGTTTTTGGGGTATTCGAGGAGCTGGTTGCAGTTGATGATTCCGAGTTCATTAAGATATTTTGTTAATGCAGGGCCTATGCCGCAGACCTTTTCTATGGGTATGTTTTTTAGCAGGTTTTTATGGTTATTTTGGTCGATTAGTATAAGCCCATTAGGTTTTTCGATTTTGGAACCCAGTTTGGCGAGTTGCCAGTTTGGAGCGATTCCTATTGAGCATGTAAGCTGGAATTCGTTTTGGATGCTTTTCTTAATTTCTTTTCCAATGGACAAAAGTTCGTTCTTGCCATTATCGCAAAATTCCATATCAAATTCATCTATGGATGAGCGGTTGAGCGCGGCCGGGTAAGGCTTGAGGAGTTCAAAAATTTGATTTGAAACAAAGAGATATCGAGCTGAATCGGCAGGCACAAAGTGCGCTTGCGGGCATATGAGAAAAGCTTCTTTTGTGGGCATCCCGGAATCAATGCCAAGGCGCTTTGCTTCATATGATGCTGCGCAGACCACTGTATGATATTTTGATTCCTGCGATCCGACAATCAATGGTTTTCCTTTGAGACTTGGATTGATCGCTTGTTCCACAGAAGCGAAAAACGCATCCATGTCAATATGAAAAATCATAATTCCTGTCTTTCTGTGTGATGGTCTAGGTGCTAATCACTCTGTTTAGAACCCATGATAGGGTGATGTTGGAGAAGCAGGTTTGGTATGTTCCCTGGTTCGTTTGAAGGGAGAAGTAGCTTAAAATCTCTCTCCCCTGTTGTTCCTGCCAAAAGAAATTGACTTTTTTTACTCTATAAAGCTTGTTTCGCCAGATAAAATAACGCGGCAGTGGCCTTCCTTTTGTGAACAGGCAGGTCATTTTTATCGGTTCATTGAAGAGCTCGCACTGACTTTCTTTTTGAGGAAGTTTTCGATCCCAGCGGGCTTGAGGATTAAACATGACAAAAATGTTTTATACCACTCATCTGAGTGGTTTTTTTGGTTAAAAAAAATTAATATTTTCGTATTGCGGCGATAACTTTACCGATAATTTTGAATTCTTTTTTGATAAGTGGGTAATTTTTGTTTGCGGGTTCGAGATAAAGATTATGATTGTCTTTGCGTAATATTTTAACCGTGGCTTCTTCGTCTATAAGCGCGACTACGATATCGCCGTTATCTGCCAAGACCTGTTTTTTCACTATAACAAGATCGTCTTCAAATATTTGCTTATCGATCATGCTGTCGCCCTTAATGCGCAAAGCAAACATGTCTTGTCCGGAGCTTGGAAAAAAATCTTCCACGGTAAGATACTCGTCAATTTCCTCATAAGCCAAGTTTGGTACACCCGCATGTATAGAGCCTAAAACAGGGATCCTTAAAGCGATGTTTTTTGCCAGTTCTATCGCTCGCGATTTTTTCGGTGTTTTCTTTTTGAGGTAGCCTTTTTTTATGAGTATGTTGAGGTAATCCCGCACCGTTCCTGTTGATTTAAAGCCAAACCATAAAGCAATTTCTCTGATAGTCGGCGGTTTTCCTTCTTGAGAAATTTTGTTTTGTATGAAGCGCAATATTTTCTTCTGTTTAGCGGTAATATCGCGGTAAATATTCATAGAAATAGTATATACCACACATCTGAGTGGGTGTACAATAAAAAATAAAACTTCCCTTATTTCTTTTTTTTATGGTGCTGCTTTTTGCTTTAAGATAGGATTATGACTTTCCTATCATGAGGTAGGTATCTGTATCAATGGGAAAAATGTCCACTGAATCGCCAATGCACAAGTCGAGCCTTAAACACTCTTCTTTTGCCATTTCTGATTCAACGGCCATATCCCTTCCTTCAATATCCGCGCTAACAAGAGAAACGGTGCAATTGTGTTTTATTTCTCTTATTACCCCTCTGAGCGCTTTCTTTCTCGGAGTCTCTAATACCGTGGCCATAGGATTTCTCCTTTCTACTAAAGACTCTTTTTAAACACTTTTATAATTGTTATTTTATTTATTGGAAAACTTTTTAAATAGTGGCGACAAAAAAGACGCGCTGCCTCCTGTTTTCTTATTTTTGGCGAGATTTTTTTCTAAAAGAAATGACTTTTGAGAAGCCGTGGCTGTGTGATATTATTATCGTTAAAAACGGCTATTTTGTCAAGTCAAAATTCTTACTTGTGAAGCGTGGCTATGAGTGTTGCAGCGAGGGCCAAGCAAATGCTTAGCACGCCCATAATTTTTGTATTGCGCAGCTCTTTCTTGAGATCGATGGGTTCAATTTTCCAATTAATTTTTTCATAAAATCTTTGCTGAAGCGTTATTGCCAGCGACGGTTTTGTAAAACACAATAACCCATTGATAAGGGCGAGAGCCGCAACGGTAATATAGATAGAAAGAAGAACGTGTTTCATATGTTTTTTTTGATATTGATGCCTGCGAAGCGTTCGAGGCCGTAGGAGTCTTGAATCCATCCATTTTCAAGTCCGTATTTCTTAAGGCACGCAATAGCGCTTTCGTATTCTTCTTTTGTGATGCAGCGCGCTATTTCAGGGTGCTTGGTTGCGTGATAGTAGGGATGGTATTGGCTCATGAGGCTTACGTAGGTTTCTTTTGATAGGTGCTCGCTGATGAATTTCATTACGGCATCTGTTCCACTGACGTTGTTTGGTAAAACTAGATGGCGGATAATGACGCCATGCATAATGATGCCATTTTCATCAAAGGTAGCAGCTCCTACTTGATGGTGCATTTCTTTTAATGATTCTTGATTATAGAATGGATAATCGGCTGCGCAAGAATACTTTTTGCTTTGTTCATTGTGCGCATAGCGCATATCAACAAGATACGCATCAACAATTCCTGAAAGAAAGCGTATTGTTGCGGGAAGTTCATAGCCGGAGGTGTTATAAACAATGGGAATTTTGAGCCCTTTCTCTGCGGCAGATGCAAGTGCCATAATGATCTGGGGCATGACATGGGTGGGGGTGACAAAGTTGATATTGTGGCAGCCGCATCTTTGGAGGTGGAGCATGATTTCCGTCAGCCTTTCAACAGAAACTTCTTCTCCCTCCCCTTCCTGGCTAAAGTGGTAATTCTGGCAATAAACACATTTTAGGTTGCAGTAAGAAAAGAATATTGTCCCCGAGCCCTTCTCCCCTGATATCGGTGGTTCTTCTCCGTGATGCGCAAGATAGCTGCAGACGACAGGAAGCGCGCCTACGCTGCAGATTCCTTTTTCATTCTTGAGCCGGTTTACTTTGCAGCGGCGGGGGCAGATGGCGCAGGACTCAAGGAGCTTATTGGCGTCGCGAGCCTTTTGTTGCAATGTGTCTTTGTTATCGTCTCGGAGATAGAGCGGAGTATGGCTCATTAGTGTTTGAGCTGGGCAGCGTAGAGGGTGCGTATATGAAGAAAAATTTTCTTTGCTTGTTCGGTTTGATAATCAGGGTAGGTCCACGGCAGCGGTTTGAATGTTTTGTCTTGATAGATTAAAGTAACCTCCTGATGGATGCCTTTGTTGATATGGATACGATGGAAGAACATTTTTGTCGAAGCAAGCACCACATTCGCCTGGCTTAAATAGCCCGGGTCAATATTGATTCGCCGGTTGCCGTTACGGGAAAATTTTCTTTCGAGGCGGTTTGTCATAATTTTTATTTTCCAAAGTGACGAAGAAGGGATGAGCCTTTGAAAAGAAATGAATTTCCTTTTGAGCGCCGGGCCGAATTCCTTTTCATAATAAGTTGTTTGGTTGAAGTCAATGACATTGCTTGCGAAGTCAAGGGGTCCGAATTTGCGGACGAGGGCGTTTTCTGTGTCTTCGAGGAGCTCGGGATTATTGGTAAAGAGGCTTACGATAAGTTTTACCGGTGCCGGTATCAGGACGCGTCCCATGAGATAGAAAGTAGGTGTTTTTGTTATTAAAAGACGAAGGTTTCTTTGGGGCGTGGAGTGCGCACAATAATCAACAAGAAGAGCGTTTCTTAATTTGCTTCTGTTTTTCGTTCTTTGATGAACCGCTGTATCTTTGTTATGTCCGCTTTGTGTATATTTTCAAAATAAATGGCGATGTTGTACTGGCTTTCTAAATTGTGATCATCTTTCTCAACGCGAACTACAATTCCTTCGCAGTCAATTATATGGTGTTTTTCTTTTGTTCGCGAAGGAATAAGCAGACGCGCTTTAATTTTTGTCAGTGGCGCGAGATAGCGATCTATTTGGCAATACGCTCCCGTGCAACTGATATTCTTTGTTTCCGTCACAATATCAAAATCGATGTTCTTGATTTTGATGGGGACATTTTTTCTGATGCGCGGGTGGCGTCTTTTTTCTGTGGCGTGGCTATTATTGTGCATCCTTATTTTTCTCTTGTGCCTGCTTCTTTTTGAATGTCTTATAGCAGTTTTTGTTACAGAAGTATTTGTTGTCTCGATAGTAGCGCTTGATTTTCTTAAGCTGTTTGTTGCATGAAGCGCAATTGATTCTTTTGGTCGTTTCTGCCATGGCGTGTTGTGCTCCCTTTTATACGAGGATGGTTTGTATGCTTATGAATTGTTTTAATATGTTTTGATACTCTTTGTTCATATCGATGAAACGCAGGCCGCTATGGTAGCGGTTTGAATAAGGCTCATTAAATGACCAGACACTCTCCGTAACGCCTTCGATCATTTTATGGTTATTACCCAGTTGTACTCTAAGCAGAAACTTTGTCTTATGTGGGTAAAACTTGTCGATAAGAATCTTGATGCCCCCCGGGCTTATGTCTTTGCTTATGGTGTTGCCATAGTGTTTCTCAGCCGTGTCTATAGTTTCATAATTGATTGGGAGAGCGGCATTTATGCGTTCATTTGCCCTTCTTTCATTTGACATGGTAGTTTTTAGAGTACCATATCTCAAAGTGAGTGTCAAATATTTTATGGTTTGATACATTCGGAGAGCCGTACAGTAATATGTTCCTTTAATGTAATGCCCGTGATAAAATATAGTTAAAATTCTTATGTAGGGTACGTGAACGTGTTGACAAATACGGATAGTATGTTACAATGATACCCGTTATTAAAATTGACGCATTGCAGGCAGAAAATGAAAGTAAAAAAAGAAACGGTAATCGGGGTTGCATGTGTTCTTTTTGGTTTCCTGGGAGCATTTTTGCTTTTCCGTTTTTTAACGAGCAGCGCACCGCAGCATACTTTATCGGCCACTGTTTCACCAGTGCAGCAAGTTTCCCCCCTCTCTTCTTCTCTTCCGAAGCATCCTCCGGCGGCCTCCGCTGTACCAGAAGCCGGAAAGGTTCCCCTCATCAAGCAAGAAACAGGCAAAGCGCAGGGACAGACAGAAAAACTGGCGGCAGAGGGAACGACAAATGTCGTTTTTGAAGAAGACGCAGAAGGGGTAGCATTTCCGCCTCTAAGGGTTAACGGTATTCTTTCAGCCTCTGAAGGCAATATTGCCTTGATCAATGATATTATTGTGCGTGAAGGAGATTCGATTTTGGGGGCACGCATTACCAACATTCAGCCGAACTATATTGAAGTGGAGATGAAGGGCGAGAAAAAGGTTGTCCGCGTCAGATAAATTATCCTGCCACAGTATTCTTTTCTATCACTCGTCGTATAATATTTTTAGGAATGCCTTTTTTTACAACGACTTTACCGATGCCTACAGGTAGGACAAAACGGTTCTTTCCATCAAGGAATTTTTTGTCGCGCGCAAGCGCATTAAGGATCTTTTGTAGGGGGAGTTGCCTGATGGCGGTTGGCAATTGGTAGAGTTCAATAAGCGCTTTAATTTTCTTGGCATCATTTTTTTTCAGAATCCCCAAGCATTCTGCGATTTGGCTGGCGCAGACCATGCCGATGGCAATTGCCTCTCCGTGTGTATAGGTGCGATAGCCAGCAGCGCTTTCTACTGCGTGACCGATTGTGTGCCCAAAATTTAAGATAGTGCGTATCCCCTTTTGTTCGCGTTCATCCTTGGAAACAATTGCTGCCTTAATGCGGATGCAGCGTTCTTCAATGAACGTAAGTGCTTTTATATCGAGTTTCATGATTTTCCCTGAAGCGCGTTGCAGGAAAGAAAAGAGCGCCGCATCTTTTATAACGGCATATTTTATTACTTCCGCTAAGCCTGATTTGATTTGGCGAGGAGGCAGCGTTGAGAGGAGCGAAGTATCAATGGTGACTATTTTTGGCTGATGGAACGCGCCTACGAGATTTTTTGCAACGGTGAGGTCGATAGCTGTCTTTCCTCCGATCGCTGAATCGATTTGCGCTAAAAGCGTCGTAGGAATCTGAACATACGCAGTCCCTCGTTTGTAGACAGAGGCAATAAAACCGGTCAAATCTCCAATTACTCCCCCGCCCAACGCGATAAAAAATACTTGCCTGCCTTTGTCGTAGCGAGAGATCGAATCGATAAGGTGGAGGCAGTATTTTATGGATTTTGCTTTTTCGGAATCCGGGACCGTATAGCATTGCGTAGAAAAGCCCTTTGCTTTTAATGAACGGCTTAGCGCCGGAAAGAATTTCTTTTTAATGGTAGCATTGGTGATGATAACGGCATCTTTGCCGATTCCAAGCCCCTGAATGAGTGTTCCTGTTTTTGCGAGCAGGCCTTGCCCGATACAGATGGGGTATGTCCGGTTTTTAAGAGGCAGCACTATTTGTTTCATAGTAAGAATTGTAATACAAATAACGCCAGAGG
>Ga0265297_10010120_pt1 | contig 11930 bp, 9 predicted proteins | sample Munlanlwell13791_FD_192502 | JGI IMG/M metagenome (GOLD analysis project Ga0265297, IMG submission 192502) | Leachate microbial communities from a municipal landfill in Southern Ontario, Canada - Leachate well 137-91 | ecosystem: Engineered > Solid waste > Landfill > Unclassified | place...
GCTACGGATCCGCCTACGGTACCGAGTATGTCGTCGCGCGTCGGCGTAGCGAAAAGATTATACCGCTTTTCTCCCGACCGGTCGAAGAGAACGCCTACGTAAGGCTGATATACGATATTTTGCATCGTCACGACAAAATCCGTAGCGACGTACTGGCTCTTCGAGCGCTCCCAGTTAATCCCCTGCTCCTTCTCCTGTTTGATCTGCGGCCCGAAAAGGTTTTTGTTGGCGAAGTCGGGGGCCGCATAGTAGATATGCCACTTGAAAAAATCCGTATCGGTATATAGGCTCACGGCGTAATTTTCATAATTACCGCCGAGCGCGATACCGTGCCCGACCCCGTACTTGAAGAGGCCGGCCTTCGCCCTGAGCGGATTCGGGGCCAGCGGGATATCCATCCAGAATTCGCCTAATTTGGGCAGGTATTCCTGATTATAATAAGCCCCGACCTTTCCGACGAAAGTCCATACCTTACCGTTTATTACGGCAGGGGCATCGTAGTCATACGGACCGTAGCGTCTCAGATTAAGGAAGATCTCGGGATCACCCGCATCCTTTCCTTTGATATCGATCCCAAGCGTATAGCTAAGGCCAAGATACTGGAAACGGTCGATATCCTTTCTAGAATCCAGATCTGTGGTATTATCGATTAAAATGATGTCGGTGGTGAGTGAGGGGCTGACGTTAACGATCGTTTTCTTTGTTTCGATGAGCCTTACTTCGGCATAAGCCTGCTTAACGATAAAGAAGCAAATTAAGAAAGACGCGGCAAGCCATGCCCGCATATTTCTATGCCGCATATATCTCCCTATGCTTTCAGTAAGTATATCATAATTTGCGGCAGGGTGTCCCTGTTTGGGATGGCCCCTAAAACGCCCCGTATCAAACATGGCGGAGAGTGAAGGATTCGAACCTTCGTACGCCTTTCGGCGTAACACGCTTTCGAGGCGTGCGCTTTCAACCGCTCAGCCAACTCTCCTTGCAGCAGCTTTATCTTCTACGTCTCTTGAATAGTTCGATCATGAGAGACTTTACAAATCTATGATATATGAGGTCATAGCTTGCATCCCTGAGCATGACGGGCTGGGTCATGGTCGCCTGGATCCGGTCGCTCCAGAGAAGCTTGTCGTGTTTTGCCGAAATAAGCTCTGTATCTACCTGTATACGGGCATAGTTCTCGGACATGGCCGCGTCCATGGCTGCGGAGCCGAGTCCCCACACCTGATCGACCGGGTCATTTTTCAGCCAAATGTATTCAATGACATTGCCCTTGAGGATCATATCCGCCTCGTCTGAAAATTCTACGACCGTAAACCTATGGGCCTTGCGCGCCAGGAAGGCCTCCTCGAGATGTTCCTTCAATAAATTTATATCGACCTTGTCATCTCCGGATGAATTCGTAAGTTCAATGCAGACCTTAATCGCGTCTTGTCCGTCCAGAAAGCTCCTCAACCCCTCCGGAATCGCTGCCGCAGGCTTTACCGCAAAAGATAATGCCGCCGCAACGAGCGCTGCCGCCATGTACTTTTTGATCATATATCCTCCCGGTTATCGAATATGTCTAATTATATCGTGACGCGCATATCAGGACAAATATTATTTTTATTCGGCCTTGCCTTCGACGTCTATGATATCGTCATTGCCATTATCCGGATGACCGGTGCCCTCTTTCCGGAATGAGGCATATCTTATATTGATCTTCGGCGTAAGTAAAAAATTCAGCAACGAACTTATTATGCTGAATAATAACGCCGCCCAGAACGCGTTCCAGAAACCGGCGACCGTGAAGCCCTTGATAAATCTTGCGGCGAGATAGAAAACAAAACCGTTTATGAATAGGGTGAATAGGCCGAACGTGAGGATGGTAAGCGGCAGCGTCATGATCAATATGAACGGCCGCAAGAATGCGTTCAACAGCCCCAGGACCAGCGCCGCGACAAGAACGGTCTGGATGTTGTCGATGCTCACGCCCGCCACCACATGGATGACAACCAGTAACGCTATTATATTGACGAACCACTTTATCAGGAATTTTGTCATGGGACAAAGGCGGATATCTATGTTTCTTTTTTGTTCTTACGATGTTTCCACAGCTCGATGACAATAGGCAGAACCGAAAGGATCACTATAGCCAGTATCACGAGCGAAAAGTTGTTCTTGACCAGGGGGACATTGCCGAAGAAGAACCCGGCGAACACGAAGATGGTGACCCATAAAAACCCTCCGGTCACGTTATACATGAAGAATCGCCCGTAGCTCATCAGCCCCACACCCGCGACAAACGGCGCGAACGTCCTCACTATCGGAACGAACCGCGCCAATACGATCGTCTTGCCGCCGTACTTCTCATAAAATCTGTGCGTGCGGTCCAGGTATTCTTTTCTGAAGATGCGCGAATTTCCCTTCTTGAATACCTCGTCCCCCAGCATCTTGCCGATGGCATAATTAACGCTGTCGCCTATCACCGCCGCCGCGAACAATACCGCAAAGAGCCAGAAGACGTTGAAAGAGCCTATCGCCGCGAACGCCCCTGCCGCGAAGAGAAGTGAATCGCCGGGTAAAAACGGCGTCACCACAAGGCCGGTCTCGCAAAAGATCACGACGAAGAGAAGGCCGTAAGACCACGCGCCGCAGTATTGGATAACGGCACCGAGGTGCTTGTCCACATGCAGGATAAATTCTATAATGCTTTTGATCAGTTCCATATACGGTTACGGGACCTTTTCCGTTTTTCCTTCCGAACGTACGGCCTCAGGCGGTTCTATCTCCATTACCACAATGCGCCACTTGGTACCGTGAAGGCTCGCCGTATCCCATACGGCGTATTTTTTTACGACAGTCTGATCCTCGAGGCCTTTCTTATAGAAAGTGTAGGAACCACCGCCGTTCGGAAAATCGGCAACGGTCCTGCAAAATGACCTTAAATCGACAAAACCCGTGAACATCGGATCGCGAAAGACGTTCTTGTTTATCTGGTCCGGGTCGTCGTCGTATAAGACGAGCCCGTCTGTCTGTATAGCCCATATCTTGAGCGGTTGGCCATCCACCAGCGGCGCGAGGACTTCTTTAAAAAACGCCTGGTGGTCGATAAGCAGGCTTACGGCGCCTATAAACTCGCCCTTCTGGGTTATTATGGGATATTCGAAGTCGATCTTTTTTGTGCCGTCAAGGGCGGCAAAGACCGGTGAAACGACCGGGGTCTTTGTCCTGAAAAGTTCCTTGACCTGCGGTTCTGCGCTTATATCCGCGCCTTCGTAGTTCCTGAATTTCTCCGGCTCTACGACGCTGAGCTTGCCGGTCGTGTCGACGATAGAACAAGCGTAGGCATATGGCCTTCCTTCGCAGAGCGAGGATAGTATCTTCCGCGCCTCAACGCTATTGCGGTCTATGGCCGTAAGTTTTTTAGCGGCGGCTGATACGTCCTTATCGATGGCGTCAAGCGCGGCCGACATCTTGGTCTTGGCTTTTTTCACCATTGGCATTATCTCGCTCATGGTAGCGCCGAAAGCATCTGCCGTCATAAACACAGCGGCACACAGAATAAGGATTGCGGTCTTCTTCATTCATGCCTCCTTTTGGGGACGTGCTCCCTGGGGGCACACCTCAAAGTTGTGCGCCCTTTTCGTTCCCATTATATCATAAAGGATTTTAGAATCTGTATCTTATTTCGGCGGTGCCGTAATGGGCGTAAAAATCTTCTTTTATCTCCAGGTCATAATCCAGGGATAGGGTGATATTGTTCCCGGTCTCGACCGTAATCTTCGTACCGAAAACATAACTGGACTGGGCAGGTACGAACCCCTGCGTACTGAAAGAGGCGCCGCCTCCGGTGAAATTGGATGTGATCTGTTGAGCATTGGCCGACCAATCATAAAGCCAGCTGAACTCTAACTCCGGGGTAACTTTGGAAGAGAGGAACTTAATATTAAAAGGATAGCCCGCCTTCATACCTAGGCCTGTCTGCGCCGTATCGTAATCCTGCGCGTCGACCCGGAGGCTGAGGGAGCCTGCCCCGTCCTCCGTGTAACTGTTCAGCCTCAGATGCGAATATAAAAACGATATGACCGGCGTAACCTCGATATGCTTCACAATAAATTTGTATCCTCCGGCGATATATCCGGCATACTGCTGGCCGTTATACTCCCCGGTTGCGGTCCTGCTGAGCGCACCCAGGGCAACCTGCCGGCTGGTATCATAGTTATTGTAAGCAAAAGCAAATCCCGTATCTATATAATAAGCATCTTTGGCATAGCTTCCGTAAAAGGCGGCCTGATAGCTGTCGATATCGGTCCGGCTGGAACTATCCTTGGTCCTGACGAAATCCTGCGCGAAAGCTCCCGACAGGCCGAGCCTCAGATGGTCGAGCGCCGGAACATCGCCTCCCATCGCCGTTCCCCATATGGTGGCATCATAACCGTTCGACAGGGCGGCGGCATCCTGATGAAGATAGCTCCCGAAACCGTTCGCCCAGACGTCGAGGCCTTTCGGGACGTTGCTCATAATATTCTTAAAGCCATCCAGCTGAGCGAAGACCGCCGATAAGAATTGGCCCTGTGTCGCCTGGGTGGTCTGAGGAGCGCTGTTGTCCACGTTCGGAGTGAGCGTAGTGAGGGCCTCGTTGATCTGGCCGGACGAGGTCATGGAGTCGAGATTATCGAAGACCGTGAGCATGTCGCCCTGCGGATCGCCGCTAGTCAATATGGAGTCGAGGGCCGCCCCGGCCACGGACGCGCTCGAATTGGACGCTAGGCTCTGATACGAATTGGCGCGCGTGGCGGTAAGGCTGAGCTTACCCGCGGCCACACTGCCCGCAAACGTGAATACCGGGCTCGACGAGCTGATGGTGCCCGGAATGCTCACGCCCGTCCCGTTTACCACGTTACTCAGGGTAGTATTATCCGGGATGTACCCGCCTATCGTGAGGCTCAGCTTGCTCGAGGCGTTCGAAACGTTGGTGGCCGTAAGCGTGCCGAAGTCGGCCGCAGAATTGGCGGTCACCTTCAATGTAGCGCTGGCATTCTGAGTATAGTTGCCCCCGATCGTCAGGTCTTTGTTACCTATATCGAGCGCGGCCGTGGAATTATTGGAGACTACTACATTGCCGGTGATCACACCGGCGCCGCTATTGGTCACGCTGGTGGTCCCGGCGTCTATCTGTATGGCGGTGGCGGGGCTGGTGATAGCCGCGTAATTATTTATGACATGCGATCCGCCGGTAAGCCAGATGGCGTAGCTGTTGCCGTAGATCGTGCCGCCGGTATTATTGGTTATAGTGGTGGAGTTACTGTCTATCAATATGCCTATGTCGGAATAGTTTGTGTCATCTACCTTGCCTATATTATTGGAGTTCGTAACGGTATTCGCGCCTGCCTTCAGCCAGATGGCGCATGAATCTGCTATGGTGCCTTCGGAGGCGATCGTCCCGGTATTGATGATCCTGGTATTCCCGTTCACAACTTCGACGGCTACCGGCGGGTGCGCGACGGTTCCGGCGCTGGAGATGGTCCCTGAATTCGTGAGCTTGTTTATTCCTTCCGTGACCGGCGAGCCGTAGGCGGTCGTGGTATCGCCCTGGAAGAGTACCGCTACGTTATCGGTGCCGGTCAGGCCAAACTTCATGGTCGTCGCGCCGCTGATCGTTCCGTTATTCGTGACATCATAATTAAGCGACCAGACGAGTATACCCTGGCCGCTGCCGTCGGCGGTGGTAACGGTGGCGCCGCTTTCTATGATAATTTCGTTCGGACTCGATGAATATCTTCTGACATTTTTCTGGAACCGGTGGCCGGCCCAGACGGTATCGCAGGCGCCCGTGACATCGAAACTGGCAAAACCATTCCCGAACTGCGCGGCGGAGGCGGTGCTGAAATCGGAACCGTCGTTCTTGGTATAGATATAGGACTGGGTCGCGTAGATGGCATACAGGTTAACGTATGTCTGGGCCAGGATTATAAATTCGGTCATGCCCTGCACCTGCAAAAGGGCTGTCGGAGGGTTTTCTACGGTTCCCCAGTAATATGTATAGCCAAGCTGCGTCCACGGGAACTGGTTAGCCTTGCCGGGCGCGGAATCGGTACGCCAGCTTTCATAATAAGTCGTAAAGTTGTTGTAGACGGTATCGCTCATGCCTATGGGCTGCACAAATGAAGCCCCGTCGCCGTATTGGGTCGGGTCATATGTCGCTATGTCCGGATTCCTCGCAGGCCGCATTATGTAATCGTCGGCGGGGTTGACGGAATATTCTATTATCATGATATGCGAAGCATCGGTATTCATGCCCAGTCCGCGCTCGACAAATTTAACAGCGTTGGAGCCGGTTACGCCCACGCCTTTATCGTTATAGAACCGGGTCATGTCGTTACCGGCGGTTACCCAGGCGGCATAATTGGTAGGTAATCTATCCGGACGGATCTGATAATTGGATTGCACATAATAGCCATAGGCAAAATCTCCGTATCCTGATGCGGTCCTTACGATAAGATTCCCGGAATCATAGGTAAGGCCGTGCGCGGAGCCGGTGTCGGGTATATTGATTATGCTGGATGAGGCGGCAAGCCATGTCGTAGAAGGTGTGATCGCGTTATTTTTGGCATTCTGGCACGATTGGCTGTAGGATTCAACATCGGCATAGGTCGCATATGGTGAGGCGAGAAGAAAAAATAAAAATAAGCCGGCGGGAAAAAACACCTTTACATATCTTTGCGCACACATGCGTTATAGTATAATATTTTTATATATAAAAACAAGGCGCTCGAACCTTACAAACAGAAGATGATAAGGTTCGCTATGAAATATAGGATGCCTATGAAAAGCTCTCTGGGGCTGCCGGAATGAAAAAATCTCAACAGCCCGGACAGCATAAGGAGCAGTGACCCGATTATCGCTACTATCTGATACGGAAGAAATTTCATCATTATCCTATAATATTGGCGGGCCCGTCTGCAACCAATTCGAACCGCATCCGAGATCACTGCCAATATAGTGATCCCTGCCAATAAACTAGTGGCATTATACAAGAGATTTGCCGTCAAAGCAAAGCAATTGCATATGTTAGGAATGAGCTACGAGGCGATAGGCGGGTCCTTAAACATAGGGCACGAAACAGCACGGCGGGCCTGTCATTATGAGGAGACAGCATGAAAATCTGGATCCCAAAGTCGCGGATATATGGGATTAGATTAAAAAAATAATATTTTTGAGACTTATGTTAAGGAGGATGCCGTCGGATAGCAATCTTGTTGTATCTATTTATTGTAATCTCTTCCCACTTTTACGGGCATATCCTTATCTACTTCACATGTTTTATCTTGCGTATATCCCTCAGTATCCTGTTCTTTTGATTTAATGTCTCGATGGCGCCATCGGCAGTAAACTCTAGCATTTTCTCGCTTTGATTATAACGGAGAAAGACTATGCACTCTTTCGTTTTTTCGACCTTCATGTCGTGGTCTTTATAATGATCCACTCCGATCGTTTTCATGGCGCCGTCTAAATAATATCGCTTATGTAAATTGATTCTTTTGCCGTAGTCCGACTGAAGCACCTTAATCGTTTTGCCCGGCAGCAAGGAGATATCTTTGGGAAATGGCTCCTGGTACGTACTATCATCTTTATACAGGACATCGATTATCTCGAATAGAAATATGTATTTTTGAAATGAGGGGATATCTTGCCCGTCTTTATGGAACGGCATCTCTTCTATGATAAAAGCGGGCTGATTTCTTTTAACTATAGCAATAACATCCGAATTCTCGATGACCTTATCCAAGGTAACGCTCACCCAGGCCGTTCCTGACATATACGCCTCCTTCGCGCTGGATAATAATATGCAAATCATGACTGAAAAAACTATTATATTTTTTTTCATGATCAAAACTGCACGTAATAAAATCGGTACTCGAACTGACTTGTTGATACTGGCGGAGGAGGAAGGATTCGAACCCTCGAGGCACTTGCGTGCCTAACGGTTTTCAAGACCGCCGCAATCAACCGCTCTGCCACTCCTCCAAAAATTTCGAAGAAATTTTTGATCCTGAGAACGCGACGAACAGGAGCGTTCGAAGGACCTAAATCAACATAACTCAAAAGAACAATTGTCTCACTATTGCGACATACGACTGTTTCGACAATACCCACGCATCAAACAGAAATTTCTTCTCCGAAAACGACGGGAAGAGCAACTCGAAGATGAGCGATATCACGATTATATTCAAAATATACGCCATGACGATGGAGAAGATATATCCCGACCTCATGATATCCGGCTGCCTTATCTTCATCACCTCTACCGTAGATATGACGTGAAAGGCGAGCGCAAATCCTATCAGGAATATGAATACCGAACCGTTTATATTATACGATGAGGCCACTATGAAATATACGATGCTTATGATGATGGCGTATATCGGCACAAAATACGGCCCGAGCTCCACTACGGCGTTGGATTTGGTCGTGTCGACCGAGCCGCCCTCTTCCGATACCTTGAAATTCTTGATCTTGCCGCCGAATATCCACGATATGCCGGCGTGGACAGTCTCATGGCCCAGGACGTAAAGATATGTGGGACGGTAAAATAAGAGATGTATTACGACATAAGCGAAAACACCCCACGCGAGGTACTTGAGGCTTCCGGCCAGTTCCTTTACGAAAACGACATTGTTGTAGAATGCGATCGATATGCCGGCCGCGAGCGGGATCACGAGCACGCCTATTACAAGTTTCAGGAAAAGTTTCAGACCATGGCCTTTTTTAGTGTCAGGCATTTAGCCTCCCGCTTTTATTACTTCCAGCCCATCCATGTAGGGGATGAGCGCTTTCGGGATCCTCACAGAGCCGTCCTTATTCTGGTAATTTTCCAGTATCGCAACAACGAGCCTTGCCAAGGCCACGCCGGAGCCGTTCAGCGTATGTACGAAACTTACCTTCTTCGATGCCTTCTCCCTGTAGCGGATATTGGCCCGCCTTGCCTGGAAATCGGTAAAGTTGGAGCAGCTCGACACCTCCAGGTAGGCATCCGTGCCCGCCGCATAAAGTTCAATGTCATAGCATTTGGCGGCAGAGAACGATATGTCGCCCGTGGCGAGCATATTTATCCGGTACGGAAGCTCGAGCGTCTGCAGGACATCTTCGGCGTCGGCAAGAAGCTTCTCGAGCTCATCAAAAGATGTTTCAGGCTTGACGAACTTCACCATCTCTATCTTGTCGAACTGATGGACCCTGATCAGGCCCTTAGTGTCTTTGCCGTAAGAGCCGGCCTCCCGCCTGAAACAGGCTGTGTAGGCGGTGTAACGCACCGGCAGTTTTTCCTCTTCGAGCACTTCGCCCGAGTGGATATTGGTAACAGGCACCTCGGCCGTAGGTATCAGAAAGAGATCATCGTCCTTTAACTTATACATGTCCTCTTCCAGTTTCGGAAGTTGGCCGGTGCCGATCATGCTGCGCCGGTTAACCAGAAAAGGCGGGAATACCTCCTTATATCCGTGTTTCTTTGTATGAAGGTCGAGCATAAAATTGATGAGCGCCCGCTCAAGGCGCGCGCCCAGGCCCATATACAGTACGAAGTTGGATCCGGTTATCTTGGACGCCAGGCCGAAACTTATTATGCCAAGCATCTCGCAAAGCTCTATATGAGACCTCGGATTAAAGTCAAAAGTGGGGGTTTTGCCCCAGGATTTGATGATTTTGTTGTTTTCCGGACCACCAACAGGTATGGATTTATCGGGTATATTTGGGATTGAATATATAAATTTTGCTATTTTTTGGTCATCTTCCTCCACTTTCTTATCTAAATCAGCTATTTTTTGGGAAACGACCTTCATTTTAGCAATAATGTCTTTTGGGTTCTTTTTTGCCTTCATAAGGCCGGATATTTCGTCGTTTGCCTTATTACGCTCGGCCTTAAGTGCCTCTGCTTCAACTAGTAGCGACCTTCTATCCTCGTCAAGCTTAACCAGCTCGTCTATATCTATCTTAAGGTTACGATTCTTGAGAGCTTCCTTTACTATCTCTTTATTTTCGCGTATGAATTTAATATCAAGCATGATTTTCCTCGTCTATCCTTTTATTACTCCCAGCGGTTTCATGCGGCAGACACGTTTCGATATGCCGGCTCCATGTACTACATTCACGACCTCGTTCACATCTTTATACGCCTCAGGCATCTCTTCGGCCAATGTCTCGCGGCCGCTCGACTTCACTATTATACCCTTATCTTCGAGTTCGCGCGATATCGATCTTCCCCTGCCTGCCCTTATCGCGGCTGAACGCGACATCACCCTTCCGGCGCCATGGCAGGTGCTGAAGAATGTCTCCTCCGCTTTTTTGGTTCCGACCAATAGATAGGAATTTCTGCCCATGTCGCCCGGGATGATCACGGGTTGTCCGGTCTTCCTGTATTTCTCAGATAGTTCCGGATGGCCGGGCCCGAAAGCGCGCGTAGCGCCTTTCCTGTGGACGCACAAGGTCCTCTCGCGGCCGCCTATATTATATTTTTCGATCTTTGCGATGTTGTGAGCTACATCATATATCAGATCCATTCCAAGATCTTTCGGACCCTTATGAAAGACCTTCTCGAATACGAGCCGCGCGAGGTGCATGAGGCACTGGCGGTTCGCCCACGCATAGTTTGCCGCGCATCTCATGGCACCGAGATACGCATGACCCTCTTCGCTCTTAACAGGCGCGCATGCGAGCTGCCTGTCCGGAACCTCGATCTTATATTTTGAAAGACACCGAATGAAATCTTTGGAATATTCGTCACAGACCTGATAACCGAGCCCTCTCGAGCCTGAATGTATCATGAGGGTGATCTGGCCCTTCTCGAGACCGAATGCGGCGGCAAGATCCTCATCGTAGATATCCTCTACCGTCTGGACCTCGAGGAAATGATTGCCTGAGCCGAGAGTGCCGGATTGATTCTTGCCGCGTTCGTATGCGCGCGGCGATACCTTATCCGGATCAGCCCCTTTGACTGCGCCGTGTTCTTCGGTGCACTCGAGGTCCTCGGTCCTGCCGTAGCCGTGTTCGACGACCCACTTCGATCCCTCGACGAGCAGTTTACGTTCATCGGCAGGGCTCACCTTTATATCACCCTTCGAGCCGACCCCGGCCGGAATATCATTGTGGAGCGCATAGACCAGGTCGCGCAGCTTCGGCTTCACCTCATCCTCACGAAGAGCGGTCTTCACCATCCTCACGCCGCAGTTGATATCAAAACCTACCCCGCCGGGCGAGATCACGCCGTCCTCATCGACGTCCGTAGCAGCGACGCCGCCGATAGGAAAACCGTAGCCCCAGTGGATGTCCGGCATGGCGAACGAATGCCTTACGATGCCGGGAAGCATGGCGACGTTGGCAACCTGCTCGAGCGCCTTGTCACGCATTATATTCTCGAGCATATGGGTGCTCGCGTAGATGACACCGTCGACGCGCATGCCGGGCATGAAGCTTTTCGGGATACGCCAGCGGTAGTCGTCGATCTTTTCAAGCATCTCTTGCGCGATCGTCATACGTCGAATATTATCTCCACGCTGAAAACACCGTCCACCTCTTTTATCTTAAGGCCCGAATAGGTGGCGGCCTTGATCTCGGTCTTCAGGCGGTTTTTATTCTGGCCGGCAGGCCTTCCGCGCACCAGCGCCTTCAGGTGATCGTCGGCCAGTTCTTTTATATCGAATTCGGAAAATATGACGGACCTGGTGTAAAAATTATACAGCAGCTCGTCGAGCCAGGCGACGAGGAGCTCTTCGCGGTTCGGGGCTTTGAGCGTGACCTCTTGTGTGACGGTACCCTTAAGACCTTCGAGATCGGCTATTATATCGAACATGGCGAACGCGGCGTTCTCGAAAAGCTCTTTAAGCGTCCGGCCATATGCGCGTACCCCGATATCGGCGGTATGCGGGAATTGCTCGTAGCGCTTCATTTCGGCTTCG
>Ga0265297_10010121_pt1 | contig 11929 bp, 9 predicted proteins | sample Munlanlwell13791_FD_192502 | JGI IMG/M metagenome (GOLD analysis project Ga0265297, IMG submission 192502) | Leachate microbial communities from a municipal landfill in Southern Ontario, Canada - Leachate well 137-91 | ecosystem: Engineered > Solid waste > Landfill > Unclassified | place...
TTAAAGCTATCATAAGTTCTTTTTCTGCTCGCTCATCGAGATCAACAAAAACAACATAGGCCTCTGTCACACCTTCGGCTATATCAACAGCCATCCTTTGATTTCCGGAAAGACAATAGTTGTTGCGCTGATTAACGATATACGGCAGAAGACGACCAAATACTTTGTAGCTTTTTTGAATCTGAAGAAAAACTGAATCTTTTTGAGACAGTGGGATGCGTGGATTATTGGGATGGGGAAAAATTTGCGAAAGTGGTACTTTTTGAACTAACATTAGAGCCTCCTTCTTAGGTTAAATAGTTATTATTACCTAGATGGGGCTCTATAAAAAAACGAACCCCAATCCTTAAATTTACGCGTCATCCTGACGCCTTAAGAATTGGGTTTTATATTTTAATAACCCTTTTTGTTGTCGATACTTATCGCATCGCTGTCAACACCGCGCTTTCCGCGATATAATCTATTTCAATTTTCTTTCAATAATCTTTATATTACTTTCTCAAAAAATCTTTATACCCTACCTATCTGTCGTTCTATTTCGCTTAAATCTTTTTTACTCTGTGCAATAATTTCAGATAAGCACATTAAACAATAAGTTCTACTACCCATACGACCAGCATTAGGAATACTAGCGCAACGCGAACCTTTTAATATTGCTGCCTTACAACGCTTGCAGTGCCTTTTAGCCCCCGCCACCTCAAACTCAGGCCTTCCACTACAGCCGGTAATCAACGAAGGACATTTCCCTTTTTTACTCATCTTTATCCTCCTTTTTTTTCTTCGCTCTCCGAGTTAAAACATTTACGATATCGTCCATTTCTTCCATAGCTTTTTTATAATCTTCAACACGTAATTTGCCTCGCTCACCAGCAACGATATTGAGACGCCTGTTAACTTCATGATTAATAAGCTGCACGGCAGCTGCAAAGTTATTGCCAGAAACATTGCCTGGAAATACACTAAATTGCAGTTCGCTACCCGCCATTGAAAAACCTAAACGATTCAACAAAATCTTTGCGCTACTCTTAATAATTTCAGCCAAGCGCTTCCTTGCTTCCTGCCTTTGCAATTGCGGTATAATCGGATATTCCAATGAAGCTAACACTTGTTTCGTGCGCTCGGTTTTTTTATTTTTCAAAAATTCCATCACACCATCAGCATCAAAACCCAAAGACTCGGCAAAAGATTTTAATTCAGCCTGAAGTACTTCATCGTCAGGATCAATAAAATCTTCTTGTAAGAAACTATCAACAATCTCATCATTAACTACCATATGCCGTTTAATTCTTTTTCTAGCAGAACCATCTAAAACCTCAGGTGGCAAATCCGGCTCTTTACCATCAAGCAAATCTTTAAAAAAATTTTCGTCTTCACTATCTAACTGGCGAAAATCATCAAGTTGCTTATCAAGATTCAATCCGATATGCGTAACGATATAGCCATAATTATCTGGATGACGAGAATCATTTTGGACTATAACTCTCATTATTCTTCCAACAAACTGGACGTATGGCGATAGCGTCCTAAAGGGCCGAAAAATGGCCGCAACGCTTAATTTAGGATGGTCAAACCCTTCACCAAGCATAAATACCTGCACGATACAATCCAAGGCACCCGATCTCAAATCCTGTAGCACTTTCTCCTGTTCCAAAGCCGGCATATTACTATGGATTTCTTTGGCCTGAAAACCTCTCTCGGCATAAAGAGAGCGAATTTCTTTTGCGTGATCTACAGAACAAGCAACGGCTATTATTTGATGGTGAGTTCCAGATTTACGCAACAACTCAAGCTTTTCAAGACTAGCATTGACAATATTTTCATTACAAACTTTAGATAATGCCACACCTCGACTAAACCACTCCTCTTCTTTAAGTTCTAAAACATCTTTTAGACTATAATGCTTTTGGTCGCCACGGTATGTAAAATATAACTCCTTGGGTGTAACATAAATAGCCTGAAGTTTTTTAATATACCCCTTAATCATAGCGCTTTTAAAGGGATATTTATAAATCAGCTCACCTTCAATCGCTTGCTCATCGCTACGAAAAGGAGTAGCGGTAAGGCTAACGACTTTTGCTTTAGGAAATTTATCAAAAACTTTTTTCCAACTTGGAGCCGCATTATGATGACCTTCGTCAACTAAAATCATATCAAAATAATCATCGGAAAATTGCGGTAACCACTTGTCGGCACTACTCGCTAACTGTTGAATATTGGTTACCACAAAATGAGACTGGTCACAGTCATGGATATTAGCGTCAACGCTATCTAAGATAGCAACATAAGGGCCAGTTTGCATTACTTCTTTAGTTAGAATATTGCATTTACCCCAAAAACACATTCTCTTATTAGCAATACTTAAAACTTTAGACAATTCCTCTTTTATGGTAAGATTTGGTGCAATAACTAGCACTCTCCCCTTAACTATCCCCAATGGTAAAATAGAAATCAGCCCAGACTTACCACAACCTACTGGTAATTGTATAATAGCTTTTCGGCCTCCTTTCTGAAAAAACTCGTAGGCGGCCGAATAAGCTTCCCTTTGGGGAATCCTTAAGCATTCATTCTCATCTACGTCAAAATCAACAGACGTAAAAAATTCATTAATTGGTTTATTTGTACGTATCCAAGAATCTAATTCGCTAGTATGAAATCGCCAGACCTTGCCAAGTCGATGGGCGGGAATCCTGTTTGTTTGCGCCATAGCATATAGATTGCTTAAACTTATTCCTAAATACTTTGCAGCATCTTCAATGTTGAGCCACTCAGACTCCATAATATATTCACCTCCGCGAAATTTATATCATATTTAGTATTTGATGTCAATAGCTATTATTTGCTATTATTATGTGGTATTAAATCAATTTAGACGGAAACGGGTGGTTCTGCTCACAAATAACAGCCTTTTTGGGTAGCACCAAAAATGAAATTTATTGCTATTTACCTTGCTATATCTCTCTTTCTATGCCTATATATGTCCTGAGGGACAACCATGGAAAAGGCTGTAAATGCGAAAATTGGGGCTTTAAAAGATAAGACTATTGCTGAACTCCAGCAGGAATTTGAAGCGCTGTTTGGCGGGCAAAAGGCGAGTTCGGATAATAAGGTCTATTTGATAAGAAGAATTGCCTGCCAACTGCAGGAAATCGAATACGGCGGGCTTTCGCAAAAAGCGCAAAAGAAGCTGAAAGAACTTATGGCTATTTATGATCCAATTAACAATAAGGCGCTTAGACCGAAGATTACCGTAGAAACACAGACAAGAGTTAAAGCGCGCGGACGGGATAGGCGCTTGCCTATTCCGGGAAGCGTAATTCTTAAAGAATATAAAAACATGAATATCCAAGTTAAGGTTTTAACGAATGGCTTTGAGTATAACGGAAAAATCTATAAAACATTATCTGCCATTGCTGAAGAAATAACCGGGGCGCATTGGAATGGTTACCACTTTTTTAATCTTTAGTAAGTTATGGATGCTCAAGAGAAAAAAATCATTAATTGTGCAATTTACACACGTAAGTCTACCAGTGACGGGCTGGAACAAGACTTCACAAGCTTAGACGCGCAACGCGAATCCGCCGAAAGTTATATCGCCAGCCAGAAAAATGAAGGCTGGGTTACACTACCGGAACGTTACGATGATGGTGGCTTTACAGGAGCGAATACAGACAGGCCGGCGCTACAAAGACTTATTACTGATATTAAAACCAGTAAAATAAACTGTGTTGTAGTTTATAAAGTTGACAGACTTAGCCGCTCGCTTCTTAATTTTGCGGAATTACTTTCTTTATTTGAAAAACATAACACCACTTTTGTTTCAGTAACGCAGCATTTTAATACACAAAACTCAATGGGGAGGCTCACTTTAAATATACTCCTCTCTTTCGCCCAGTTTGAACGCGAAATAATCAGCGAAAGGACGCGGGATAAAATGGCTGCTGCCAAGAAGAAAGGTAAATGGATTGGCGGCAGGCCGCCGTTGGGCTATAACATCGATAAAGAGAAACATAAACTCTTAATAAACCATAAAGAAGCAAAATTAGTTCGTGGAATGTTTGATTTGTATCTTGAGAAACGTTCCGTACTTGCCGTAACTATCAATATGAATAACAAAGGATATACCACAAAGCAATATATGTCTGAAAAAGGATTACGTTTTGGAGGGATTAAATTTAAAGTTACTGGTGTTTATAATATATTAACTAGCGTGCTTTATATAGGCAAAGTTGAATATCACGGTGAATTCTACCAGGGAGAGCAAGAACCGATAATATCGGAAGATATATTCCAAAAAGTTCAAAAAATACTCGCTGAAAATAAGCCTGATTGTAAGATAACCAAAAGGAATAAACACGTAGGATTGCTTAGCGGCATGTTACGCTGCAAAGCCTGCGATGCTCCTATGTATTTTACCTATAATGTAAAAGCTAATAAATACAAATATCATTATTATGCCTGTATGAATGCCAGCAAACGTGGATATAAAAGCTGCCCGGTACGTTTATTAAACGCTCAGAAAATAGAAGATAAGGTTATTGAATCGTTAAGGACAATAGTGCACGAGCCTAAGCTTAATGAAGATACGTGGGATAGGTGGCCGCTTCAAGAAAAAATAGCCGTAATAAAACCTATTTTAAAAGAAGCGATTTATGATGGCAATAATCAAATACTTGATATTTTTCTTAATAAAAATGACAAAGAACATAGTTTCAAGGTTGCGCTTACAGAACTAAAAAATATACCAACTCCTCCTCATAAGGAAAGCATCAAGAAAGAGCCGCAGCTAAGGCAGAATTTGATTTTGGCACATCAAGTGGAAGGCATTCTTACTGAAAGGAAAGCTAAAGGTTTAAAAGAGGTAGCGAGTTGGCTTAATTTAAATCACCAGCGGCTTAATCAAATAATGAACTTATTGCTGCTGTCCCCAACCATCCAAGAAGAAATCCTCTGCTCAGAAAACGCAAATATCTCTTTAATCCCAGAATACAAACTGCGCGACATTGCTTTTGAGCTAGGTTGGGATAAACAGCTTGAAATGTGGCAAGAACTACTAAGAAATAGGGATTGATTTTTTCATTCTTCTAGTTCTCTTTATTTCTTTAGCATTGTTCTTTTAGCAAACTTTTCGAGGATTATCGAGCTTGGATGATTTGCCAATGAAACTAACTTGTTAACCAAAGCTACTGGAATTAATGCACTATCATACATATCACATTTTAGTTTCTCAAGATTAGAAAGAATTACTTCCATGTTTAAGAAATCCTTCCTCCCTGGTTTCAGAACAATATTTTCATCTTTAGATGGTAAAGTTACTACATATACTTTTTCATCTTGAGACTTAAAAATAACTTTTGCTCCGTAATAAGAAGTTCTTGCATAAGGCTGAGACGCGTCTCCTTTCCCAGGTATTACATATTTATAGATATAATCATTGCTCAACATCAAAACTTGACCATTTTTTAACTTACTAGCTATTTCATCGGCGTGCTCCACAAAAGCCCCGCTTTTCTCTAGTCCCGCCAAATAGATGCCCTGGGAAGAGAAAAGATATGTTATAAGTTTCCTCATTGGCCTATGCATATTAGCAGTTTGACCAAAAAAAGCCAATGGACCGTCCTTTATAAAAAGAATTTCCTTCAATAAAGCTGGCTGGACCCTTAAAATGATCCGAATTAGATGGATAATAAGGAAATGTTCAAACACATTAGTCAAATAACCCAGAATCCCACCAGCGCCAATCTCGTTATCAACAGCTTCATGTAACCTAAAAACATCAGTGAGAAAAATATTACCTTTGCAGTAACTACAAGAAAAAATATAGTCTTTGATCTCCTGCTTTTTTATGACAACTTCAGATTTCCTGCATATGGGACAATTTGCCAGTTGATACTCATTTACGCTAGAAGATAAATACTCTTCAAAAACAAACCATTTTAAAGTATCAATGAGTTTATCATCACTCGGATTATTCAAGAAAAAATCAAAAACCGCTTTTCTAACAGAATCAATAAGGCTGACTTCTCCATTCAGCATAATATTTTTTGTTGGCAAAACAAACTCTAGTCTTTGGATTTCCTTTAATTTTGCAATATCTTCAGGATCTATAAATGGTTTGAGTGAAATCTCTGCTAGGTCAGTGAGTTTAAAAAACAATGCACCAAATTGAAAAAAACAAATCCGTGAGGAAGGAAACTCTTTTTTGACAGCAACCTCAGAATATCCCCCATCAACTGCCATGATATACCGGATAGGGTTCTTTAGATCTGTTGGTAGGGTAACGAGCAGATCGCTAGGGATCTCAACCTCGTGGGCCGATTTTGGAAGTTCACATTTTTTTAAAAACTCAATAACTGCTACATCTTTAATTACATTACTATGCGAACTCTTACTAGCATTCTCTGCAGGTCTTCGACCTTTTCTACTCATGTATCCCATAAGTCCCTCAAGCGCCTTTCACTGTGAACCTATCTATTTGTACGGGAACGACAAAAGGGTTAGAATAGGTTTTCATTCTTACAAATCCTTTATCACTGCTTGCGCTAAATCTAATCAAACTTTCAGCAAAATCACCAAAATCATAGTATTTTTTCAATTCTTTTAGTTCATCATCATTATTTAAATGCGCTATAAACCAATTTTGAGTATTCTTCAAAATATTTCCGCTTATTGAACTTACTTCCTGTGTTGCGTAAATTAAACCAAGATTTAACTTAGCCCCCTCTTTTGCCAACCGATTATAAATTTGACTTAAGTCTTTATCGTCCTTCTTCGGGAAAAGGTTGTGGGCTTCTTCAAAATAAAACTGAACAAAGTTGTTGGGCGAGTTATGAATGAACCTGTTCATAGAATCAGCAAATATTCTTCTACAAATACGTTCTGAATAAAGTTGCTGAATATTGGGGTCTCCTTGCGATAAATCTATTATAACAATCTTGCCCAAACGAAGTACCTCTATAATTTCGACATCAAAACTTTTGTCAATAACATCAGTGTGTAAGTCAATAATACCCCTTAGTTTTCTAAAGCCGCTTACATTGGCCGGACCAGAAGACATTCTTTTTCGGGTTAGGAATATTAGCAAAGCTTTCAAATCCTCATCAGCCCACTCATGACCATGCTTCTTTTTATAATCATCAAAATAATGATCCCCATAGTTTTCCCAAATTGCTGTAAACCATAGGATAGCTTCTTTTAAATCTAATCCCGCGCTAGGATCAATCTTTCCATCAACCTGAACCATTTTGTTTAAATCTTTATTCCCTTCAAATTTAACCTTAAAACCTGTAGGGACTTTAAAACCTGCTGCACTAAGACAACAAAGGTATGCGGCAATTTTTCTTTTATATCTTGTTACTGCTGGAATATCGGTTTTGTCTTCCGGTTCAGACAAATCAATCGCTTTAAAACTATTAACATAATCACTTGTATCATCTGCTAAATGGGAAAGAATCAAATCAAAGCCAGCATTTATTTCTCTATAAAAATTTACTTTCAATACTTTGAAGCCTGGCTTTTGTAATACACTATACCTGATTACGTCATCTTTATACAACTCAAAGATTGCGGTTCCCTCATCCTGCAGATTGGCATTCGCATATTCTCCGTTGATGTCAAAAATAATCTGCCCCACCGGATATTTAGGAGCCCCCTCTGGTAAGAAGGCAACAAGGCTATTCTCAGGAGAAGACGCTTGATCAACCAAATTGTTTTTTGCTTTCTTACCTATTTCAACGGTAGCTTGAATAATCTTTTTTACTGTATTTGATTTTCCGGTTCTTGTCATGCCAAATAAAGCAGTTCTCTTACCCAAGAAGTCTTTAGGGCTCAAATAGACCAAAACATTTCCTAAAGTCTCCTGGGATCTTTTACTAGAGCTATATCTTACATGCCCTATTTTTACATCTTTATTACTTCCTGCAATTTCTTCTCCATCTCTTAAATTGACAATAAACTCTAGGACCTTACCCTGAGGTTTGTACACACTATAATTATGCGAGCTATAAAAATTTTCCACATCAGCTCCAAACACAATTTTTCCACTCTGGTCCTTATAAAAAGTACCCAAAATTCTGCATTCAAGTCCAGAAAAACTAAATTCATATCTTGTAAAATCATCTAGCTGGCTTTCTTTCCCCGCCGTTTTAAGATTATCTTTATAATATTCAATCATCGAACAGATGACATCATTGTCTGTGGGTAATTTTGTTGGTCTAATAGCTCTTAATAATAAGGCTTCGGATATTTTTTCCTCATTCTCATAAAAAGCCAATAAAAAAGCTCCTTGAGCTACGCCTCCAACATTAATCTTCCAAGCGTCAGCAACTAAAAGAGATGCTTTGTCATAATCAAGATAAAAAGGCCTTCCAACAAAATCTTCTTTTTTCTTCCCCTCGGAGAAAATATCAACCGTTGCCAGTTCTTTTATTGCGTTCGTTAATTCCATTTGTACACTCCTTCTTTTTTCCCTTCAGAATAGGATCTAAAAAACGTATTTTTGATTGCTTTACATAATCTTCATTAACCTCGGTAGATATCCATCTTCTGCCTAATCTCTCCGCACAAAACCCTGTTGTATTGCTGCCCGCAAATGGATCTAATACCAAATCTCCAGGATCAGTTAAAAACTCAATGAAAAAACTGGCTAATTCAAAAGGCATTCTTGCCGGATGAGGGGTTATATTTTTTCTCCTGCATTCATTAAGAAAAAAATCATTGGAAACCGTATTGGCAATACTAAAAATGTTTTGTGGCAATCGTACCGCACGATTGTTATCGATTTGTTCAATTTCAATAACATTATGCATTATACTGCCTTTGTTATTCTTTAAGAAACTTTTCTTACCAATTCTATGTTCCGAAGGCCTTACGCCATCATTATATTTTTTAGACTTCAGCAACGATTTCATGCTATCACTATAGGGTCGTAAAATTTTTGAATTATCTGCTTTGGGATAGTCAGACTTTGCTAGCCACCAAACATGAGTAAAACTATCTATTGTTCTAATTCGTTCTATCGATACCCATTGTGCCGGTGAAGGTAACCTAGAAGGATTATAACAAACAAACTGTTGGCATAATCTCAATTTAGCCTTTTTATTTCTTACAAATCCAATTAAAGACTCTAAATGCAATAGCGATTGGATTGGTCTTCCTGCTTCCCAAGAATTACCCAACTCGATAACTATAGAACCATTTTCCGAAATGATTGTTGAAAAAATTTCAGCAAGTTTAATAAACCATTTTTTATATTCTTTACCATTCAAATTGCCATATTTTTTCTTTTTGTTTAAAGGAAAGGGCGGTGAGGTAAGAATGAGCTGAACCTTATTACTTAAACTTGACCTTAAATCCTTTGAAAGTATGTTTTCTGAATCTCCAAGATATAGCTTCCCTAGCTTAGTACTAAAATAAGGTCGTTTCATCTCAAGTTTTACGTCCAATTAAATCACCTAAAGGCATCAGCTAACTTAATTATAGTTTGAGTATTATAATTCTTGGCAGATCCTTGTTCTATCTTAGTTATCAGATTGTAAGATAAGCCGGCTTCCTCATCTGATTTCTGCTGAGACCAACCGACTTTATTTCTTAACTCTTTCAGCCTCTTGCCTATCATTTTTATTGAGAAAATACTACATTTAGCTACTGTAATATTACTACTTTATAAATATCAATATTTTGATTATTGTAGCACTTTCAAGAGAACTACTCAAACTCTTTTAATCTTGGAAAACAGTGGTTAAAAGGTACATGCTGATAGTGAATTCATATAAACCGTGTATACTTTAGTTTACAATAATTCACTTGATTGTTGGGGTGTTAATACCCTTCCCGATTTAAATTCTTTACTCTCCTCATTATTTCTGACAACAAATTTTATAGCTAGAGAAAATCCGTAAAATAGTTTTTCTTCGGTTTATCTAACTCCTAGTTTATGCCCATAATTCTAACCAAAATAATGCAAATAATTGACAATTATGGCATAAACTAGCGGCCATAAACTAAGAGAGAAATTGACCTACTTCGGCGATAAAGTAGCTTGATTCGGAGAGGCTTTTTAAACAGCTTACAGGGTTGGGATTTTTATTATGAAGCCAATAGATCTAACGCCATAAGTCTTTACCAAGACGACAAATAAAGAAGCCCTGATTACCGTTAGGAATCAGGGCTTTGATCCTCTCTCCTCTGTGACCGAGAAGAGAATTACTGGGGTAGGTGAAGGGATTCATACTCACGAGGAAACGCCTCTCTCTTTTATTCTTGCTTAATTTAGGCTTTATCGTTGTGCTATAAAAATACCCTATATCCCTTGATATATCTCGAATTGTATGCCTATATGTGTCATGAGAGGATATGGCACACTAAATAAAGGAGGCTAAACATATGCAGGAAACTTTATCTACTCAAATCGAAACACTTAAACAGGCGCCGATAAATGAGCTTAAAAAGCAATATAAGGAGCTATTTAAAGGTGCAAACAGCATGCATCAAAAAACATATCTCCAAAGAAAGATTGCCTATAGATTACAGGAACTTGGACGCGGCGGCATATCCGTTAAAGCCAAAGAACGGCTAGAGAAACTCATACAGGAATATGATCCTATTAATAATAAGGCGCTTAGGCCTGATAAACCTGCAGTTAAAGAGCAAGCGTTACTTAAAGACAAGCGCCTGCCTATCCCGGGAACCGTTATCACCAAGAAATATAAAGGTTTAACTTATCAGGTTAAGGTCTTAGAAAAAAGATTTGAATATAATGGGAAAATCTATAAATCATTAAGTTCCATTGCCAAAGAAATAACCGGCGCGCATTGGAACGGATACTTGTTCTTTAATCTGTAAGGAGGCAGGATGGAAGAGACTCAAAAACAAGAAAAGAAAACTATCCGCTGTGCTATTTATACGCGTGTTTCAACTTCAGAAGGCTTAGAGCAGGAGTTTACGTCGCTTGATAACCAGCGTGAATCCGCTGAGAACTATATCCAAAGCCAAAAGTCTGAAGGCTGGGTAATATTACCGGAACGTTATGATGACCCAGGTTATACCGGCGCCAATACCGACCGGCCTGCCCTGCAAAAACTCATAGCTGACATCAAAGAAAGTAAAATTGACTCTGTGATAACCTACAAAGTTGATAGACTTTCCCGTTCTTTGCTGGACTTTAGCAAGCTCCTGGAGTTCTTTGAACAGAACAAGGTAACATTTGTTTCAGTAACTCAAGCCTTTAACACCAATACCTCGATGGGCAGGCTTACATTGAATATCCTCCTCTCCTTCGCCCAGTTTGAACGTGAGATTATCAGCGAAAGGACCCGCGACAAGATGGGTGCTGCCAGGAAAAAAGGCAAATGGTGTGGCGGCAGGCCCCCCTTAGGATATGATTTAGACAAAGTAAACCATAAATTAATTATAAACCAACAGGAAGCTGAGGTTGTCAGAAAGACATTTGAACTTTATCTAGAAAAACGCTCGCTACTGAAAGTGACAACAGCGCTTAATGAACTCGGCTATACTTCAAAAATCCATTTAGGCTTAAAGGGCAACAAATTCGGCGGGATGAAGTTGGCAGCTCCAAGCGTACAAGCAATCATAAAGAATATTTCTTACACCGGCAAGGTTAGATACCACGGGCAAATTTACCAAGGCGAGCTGGAACCTATCGTATCCGATGAAATATTCCAAAAGGCTCAAGCTATATTGGCTGATAACCGCCGGGCAAGAAAAATAGCCGGGACTACAAAGAATGTAGGCCTGCTTAACAGCATCCTCCACTGCAAGGACTGCAACAGCACCATGTATTATATCTATACCAAGAAAGGTAAAAATAAATATAACTACTATCTATGTATGAATGCGCAGAAACGCGGATATAAAAGCTGTCCTACGCGTATTGTTACGGCTCAGGTAATGGAAAATAAATTTATGGAGTTCT
>Ga0265297_10010122_pt1 | contig 11929 bp, 10 predicted proteins | sample Munlanlwell13791_FD_192502 | JGI IMG/M metagenome (GOLD analysis project Ga0265297, IMG submission 192502) | Leachate microbial communities from a municipal landfill in Southern Ontario, Canada - Leachate well 137-91 | ecosystem: Engineered > Solid waste > Landfill > Unclassified | place...
CGATATTAAGGTATGTATGTCCAATTCTTTAGGTTTTGGCGGACATAATGCTTCTCTTATCGTCAAGAAGTTTACAGGATAAATAAAGGGGACGGTTCTATTTTTCCCGAGCCTAACCCCAGAAAAATAGAACTGTCCCTTGGTTTTTTAAAATGCCTTACACAATCGCTGAAAAGATACTTTTAGCTCATACCGGTAAGAAAGATATTAAGCCGGGTGAGTTTATTGAAGCCCGCGTTGATATCGCCCTGGGTAACGATATTACCGCGCCCCTGGCCATTGAGGAGTTTAGGAAGAGCGGATTTAAGAAGGTATTTGATAAAAATAAGATCGTTCTTGTGCCGGATCATTTCGCGCCCGCTAAAGATTTAAGGAGCGCCAATCAGTGCAAGATTTTGAGTGATTTCGCCCGGGAACAGAATATAAAAAATTATTTTGAAATCGGTTGTATGGGCATAGAGCACGCGCTATTGCCGGAAATGGGGTTAGTCGGCCCGGGAGATTTGGTTATCGGCGCGGATTCCCACACTTGCACCTATGGCGCGCTTGGCGCGTATTCAACCGGCGTAGGCTCTACGGATTTGGCCCGCTCTTTTATAGACGGGAAATGCTGGTTTAGAGTCCCGGGTTCAATTAAATTTATTTATAAAGGAAAGCTTAATAAATGGGTCGGCGGAAAAGATCTGATTCTTTTTACAATCGGTAAAATCGGAGTGGATGGCGCTATGTATAAGGCCATGGAATTTTCAGGCCCCGTAATCCGGGGATTAGGTATGGATGACAGGTTTTCAATGAGCAATATGGCGATTGAGGCCGGGGCGCGGGCAGGGATAATTGAGCCCGACGGGATTACCCGGAAATATATTTCTAAATTTAAGCGTAAACCCGTATTCTATAAATCCGATAGCGCCGCGAAATACGACCGGATTTACGAGTGGGATATATCGGATTTAGAGCCGTTGGTCGCCTGCCCGCATTTACCGAGTAACGTTAAACCGGTAAGTAAACTAAAAGATGTTAAATTAGACCAGGTTGTTATCGGTTCCTGCACTAACGGAAGGATTTCGGATTTGAGGGCCAGCGCCAGGATCCTTAAGGGTAAGAAGATTAAATACGGTTTAAAGCTGATTGTAATCCCGGCCACTCAGAAAATTTACCTGGAGGCGTTGAATGAAGGGCTGGCCGAGATTTTTGTTAAAGCAGGCGGGGTATTTTCCACGCCTACCTGCGGTCCATGTTTAGGCGGCCATATGGGCATATTAACTGAAGGCGAGACCGCCTTAGCTACCACTAACCGGAATTTTATCGGAAGAATGGGCAGCCCCAAGAGTTTTGTGTATTTGTCTAATCCGGCGGTTGCGGCTGCTTCAGCCATCACGGGCAGAATTACACACCCTGAAGCTCTCTAGTGTTGCCAGTAGGGACTGTCCCCGTAGGGGACTGTCCCACGACAAGATAAGTATTAGCAGCGGGAGATAAGTGGAATTATGATTAAAGGCAAGGCGCATAAATTCGGAAGCGATATAAACACCGATGATATTATTTCGGCCAAGTACCTTGTTTCTACCGACGCCAAAGAACTGGGCGCGCATTGCATGGAGAGCATTGCCCCGGATTTTGCTAAGAGAGTTGCCCCGGGCGATATAATTGTCGCCGGAAATAATTTCGGCTGCGGCTCAAGCCGCGAACACGCGCCCGTAGCTATTAAGGGCTGCGGGATATCGGCGGTAATTGCCAGGAGTTTTGCCGCGATATTCTTCCGGAATGCCATTAATATAGGACTGCCGTTCGTGGAGTCAAATGACGCGGATAAAATAAAAGAAGGGGATTTAATTGAAATAGACCTGGCCGGTGGTATAATAAAAAACCTGACCCAAAACGAAACCTATAAAACGCAGGGCTTTCCTGAATTCCTGCGGGAGCTGGTGGAGAAGGGCGGCCTGATGAATTATATTAAAGAAAAGGAACGTAAGAATGTTTAAGATAGCGGTTATTCCGGGAGATGGCACAGGGCCTGAGGTTGTCGGGCAAGGTTTAAAGGTCCTGCAGGCGGCCGGGAAAAAATTCGGATTCAAATATGAAACTAAGGAATTTGATTTTAGCGGGGCTCGCTATCTAAAGACCGGAAAGTTAGTTGAAGATAATGATATTGAAGAGCTGAAGAAATATTCCGCGATTTACCTGGGCGCGGTAGGCGACCCGAAGGTGAAACCCGGAATTATTGAGACGGGCGTATTGCTTAAATTAAGATTTGCTTTGGACCAGTACATAAATTTAAGGCCGGTTAAACTTTATAATTCCAATTTTTGCCCTTTAAAAGATAAAAAGCCGGAAGATATAGATTTTGTGGTGGTCCGCGAAAACTCCGAAGGCCTTTATAAAGGTATGGGAGAGTTTAAGGCTAAGGGGACTAAAGACGAAGTCGCGATTCAAATCTCATATAACACGCGTAAAGGCGTAGAGCGATGCATAAGGTACGCTTTTGAGTATACCCGCAAGCGCAATAATAAGAAAAAGCTTACTCTCTGCGGTAAAACAAATGTATTAACTTTTGCCTGGGATCTTTGGGAGAGGGCTTTTTATGAGGTTGCCAAAGAGTATCCGGACATTACCACGGATTACGCGCATGTAGACGCCACAACTATGTGGTTTGTGAAAAACCCGGAGTGGTTTGACGTTATCGTTACCGACAATATGTTTGGCGATATCATTACCGATCTCGGAGCAATGATTCAGGGAGGGATGGGAATCGCGGCGGGCGCGAATATTAACCCTGAAGGTGTTTCAATGTTTGAGCCAATTGGCGGAAGCGCTCCGAAATACACGGGTAAAAATGTTATTAATCCGTTGGCAGCTATTTGCGCTGTCGGCCTGATGCTTGATAACTTAGGGGAGGCTAAAGCCGCTAAAGCGGTTGAAGACGCGGTTATCAAGGTTGCCAACCTTAAACTAAAAACATTGGCTGCCGGGAAAATGGGTTATTCAACGACTGAAGTCGGCGATTTGGTAGTGGAACATCTAACTTAGCGTTGCCAGTAGGGACAACCGGTGACAGTCCCCTTCGGGGACAGTCCCCGGTAAGGAATCTGTCCCACGACAAAATAAGTATTGTCTGGGAGATGCGCGTAAAATGAAAAAATCAAAATATAATGTGGCGGTAATTGGCGTTGGAGCGGTAGGGATTGAAATGTTGCGCGTGTTAAAACAGCGCAATTTTCCTGTTCAGGAATTACGTGTTTTTGCCCGCTCAAGCCGCGATATAGACGTGGACGGCCAAATTTATTCAGTAAGGCCGATCAGCCCCGAAGGTTTTGAGGGGATAGATATCGCTTTATTCGCCGGGACCGAAGGAGAAAAGGGCGCGGCGGTTACCTATGCCGTTGAGGCGGTAAAAAGAGGCGCGGTAGTAATTGATAATGGCGCGGATTTCCGCATGGACCCGAAAGTGCCCTTAGTGGTTCCCGAAGTCAACGCCGCTGACATTAAAAAGCATAAAGGGATTATCGCTAATCCCAATTGCTCAACCATTCAGATGGTTGTAGCCTTAAACCCGATCCATAAAAAAGCCGGCGTGAAAAGGATTATTGTTACTACTTTACAGGCCTCTAGCGGCGCAGGTAAAGGCGCTGTTGAGCAGTTGAAGGAGGAGAATTCTTTAATAGCGCAGGGCGGTTTTAGCAATGTGCGCGTAAGCGCCGTCAATAAATCCATGCCGCAGCAGCTGGCTTATAATGTCTTCCCGCATATCGGTTCTTTTGTGGAAGGCGGGTACACCAACGAAGAATGGAAGCTGGTTAAAGAAACTCACAAAATTATGCACGCGCCTAAAATAAAGATTTCAGCGACTACGGTCAGGGTCCCGGTGAGAACCGGGCATTCTGAGTCAATTTATATTGAAACCATTCGCCCCATTTCCGTAGATCAAGTTAAGGCTATTTTTTCTAAAGCGCCGGGAATCATCTTAATGGATGAGCCTGAAAGCAATATCTACCCTATGCCTAAGGATGTAGAAGGCAGGGATGAAACCTTTATCGGCCGCATCCGTAAGGACGCTTTTGTAAAGAATGGCTTATGGCTCTGGGTGGTAGCGGATAATTTGCGTAAGGGCGCCGCTACTAACGCTGTGCAGATCGCTGAATGCCTAATAAAGAAAGCTTAAGAAATATCAGGCTGGATATAGAGTATAATGGGGCACGATACTGCGGTTGGCAGGTTCAGCCTAATACTAAAAAAAAGAGTATTCAGGAAGTAATAGAGAAAACCCTGCGCAGGATTCTTGGGGAAAAGGTAAGGTTGATTGCATCAGGCAGGACTGATGCCGGGGTGCATGCCTTGGCTCAAGTAGCGAACTTTCATACCGTATCTAAAATCCCGCTTGGAAAATTAAAATTAGGCTTAAACGGGCTCTTGCCGCGTGATATAAAAATATCCGGGATAAAAGAGGCGCGCCTAAATTTTCATAGCCGTTTTTCAAGCAAGGCCAAGCTCTACCGCTACACAATATTAAACCGCGGTTATTCTTCCCCTTTGATGGAAGGGAGGGTATTTTTTTATCCGCATCCGTTAGGCTTAGGGCTTATGCGCCGGGAATCACGCTCTCTATTGGGCAGGCATGATTTTAGCTCTTTTTTGGCATCTTTGGGTAAGGATAAAAATCCGGTTAAGACCATCAAAAAAATATCCATCATTAAGAATAACAGCCTCATACATATTGATATAGAGGCAGATGGCTTTCTTTACAATATGATCAGAAATATTGTAGGCACGCTTATTCAGGCAGGACGCGGAAAATTACCAAAAGGCGGATTAAAAAGCATATTATTCGCCAAAGACCGTAAGAAAGCCGGAGAGACTGCGCCGGCTTGCGGGCTTTGCCTATTAAAGGTAAGGTATTAATAATTTATAGAAAATATTTGACTTAAAGCAGGAATATGTTATACTTATAGTTCTATGAAAAAGACTTACGTAGCAAAAAAAGAGGATATAAAGAGGGTTTGGTATTTAGTTGACGCCAAAGATAAAATACTTGGGCGGGTAGCGGCTAAGGTGGCGGCTATCTTAAGAGGTAAGCATAAACCTATATTTACCCCGCACATAGATACCGGAGATGCCGTTATTGTAATTAATGTGGCTGGAGTCAGGCTTACCGGCAGGAAGGCCAAGCAAAAAGTATACCGGCGTTATTCAGGATATCCGGGCGGCCTAAGGGAAGTTTCTTTTGAGAAAATGTTTAAGAATAAGCCTACGACCGTATTTAAGTTGGCAGTCAGGCGCATGCTTCCCAAAGGTTCGTTAAGCCACGATATGTTAAAGAAGCTTAAGATTTATGCTGATGATAAGCATACGCATAAAGCGCAAAACCCACAAGTTTTGGAGGTATAAAGTAAAATAATGAGCGCGACAGTAAAGTATACAGCAGTAGGCAGGCGCAAGGAATCAGTAGCCAGGGTGCAGCTTATTCCCGGCAAAGGGGATTTTCTTGTAAATAAGCGGCCGTATGAAAAATATTTCTTGCGGGAGACGGATAGAATTATAGTAAAACAACCATTAGATGTAACTAATAATATGAATAAATATGATGTTATTGCTAATATATCGGGAGGCGGGCTTACCGGCCAGGCAGGAGCTTTAAGGCTAGGTATTTCACGCGCGTTGTTGTCTATGGACCCGGGTCTAAAAGATTTATTGCGTAAGCAGGGGTATTTGACACGTGATCCCCGCGCTAAAGAACGCAAGAAGTACGGCCAGAAGGGCGCACGCAAACGCTTCCAGTGGACTAAGAGGTAAAGCTTTATTTAAAATAGATTAGATAGATTCAATAAAAATCCCGCTGGAACCAGCGGGATTTTTTATTTAATGCTGCTGTCAAGCTGCTCGCTCAGGTCGGTTCAGCGATTTTGCGGTTTTAGCGACGGCTGATGAAAATTTTCGCCGTGTAACTTAAATGAATCTGTCGTTTTGCTCGTTCAGCACGATTTTTTAACGCCAATGATCTTTCGTATTTCGGTGGCTGCTGAACTCGCTCCTCGGTTTCTGCCTCGGAGCTCGAACAGCATCGCCATCCCGAGATTGCCGTCCTCTCGGACGGCCTCGGGAGGGTCCGAAATGCTCAAGCTCCATTGGCTAAAATCGTGATTCGCTCGCATAAACGACAGATTCATTTAATACGCATATAAATGTCCTTTAGCGGGTGGCGAGGCTCACTTTGAGCAGGGCGTCCGCAGGCCGAAGCGGGCAAGGTTCGCCCGCTAAATAAGATTAGCGAGAGCGCAGGCCGAGGAGCCGAGCGCGATTTTTCACGCCGGGAAAAATCGTGCGGCCCGGCGAAAAGTGGCCTCGACAGGACCCGCGTAAGGTCATTGGGATAATATTATGCTTAAATTCACATTGAAAGACCAGAATATCCTTAAAGAAATTCATAATTTTGCCAAATATAGGCGCGTGAAGCTGTATTTGGTGGGAGGGGCGCTGCGCGACCTCATTTTAAAAAGGGAAAAGGCGAATCCGGATTTGGATTTTGCCGTTAAAAAGAGCGCCATAAGTTTTGGCAGGAATTTAGCCCGCAAGATGAGGGCGGGTTTTGTGGTTTTGGATAAAGAGCGCGGCGCCTGCCGCGTGGTAAAAAAGATCGGCGGGAAAACTTATACCTTTGACTTCTCGGATTTTCGCGGAAAAACACTGGAAGAAGATTTAAAGCACCGTGATTTTACCATAAATTCAATGGCGCTGGAACTGGGGAGCGCATTTAACGGCAAGGGCATTGATGGACTTCTGGTTGACCCTTACGGAGCAAGGCAGGATTTAAAAAGAAAGATAATCAAGGTTGTAAATAACGGGTCCTTTAGCGAAGACCCTTTACGCATCTTACGCGCCTTCAGCTTTTCATCAATCTTAGGTTTTGAGATTGATAAAGAAACCCTGCGCCTGGCAAGATCAGAGAAAGCCAAATTAGCGGGAGTTTCATTTGAGCGCATACGCGACGAGTTATTTAAGATCTTTGATACCGATAAGGCCTTTGATTGTTTTACAACTTTAGATAAGTTAAAAATCCTGGAGATCCTGTTTCCCGAGATAAAAAAGATGCGCGGGATAGGGCAGGGGCCGTATCACCACCTGGATGTATGGCAGCACACACTAGAGTCTATCAGACAGCTTGACTTTTTGCTTAAGGAGATAAAAGATAAAGAAATACAGGAATATCTGGATTGCATTATTTCCGCCTCAAGAACCAGACGGCAACTCTTGAGATTGGGTTCGTTTCTGCACGATGTCGGAAAACCGGCGACCATGCGCCGCGAAAAAGGAAGGACTACTTTCCACGGCCACGAAAGAGAAGGCCTGAATTTAAGCGCCGCAATCGCAAAGCGGCTTAAACTGTCAAATGAAGAAATGTATTCCTTGCATAAAATGGTCCTTTGGCACCTTCGGCCCGGTTATCTGGCAGATAGCGAACATCCCACTGCCCGCGCGAAATTCAGGTTTTTCCGCGACGCCGGGCGCGAGGCCCTGGCCGTATTATTGTTGTCGTTAGCGGACCAGCGCGCGACCAAAGGCCCCCTGACCACCATGAAGGCCCGTAAGCAGCACGAGAAGGTTGTGGCCTGTTTAATCAGGGAGCATCTGGCGAAAAACAAGGAAGAGAAAAAGGAGCGGCTGATTAACGGTAATGATATAATGAAAAAGTTTAAATTAGCCCCTTCAAAATTAATAGGTAAGCTTTTGTCCTCGTTAGAGGAGTTACAGGCAATCGGTAAAATAAACTCTAAGGAAGAGGCCTTTAAAGCGGCATCCAAGCTGTTAAAAAATAAAAGATGAAAAAGATTATAGTTATAAGTTTAGTTACCTTAGTTCTTTTATTAACCCTGGGCGTGATTTATTTAAACAATGTTTACCTGCCCAAGACAATTAAGGCCCTGATTATCAGGGGTATTGAGGAAAAGACCAACTCCAGGGTTACCCTGGGTTCCCTGAAGGTAAATATATTCAAGGGCCTGGTATTAACGGACCTGGGTATTTATCAACAAGAGGACCCGGTTTTAAAGATAAAAGAGGCCTCCTGCATAGTCCTGCCTATCGCGTTTTTACGTAAACAGCTTATTATTCCCAATATAAATATTAAATCCGCGCAGGTATTTTTAGAGAGAAAAAAGGATAACACCTTTAACCTGGAGGATTTAATTCCTCCTGAGCCTGCCGGGGGTGCTGCGGCAGATAGCGAATCTGCCAAAACCGCGGCGGTTCCTTCAAAAGGTTTTACTGTTTCTGTCTACAGGGTAAATATATCCAACGCCAGGATTACTTTCCAGGATTCTACTTTCGCCCAGCCGTTTAGTAAAACCGTGGAGAATTTTAATTTAACGGCTTATCTGTCCCTTCCGGCATCGGTAAAATTCAAGCTCTCAGGCTTAATCGCGTCCAGCCAGCCAATGAAACTAATCGCGTCAGGAGAATTTAAAATTCCAAAGCGGGAATTAAACGCTAAATTAAACCTTCTGAATTTTTCTCCCAATGAATTCTCTGCTTATTATCAGGGTTCAGGGCTGAATTTAACCGAAGGCCTGCTCAACGCGTCAGCCGATTTAAAGATGAAGGATAATGTGATCTACGCTGATTGCCAGGCAGAGGGAAATAATTTAAATATCTTAAAGGAAAATATCGCCATTAAGGCAAATATAGGTTTAAGAACTTTCTTGGAATACAACCTGAACGGACAAATACTGAAATATTCCGGGAGCGGCTCAATTTCCGATACTCTTGTTTCGGGTATAGAGTTTGTTGATGAAATCAGCGAAATTAATGCAGCTGTAACTTTTAATAATTCGGGGTTAAACGCGGAAAATCTAACCGCTAATATTTTGGGCCTGCCTGTCAGGGCGAAGGTAACCTTGAATAATTTCAGCGATCCCGAGTTAAATATGAACGCTATTTCTAGCCTTACCCTGGAGGCGCTGCAGGGATTATTGAAAGATAAATTTAAATATGATTTCCCCGGGACAATGGACGGGCAGGGGGAGTTGTCTTTGGAGGTTAAAGGAAAATTATTTGGAGCTGATAATTTAGCGGTAAGCGGGCAGTTAGAACTTAATAACGCGCAAATAAAGTTACAAAGTTTAAATTCCCCTATTCAGGAAATTAACGGCAAGATAGGTATCTTTAAAGACAGGCTTCATTGGGAGGGCCTTTACTTAAGGTTTAAGGACGTTCTTTATGAAACAAGCGGGAGCTTAATGGATTTTAAATCTCCGATTCTGGATATTTCTATAAAATCCGACGATATCTTATTAAGTTCCGTTTTAAATTTTAACGGTAAGCTGATCAAGGTATCCAAATGTTCAGGCAGGTATTTAAATTCGGAATTTTTTACCTCCGGTGATATTGATAACACGGTCCCTTCAGGCCCCAAAGTTGATTTAACCGGAGAGCTGCTCATTGATTTAAAAGACCTGAAGAAGCCCCTGAGTAAATTCAAAGAGCAGCTGGATAAGATTAATCCTGAAGGCAAAGTGAACGCTGAATTCAATTTCTCCGGCAACATTAATGATTTAGTGAATTGCGTTATTGGCGTTGAAATTTCAGGCGATTCCGTTTCCCTGTATGGCTTAAAAGGAAAAGATTTATTTATAAACTACATCCAGTCGGACGGGCTGGCCAGCGTATCATCTATGCGTTTATCTTTATACGGCGGGGCGTTAAACGGTTTTTTCAGGACAAACCTAAGATCCAAGGATTATTCTTATTTGTTTGATGCTAACGTTGCGGATGTGAAGATTGAGGAGTTGAAACTTGATACTCCGGCTAAGTCCAAGGATATCGCAGGGATTATCCAGGGCGAGGTCAGGGTCAGCGGGTCTTTAGGCGATATTACCGGTTCGCAAGGGTCGGGAAAGGTCGCTATTACTAAGGGGCGGCTTTGGGAGTTGGATTTATTCAAGGGGATGGGAAAATTATTGTTTTCGCAGGACCTGGCCAGCATTGTATTCTCCGAAGGCTCCTGTGAATTTGCCATACGGGATAAAGCTATATTCAGCGATAACCTGGTATTGAAAAGCGATATGATTAATTTATCTGGGCCGGTGAAAATAGGGTTTGATAGTTCAATCAGCGCTAACCTGAATGTTAATATCCTCAGCGAGTTTGTCCCTTTAACCGGGACATTTAAAGACGTGACTACCGCCATACTCGGCCAATCCGGCAGATTCGCGGTAATTAAAGTCAGCGGCACACTTAAAGAGCCTAAATATAAGTTTACGGCCGCGGCCGCGGATATATTTAAAGGCCTGGCAAATACTTTTTTAAATAATTTATAATTTATGTTATAATAAAATCCATTAGGTATCGTTAATCCAAAGGAGGACGCGAATGTTTTTAAGGCAAACGGGGAAGTTGAGGCTATTTTTTATGCTATCGTTGGGCGGTTTTCTTTTCCTGTTTGTTATAACCAATATCTACGCTAATGAGGAAAGAGACAGGGTGCAGGCAATGGTTCTGGCGCAGGCCCAGGAAGAGGACTCGGTTACTTTCGCGGATTACCGCCAGAAACTGGGTAAAACTATTACAGTCGTTGAAGAATACTTTCCTCAGGAGCTTGATTCTTATGTGCGTTTTATGCCTCTTACGGGAGCCAAATCCCAGTCAGGAAAAGTCGGATTAGTGGCTTCAGCTTCAGAGTATAGCTATCAGATTAAAGCCTTTGATAAGCTGCCTATTCAGTTCGGTGTGCTCAGCAAATTTATCGGAATAAATAATTCTACAGCCGTCGAGCTTCCGGCGCGCTTAACCACAGTGGGCTTTGGCCTAGAGACAACCCTGCCGTTTTTTAATATTGATAAAACTTATTTTACTATCGCGCTCGTCCCGACATTTTTAACCGATAATTGGAATTTCCGAACCGAATCATTTCATCTGGGGCAACGCTATTTCATGATTTATCAACCGACTGAAAAAATGACATTTGTCTTGGGAGCGGAATACTTTCCCGGGACTAAGCCGGCAGTTTCTCCGATTGTGGGGCTTATCTATAAGCCTAATGACAGGCTTGCTTTTAATTTAATCCCCGATAACCCGGAAATTTCTTATGAGTTGAATGATAAATGGACGGTTTTCGCCCAGGGCAACTATACTGCCGAAGAATACAAAGTAACGCAAAACGGCGTTAAAAATGTGGTGCTTAACTATAATGAAATGCGCGCGGGCGGAGGCCTGAGATATGCGTTAAACAAAAATATCAAAGGTTCTCTTGCCGTTGGTAACGTCTTCAACCGCTCTATCGTGTACCGGCAGAAAAACCTGGGAAAAGTGGCGATTGATAACGGTTTCTATAGCGAGTTCCGCGTTGATATCGTAATGTAACCGCGTGACGGCCGTGAAAGGGATAGTAAAAACCATCGGAATTATCAAAAAGCAAATCGCCGGCTACAGTATTCCTTCAGTAACTAAGATCTCCGCTAAAAGGGATCCCTACCAAGTTTTAATTTCCTGCATCCTGTCTCTGCGCACCAAAGACAAAACTACCATTGAAGCCTCAAACAGGTTATTTAAAGTTGCGGATACCCCCGCTAGTATGGTAAGATTATCCGTCAGGCGCGTTGAGAAATTAATTTATCCGGTAGGTTTTTTCCGGAACAAAACAAAAGTTATCTTAGGCATAAGCCGTAAACTGGTGAAATCTTTCAGGTCTAGAGTCCCGGACAGTTTAGAAGGCCTGTTGGCATTCAAAGGCGTAGGCAGGAAGACGGCAAACCTGGTTTTGGGGCTGGGTTATAATATCCCCGCGATTTGCGTTGATACTCACGTGCACAGGATCTCTAACCGGCTGGGTTGGATTAAGACGAAGTCGCCGGAAGATTCAGAACACGCGTTAGAAAAGATTATCCCGAATAAATACTGGATAAACTTGAATACTATTTTAGTTACATTTGGGCAGAATTTA